>Ga0136613_10001653_pt1 | contig 11583 bp, 11 predicted proteins | sample AntDrymUQ2722106_2_FD_106649 | JGI IMG/M metagenome (GOLD analysis project Ga0136613, IMG submission 106649) | Polar desert sand microbial communities from Dry Valleys, Antarctica - metaG UQ272 (21.06) | ecosystem: Environmental > Terrestrial > Soil > Desert | place: Antarctica: Dry Valley... | reverse complement strand
GGCCTTCGCGTTTTGAGCGCCTCTCGACGCGGTTTTCCGCGCTCTGAGTCCCACAAAACCCGCTTTCTCGCCAGATCAGAGTCGCCGACCCCGAAGGTAGGCTCTTTCTCCCTATGAGCCTTCGCGTCTACGACTCGGCCGCCCGCAGCGTGGTTCCATTCGAGCCCGCTCATCCCTCGCGCGTTTCGATGTACGTGTGCGGGCCCACCGTCTACGGGCTGATCCACATAGGCAATGCCCGAACGTTCCTGTGGTTCGACCTAATCCGCCGCTATCTCACCTATCGCGGTTTCGAGGTGACGTTCGTCATGAACTACACGGACGTCGACGACAAGATCATCGAGCGCGCTCGTCAGGAGGATGTCGACGAGGAGACGCTCGCGCACCGCTATTCGGAGGCGTTCGAGGGCGACATGAAAGCGCTCGGGGTGGGCGCGCCCGACATCCTTGCACGCGCCACAGAGCACATCCCCGACATGGTTGCAGCAGTCGAAGGGCTGGTCGAGCAAGGATTCGCCTACGAGGCCGACGGCAACGTCTTCTTCGCAGTAGAACGCTTCGACGGATACGGGCGCCTGTCCGGGCGCTCTCTCGAGGACATGCGGGCGGGCCAACGGGTCGAGCCCCATCCCGCCAAGCAGCACCCGCTCGACTTCGCGCTGTGGAAGGCGGCCAAGGAGGGGGAGCCGTCGTGGAGCTCGCCGTGGGGGCCGGGACGGCCCGGATGGCACATCGAGTGCTCTGTGATGTCCATCCGCTATCTGGGGATGGGCTTCGACCTTCACGGTGGGGGCACGGATCTGATCTTTCCCCACCACGAGAACGAGCTCGCGCAGGCAGAGGCTCTGACCGGCGAAGCACCTTTTGTCAGGCACTGGCTTCATTCCGGAATGGTTCAGATGCAATCCGAGAAGATGTCCAAGTCTTTGGGCAACATCGTCACCGCGCGACAGGCGCTCGATCGCTTCGACGGAGAGGTCGTTCGGATGTGGGCGCTGTCGGGCTCCTATCGGACGCAGGTCGTGTTCTCCGAGCAGGCGCTGCGCGATGCGGCTGCAGCATACGATCGCTGGAAGACGTTTCACGAGTCGTGCGCACACTTGCTCGGAAGTGTGGCCGCCCAGAGCGAAGCGCAGGATTCCTACAGGGACCGTTTCATCGCGGCGATGGACGACGACTTCAACTCGTCGGTTGCCGTGGCCGTCATCCACGATCTGGTCAGAGAGGGCAACGGCCGGCTCGGGGCCGTGGAGCGAGGCGATTCCGCAGAGCATGGCCGGCTGGAGGTACTCGCCGGCACTTTCATCGAGCTCACCTCGGTGCTCGGCTTTGCCTTTGCCCCCCAGGTGGTTTCAGACGAGCTTGCCGGGAGTCTCATCGACTACCTGCTTGAGCTCCGAGAACAGGCGCGGGCAGAGCGCGAGTTCGAGCGCGCCGACGAGATCAGGAAGCGGCTGGGGAGCATGGGCGTAGTTATCGAGGACACCCCCTCGGGGGCGCGCTGGCGCCTCGCGTCTCCCACCGGCTGAGGGGCTTCCCGACGTGACCGAGCTCTCCTCCGGAGGCCTGGTGACGGGACGGCGCGCGGTCCTGGAGCTGCTGCGGGCCAACAAGGGGGCCGAGCGCGTCTATATCGCGCAGGGGCTGGCCCCGTCCCAGGCGCTCGGGGAGATCCGGCGGCGGGCGACACAGGCGTCGGTACCCGTTCGCAGTGTGCCCAAGGCCGAGATCGACCGTCTTGCCGGCAGGGTCAACCACCAGGGAGTAGCGGCCCGTACCGGCCGCTATCGCTACTCGGCGCTCGAGTCGATCCTCGAGGCCGAGGCACCGCGAGTGCTGCTGCTCGACGGAGTGATGGACCCCCAGAATCTTGGCTCGCTGCTGAGGAGTGCGGCGGTCGCTGGTTTTCACGGAGTCGTGGTGCCGTCCCGCCGGGCGGTGGGCGTCACCGACGCGGCTCGTCGCGTGTCTCAGGGTGCGGCCGAGCTTCTGCCGGTGGCACGAGTCTCGAGCCTCGGCGTCGCCATCACCGAGGTGGCGGGCGCCGGGGCCTGGGTGGTGGGGCTCGACGAGAGCGCCGATGAGGACCTCTGGTCGTCGCCCGCACTCGACCCGCCCGTCGCGCTGGTGCTGGGGGCCGAGGACAGGGGCCTGTCGATTCCCATCAAGCGGCGCTGCGACGCGCTCGTGCGCATTCCGTTTGGCGGCCAGCTGCGGTCCTTGAACGTGGCGGTCGCCGGGGCGATCGCCATGTTCGAAGTGGCGCGACGACTCAAGAACCTAAATGTAACCTGAACGAAGCACCGGGAGCCTCGCCGTAGCGATGCCCGAAGTGGGCCGCAACTTCATGGAACCCAGCAGCTCTACGAAGCAACGGGAGCCGCACCGTCGGGAGTAGGGTGGGCTCCTGGCTGGAGTAGCTCAGCCCGGTAGAGCAGCCGCCTTGTAAGCGGCCGGTCGCAGGTTCGAATCCTGTCTCCAGCTCTTCGCCTGCAACCGAGACGTCAATGGAGACGCCTTGACACAGCTAAACGAACCACACCTCCCGGCCGATCCCTCCGGGGACTCCGCCTGGGAAACCGCCCTGGCACAACTCGATGAAGCGGCCGAGCTGATGGGGCTTGCGCCCGGCGTTCACGAGATACTGCGCGCTCCAAAACGTTCGTTGTCGGTGTCGGTGCCATTCCGGCTCGACGATGGCTCGACGCGTGTTTGTCAGGGCTATCGTGTGCACCACAACGTGACGCGCGGTCCGGCCAAGGGGGGGCTCCGCTATCACTCCAGCGTCGATCTCGACGAGGTCAAGGCCCTCGCAATGTGGATGACCTGGAAGTGCGCCGTCGCCCAAATTCCATTCGGCGGCGCCAAGGGCGGTGTGGCCGTAGATCCCAAGGCCCTGAGCCGATCCGAGCTCGAGCGCATGACCCGCCGCTACGCCTCCGAGATCCTCCCCTTCATCGGCCCCGAGCGAGACATCCCCGCCCCCGACATGAACACCAACGAGGACATCATGTCGTGGATCATGGACACCTATTCCATGAACCATGGCTATTCGGTACCGGGGGTCGTCACCGGGAAACCGGTGTCTATCGGAGGCTCCCGGGGACGGGCGGGGGCGACGTCGCGCGGAGTCATGTACACGATCTTCTCGACCCTCAAGAGCTTGGGGATCGGCATCGAGGAGGTCTCGGTCGCCATCCAGGGCTATGGCAAGGTCGGAGGGCACGCCGCCCAATTGCTGCACGATGCCGGCTGCCGGGTGGTTGCGGTCTCAGACGTCGACGGCGGGCTCTACCGGGACCGGGGCCTCGATCCCGAGGCGATCAACCGTCACAAGAAGCTCGGGGGCAGCGTGTCCGGGTGCCCCGGAGCGGAGCCCGTGACCAACGCCGAGCTGCTGGAGATTGACTGCGATGTGCTCGTGCCGGCCGCGGTCGAGGGAGTCATCTCGGTCAAGAACGCGGACAAGGTCAAGGCGCGCGTCGTGTGTGAGGCGGCCAACGGCCCGATCACCTTCGAGGGGGACAAGATCCTCACGGAAAGAGGGGTCTTCGTGGTGCCGGACATCCTCGCCAACTCGGGCGGCGTCACGGTTTCCTACTTCGAGTGGGTGCAGGACATCCAGGCGTACTTCTGGTCCGAGGAGGACGTGAACGAGCGCCTGCGACAAATCATGGAGCGCGCTTTTGTCGAGGTCTATCAGATGGCCGAGGACAAGGGTCTCACGATGCGTCAGGCGGCGCACTGGATCGGGGTCGGCCGGGTGGCCGAGGCGCACCTGACGAGAGGCCTGTTTCCCTAAAGGTTTTGCGGCCGTCTGCGGCCCTTGCGCCGACCCCCAAAGTGGCTTCGTGCTGCACTGGGTACGGAGTCCGACTCTTCTTCGTTCAGAGCGACATTGGCGTCGGATCTGGGCGGCGCCTGGGCGTCCGTCATCTGCAAATCCGCGCCCCCCTGGGGGCAGCGGGCTACGGTAGACCCATGGAAATGGAGCTCGAACAGAGAGACATAGACATCCTCGACTTCGAGAGGTCGTGGTGGAAGCATGAGGGCGTCAAGGAACGAGCGATCAAGGACCGCTTCGACATGTCGGCGACCCGCTACTACCAGGTCCTGAACGAGCTGCTCGAAAACCCGGCGGCCCTGGAATACGACCCGATCCTCGTAAAGCGCCTGCAGCGGCTCCGCATCTCGCGGCAGCGCCAGAGGACGGCTCGACTTCTGGGTACTCGCTACCAGCCGGCGAGAAGATAGGGTCCGCCCCGTGGGGCGGCATTCGTCGAACGAGCAGTTCCGCTATTACCAATCGGTGGTCGGGTGGTTCCTACCGTGGGCGCTCGTCGGGGTCGTGGCTTTCACCGCGGTTTGGATTGCGATCGGGGCGCTGGGCCGCGATGACCTCGACACACGGGCCCCGGGCGCGGCGGCGCAGGGGCCGGAAGAGCCTGGTAGCGGGACGACCGCGACCCCATCCGAGCCCTCCGGGACGCCGAGCCCGTCTCAGTCGGCCACGCCCGAGCCCGAGCAGACGCAGGAACCCGTGCAACCAGATGAGCCCAAGCAGGACGAGCCCGCGAACAAGCCGAAACCCGAGCTGATAACCGAGGGCGTCTCGGTGCAGGTACTCAACGGCACGAGCTCGAGCGCGGCCGGCAGGGCCATGACCTCGCGTCTCACCCGGCTCGGCTTCGATGTAGTGGTCGCATTTCCGTCGACCCCCTACGACAACACCACAGTGCTGTGGTCGAGCCGGGAGGCGAAACCGGCGGCGAAGGCCCTGGCCGCTCGCTTCTCCTGGCGCTCGGCTCGAAAACCAGCCAACCTGTCCCCGTCCGTGGACCTTCATGTGGTAGTGGGCGCAGACGAAGCCTGAGACCGGCGGCGAGCTGCTCGCTCCCTTTCTGTCTTCACCCCAGACCGCGGGCCTGTTCACCGATTTCGACGGCACTCTGTCGGAGATAGTCCGCGTCCCGAGTGAGGCGCGGCCTCTCGCCGGCGTGACCAACCTGCTCGCAGAGCTCGCCGGTCGCTACCGTGCGGTCGTGGTGGTGTCCGGTCGGTCCGCCACAGAGCTGCTGGAGTGGCTTGGGCCCAACATCGAAATTTGGGGCACTCATGGGGTCGAGCGCACCCAAGGCGGTGAGGTCGTGCTGTCCGAGCAGGCGGCTCCCTACGAGCAACTAATAACGGACGTCGCGGTGGAGGCGGCCGCCCGGGTCGATGCTGCGGAGCTCGATGGAGTGGTGGTCGAGGACAAGCGCGTTGTGCTGGGTCTTCACTACCGGATGGCTGCGGACAGGGGGAGCGCGCAAATGGAGCTCGAGCGTATCGCCCGGGAGCTCGCCGAGCGCCATGGGCTGGTTCTGGTCTCCGGTAAGGCTTCGTTCGAGCTGAGGCCGCCGATCGAGCTTTCCAAGCGCACGGTGGTCGAGCAGCGCGCACGGCAGCTCGAGCTGTCTGCAGCCTGCTTCATCGGCGACGACCTCGGGGACTTGCCCGCCTTCGACGCCCTCGATGCCCTCGACGGCGGGAACATGGACACTCTTCGAGTGGCGGTGGACTCCGATGAGGCTCCGGACGAGCTTCTTCGTAGAGCCGACCTCGTGCTGCAGGGACCCGTGGAGGTCGTCGAGTTGCTGCGCACCCTCGCCGGGTGAAGTGTTTTGAGCGTCTGCCGGTGCCCATATGGGCACTCTGAGGCCCTAGAACCGGGGGCCTGCGTTTTGAGCGACTCTCGTGCATTCTTTGGCTTTAATGAGCCTCTACACCCTAGGCGGCGCCCACGCTACAGATCGCAGGCGGGAGTGTGGGGCTCGTCGCCTGACTGAACGCGAACGAGGTCGTCGATCTGTGTCTCGATCCATTGCGCCGGCGTGCGGCCCTCGGCCCGGTCGCGCAGGACGCCCGCCCGCCGGGCGCGCTCGGCCGAAGGCATGTCGATCGCTCTGCCGAGGGCCTCGGCCGTTGACTCGATATCGAGGGAGTCCTCGATGGTCACGGCAGCATCTCCGAGCTCCTCGAACGAGCCCGCGCCCTGGCTCAGCACCAGTGCCCCGTCCCTGGTGTTCACCGCCGGTCCCTCCTTGGAGACCAGGTTCATGCCGTCCATGATCGGGTTGACCAATAGCGCGTCGTACTCGAGCAGCGCGCCTATGGCTCGGTCGTAGTTGTCCTCCAGGAACAGCTCGACCGAGTCCGGGTGCTCCCGGTTGACCTTCTCAACCGTTGCCTCGATGTTCTCGGTGTAGCGGCGGTACTCGGGCATCGAGTGACGCGATGCATAGAGGCAGGCAATGAAGCGCGCGTTGCCGCGCAGGTCGTCGCGCTTGTCCAGGAGACGGCCGAAGGCCTGAAAGCCCCGCACGATGTTTTTGGATGGCTCGGTGCGATCGGCGCGCACGACCAGAGGGCCCTCGCCGCCGGAGCGGAAGCCCTTTGCCCAATTCCGGACGGCCTCGCTCTGAGCCCTCTCCTTGAGGTCCGTCGGGTCGGTCGGGATGGGATAGGCGCGCACCCACGAGCGTCTTCCCTCGTGGAGCACCGACCCTGAGGCTCGGTCGACCTCAGCCCCGATGCTTTCGCACGAGCGGAGAAAGCCCTGCACCCAGGGGGTGACGTGAAAGCCGATGAGGTCGGCCCCGAGCATGCCCTCAACGACATTCCGAGGGATCGGGTCGGGCAGGCGTTCGAAGCCCTCGGGCCCGCACCACGACGAGTGGGTGAAGTGGAAGATGGTCTGCTGCGGGCGAGCTCTTCGCACGAATCCGGGCGCCATGGTCAGGTGGTAGTCCTGAAACAGGACCAGCGTCTCGGGTTCGGCGAGGGAGAGCGCGGCCTCGGCAAAGCGGGCGTTGACGGGTTCGTATCCCGTGGTCCAGGCCCTCAGCTCGCGCTCTCCGAAGTCCTTGATGCCGAGCTCGTCCCACAGGCAGTGGACCGCAAACCACAGCATGCGGTTGGAGGAGTCGTCGTAATAGCGCGAGTAGACGTCGGGGTCGAGATCTAACAGATGCAGGGAGTATCCGAGCTCCTCCTCGAGGCGGTCCGCGGCGCCTTCCTCCAGCGCTTCTTTGTCGGTCTCCGAGGTAGCGGCTGCGATCCAAGTCGCCCTGTCCCCGAGCCGCCGGGCCACCGGGTCGAGCGCTCCCGCCATTCCGCCGGCGCCGCGCGAGATGCCGTAGTGATCGCCTTCTTCGCGAAACGAGATCGGGCCGCGGTTGGATACGAGCACTACGCTCAGGTTTTCGTCCACGTCCCTATCCTAGGGGTGCAGTCGAAAAGCATCGCGTGCCGGATCGTGGTTGTTCAAACAGTGGACGGTGTTGCATGCGCGTCCTGATCGCGCCCGACAAGTTCAAGGGGACTCTCACCGCGGTAGAGGCGGCGCGCGCCATGCATAGGGGGGTCTTGAGGGCACAGCCGGACGCTTCGGTCGAGCTGTGCCCGGTCGCCGACGGCGGAGACGGTACCGCCGAGACGCTGTGCGAGGCGCTGGGCGGGACTCGCTCATCCGTCGTCGTGAGCGGCCCCCTGGGAGCCCAAGTCGACGCGCCGCTATATCTGCTCGACGATGGGCGCGTGGTGATCGAGATGGCTCAGGCTTCGGGGCTGGCGCTCCTCGGGGGCGAGCGGGACCCCCTGCGAGCGAGCTCGTTCGGGACCGGCGAGCTCCTCGGCGCCGCCCTCGAACAGGTCTCGGAAGATGGCGAGGTCCTCGTAGCGATCGGCGGCAGCGCATCCACCGACGGCGGCACTGGTGCGGCCCGTGCCCGGGGATGGCGGTTTCTGGATGGTGCGGGCCGCGACCTCGAGCCGGGAGGCGGAGCGCTCGTGAGCCTGGTTGCGATCGAGCCCCCCGAGCAGACTCACGGCGCCACGATCACGGGCGTCTCTGATGTCGACAACCCGTTGCTCGGACCCACTGGGGCGGCACGCGTGTTCGGCCCTCAGAAGGGGGCTTCAGCGGCCGAGGTCGAGCTGCTGGAACGGGGGCTATGTGCCCTCGCCGAGCGCATCGCCCAGGATCTCGGCATCGACGTCGGGTCGATTGACGGCGGAGGCGCGGCCGGAGGGATGGGCGCCGGCCTCGTAGCCTTCTTCGGCGGTGTGTTGGAGCCGGGTTTCGAAGCCATAGCAGCCGCGGTGGACTTGGCGGCGGCACTCGGCCGCGCCGACCTCGTGCTCACCGGCGAAGGCAGTCTTGATCTGCAAAGCCTGGCAGGCAAGGCCCCGATCGGCGTCTCCCGTATGGCTGCCGAAGCCGGAGTGCCCTGCCTTGCGGTAGCCGGTCGGGTCGCTTTAGAGCCGTCGAGGCTTGCCGAAGTGGGGGTGAGCGAGGCGAGCGACCTGGTATCGGCGAGCGGCGAGCGCCGGGCGCTCGACGAACCGGCTGCGGCCGTCGCCGATACCGTCGCCGCCCTGCTCAGCCGCTATCTACATCGATAACCGACGCCCCGGACACGGCTGACCCCGCCTTTCGGGAGGTGCATTGGCTCGCCGGCTGGTGAGCCAAAGTCACATGCCGAGGGGATACTTGTTTGGTGATGAGCCCTGGTTACTCGCGGCCGTCCGCCGGCGAGCGCCTACGCCGGGCGGGAGTGGCGGCGTGGTCGATCATCGGCATCCTGGTGCTCAGCGCGATCTTCGTTTGGGCCTTTCTGAAAGTCAGGGTCGTGTTCCCGCCGCTGGTGCTGGCGATCTTGATCCTGTTCGTATTGAACCCCCTGGTCACTCGTTTGGAGAGATGGCGAGTTCCACGTGCGGCCGCCGCTCTGGCCAGCTACGTCGTCGTCTTGGGCGGGCTGGCGCTGGCGGTTCTGGCGTTGATCCCGATCCTGTCCCAGCAGGTTCGGGAGCTCAGCGACCGGCTTCCCGAGTTCAGAGATCAGGCGATCGCTTTTACCGACGAAAACGTCGCCCGGCTCGAGGAGACCCTCAACACGGAGATAGACACGACCCAGATCTCATGTCTCTTGGGCTCCCCCGGCAATAGCCTGACCGAGGTTCCCTCGCGGGCGCGCTGCGACGAGGTTACCGAAGACCTGCGCAACCAGATCGTCGCCCATGCGGGAAGGATCACCGATATCGGCTCCTCGATCATCGAGGTTCTGGTGATCTTCGTTATCGGACCCCTCATTGCCCTCTATCTGCTCATCGATCTTCCGCACTTGAGCCGCGACCTCAAGAACGTGATTCCTCCGAGCCATCGCGACGAGTTCGTAGATCTCGGCGGAAAGGTCTCTCATGCGATCGGCGGGTTCTTTAGGGGCCAGCTCCTGGTGGCGTTGATTGTGGGCTTTCTGTCGGCCCTAGGCTTCTATTTCATAGGACTGCCGTTTTGGTTCGTGATCGGGGGCATTGCCGGCTTCTTCAACCTCGTCCCTCTGATCGGCCCCTACATCGGGGGTGCCCTCGGCTTCCTCGTGGGGATCGTCAGCGGGGGCGGCCTCTCTCTGGGCCTCAGAGCGGCCCTGGTCGAGCTGATCGTCCAGCAGGTCGACAACCACTTCATCAGCCCAAACGTCATGAGGCGTACCGTCAACCTGCATCCGGTGACCGTGATTCTGGCTTTGCTCTCCGGTGGTGCCCTGGCCGGATTCTGGGGTGTGCTTCTGGGGGTGCCCGCGGTGGCGGTGATGAAGGTCTTGCTCTCCCATCTTTGGAGCACGCGCGTGCTGGGGGCCGAAGTCACTCCTCATTCCGGCCGCAGGGCCGAGACTTCGGCGGCGCCCCCGGAAGGGGGACCCGGCGCTCGAGATGGCCCCGGATCTAGAGAGGAGGAGCTCGAGCCTCGAAGCTGACGCTGAGCGTCTCGGCCACTCGCTCGCCTGTGCTATTCAAGCGAGATGAAGTACGTCGAGGGGCTTTCCTGCAAAGAGTGTCGTCGCGCCTATCCGATAGCCGCCCAACACGTCTGCGAGCTCTGTTTCGGCCCTCTCGAGGTGACCTACGACTACGACGCGCTGGCCTCAGCGGTAACCCGGGCCGAGATCGAGGCGGGCCCGCACACGATCTGGCGCTACGCGTCGTTGTTGCCCGCACCCGAACAGCAGCGCGTGGACATCGGCGCGGGCTTCACGCACCTTCGTGAGGCTCCGCGGCTGGCCGCCGAGATCGGTCTCAAGAAGCTGTGGTTGAAGCTCGACGGCGGAAATCCCACGCACTCCTTCAAGGACCGAGTCGTCGCGGTTGCTCTTAGCGCCGCTCGCTTCTTCGGCTACGAGGTGGCCGCGTGTGCCTCGACCGGCAACCTCGCAAACGCGGTGGCCGCGCACGCCAGCGCCACCGGGATGACAAGCGTTGTCTTCATCCCCTCGGACCTCGAGGCGGGAAAGATCGGGGCCACTACCGTCTACGGGGGCAAGGTCGTGGCCGTCGAGGGAACCTACGACGACGCCAACCGGCTCTGCGCCGAGCTCGCCGGAAGCCGGCCGTGGGCGTTCGTCAACGTCAACGTGCGGCCGTACTACTCAGAGGGCTCGAAGACGCTTGGGTTTGAGATCGCCGAGCAGCTGGGTTGGCGCTGCCCCGATGCGATCGTCGTGCCGCTTGCATCGGGCTCCCTCTACACCAAGGTTTCGAAGGGGCTCACAGAACTGCACCGGGTCGGTTTGCTGCCCGAGGCTCCACATACTGCACTCTATGGAGCTCAACCCGAGGGCTGTTCGCCTATTGCTGCTGCGTTCGCGGCGGGGCTGGATGATGTGGCGCCTGTGCGGCCGCGCACGGTTGCGCGGTCGCTTGCGATCGGGAACCCCGCCGATGGCGTCTATGCGCTCGACACCGCGCGCGCTACCAACGGAAGCATCAGCTCGGTGTCGGAGCGTCGCATCATTGATGGGATGAAGTTGCTGGCTCGCACCGAGGGGGTCTTCACCGAGACGGCCGGGGGGGTGGCCGTATCTGCGCTCGAGCAACTGGTGGCGCAAGGGTCGATCGCTCCTACGGACGAGGCCGTGGTGCTGATCACAGGGATAGGGCTCAAGACGCTCGAAGTATTGGGCAAGCCCCAGCCCACCCATCGCATCTATCCCTCGGTCGAAGAGGTCGATCGCATCTTCGAGGCGCCGGTGGTTGTTCAGATCCCCGAGCAGGTGGAGGCCTAGGCGTCATGAACCGGGTAAGGATCCCAACCCAGCTCCGCTCGCTGACCGGGGATGCCCCCGAGGTGGAGGCACAGGGAGGCACAGTGTCCGAGATAGTCGACGACTTGGAGGCTCGCTACCCGGGTCTGAAGGAGCGGCTCATGGACGACTCCGGCAAGCTCCGCAGGTTCGTCAACGTATATGTCAATGACGAGGACGTCAGGTTCCTGGACGGCGTTGGGACCGAGGTGCCCGGCGGCGCCAAGTTATCGATCATCCCCGCGGTGGCGGGGGGTTGAGCTTCGCCTCGAGCGATCTGGTTTTGTCTTCCAGCTTCGCTCGCCGGTAACCTTTCGCCCCGTGAGGCGTCCCACAGATAACCGAGGCGAAGGTGTGCGCGAATCTGTCTCTGCAGAGCTTCTCGAACGCTGTCGCAGAGGCGACGAGAGCGCGTGGGCGGAGCTCGTGCGGGCCACGCAACGGGAGGTGTACACGCTAT
>Ga0136613_10001649_pt1 | contig 11590 bp, 13 predicted proteins | sample AntDrymUQ2722106_2_FD_106649 | JGI IMG/M metagenome (GOLD analysis project Ga0136613, IMG submission 106649) | Polar desert sand microbial communities from Dry Valleys, Antarctica - metaG UQ272 (21.06) | ecosystem: Environmental > Terrestrial > Soil > Desert | place: Antarctica: Dry Valley... | reverse complement strand
TTCATTGCAGTTTGGCTTTGAGCGACTCGTAAGTAAGATGAATCGGTTTGTCTGTCCCGTTGTGCATCAGCTCAACTTACAACTCATATTTTCTTCTGCTTAGAGTGATAAAAGAGGGGTAAGCATCATGGTGACAATTACTCCTGGCAACCACACAAAAATAGCATTGGAGCCAAGGGCTGCGTGGATTGCTGGCGCTGTACCAATCCATCCCACATGACCTGTTAAACCAAAACCCCAAGTTTCTAAAGCACTTAGATTTCGCGGTAGCAACACAGCTTGACGCTGATAATTATCCACATCAATAAAATGGCTTAAATGCCATTTTTCTCCTAGTTAAATTTATTTATATTTGATTCTTTATCGCTATTTCTAGAAAAGTAACACCGTCCAAATACTGAGTTGCTAACTTTTAAAATTTGCTTTTTCGGTAGTTTTCCTGAAGTTAATTTTCAATTTTGGCTTAGATGATAAATGCTAACAAATATTTGTTTACAAAAGTTAGTGTAAGTATAATGTCAAACACCATCGGGCAAGAACTATCAGTTTTCATAGAGCAGTTGAAACAAAAGACCGAGCTTCATGCAGGCTATCCTTTTTAATTCTGTGGTATGCCATAAAAACTAGAGGTGCTAATGATTTTGCAGCCGAAGCTGAGACTTGCATTCAAAACGCTCAATATCTTTATAACCAACTTAAATTAAGACACTATCCCTGTATGCTTAATGAGTTTTCTAATACTGTAGTATTTGCCAAGCCATCAAGGCAAAGTATTGAAAAGTGGCAGTTAGCAGTATTGGGCGATTGGGCGCACATTATTGTGATGCAAAATATAACTAAGCAAAAGCTAGATGGTTTTTTAGATGAGCTTGATTTTTCCTTTAAGTGGGTAGCCCAGATACCAGCGCACACCTAAAAGAATGACATCGGCCTGATAATGCCGCCACTTAAACGGGGAAGATGGGTTCATCAAAGGCAGGCAGAGTGTTTTTCTCTAGAGGAATCATTTCAGCTTACCATTTTTTGCAACACAACCGGAAATCGTGTATTTAATCAAAAAACTGGACATATTGGCAAAGTGATTGGCTACGGGCATCAAATGCTGAAAGTTGGTTATATATCGACGCTTAAAGTCCTAGTAATTAAGGGTCAGATCCCTGAAAAAGCAGTGTTTGTGGAAGAGGATTTATATTCTGCCTGGAGGCAATGGTCGAAGGCGGCTTCCTTTCAACTGTTACTGAAACAAGGCGAATAGACTTTTAAGTGACTGTAATTATTAGAGCGTTAATTAGCGTTGAGTTAACACTTAAAAGGAGCTTTCAATTGCGGCTCCTTTTGTTTTGTGTCTTTGTTAAACCGTAATTGATAATTTGTAGTTCATAATTAAAATTAGCAAGAGCTTGGATTTTTCACTAATTAAGAACCAGGCGTATGAAAATTTAAGTAAGATTTGTGTCCTCAAGTGAGTGTACAAATATCATGGAGAGGAACGAATATGGATACTTGTACAGTAGCAGTAAGGCATTAGTGGTAGCAAAGAGACATTACATAGGCAAAACCACAATCCATCAGGTTGTCGGCATCGATGGCACTACTCTGATAGTCTTCCACACCCAAGCCCACTGCTGGCAGTTCCCGCTGATTAGCGCTGGTGGTGCGGTGTGTGGCGAACGCAAAATCTACTATAGCACTGAAGCTGCTCTCAAGATGGGGCTAAAGTAGATTGCTCAGGGGAGTTAGATAAATAATTCAATGATATTGCAAAAGTTAGAGACAAGGAGATAAAGTCAGCTTTTTGCAGGTACTTTTAACCTGAGATTAATTAAACCTTTGTCAGGGCTTGATGAGTAGCTAATAAGCTAAATCTGCTGATAAAAAGTCTAACAGACGTTTTGGCTAGACAGAAACTATTCAAACAGATATTATCCGTCTAGTTCGCTTTTAACTACTACATATTATGGAGAGAAATTTTATGCGAAGATACAGAGCTTCATTGAGTTTTGTACTTGTATGTGCGTGTTTGGGAAGCGTGCTAAACCAGAGCAGTAGGACACAAGCAACTATTGAGGGTTCTTGCCGAGCTAAGGCAGATAAAGTACCTAGAATTGCACTAATTTCAGCATTTTCTGGGGAATCCGATCGCTTTGTCAGTGAAATGCAACTGAACGATGGAGCGAACCGATTTGATGGTTGTACGGTCATCAATGGTCATCGTTTTAGTAAAGGGAAACTGCGGGGCAAAAATGTATTAGTGTTGCTGACAAACATTAGTGTGGTCAATGCTGCAATGGTCACTCAGTTAACCTTAGACAAATTTCGGATTACTAACGTTATCTTCAGTGGAGTTGCTGGAGGAGTCGGTGGGGTTGGTGCTAATGACGAAAATCCAGATACACCTAACAAAACTCCAATTGGGTCAGTCACTATTCCCAATCGGTGGGGCTTTCCTCAAGAAGCGTATTTCAACAATAGCCGAGATACAGTTCCTTGTGCTTTTCTAGTCGGATTGCAACTAAACCATACACTACAAGAGGCACAACAAGAAGCTCAAAGTTGTAACTTTATATTCGGATCCGTCCAACAGCTAGGGGTTGCTAATACTGAGACAATCTTTGCACCGGATGCGAAAAATGCCTTTTTACGTAACACCAATGTAAGTTCCGATAAGACACCCCAATATTTCTTAGATAGAAATAACATCCAGCAACTCCGAGCAGTACCATTTCCAGGCGTACCCACCAATCCAAATACAGATCAAAATCTCAAATTTTGGTTTTCCGTCGATGCACAGATGTTTGCCAAAGCTCGGCAGATCAATGTCGAACTCCTAACCTGTGCAACAGCCGATGCTAACGGTAAGTGTAACAGCACACCACTGACTCCCGCTCCGAGTCTAATCGTCGGTGGAAACGGTTTATCAGGTCCTACTTTCGTTGATAATGCTGCCTATCGCAAATACGTTGCAACTAATTTAAACTTCGACGAACAGGGCAACAAGAACGAAGACACTGATGTACTTGTTGTAGATATGGAAACTACGGCTTCAGCAATGGTGGCACAGTCAAATCGTGTTCCCTTTATTGCAGTCCGGAGCGTCTCAGACCTTGCAGGTGGTGGTGAGCAATCGGCAGCAGGACAACTGACAACTTTCTTTGCAGTCGCGGCTGAAAACCAAGCACGTGTTGTATTGAAGTTAGTAGAACTGCTCTAGGCTGACTTTAAGTTTAGCGAAGAGCAAATAAGAAGGCTTACCCTCATTTGTCACTCTGGATAATAAGTAGTCAGGCGGAATTAAACTTAAAACGTTCCAGTGTATAACCACCTTTAACACTCCGAGATTCCATTCCATCCATGATGGCAAGGGCTAAATCCTATTCATCCTCAAACATCCGCGAGCGCAATTTCATGAGTCTTGAGTTGATGCCATTGCTCTTCCATCCGATTCATTTCGGAACAATATGGGGGTAGGAAGAACAGAAACAACCCCTGAGAACGCCAACGTTGCCACTGTTGACGAGTCAGGTTGCTTTTATGCAAAAAACCATTATCTTGTACTACTACGGTCATCCGCCCGGTTGTCCTGAAAGTCTCAAATGCCAGTTCTGCAATCCAATCGATGAATTTAATGTAACTTTCTTACTTTGAAACTACCACAAGCTAAAGCATACTTAAAGCTTCTGTCTGGTTGCCACACTCCTAAAATGCTGATACGTCCGTTACGTCGGTCGGTCTGCTCAAGGCGTTTTTGTTCTCCCTTGCGGCTATAGCTATAACTATTTGGACTCCACAACTTTTAGCCGGACTCATCAAGATACATCAGTTCAACACCGCCTAACTGTGCTACCTGAACGAGTGCATCTCACTGAACTTGTTTGAGCCAGTTATACTCAGAGTTTTGTTTGGCTCGATGACTGTGCCGCGTGCGTTTCCTTCTATTGCCCTTTTTTGCAACTTTTGTCTCAAACGGTCAGGACTTAATTTTACCTGTCGCTCCTGGCATAACTTGTGGGCTAGTTAAAGGCTGTTATAGGTGCGTTCTTCAAGTTCCAGACACTGCTCTAAGTATTGCAAATCGGCTTCTGACCATTTACGCTTTGCTCCACGCCCCTGGTGCTTCCCTCTGGCCTCCCTAATCCTTTTGCTTGCCAGCGTCGAATTGTCGCTCTCACTGTATGCTCATGACACTCAAAAATTTCCGCTACTTGCAGGCGTATTCCACTCTTGGGCGTTCAGTCGTAACATATGAGCGCGATCTCTTGTCCTCTGCGGTACATCGGCGGCTACCCGCAATTCCAATAATGTACGGTCTTCTTCTTCTGTTAAAACTATCCGGATGGGAGCAGGCATTAGTGAAATTGTCTCTGTACAGAAAACACATCTCTTTTATCTTACATTTTATTGTAGCCGCCTACTTAGCTTACAAGTTGGATAGCAACCCCAATCAAAATAACTTGTCAAGTTAATTTGCGCGAACTAGCAATAGCGCTGTGTGTAACGCTATTATCAGGCACAGATGGCGTATTTTATTAAAGTTATGGGCGAATCAAAACGGCGGAGAACGGCACTAAAAGAAAAGTACGGGCAAGAAACCAGATTTTTGTCTTGGTTGCCAATTAGCAAGGGAAAAGCACAACAGTTTGTAGACTGGAGTACTCGTGGTGCTTGGATTGGGATCGGTTTATTAGTTGCGTGGTGGCTAACGGTATTGTTTCTCGGCCCAGCTTTAGGCTGGTGGCAAGTAAGTTAGCTACTAATTTACACAAAGCGTAGCAAGGGAGAATTAACCTCTCTTGCTCTAAAAAGCTGAGAATGATTGTCTAGGCATTTGCTAAGGATGATTTTGCTTAACTAGGATAAAGGGAGTAAACTTGACCGTCTACTAATAACCTTGTAATTCCCTTGGCTTGGAGGTGGGGACACGCTTTTTGCAGCATTTTACTATCGGGAACTTTGATCACGCGATCCCGTTTGGTAGAAAAGCGACGGGCTACACGATGATTATCAAATACTGGTAAAGTTTTTTGGTTAGTTTCCTGAGCGGGAATTTGTCCTAAGTCGCCAAATTCTTTGAGGGGACGAGTGATCAATTCAGATAAGCGATCGATCACCAAATAGCAAGTTTTGGGTAAATTAGCCTCCGAAAGCGGCAATACTTGAATTAAAACATTAGACGCGGAGGGTCTTTTGACTATCTTCGTTGGTTCTTCAAGGTCTTCATCGTCATCGGAGTAATCCAAATCTTCGTCATCCAATCCTTCGCTGTCTTCAGCTTCCTCTAGCATCTCCTCAGCGAGCATTTCTGCAACGATGGCGCTAGTTTCTTCCTCCGTTGGAAAACTTAGGTTGTTGGTTGCTAGTTGCTCTGAAGAGGCTATTACTTTGCTAATCGGTGGCGCAAAATTGCTCTCGGTACTGGGGATAATTAAAGTATTGCGATCGCCTTTGGCGCTAGGCTCTGGGTAATCTCCTTTGGCGCTACGTTCTGCGTAATCTCCTTTGGCGCTAGGCTCTGGGTAATCGCCTTTGGCGCTAGGCTCTGGGTAATCGTCTGTTTCTATAGGCGGTCTATTTTGTCGAGTAGAATCGTCTATCGCTACTGGTATTTCTGGTTGGCTACTAATGCTACGGCGTTTGATCGTTGGCGTAGGTGTAGGGGTAGCAGCTTTTTCCTCTAGTCGCTCTAACTTAAGTTCTGTCTGTGGTTGGGCTGCTACCAAGCTTGGCTCTATTTCCCTTGGGTTAGTTAATTGTTTAACTGTGTCGGTTCCAGGTACTCTCGCCGCTCGTTTAGAGGCAATTAATACCTCATACTCTTGTTCTGGTAAAGTAATTTTCAACATCCGGCTAATGGTTGAATTACTCACCCCATAGCGTTCAGCTAAAGTTGAAGTTGTTTCCCCTGTATGTTTATACAAGTGAATAATGTCATTTTTTATAGATTCAGAAATTTTTTTTCCAGTCATAATTTAATTATATTTTAAGCCCGCTTTCGTCCGCGCTTTTCTCGCCGAGAACGAATTGATACTTCATACTCTACCGCCGCGCCTATAGCAAATAGTACGCCACTAAATACCCAAAATACTTCTAGCAGCGCTCCACTTTGGTAGTTTTCAATGTGATTTTGAGCATAACTACGCCACACATCTCCAATGTAGAGCGAGAACACTGCTGCTGCTATCAATTTCCACGATTGAGAGAAACGACCGCCCCAAAAAGTCAGCAGTACCATTGTAGCGATAATTAACAGCAAGACATCAGCAATGGTATAGAACAATAATAGAGATTTTTCTAACTCTAACAACCAACTTGAGGTAGAAGCTGTACCAGGTACAGTATCTGTAGTGCTAGAAACCAAAATTCCCAAACCAACACCAACTACAGCAATTGCGGCGACTATTCCCCATTGCCAGCGTTCTAAATGCACTCGCCTAGCGCTCAAGGCAGAAATCATCCCTCCGCCCAAAAATAAATACGCTCCTACAAAAAATAAATCTGCTGGCGATACATTAGTCGGTTCTTGCTGAAGCACTAGCTCCCAATAACCTAAAATTAAGTTGCCAATTAGGTAAGATAGCTGCCCAAATCCAATCCCTAGCCAAACGCTACGCCCACTAATTATATTTGGCTGGAGCATATTTCTTAAGCACAAGACCACCGAGCTTAAGTAAGCCACAGATTGAAATACGTAGGCACTAGCTATATACCACTGGGTGCGTTTAGCCATCACACCTTGAACTTCTGCTACGGGCAAACTAAATAACAAAGCAAATAAAAGTGCCAGTACGCCCCAAGAGATAGCAGCTAAAACAATTGTTTGCAGTGATAGCCAAGATTTTGAACTATTTAGTTTATTCATGGGCTAGTTTATAAAAACTCCTAACGAGAGGGAAGCTGAGGGCGCGTCTAGGATTTAATACTATGGTCATAATATATTTTTGCTATTAAAATTTTTGAATTAGTTAGTTATAAGTTTTTACAAACCTATTGGCTACCAACCTATATAGTTATTGGGCGATCGCACTCCTAAATCTTTTGTCACTGCCACAGCTTACCAAGGCTTGATTGATTTAGCCACTGTATAAACCCAGATTGTTCGTCTTTTGACATATCTTCTAAACTTTCGAGGGCATTAATCGTAAAGTTGGATTCACCAAAGTATCTTTTTCCTAGGCGATGGGTTTCTTGCAAAAGGTTGAGCAACTGGGCTTCTTGCCAATCAGGTAATTGGTTGGCACTGAGTGGATCGATTTGTAGTAAATAATTAACAGCTTCGGGGGATTTTTCAATTAAATCTACTTTATTAATAAACTCTTTCAAATCTTTTTGAAAAAACTTTGCTTGCCTAGCGCCCAAAAGGTCTTCAATTTCTGCATAAACTGCTTGTAATAATAACAAGCTGCCTTTGACCAAAGATTGCATAGAGAGATTGCTAACTTTAGCATGGACATTTAGCTGTTCTGGTTTGATTTTTCCCCAAAGTGTGTAGCGGTCGGGTTCTTCAAGCAAAATACAGGCTTTGCCTTTGTTATCGGTTAAGTCCCGCCATAAAGCTAACGCCTCTTGAGCCTGATTGAGCGGAAATATTTGCAGCAAACGAAAGGTTTGTCTTTGATAATTAATAATTGGAATAAGTTGGTCAAGGTTTGGGTGTTTGATGTTGAAGATTTCTACATCTTGTTTTTTCAAAATAAACATAGGATTGATGCTTAAAGGTTTCTAGCCTGCTGGTAGTATAAGTTACTAAACCACGAAGTCTTTACTTTACATGGCTTAGTAATTATTTTTAGCACTGTTTTATTGTTTAAATTCAATTCTTAGCTTTCTTCACGATTTAGTGATCGCTAATCTCCGGCTTGGGCTTTGCTCTCTTTTCGCGTTGTAGTAACGCTGCAAAGGCAAAGAAGTTAAAAATCAATGTGTGCAGCTAATTACTGCTCTAAAAACTCCCTCAGCCGTACAGTAGTTGGGAGCTTTGTCAAAGACTTTTTTTCTAGCAAGTTCAACTTTATCGTCAACGGCATCTAGTACCCTTAACAACGAGCGATTCCCTAGTCACCCGTACACATTAATTTAAAATGCTCAACGAAATAATATTAAAAGTGCTTAGGCTTACAAGTAGAAGCGCGATCGCACTTGAGCAACTTTTCCTAAGATTTCTGTACTGCATGACGTTAAACTCACCGGCCACAGATAATTTCCGCAACTTTATAGCCATATTGGTGCGTTCCGATGCAGCAACTTGTTATGTAGCAACGCCCATTATACTCACTCCAATGGCATAATCAAAAACTCCTCCGGCAATATTGCGGGAACTGAAGAAGTAACAAAATCCGTTGTATTTCGGGTGACAATAACCTCTACTCCTGCGGCATTGGCGGCTTCACTTGTCACTGCATCCTCAAAATCTGTCACAGAACTTTGCAACGCCGCTCGAATCACCTCGTCTGTTACGCTGGCAACTTGAAGATTCTGTAATAATCTTGATAAAAGCGATCGCGCTGTGTCGCTACCAACTTGACGACGCAAAATATAAAAAATATTCGTCACCGCATGACCTGAAACATAACTAAGCACTTGCGGTTGTGTTGATAGATTTAACGCTCGTGCAGAGGCGATAACAAATGGCTGTCGTTGAGCAAGAACATCAAGCAAAACATCACTATCAAATAACACCAGCTTCAATTGTATTTCTCCTCCAGATAATTCACGTAGGACTCTGTAGGATCTCCGGCACTCAATGAGAGCGCACCAATTAAGCTTTGAGTCCAGGGATCGAGATCGGCAAAGGAATTCATACTTGGGTTTGCCGCACTAAATGAAAGCGTTTCCTGTTGAATTGAACTTAACAAGGACTGAACTAAACGCCAGCGATCGCTAACTGGCAACTGCAATGCTTGGTTTTGTAATTCGTGCAACGTCATCAGCCTTTTCCTAACAACTCTCTAATTTATTGTAAGTTGCTGTTCTTGAGCTTGTATGGATAAGTGCGATCGCACCTTAGCTAAGGAAAATTTGCTTTCGGGATGGATGGCGCGATCGCACTATTGCAGCTTTTCTTACGATTTTTGTGCCACACAACGGCAAGTTGAACGGCATCCGATAATCTTAAACTTAGCATCAAGATATCCCGACTGTCCGCTCCAACTTAGTGTTAGCTTTTCCGCCCTGCAAAACTAAGCACGTTGCCAGATTTTGATACTTCTGTCATGACTTCCACTTGCTAAGAACTTACCATCTGGACTGAACACAAGAGACATTACGTAGGAATCATGACCTGGAAGGGAACAGGTTTCTTGCTTCATTTTCAAGTCCCAAATTTTGATCTCATTGTCGTCACCACCACTAGCTAGTACAGCATTGCTAGGATCGATCGCAACACACACTACTGCTTTTGTGTGTCCTTGCAAAACATCTTCACGCCCACTAGCAGCATCGAACAACCGAATTGTTTTATCTTGACTTGCAGTAGCTAGAATTTGACCACTAGGGCTAAACACAATAGAACGGATTTTGTTGGCGTGAGCAGGCAATTTTCGAGCCACTTGTCCAGTTTCCACATCCCATAGTTTGGGAACGTTATCCCACCCACCACTAGCAAGCACTTTCCCATCTGGACTAAACGCCACTGATTCAACAATCTGCGGATCAGAGGTAGAAAGGGTTTTGATTTCCTCATTTGTACTCAAATCCCATAATTTAATGTCACCATCATTGCTCCCACTAGCCATGAGGTTTGTATGAGAATTAATAGCAACAGAGGAAACTTCATCGTAGTGACCAAACAATGTCTTAATTTTTGTGCCGTTTTTGACATCCCATATATTAATTGTTCTGTCGAGAGAGGCACTGGCGAGAAGATAACCCTTGCTATGAAAAGCAACTTGACGAACTGTTGCCCTATGTCCTGTAAGGGTTCGGATCTCACGCATAGTTTGCAAATCCCAGAGCTTGACAGTCTTATCATCGCTGCAACTTGCCAATATGCGCCCGTCTGGGCTAAAAGCAACCGAATTTATACCAGCTTGCCACCCTTTATGCCCGGTGAAAGTTTGAACACATTTCCACTGGGCTGTAAACCACTGTACCATTTTTGAATACTCCTATATTTACGGGGTTTTTGGAACTAGGTTTTCGCGCTGTAAACAAATTGTTGAATCAATTGTTTGTTAGGTAAGTATGGCGAGTTTCCAACCTTTTTCTTAGTATTCCCAAATGAAGAGAAAGGCTAACTATTTGTTGTACTGAAGTTTTCCGTATAATCTTTGACTCAGTGATAATACATAACTATCAAAGTCATTTTTAAGCAATGATGTTTAAACCCCAGGAATCCATGATGTCCCCGCCAGAGGCAATTTCGCCATCGCCGCCGCTTCAATAGTTAAAGCAACTAAATCTTCGCGTTCTAAATGATGCACGTTTTGCTTGCCACAAGCACGGGCAATTGTGGTTAATTCCATGTTGAGAGTTTGCAGATAGTTTTTAACTCTTTTTGCTCCTACTTCAACTTCTAACCTTTTTTCTAAGATTGGATCTTGAGTAGTTACGCCCACTGGACACTTTCCTGTATGGCAGTGGTGACAAGTTCCTGGCGCAGTACCGAGGGCGGCGTAGTCGTCAAGGGCTAAATAATGGGTGTCATTTTGAATGTAGGTTTCACTATTGCAACCCAAAGCCATTAAAATACCTTGACCTATGGATACTGCATCTGCCCCCAGTGCGATCGCCTTTGCTACATCTGCCCCAGTACGAACCCCGCCAGATACAATTAATTGCACTTTTCCTTTCATGTCCAAGTCTTCTAAGGCTTCTACGGCTTGACGCACGGCGGCTAAGGTGGGGATGCCTACGTGTTCGATAAACACGGTTTGCGTGGCGGCGGTTCCCCCTTGCATTCCATCAACTACAATGACATCTGCACCTGCGTGGACGGCTAATTTGACATCATTAAATGTCCGCGAAGCCCCAACTTTAACAAAAATTGGTTTTTCCCAGTCGGTTAGTTCTCGCAATTGCTTGATTTTGATTGTTAAATCGTCTGAACCCGTCCAATCGGGATGGCGACAGGCGGAACGTTGATCGACTCCTTCGGGTAAAGTCCGCATTTGAGCAACTCGCGGATTGATTTTTTGTCCTAATAACATCCCGCCACCCCCTGGTTTTGCCCCTTGTCCGATGACTATTTCAATTGCATCAGCCGATCGCAAATCGTCAGGATTGAAGCCGTAGCGCGATGGCAAGCACTGGTAAATCAATGTTTTGGAGGATTGTCTTTCTTCTTGAGTCATGCCGCCGTCCCCGGTGGTTGTTGATGTCCCCATCTGTGTCGCCGCTTGTCCTAAAGCTTCTTTGACATTGGCTGAAAGAGAACCAAAACTCATTCCAGCGATGGTGATGGGAATTTCAAGTTCAATTGGTTTTGTGGCGTAGCGCGTCCCTAGAACAGTTTTGGTAGAACATTTTTCTCGATAACCTTCTAAGGGGTAGCGCGATAAAGATGCACCTAAAAATACTAAATCGTCAAAATGAGGTAACTTACGTTTTGCACCTAATCCGCGTATTTCATAAAGTCCATGAGCGGCGGCATTTTGAA
>Ga0136613_10001648_pt1 | contig 11599 bp, 9 predicted proteins | sample AntDrymUQ2722106_2_FD_106649 | JGI IMG/M metagenome (GOLD analysis project Ga0136613, IMG submission 106649) | Polar desert sand microbial communities from Dry Valleys, Antarctica - metaG UQ272 (21.06) | ecosystem: Environmental > Terrestrial > Soil > Desert | place: Antarctica: Dry Valley... | reverse complement strand
GACCTCGTGTCGCTCGACGGTGCGGTCGAGACAGCCGTACGGCTCGGGGTCGCCGACGTCATCGCCGACGTGGTCGACACCGGGCTCACGATCAGGCAGGCCGGGCTGGAGATCGTCGGGGAGCCGGTGCTCGAGTCCGAGGCCGTGCTGGTCCGGCGCTGCGGCGCCGGGCCGGACCCCGCCGTCGAGCAGCTCGTCCGCCGGTTGCAGGGCGTGCTCGTGGCCAGGCGGTACGTCCTGATGGACTACGACGTCCGGGTGGAGCACCTCGCCCAGGCCAGCGTGCTCACCCCCGGCTACGAGTCGCCGACGGTCTCGCCGCTGGCTGACACCGGGTGGGTCGCGGTCCGCGCGATGGTCGAGCGGGCCCGCGCGCAGCGCACCATGGACGAGCTGTGGGAGGTAGGCGCCCGCGCCATCCTGGTCACCGACATCCACGCCTGCCGGCTCTAGGCGGTGCCTGGCACGCAGCCCCGAGCTCCAGCGCTGCCGGTGACGTTCCGGCCGTGGCTGGCGACGTGGATGCTGATCGGGCTTGCCCTCGCAGTGACTGCGGCGCTGGGGACGCTGGCGGTCGTGCTGCCCGGCATCGACACGCGCGACCGCTGGGGGTTCGTCGGGCTCGCCACGCTGGTCGTCGTGGGGTTGAGCTTCCTGGCCCGACCGCGCGTGCGGGCCGACCTCGACGGCCTCGAGATCGTGAACGTCTGGCGGCGCCGACGGCTCGGCTGGCCGGAGGTCGTGGCGGTCCGGCTCGGTCCGGGTGACCCGTGGCTCGTGCTCGACCTCGACGACGGGACGACCGCCGCTGCGATGGGGGTGCAGTCCGCCGACGGGGTGCGCGGCCGCCGCGCGGCTGCCCAGATCGCGGCGCTCGTGGCCGCGAACAGCGTCGCCCCGCGAGACGACTGAAGCAGGGTCGGCTCGACGTACTGTGCTCCCATGGCACGGAGCCCGCTCGACAACGGTGCCGCGACGCCCGCCCGGCTCCTCGGCGGCGAGCTGGCCAGCCGTGCGTGACGTGCTCGACGACCTGGTCGGCTGGTACGAGCGGGGCGAGCCGGTGGGACTGGCCACCGTCGTCCGGACGTTCCGGAGCGCGCCGCGCGAGCCGGGTGCGGCGATGGCCGTCGGCAGCGACGACACGGCCGTCGGCAGCGTGTCCGGCGGGTGCGTCGAGGGCGCGGTCTACGAGGTCGCCCGCGAGGTGGTCGAGACCGGTGAGCCGCGCCTGGAGGAGTACGGCGTCAGCGACGACACGGCATTCGCGGTCGGGCTGACCTGCGGCGGGATCCTCCACGTCTTCGTCGAGCCGGTGACGGCCGAGACGTTCCCCGAGCTCCCAGCGGTCGCCGCCTCGATCCGGGCCGGCGAGCCGGTCGCGGTTGCCACCGTGCTGGCCGGGCCGGGCCGGCTCGGCGCCCACCTCGCGGTCTGGACCGACCGGACGGCAGGGACGCTCGGCACCGCCCGGCTCGACGCCGCGGTCGCCGACGACGCACGCGGCATGCTCGAGCAGGGCACGACCGGAGAGCGCCGGTACGGTCCGGACGGGCAGCGCCGGCTCGACGATCTTGCGGTGTTCGTGGCCGCGTACGCCCCCCCGCCGCGCATGTACGTGTTCGGGGCGATCGACTTCGCCGCCGCCGTCGCCCGCGTCGGCGCCTTCCTCGGCTACCACGTGACGGTGTGCGACGCCCGGCCCGTGTTCGCGACGCCGCGAAGGTTCCCCGAGGCGGACGAGGTGGTCAACGCGTGGCCGCACCGTTTCCTCGAGGACGCTCCGGTGGACCGGCGCACGGTGATCTGCGTGCTGACCCACGACCCCAAGTTCGACGTGCCGCTGCTGCAGGTCGCGCTACGGACGCCCGCGGCCTACATCGGCGCGATGGGCAGCCGGCGGACGAATGACGAGCGCGCGGCGCAGCTTCGAGCCGTCGGCGTCAGCGACGAGGACATCGCCCGGGTCGCCGCACCGATCGGGCTCGACATCGGCGCCCGGACACCGGAGGAGACCGCGATCTCGATCGCCGCGGAGCTGGTGTCGCTTCGCTGGGGTGGGTCGGGCGAGCGGCTGGTCGCGACCGACGGCCCGATCCACCACCCGCGAGCCCGGTGACGAGCGTCGCGTGAGGGTCGCCGGGCTCGTGCTCGCCGCCGGCGCCGGTATGCGGCTCGGCCAGCCCAAGGCGCTGGTCACAGTCGACGGGCGGCGCTTCGTCGACCTGGCGGTGGACGCGCTGCGCGAGGGCGGCGCCGATCCCGTGCTCGTGGTTGTCGGCGCCGCCGAGGTCGGGCACGTCGATGCACTCGTGGTGCCGAACCCGGACTGGGTCACCGGTATCGGGTCCTCGTTGATCGCGGGGTTGGCTGCCGCCGCGGCGTACGGGGAGGCGACGACCCTGCTCCACGGCGTGGTGGTGTCGTTGGTCGACCAGCCCCGGATCGGTTCCGCAGCGGTGGCCCTCGTCCTCGATGCAGGCCGGGCCGGCGCCCACGCCGCGATCGCGACGTACGGCGGCGAGCTCCTGCACCCGGTCTACCTGCACGCGACCAGCTGGTCCGGGGTGGCCGCGCTGGCGCAGGGTGAGCGCGGTGCCCGGCCGTACCTCGATGCGCACCCGGACGTGGTCGAGCTCGTGCCCTGCGACGGTCTCGGCGACCCGTCGGACGTCGACACCGCCGCGGACCTCCGGCGCCTGGGTTGACCAGACGTGGCGGGTGATCGGTTCGTCCCTGAACGTGCGTTTCGCTGAGGTGGCGCGACCTGTCGACGGACGACGGGTCGCGTCGACGGGTTGTGCCTGTTGATCATCGATGACGCTCGGCGCTAGCGTCGGGCCACGGGTGCGTCGACCGAGGAGACCGCAGTGCTGAATCTCGCCGTCATGCTGGAGGACTCGGCGCGATCGGTGCCAGATCGGGCTGCGGTCGTCCTGGGCCCGGCTCGGCTGACCTACGCCCAGGTGAACGCGGCGGCGAGCCAAGTTGCGGGGTGGCTCGCGTCGCAGGACATCAAGTCGGGTGACCGGGTGGCGCTGACCTGCCCGAACCTGCCCTACTTCCCGATCGTCTACTACGGGATCCTCAAGACCGGCGCGACCGTCGTCCCGCTCAACGTGCTGCTCAAGGAGCGGGAGATCGCGTATCACCTGGCGGACTCCGGTGCGCGCGCGTACTTCTGCTTCCAGGGCACCGCGGAGCTCCCGATGGGGACGGCCGGGCACGCGGCGTTCGAGCAGACCGAGGGTTGCCAGCACTTCGTGATGATCACCGCCGACCCGGCCGGGCCGTCGCCGGTCGAGGGGACGCAGACCCTCGGCAGCGTGATGCAAGGCCGGGCGCCGACGTTCCCGAGCGTCCCGACCCGGGAGACCGACACCGCAGTCATCCTCTACACGAGCGGCACGACCGGCCAGCCCAAGGGCGCGCAGCTGAGCCACAGCAACATGGTGCAGAACGCGCAGCTGGCGCCCAAGGTCTTCGGCTGGCACGACGGGGACATCCACCTGCTGGCCCTGCCGCTGTTCCACTCGTTCGGGCAGACCGTCGACATGAACATGGGGCTCTACACGCAATCGACCCTCGTGCTGATGCCGCGCTTCGAGCCGGGCGCTGCGCTCGGGCTGATGGAGTCCGAGGGCGTCACGTTCTTCGCCGGCGTCCCCACGATGTACTGGGCCCTGCTGTCCCATCCGGGGGCGGGTGATCATGACCTGGCCAAGATCGCCCAGAACCTTCGGCTCGCGGTGTCCGGCGGGTCACCCATGCCGGCAGAGGTGCTGCGCCAGTTCGGTGAGAAGTTCAGCGTCAAGATCCTCGAGGGGTACGGCCTGTCCGAGACCAGCCCCGTCGCCACGTTCAACCGGGTCGACCGCGACACCAAGCCGGGCACCGTCGGGCTGCCTGTGTGGGGCGTCGAGGTGAAGCTCATTGACCTCGAGGGCGCCGCCGTCACGGCGGGCGAGCCTGGCGAGGTGTTGATCAAGGGTCACAACATCATGACCGGCTACCACGACCGACCCGACGCGACCGCGGAGGCGATCGACGACGCCGGGTGGTTCCGCAGCGGCGACATCGGGACGCTGGACGACGAGGGCTACCTCACGATCGTGGACCGGGCGAAGGACATGATCATCCGAGGTGGCTACAACGTGTACCCGCGCGAGGTCGAGGAGGTCCTGGTCACCCATCCCGCGGTCTCGCTGGTCGCCGTCGTCGGCGTGCCGCACGACGAGCACGGCGAGGAGGTCAAGGCGTACGTGATCAAGACGGCCGGTCAGGAGATCACCGAGGACGAGCTGATCTCGTGGGCAAAGGATCAGATGGCCGCGTTCAAGTACCCGCGGTCGGTGGAGTTCCGCGACGCCCTCCCGATGACCGCCACCGGCAAGATCCTCAAGCGCGAGCTGACCTAGCCGAGCGCGAGCGCGTCGAGCGCCTCGAGCGCCTGGGTGAAGCAGGCCATCGGCGGCGTCACGAGCCCGGCACCCACCTGCCCGGTGCCGGCGACCCTGCCGGCCATGCCGGTGTTGATCTGGGGGAGGACGCCGGTCCGTACGACGGCGGCGACGTCGATCCCGGTTGGCGCGCCACGGAACTCCAACGCAGGGATCGCGAACGCCCCGTTCTCGGTGAGCGTGATCTCGTACATGCGCCTGGTCGTCCGCAGCGCGTCCGGCACGGAGCCGCCGACGAACCGGACGATCGCCGGTGCGGTGGCCATCACGAATCCACCGATCCCGGCGGTCTCGGTGATGGCGGAGTCACCGATGTCAGGGTTCGCGTCGTCGGGACCGTACGCGCCGAGGAAGAGACCCTCTGGCGTGTTCGCCGGCGCGGTGAACCAGGAGTCGCCGGTGCCGGACACCCGGATGCCGAAGTCGGTGCCGTTGCGGGCCATCGTGGTCACCACGGTGCTGCCCGGGATGCCGTGGGCGGCGGCCGTCGCCAGCTTGCAGGCCGGCATGCCGAGGTTGAGGAAGAAGTGGTCGTTGCCGCCGATGAACCTTGCGACCTCGGCCACCACGGTGGACGGCCGGGAGAGCGCGAGATCGGGCAGCAGGTCGCGCAGCAGCATGAGCGTGCCGGCGCGGTTGCGGTTGTGTCCCTCGTCGCCCATCTGGACCATCTGGCTGATGATCGCCCGGACGTCGACCGGGCCGTGCGCCTCGACCGCGTCGGCAAGTGCCGGCCCGAGCACTGCGTTCATCCATCGCAGGCGCTCGATCACCTCCGGCCCGTACGCGCCGTAGCGGAGCACCTTGCCCAGACCCTCGTTCAACGTGCACCACGAGGTCCCGTCGTGCACCTCGTCGCGCAGCTCGACGACCCACATCGACGGGGACACGACCCCGGCCATCGGGCCTACTGCGCCGCGGTGGTGGCACGGCTCGAGCTCGATGTCACCGGCGGCGAGCATCCGCTCGGCCTCCTCCGGGGTCGGCGCGAGGTCCTCGAGGAGCAGCGCGCCGACCAGTGCGCCCCGCAACGGCCCCGACGCGCGCTCCCACGTGATCGGCGGGCCGGCGTGCAGGAGCTGCCCGCGCTCGAGACCGAGGGCCGCGCTCGCCGGGCGGACCGCGACGAGCTCGGCGGTGGCGGCCAGCATCCGCTCGACCGCCCTGGCGTTCGCGTCCGTGCGTCGGTGGTCGCCTGCGACGGCGGCGAGCTGGGCGTCGGTCCCCGGCTCCGGAGGGCGCCAGTCGACCCGCACGACCTCGACCGCCTGTGCTGCGACGGCGTCGGCCAGCACGTCCACCCCGGCCGCCACCACCACCGGCTCGCGGTCCAGCAACCCGCTCATCGGCTCGACCCGGGTGCGTCGACCAGGGCGACCGCCTTGCGGGCGGCTGCCGCGTTGGACAGGTGGACCGACGCCCCGGCGGTGCAGATCGCCTCGGCCTGGGCATCGCGGCCTTGTGGATCGCCGTCGGAGCCGATCAGCGCCACGACGACTGCGAGGTCGCGCCCGTCGGCGGCGGCGCGCGCGTGCGCGGCGCGGATCGCCGGGACGAGGCCGGCCGCCGGGTCCGGGTGCGCGGCGTGGCCGAGGACGACGTCGACCAGCAGGACGCCGCAGGTCGGGTCCGCGGCCTCGGCGCCGATCCGGGCGAGACGCAGGGTCGGATCGATCATCGGGTGCGGCCGGCCCTCAGTGAGCCGGTCGTCGCCGAAGTCGATCATGGCGTGGCCCGTGGTACGGAGGTCGTCGTCGAGCGCCCAGGCAGGGTCGAGCGGGATGTTCGAGCCGATCGGACCGAGCGCCGCAGCAGCGATCACCATGGCCTCGTCGCAGAGCGTGCCGCCGGCGAACAGGCCGCGGACGAAGGGGTACCGGCCGCCGGGCTCGACCAGTGCCGGCCACGACCGCGGCTCCGTCCAGGTGCCGCCAGCGGCACGTACGACGTCGGCGGCGGCCGCCGTCAGGTCTGCCTGGCCCGACCCGAGGAACGCGAGCACGACGGGCTTGCCGATCGTGGCGGCGTGCTCGCTGATTGCCTGCGCGACGTCTGGCGCGGGCGGCTTGGAGACCACCACCACCACCTCGGTCGCGCGGTCGGCGGCGAGCAGGTCGAGCGCCTGGTGGGTCGAGCGACCGCCGACGGTTGTGGACATGTCCCGGCCGCCGACCCCGAGGCAGTGCGCGACGCCGACACCGGCGCCGTCGAGCAAGCAGAGCAGCTGCTGCGCACCCGTACCGGACGCGGCGACCAGACCGACGGGACCCGGTCGGACCACGTTGGCGAAACCGAGCCCGACGCCGTGGACCACGGCGGTCCCGCAGTCCGGTCCCATCACCAGCAGCCCGCGCTCGCGAGCGACGTCCTTGAGCCGGATCTCGTGCTCGACCGGCACGTTGTCGCTGAAGATCAGCACCGACAGCCCCGCGTCGAGGGCATCCATCGCCTCGGGCAGCACCTGGCGTCCGGGGATCGAGAGCATCGCCAGGGACGCGCCCTCCAGTCGCCGGGCGGCGCTGCGTACCGTGCGCGGCGCGACGTCCGCCGCGTCGCTCGCGGTCGCGGACGCTCGGGCCGCCAGCAGCTCGGCCAGCCGCGCATGCGCAGCGTCGAGCGCGGCACCGTCGGCCCGGATCGCGACCACCATGTCGTTGGTGGTGGCACCGGCCGGCCGGTCGAAGCCCATGCCGGCGAGCAGGTCGAGGTTGAGCTCGGTCGCCATCGCGACGAACGCCGCCTCCACGCCGTCAACCGTCGACAGCTCGCGGCTGAGCTGCATGAGGGTCACCGAGTCGCGGTACTGCCCGCCCCGCACCGAGACCTCCGCCGTCATCGCGCCAGCCTCTCAGCCGTGAGGACGCTCGCGCGTGCGCCGACCAGGACTCCGTAGGCGACCGAGCTCCCGGTGTCGTGGCCGATGTCCACGAGCGCCTCGAGCGCTGCGGCGACGGCCGGCGGCGTCCGGAGCGCGTCCAGCAGCACGAGCGCCTCTGGCACCGAGCACCCATGGCTGGCGTGGTGCAGCAGTGCCGCCGAGACCGCGGTCGTCCGGTCCAGCTGTTCGGTCGCGGCGTCGAGCACGGTGCGGGCGGACGCGGCGGCACCCGGCCACCCGGCCAGCCCGAGGTGGTGCCAGCTCAGCAGGGCGCCGACGAGGACGTCGTCGGCGGCCGGGGTCAGACCGGGGCCGAGACCCACCATGGCGTGCACCGCCCGTCGCGTCGCTCCCTTCTCGTCGCGAGCGATCGCGTTGGAGAGGTGGTCGACGGCTTCGATGACCGTCGGCGACATCGCCTGAGCCGCTCGCTCGAGAGCTGAGGACAGCGCCTCAGCACCCGCCCGCAGGTCCGGGCAGCAGTCGGGCACGCGGACGACGGGCTGCGACCACCACCGGCGCACGACGACCGACAGGTCGGGCAGACCGACTGTGCCGTCGCCGACCAGGAGGTGGTCCGCTGCGCCGAGCCGGAGCAGCGCGAGTCCCACCTCCGGCTGCGCCCTGGCCAGGACGCACGCGCCCGGGAGTCGCACGCCGCCGGGTGCGACGACCGAGAGCACGGGCAGGTCGGCGTCGCCGGTGGCGACGTGCACGGCGGTGCGGCTGGCCGCAACGACGTCGCCCGCGGTGACGGGCCGAGCGAGGACCGGCCGCACGAGTGCGCTCGCCGCGGCGGTGAGTGACAGGCCCGGCGCTCGTACGGCATCGAGGGTCGCCGCCGCGCTGGGCGCCTGGCTCACGGCTCGAACCGACCGGAGGGGAGCCATCGTGGGCCGTCCGCGCCGGCCGCGAGCTCCTCGGCCCGGCTGGCGATGTTGCGCTGCATGCCGCCGAACACGAAGCCGTGGAACGGCCAGACCGCCCACCAGTACAACCGCCCGAGAAGTCCTTTCGGGGCGTACACCGCGCGCTGGCGGAACACGGTGCGACCCGCCTCGCCGGTCTCGATCCCGAGGTCGAGCCACGCCCGCCCGGGCACCCGCATCTCAGCGCGCAGGCGCAGCAGCTCGCGGTCGACGATCTCCTCGACCCGCCACCAGTCCACCGCGTCGCCGATCTGGAGGTCGTACGGGCTGCGCCGACCACGCCTCAGCCCAGGCCCGCCGAACAGCTTGTCCAGCCAGCCCCGGACCCGCCAGGCGAGGCCCCAGGAGTACCACCCCGACGTGCCCCCGATGCCTTCGATCACCGACCACAGCGCCTCCGGCGAGGCGTCGACCACCCGCGAGCGGTCATCGACGTAGATGTCACCGCCGGCCCACGCCGGGTCCGTCGGCATCGGGTCGCTCGGCGCGCCCGACACCGAGGCGCTCGACCAGTGCGTCGCGACGTCGGCGTCGCGGATGTTCGCGAGGGCGAGCTCCACGGAAGCGTCGAAGCCGAGCAGGCCGCCGGGCGGGTCGGGCACGTACGCCCTGATGTCGCGCTCGGTGGTCACCACGTCGTGGATGAGGCTCTCCACCAACGGCCTCGCCAGGCCGCCGGGCACGGGCGTCACCAGGCCGACCCAGAGGCTGGACAGCCGCGGGGTGAGCACCGGGACGCGCAGCACCCGGCGGGGGCGGAGGCCCGCGACCTCCGCGTAGCGGACCATCATCTGGTTGTACGTGAGGACGTCCGCGCCGCCGATGTCGAATGCCCGGCTCACCTCGGCAGGCAGCGCGGCCACACCGACGAGGTAGCGCAAGACGTCGCGGATCGCGATCGGCTGGATCTTGGAGTCGACCCACTTCGGCGCGACCATGGCCGGGAGTCGCTCGGTGAGGTAGCGCAGCATTTCGAAGCTGGCGCTCCCGCTGCCCAGGACGACGGCGGCACGGAGCACGGCCGTTGGCACGCCGCTGTCCAGCAGGATCTTGCCGACCTCCTCGCGGCTCGCGAGGTGCGTTGACAGCACCTCGCCCCGGGGTGCCAGGCCGCCGAGGTACACGATGCGGCCTACCCCGGCCCTTCTCGACTGCCGCGCGAACGCCTCTGCGGCGGCGCGGTCGGTATCCGCGAACCGCGCAGCGTGGCCGAGCGAGTGCACGAGGTAGTAGGCGACGTCGACCCCAACGAGCGCCACGCCGAGACTTGCCTCCTCGGTGACGTCGGCCTCGACGACCTCGACGTCGTGCACCCACGGGTGGTCGCGCAGCCGGTTCTTCGACCGGGCCATCGCCCGCACCCGCCAGCCCGCGGACAGGAGCGCGGGGACCAGCCGACCGCCGACGTAGCCGCTCGCACCGGTCACCAGCGCGAGCCCACGGTCGGCGCGGTCGTCGAACCGCTCCGCTGTCACCGACCCATCCTCGCCGCGACGGTCGCGGCGCGCGGAACAGGGTGTCCAAAGTCCCACCGCGAGGTGATCGCCTGCGGCATCCTGACTGCGGCGCGAGACGAGTCGTCATCGGCCGACGCGGGATACGGGGCCGCGCCGTTGGACGCCGTCGGCAGCGACGGCACCGTGATCTGGAGGCTGCAATGGCATTCGGCTGGAAGCTCGTCCACGGCGGGGCCACCCCGCCCCCCGGCGAGGTCGTCGCCCCCGACGAGCGCCTGTCCTGGCCGAGGATGGTCGCGTTCGGCGGTCAGCACGTGATCGCGATGTTCGGGGCGACGTTCGTCTTCCCGCTCGTGATGGGGCTCGACCCCAACCTGGCGATCATGATGAGCGGCGTCGCGACGATCTTGTTCCTGCTGATCACCCAAAACAAGATCCCCAGCTATCTCGGCACCAGCGCCTCGTTCGTTGGCGCGGTCTTCGCCATCCGCGCGCTGCAGGACTCGACCGACGGCACGGTCACCGGCGGGATCCTGGTCGCCGGGCTCGTCCTGGCCGCAGCTGGCGTGGTGATCACGCTGCTCGGGGTACGGGTGATCACCCGAGTGTTCCCCCCGGCGGTGACCGGCGGCGTCGTCATGCTGATCGGGTTCGGGCTCGCGTTCGTGGTGGCCGACACGTACTGGCCGGCCGACCCGTGGGTGGCTCTTCTGACGATGCTCGCCCTGTTCGTGTTCACCGTGCGGCTGCCCGGCTTCTGGGGACGCATCGGCATCCTGCTCGCGCTCGTGTTCGGGTACCTCATCTCCTGGGTGTTCGACGGGATCTTCGGCGACATCACCTCGATCAACCAGTTCAACCTGCTCACCCTGGAGGCGCACCCGCGTACCAGCTTCGACGCCGTGCGTGACGCCGCGTGGTTCGGGCTCCCTGACTTCACCGCGCCGGTGTTCACTGGTGCGGCGATCCTGCTCTGCCTGCCGGCCGTGATCGCCCTGATCGCGGAGAACACCGGCCACGTCAAGGCGGTGGCGGCGATGACCCAGCGGGATCTCGACCCGTTGATCGGTCGGGCGGTCATGGCAGACGGGGTCGGCACGATGGTGGCCACGTCGGTCGGTGGATCGCCGACGACGACGTACGCGGAGAACATCGGCGTGATGGCGGCGACCCGGATCTACTCGACTGCCGCGTACTACATCGCCGCGGTGGTCGCGATCCTGTTCGGGCTGTGCCCGAAATTCGGTGCGCTGGTGGCGAACACCCCGTACGGGGCGCTGGCCGGGATCACGGTCGTCCTCTACGGGATGATCGGGTTGCTGGGCGCAAAGATCTGGGTCGAGAACCGGGTCGACTTCGCGAACCCGATCAACCTCGTGCCGATCGCGGCCGGCATCATCCTGGCGATCGGGCCGGTCAACCATCCGATCACGGACGACTTCCAGCTCGCCGGGATCGCGCTGGGCACGATCGTGCTGCTGGGTGGCTGGCACCTGCTGCGGGTTCTCGCGCCGGCGCACATGCGGGCCGATCTGGACCAGCCGGACGCCACCGCGGCCGGCGGTCGCGGCGTTGTCGTGACCGCGACCGGGGCCGACCGGGCACCTGGCAAACGGACGAGCCGACCACCGGACAACCGCGGCGGTCGCCGTCGCCGGTAGGCAGCCCCGCCGGGCGGTGGTGCGCGGGTCGGTGGCGTCCGCGCACCACCGCCGGGCAGGATCGGCGAGGTGAAGCCGGCCCCGTTCGTCTACCACGCACCCGAGACGCTGGACGAAGCGCTCGCGGTGCTGGCCGACGTCGGCCACGACGGAAAGGTCCTCGCGGGTGGGCAGAGCCTGGTGCCGCTGCTGTCGATGCGTCTGGCCTCGCCGG
>Ga0136613_10001646_pt1 | contig 11603 bp, 9 predicted proteins | sample AntDrymUQ2722106_2_FD_106649 | JGI IMG/M metagenome (GOLD analysis project Ga0136613, IMG submission 106649) | Polar desert sand microbial communities from Dry Valleys, Antarctica - metaG UQ272 (21.06) | ecosystem: Environmental > Terrestrial > Soil > Desert | place: Antarctica: Dry Valley... | reverse complement strand
CAGCCCCCAGCCGGCTCAGGCACGCCGTCCCTGGCTGGGTATTTCTCCGACCGGATGACCGGGTTAAGTCATTCCTGAAGGAGCGGGGCCGGTCAAGTACCAGCTTTGACTGCTGTTGATCGTTTTTCGGCGTTTCCGCCGTCTTTCGGGCGCGTCGGTAAGGCGCCGGGGTCCAGGATCGGCCGGAGGCCGACCGCGAAGCGGCCGAAGGTCCTGGACGCTGACGCCGTGCGGCGCATGCTTGCTCAGGCGGGGAGACGGCTCGTCGGGTTCCTTCGCGGAGTTGTCGGTGTCTGCTCCATCGCCGGTTCCCCGGCTTCGGGACAGGCTGTGGTGGGCCTGTCGGTCATTCCTTCGCCGCGTCGTGGCGGCATGGAGTTGGTGCGACAGGGGCGGCCGGGCGGGGTCAATCAGATGGGAACGACCACGCCGACGGTGCTGGGGGTCAGACTTAGCGCGACCCGCGTCCGACCGCTGCTCGGGTGCCTCATGCCGAGGCGGACAGGCTGCGTCGCACGGTGCCGTCGCGCAGCGCGTAGTAGACCAGTTCGATCAGTTCCCGGGCCGCGGCGACCGCGCCGATGTTGCGGCCGCGGCGCTCAGCGACCCGGTCCCGGTAGGCGCCGATGCGGGTGTTCTTGCCGGTGCGTTGCACGGCCTCGACCGCGGCCCAGCGGACCAGGCGGCTGCCCTGTTTGGTGATCCGGCCTCGGCGCACGGTGGTGTCGGACTCATGATGCTTGGGCGTCAGCCCCGCCCAGCTGGCCAGCTGGGTCGGTCCCGGGAACCGGGTGACGTCGCCGATCTCGACGACGAAGACGGCACCGAGGATCGGGCCGATGCCGGGCAGGGTCTGCACGGCGGCGTAACCGGGGTGCTCAGCCAGCCGGGCGGCGGTCGTCTTGGCTGCGGTGTCGATCTCGATGTCGAAGACGTTGATCAGTCGCAGCAGCGAGTCGATACGTCGGCGCGCCATCGGCGACAGCGGCGCGGCCTTGAGCAGCTTGGTGCCGCCGACGCCGAACAGGTCGCTGACCGGAACCGCGACGCCCTGGCCGGCGAGCACCGCGTGGACCTGGCAACGCAGCCCCGATCGCAGATGCACGAGCTTGGCCCGGTGCCGGACCATCTCGCGCAGCTCGCGGGCGGCAGGCGGCGCGATCCAGGCCTCGGGCAGCCGGCCCATCCGCAGCAGATCGGCAAGATCGGCAGCGTCGCGCTCGTCGTTCTTCACCCGCCGGTAGGAGAACGCTTTCACTCCCAGCGGATGCGCCAGATGCACCTGCGCGCCCATGCCTGCTAAGGCATCAGCGGCCCAGTACCAGCCGTAGGTGGCTTCCAACACCACCTCCGGGGCTTCGCCGGCGCGGGACATCACCGCCGCCAGCCGCTCCGGGTCGTTGACGATGCGCACCGTCTCCAACCGATCCCCGGCCTCGGTCATCCGGACCAACACCGAACGCCGCCGGTGCAGATCCATTCCCACGTACTGCCGACCCTCGTACTGTTCGCTCACAAGGGGCCTCCTTCGTCGAGCCGACGCGAACACACCGAGGCTTACTCGGTGAGTCCACGAGGAGCGAGGCCCCGCTCCTTCATCGCATCAGACAGCAGCGGGTCAGCCCATGAGGCCGGCGCCGCGGACGGCGCGCAAGGTCGGCGCGATCGTCACCGAGGGGCCGACCACACCGGCCACGGCGTCGAGGGTCTTGAGGCCGTCACCGGTGTTGTAGATGACGGTCTCGGCGTCGGGGTCGAGCGCTCCGGAGGACAGCAGGCGCTGCAGCACAGCGACGGTGACCCCGCCGGCGGTCTCGCCGAAGATCCCCTCGGTCCGGGCCAGCAGCCGGATTCCGGCGCGGATCTCCTCGTCCCCGACCGCCGCGAACGACCCACCGGTACGCCGTACCGCGTCGAGTGCGTACGGGCCGTCGGCCGGGTTGCCGATGTTCAGCGACTTCGCGATCCCGGTCGGCCGGACCGGCTGAACCACGTCAAAACCCGCGTCGAAAGCGGCCGTGATCGGCGCACACCCCGAGGACTGCGCACCGAAGACCCGCCACGGCGCGGCGTCCACCAGCCCGGCCGCGACCAACTCAGTGAAGGCCTTGTCGATCTTGGTCAGCAGGGAGCCGGAGGCGACCGGTACGACGACCTGCGCAGGCAGTCGCCAGCCCAGCTGCTCGGCCGTCTCGTAACCCACCGTCTTGGAGCCCTCAGCGTAGAACGGCCGGACGTTCTGGTTCACAAAGGCCGTGGACTCGAACTCGTCGGTCTCGGCCAGCTCGCTGGTCAGCCGGTTCACGTCGTCGTACGAGCCCTCGACCGCGACCAGCGTGCCGCCGTAGATCGCGCTCTGCACGACCTTGCCCGGCTCCAGGTCCGCGGGGATGAACACCACTGAGGACATCCCGGCCCGGGCGGCATGAGCGGCGACGGAGTTCGCCAGGTTGCCGGTCGAGGCGCAGGCCAGCCGGTCATAGCCGAAGCCGCGGGCGGCGGTCGCGGCCATCGACACGACCCGGTCCTTGAACGAGTGCGTCGGGTTCGCGCTGTCGTCCTTGACCCAGAGCGCACGCATCCCCAGTGCCGAGGCCAGCCGGTCGGCGCGCACCAGCGGCGTGCAGCCGGGGTTCAGTGACACCCGGGCCGCCGGATCCTGCCCGACCGGTAGCAGGCCGGCGTACCGCCAGAGATTCGACGGTCCGGCCTCGATCTGCGCTCGGGTCACCGACGCCAGTACCGACGCGTCGTAGCCGACCTCGAGGGGGCCGAAGCACTCCACGCACGCGTGGACCGGGCTGAGTGGATAGCGGGCGCCGCAGTTGCGGCAGACCAGCCCGTCGGCCGGACAGTCGACCAGGGTGTCCGAAGCGGTGAGCGTCATTCAGGCGAGGCCTCTCTGCTCATCTTTCCCGCGCCTGCGCGCGAGACGGAATTGGCACCTGTCGCGACCGGCCTCGCCGGTAGGTGAGCAGTCGCGGTGGTTGCCGGGGCTTCAACGGGCCGTTCCCTCTGCCCCTCGGGATGAGATGTTCAGTTGTGTTGCGCAGGTGAGTCTAGGACACCGGTCTCAGGATCGAGACGGCTAGCTCCGTGCGGGACCGACAGTTGGTCTTCGCAAGGATGCGGCTGACATGTACGGCGATGGTTCGCGGTGATACGCCGAGCCGCTCAGCGATCACGCGGTTCGGCAGGCCCTCGACGACCAGCGCGCTGACCTCTCGCTCCCGGACGGTGAGTTCCCGGTGGGGAGCGTCGAGACGGGAACGCACCTGCTCGGCGGTACGTCGCCGCCAGCCGGGCCACTGCGCCAGCATCTCCAGCGCGATCCCGACTTGCCGGCGAGCCTCCGACACCAGGCCTGTCCGCAACAGGCACCTGCCGAGCCTCGTGTGGGCGTCGGCCCGCCACGACGCCGGGAGGTCCATGCAGTCGACAGCGTCGCGCCCGGCGGCCACGGCAGCAGCCACCGAGCCTTCGGTCTCGAGCAAGGCGCACTCCAGGTGGGCGAAGCTCGCTCGCGCGCCGGGGTGTTCCGGTTTGACGCCGGTGGCCGCGAGGAACCCCCGCACCTGAGCCGGAGATACGCCGGCGTCAAGTGCCCACAGACCCGCTTGAGCACTGCGATAGGCCCGCCGTTGGTGCTCTTGTGCCGTCACCGCAGCTCGGTACCGGGTCAGGGAGCGCAGCGCCTCGCCCTGCCCGCGCAACCTGGCGGAGACAGCCACATCGAGCAGCGCCATGTAGATCCTCGCCCAGTACTGGTCCATCCCATGGCCTTCGACGACGACTCGCTCGTGCAGCGCCACCGCCTCGTCGTCCAACCCCCGCTCCAGCGCGAGAAGGGCAGCCTTGACGCTGAGCACTACCCGCTCCACGGCGTCGGTCTCCACCGGTAACCTGGCGATGACGATGTCCCAGCCCCGCTGCCACTGCCCGCTCTGCTCGGCGAGGTCGACTCCTTGCCGGACGACCTTTCCGGCCGCGGTCTCGCAGCCGAGACCGGTCACCAGCGCATGTGCGTCGTCGTAGATCTGCCAGGCCGCCAACGGGGGCAGGCCCTGCCAGCGGGCGGGCAACCCGTTGTTGACTGCGCGGCCCAAGGTGTCCAGGTCGTGCACCGCCCGTGCTTGTGCGATGGCGTTGTCGAGCAGCGCAAGTCCTTCGGCCGCATGGTCTGGGCCGAGCTCCAGCAGGGCGCTGCCCTTGTCAGCCAGCGCACGGCGGACGACGTCCAGCGCGCCACCTGCAGTCGCCAGGGCCCGGTCCGCCCAACGGACGGCCTCCGCCGGCTGCTCGGCCCGGAGGCAGGCGTTGGCGTGCGCGGCGTAGACCCGAGCCAGCGTGGGCGTGTGCGGACCGCCTTCGACCGCATCGAGAGCCAGCTGAAGATGCAGCCACTGTCCCGCGCGGTCACCGACGTGCCAGCGCAGGCTGGCGAGCAGGCAATCCGCCTCAGCCCGCTCCGCTCCGACTGCTGCGGCCGCCCATAGTCGGGCATGGTTCTGCGCCACGTCGTACAAACCTCGGACATAGGCTGCTCGGGCAGCCAGCTCGTGCAGGGCCCCGTCGCCGGGACGCCGCGTCAGGCCGAGTTCAGCCAGCCGGAGCGCCTCATGACCCGACCCCCGGTCCAGCCTCCCTGTAGCAATGCGCTGCTACAGTCAGCACCCGTCAGGAGACAATGTCCTTGTGGCCGAAGTGCCAGAACGCGACAGCCAGGAACACCGCCGAGTACGCGAGCGTCTGGATGGCGCCGGTCAGCATCTCGTCGGTCTGCATCGGCTCGGACAGCGTGCCCACCCACGCGAACTGATTCTCCGTCGGCAGGTAGTTCCTGATCTCGCCGAGCGCCTCGATGGCGTCCAGGATGGCGGCGATGATCATCGCGAACACCGCGCCACCCACCGCGGCCAGCGGCGCGTCGGTGATGACCGAGAGCATGAACGCCAACGAGCCCACCGTCAGCAGCGTGAAGGCCAGGTAGCCGACGATCGCCAGCAGCCGGACCACGGCCTCACCCTGACCCAGCGTGATACCGACCGGCGTACGCACCGGGTCCCACCCGTACACGATCGCCCCGGCGACGAGCGACACGACCGTGAGCGTCACCAGCGCGGCGAGCGACAGGATGAGTGCGACGAGAAACTTCTGCCGCAACAGCCGCCCGCGCGGCACCGGGGAAGCAAGCAGGTAGCGCAGGCTCCCCCAACTCGCCTCGCTCGCGATGGTGTCGCCGAAGAACAGCGCGTAGACCACCACGAGGAAGAACCCGGTAGTCGCGAACAGGACGAACAGCACGAAGTTCAGCGACCCGGCCGTCGCCACGTCGACGAGGTTGATCCGGCCGTCGCCCTCCTCGAACTCCTCGGAACCAACCGAGAACGCGAGGATCAGGATGAGCGGCAGCACGGCGAGGAACACGAACGTCGCCTTGGTACGCCGCCGCTTGAGCTGCCGGATCAACTCCACCCAGATGCCGAGGGTCGCACCTGGCCGGTAGCCGGCCGCCGCTCCGGTCAGGTCAGTCGACGTCATGCCGGCCCTCCCCCACGAGCGCGATGAACACGTCCTCGAGCCGGCGGCGCGGGGTGAACCGCTCGACCCCGACCCCCGCCCCGACGAGTTCACGGACCAGACTGCTGCGTTCGGTCCCGTTGATCTCCACCACCACGCCGTCGGGCGTGCTCTGCACGCTGTGTACGCCGGACAGCCCCGACAGCACCCGCACGGCCGCTAGCCGGTCATCCACGACGATCAGCACCGAGGAGGACTCCCCGACGACCTCGCCGACGGTTCCCTGCGCGACGAGGCGGCCTTTGTGCATGACCACAACGTGCGTGCAGGTCTGCTCCACCTCTGCCAACAGGTGGCTCGACACGAGCACAGTTCGACCCGTGCCGTCGGCGTACCGGCGCAGAACCTGTCGCATTTCCCGGATCTGCGGGGGGTCCAGGCCGTTCGTGGGTTCGTCGAGGACGAGCAGGTCGGGCAGGCCGAGCATCGACTGCGCGATGGCTAGCCGCTGCCGCATCCCCTGGCTGTACGTACGCACCTTCTTGCTCATCGCAGCACCCAGCCCCGAGATCTCCAGCGCTTCGGCCAGATGCGCATCCGCAGCCGGCCGGCCAGTGGCCCGCCAGTACAGCGACAGGTTGTCCGCCCCGGACAGGTGAGGCAGGAATCCGGTGCCCTCCACGAACGCGCCGAGGCGGGACAGCACGGGTGCGCCGGCGTGCACCCGATGCCCGAAAACCCGCAGTTCGCCGGCCGTCGGGCTGATCAGGCCCATGAGCATCCGCAGGGTGGTGGTCTTGCCGGCCCCGTTGGGACCCAGCAACCCGACCACCTGACCTGGCTCGACCCGGAAGGACAGGTCCTGAACAGCGACGAAGCCATCGCCGTACGCCTTGGTCAGCCTGGCGGTGACAAGCGGTACGCCCAGCAGGTCACTGTCCACATCGGACACCTCGGATCCTCGCCGCCGCCGCATGACCAGCCAGCCAACAGCTCCGGACAGCGCAGCCAACCCCAGCACGGCGAGCAGGAACGGGATCCAGGGCGTCGAGGCGCCGTCGAGCGGTTCACCGTCCACCGTGGGCACGCTGAGCGTTCCGTTCAACGCGACCTCGTAGACGGCGGGCTGGACCGGCGTGAGGTAAGCCTGATCCGTGGTCGCCAGCACCAGACGCATCGCATGGCCCACCTCGAACCGGTAGGCGATCGCCGGGAGTGTGATCTCAACCGGCGGGGCTCCGTCCACAGTGGACGGCAAGCCGCTGAGCCGGACCGGCGCCACGAGGCCCTGCGGCAGCGACGCCTGCCCGTCGGGATCGACGTCGTACAGCTTGGCGAACAGCACCGCCTCTCCGGCCGGTGCGGCGATCCGCACCGACACCGTCGGCGTCCCGACGACCTGGACCGGTTCGTCGAACACCGCGCTCTGGAAGGCCGCCGACTGACCCGGCAGGTCCAGCACGACGCCACCCACAAGACCGGTGATCTGAGTCAGCCCGGGCAGGCTAGAGATGGCCGCCGGGTTGGCGCCCGGCGGGGCCACCGCTTGCTGGGTGGGTCCGGCCAGCGCCAGCTCGACGCGCGCGGTGGCGCCGTCAGTGAGCCCGGGATAGCGCTCGGTCAACGTCGTCTGCGAGGTGGGCCGCCCGTTGTTCGTGGACAGCCCGGTCACCTGGGCGTACTCGAAGCCGGTTCCCGGATCGGCGCCGTCGCCGCGCAGGTGGAAGTCGAACCACTCGGTCGTCAGTTCGAGCAGCCGCTCGCTGTCGGTCTCCGATCCCGAGGAGTCGTGACCGCCGGTGTACCAGACCACCTTGACCGGCGTGCCGCTGGCGGCGATCCCGCGGGCGTTCGCATCTGCCTCCGACAGCGTGAACAGCGTGTCCGCCTCGCCCTGGATGAGCAGCGTGGGTGCGGTGATCCGGTCCAGCACTGATGCCGGGCTGGAGCGCTCCAGCACGGCAGCAGTCTCCGGGGACAGCCGGCCGGTGGTGGCCGCGTCGGCGTAGGCGGCACAGACCTCCGGCCGGAAACGCCCGCAGACGGGGTTCGTGACGCCGTCGGGCAACCCACCGCCACCGTTCTGCGCGGCCAGGATCGCGGCCGGATCGAGCGCGCTGCCGGAGCTGAAGAAGAGTCCGGCCCAGAGCTGCTTGAACACGCCGTCGTCCGAGGCTGGGCTTCCGGCGGCAGGCGTCGCCGCGACCGGCGACCCCACGGAGTTGGGGAAGAACGCGCTGACCATGCTGTTCCACGTGATCTGCGGAACGATCGCGTCGACGCGGTCGTCGTACCCGGCGGCCAGCAGTGCCAGCGCGCCGCCGTACGACGGGCCGCTGATGCCGACCCGGGGATCACCGGCTGCGTCCTGGATCACCTCAGGCCGCTGGGCCAGCAAGTCGAGCAGGACACTCGCATCGGCGACCTCGAAATCGGGACTGTTCAGCCCGATCTGACCCGAACTCCGGCCGAATCCGCGGGCGCTGTATGTCAGTACGACGTAGCCCTGCCCCGCCAGCACCCGTGCATCCTCGAGCATGCTGGCCTGGGAGCCGCCGAAGCCGTGGGCGAGCACGACGGCGGCGGCCGGAGCGCTCTCGTCGACGCCGTCCGGAATGAAGACCGTCGTGTCCAGCTGCACCTCGTCGGCACCGGATCCTGATCCGACGGTCAGCTGCTCGGCCCGGAAGCCGCTGCGACCCGACGGTGCCAGCACCGACCAGGTCACGAGCCCGACCATCAGGACGAGAACGCCGACGACGGCGATCTGGGTACGACCGGACCACCGCCGGACGGCCGGCAGTGGGTTGCGCAGACCACTCACCCGCGTCTCCTGGGGTCGGATCACCTGAGCGTACGTCGCCACCTACTACCCTCGGCGACATGCTGAGACGAGGTCATCGTGGCTGATCCGGATCGACAGCTGCTGCTGTCCCGCGTCCAGCAGTCCGAGCAAGCGCTGCTGGCCCGAATCTCCGGACTCGGAGACGACGATGCCGCCGCGGGCAGTGCGCTGCCCGGCTGGACGCGCGGGCACCTGCTGACCCACGTCGCGCGCAACGCCGAGACCCTCGCCGACGCACTCGACGGTGCTCGCCGCGACGAGATTCTGTCGATGTACGGCGGTAGCGTCGAGACCCGCAACGCCGACATCGACGCCGGAGCGCACCGCCCAGCACAGGAACTGCGCGACGACGTCCAGCGCACGAGCAGCCGCCTGCACGAGGCGCTGCGGGCGCTTGCCGAGCCAGACTGGAAGCGTCAGGTCCGACATATCCGAGGCGGCTTGCTCGACATCGAGGACGTCGTGTGGATGCGCTGGCAGGAGGTGGAGATCCACCACGTCGACCTGGACCTGGGCTACCGCACGGAGGACTGGCCGGCCGAGTTCGTCGATCTCAACCTGCCGCGGCAACTGCAGCGGCTGCCCGAGCGCGCACCGGATGTGAGCCCGCCCGAACTTCCGGCGTACGACCTGCTCGGCTGGCTCTACGGACGGGGCCGACCGGGCCTTCCCGACTTGCCGCCGTGGCCGTGACAGCCGGCCCACGGACGCTCTGGTAGGGAGAACGGATGCGATTGTCAGGTCTCGGCGCCGTCTCGGTCGGCGTCGTCATCGCGGTCACGGCTGCCGGCTGCGCGTCCACCGTCGCCGGCGAGGGTCGCCTGGCCGCCGGCGAGCCGATCGAGACCACGGCACCCACTGACACCGGCGAGGACGAGCTGGACTGCGCCGAGCAGAGCGTGTCACCGGCTGGAGCGCCGTACTGCTACACCGAGCCGGCCGGGCTGGACGAGGTGGACCTCGGTGCGCCCACGGCCGGTGAGGAGGGGTCGTTTCGGACCAGCTACGGCTTCGGTCCCACCGATCACATCGACGTACAGGCGTACGCGGTCGGCATCGACACCGACGAGCTGACCGACGAGGAGATCATCGCCGAGCTCGACACCGTGGTCTTGGATCTGGAAAGCGGTGGGTTCGACTTCGAGGCGGAGCCGACGTCGCTCGAGGTTGACGGCGCCCGCGGGTTCGCCTACCAGGGCACAGCCACCGAAGGACCCCAGGCGATCATCGCGCACTTCGTCTTCCGTGGCTCCAACGAGGTGCAGATCAACTGCGCGAGTACCGAGCAGACCGTCGACACGATCGACGCCGCCTGCTCCGGCGTCCTCGACAGCCTGCAGATCGTCGGCTGAGGACGCTCAGAGTTCGATGCCGAGGCGGCGGGCGGAGCGCGCCCGCTGTCGGCTGGCCCGCAGCCGGCGCAGCCGTTTGACGAGCATCGGGTCGGCGGCCACCGCCTCCGGCCGGTCGATCAGTGCGTTGAGCACCTGGTAGTAGCGCGTCGTGGACATGCCGAACAGGTCCCGGATGGCCTGCTCCTTGGCGCCGGCGTACTGCCACCACTGCCGCTCGAAGTTGAGGATCTCCCGTTCCCGCCGGCCGAGCCCGTCGGCGGGCTCGGCGGCGGGCGCGGGTCTCGCCTCACGCGCCCCCAGTGAGTCCATCCAACTCCGATCGCGAATCACACGCATGTCATTCCCCGGCTGACACCCTAGGGCACCCGAACGGACGAGGGATTCAGCCACGCCCGGACGGTGTCTCAGATGGCCGGCGCCAGCAGCTCTTGGCGGTTGCGCCGCAGCAGATCCACGGTGAACCGCGATCGCCACCCACACCAGTCCGAAGCCCGCCAGCCGGCCGGGCGACATCGGCTCGCGGAAGACCAGCAGGCCGATGGCGAACCGCGCGACCGGCGCCACGTATTGCACCAGGCCGAGCGTCGTCAGCGGCACCCGACGGGCAGCGGCAGCGAAGAACATCAGCGGTACCGCCGTCACGGCGCCGGCGGCCACCAGCAGAGCGGTATGGGACGCCGAGACGCTCCCGAACGCCGCCTGCCCGTTCGCGTGCAGCACCAGCAGCAACCCGAGGGCGGGGCCGGCGAGGACAGCGCTCTCGATCACCAAACCCTGCGTCGCGCCGACCGGCGCGAGCTTCTTGAGCAGGCCGTAGAACCCGAAGCTGAACGCCAGGACCAGCGCGATGAACGGCGGCCGGCCGTAGTCGATCGTGAGTACGGCGACGGCGACTGCCGCGATGCCGACCGCGATCCACTGGACGGTGCGCAGCCGTTCGCCGAGGACGACGACGCCGAGGGCCACGCTGACCAGCGGGTTGATGAAGTAGCCGAGTGAGGTCTCGACGACCTGGCCGCTGTTGACCCCGTAGATGTAGGTCCCCCAGTTGACTGAGATCAGCAGCGCGGCAGGACCAGGATCAGCGCCGTACGCCCCGTCCTGACCGCCGAACGCACTGCCTGCCATTGCCGTCGTACGGCGATGATGATCGCGGTGAACACGAGCGACCAGACGATCCGGTGGCCGAGGATCTCCAGAGCGCCGGCCGGCTCCAGCAGGGTCCAGTACAACGGAAAGAGACCCCACAGCAGGTACGCCGCGACGCCGTACCAGATGCCGCGTCGAGGTTCACCCACGCCGGCGACGGTAGCTGTTGCCGCGCCGGGGTCGAGGTTCAGTCGCGGGAGCGGTCCTGAAGTCGGCGGCGGGCGTCGGCGACCGCCCCGGACAGTGCCCCGGAGGTCGCGTCGGCGAGCTGACGCCACGGAATCTGGCCGAGCAGCTGCTGGGCCCGCGCAACCGCCGCCCGGGTGTCCTCGCCGAGGGCACTCAGCGCCCGTCGCGACGAGTGGAGCACCAGGAAGTGGTCCACCCCGCGGGCGGCGACGAGCCCGCCGAAGACCCCGCCCGCGCAGGCGACTCCGAGCAGTCGCCAGGCGACGCCGTCGGTCTGCACCGTCGCGACGCTGAACGCGGTCAGGGCGACTGACACGGCCAAGCTGAGGCTGATCACGGCCAACGCCCCCGATGGGCCGCGGTGGCGCTCCGGTCCGTACCGCTCGTAGCGGGTTGCCGCGCCGCCGACCGTCCCCATGACCGCCACCAGGAGGATGAGCACGGTGAGGCTCCACGCACCCATGACCAGATCTCCTCAACTGTCACTCTGACCTCATCAGCAACATCGGCACCATACAAGGTGCGGCGGTCAGAAGCGGCGTGTT
>Ga0136613_10001644_pt1 | contig 11612 bp, 10 predicted proteins | sample AntDrymUQ2722106_2_FD_106649 | JGI IMG/M metagenome (GOLD analysis project Ga0136613, IMG submission 106649) | Polar desert sand microbial communities from Dry Valleys, Antarctica - metaG UQ272 (21.06) | ecosystem: Environmental > Terrestrial > Soil > Desert | place: Antarctica: Dry Valley... | reverse complement strand
CCTCCCGCTCTGCTGCGAACAGTGGCAGAACCTCGCTCGCGAACCGCTCCACCTGACCGAACTGGTCGATCGCGCCGAACCGGCAGATGAAGTGCTTGACGCCGGCGGCCGCAAAGGTCCGGATCCAGTCGGCGATCTGCTCTGGGGTGCCGACCGGACCCCAATTCGACAAGTCCATCGCCTGCGATAGCTCGGGGTAGTACTGGGAGATGTAGTCGCCGAAAACGCCCCGAGCCTCTTCCTCCGAGTCACCGATGTTCATCGTTACCTGGTACGAGACGACGAGACGGGAGAAGTCCGTCTCCGCCGCGTCGGCGGCCTGCTCGATCCAGCCGAGCTGCTCGGTCAGCTCCTCGGGATGCTGAGCCCGGCAGCACGTCAGCCACCCGTCGCCGTACAACACGATGCGGCGGCAGGCTGCGTCGAGCCGGCGCTTCATGACGTCGGGCGCCGCATCGCCCTTCAGGCGCGGATTGGAGACGACCCAGATCGGGGGCGGTTTCTGGAGCGGCATGAGCGGCCCCATCTCCGTGCCCGAGTAGAAGCTGATGTCGTCGTAGTCGAAGTAGCGCCCGTGGAACGTGACCGAGCCGTTCGTCCACAGCTCGCGCAACACGGCCAGGCCCTCCTCGAAGACGCTTCCGCGCCGCGCGTAGTCGAGACCAAGCGCCTCGAACTCGCGGCGCACGCCCTCTTCGGGATTGCCCGCGCCGGTGCCGAGGATGGTGCGGCCGCCTGAGAGCTGGTCGAGCGTCGCCCACTCGAGCGCGAGATAGAGCGGGTTGCGGGTCGACGAGACCAAGCAGGCCGTGCCCAGCTTCACCCGTGAGGTGCGTTGCGAGATCGCCGCCAGCAGGGCGATCGGCTCATACCGCGGCTTCGAGAAGAGGCTGTCTCCGACCCAGACCGAGTCGAATCCGGACGACTCGACGACCTCGGACAGGTCGAGCAGCATCTTGAGGTCGTAGTCAGGCGCGATGAGCGGCTCCCGGTTGTTGAGGTTGACACCGAACTCGAGCTTGCTGCTCATCTCGACCTCACGTCCGGCGACGCGAGCCCTTGATCCTCGTCGAGCAGCCTGATCTGCGGCACCCGGATGTGCTCGGAGGTGAGGTGCACCGCCCGTTCGACGTCGCCCTTCGCAGCGGCCCACAAGATCGCCCTATGCTCGACGATCGACCGACGGAGATCGCCACGCAGCTCGAGAGAGCGCAGGCGGTGCCGGTCGATCTGGCCGCGCAGCTGGCGGTAGAGCTCGGCGAGCATGCGGTTGTCGGCTGCTCTGAAGAAGCGTTGGTGGAACTCCGTGTTCGCCTCGAAGAAGCGTGGCACGTCACCGGCCTCGGCGTGTAGAGCCATCTCCTCTATCAGGCTCTCCATCGCGGCGAGGTCCTCGGCGGTCAGCTTCGGAACCGCCAACCGCACCGCCATCATCTCGAGCGCCTCACGCACCTGGTAGGCCTCGATGAACTCCTCGTTCGAGAGTGCGCGGACGACGGCGCCCCGGCGCGGCCGGATGGTGACGAGGCCCTCGATGGCCAGCCTGCCGAGTGCCTCCCGGATCGGCCCGCGGCTGACGCCGAGCAATTCCGCCAGGGTGACCTCGTTGAGCTCGGTACCGGGGGTCAGAGAACCGGAGATGATCTCGTCGCGAAGGTGCTCGTGCGCCCGCTGCCAGAGCGTCCGTTGGTCGAGGGCGGCTGGCCTTGCCGACGACTGCGACTCGACATTCGCGGTGTTGGGCATTTGCATCGAGCCTCGGTGAGGGGTTATAAACGCTCCGTTGAGTGTCAACGGTCTACAGCCGACCCTAACACTCGCCGAGCGATCCGGGCAACCCGTGAAGGGAACGGCATGATCTTCGACGCTCATACGCACGTCGGCGACTTCGGCCCGATGTTCAACGTCTCGCTCGACCGCGACGGGCTCGCAGCGCTGATCGAGGAGCACGGCTACGAAGGCTGTTGTGTCTTTCACCCCGACAACGAGTACGTCCGCACGGTCATCGAGTCGATCCCGGAGGCATATGGGCTCGTATGGGCCAATCCCCGGATGCCGGGGTATCTGGAGGAGGCCGAGCGCTTTCTCGAGCACCCGAAGTTCCTGGGCCTGAAGCTCCATCCGCTGATCGACGGGTACCACCCGAACGACCCGAGCGTTCATCCGCTCATGGAGCTGCTCCTCGAGCGAGGCGGCCTCCCGGTTCTCATTCACTCCGGCCACCCGATCTTCACCCTGCCGTGGTCGATCGAGGAGCTGGCGGTCGCCTTCCCAGGCGTGAAGGTGATCATCGGGCACATGGGCCACGGGAACATCGTCTACATCAACGCCTCGATCGACATCGCGGCGCGGAACCCGAACGTCTACCTTGAGACGTCGGGAATGCCCATGCACACGAAGATCAAAGAGGCGGTCGAGCGGGTTGGCGTGGAGCGCGTGCTGTACGGCTCGGACGCCCCCTTCCACCATCCGGCGGTCGAGATCCTGCGTGTCCAGGTGAGCGGGCTCAGGCCCGAGGACCTGGAGCGCGTCCTCTGCGAAAACAGCCGCATGCTCTTCCTCGGCCAGGCGGGCGTCCACGACGAGGGGGTGACGAGCGCAGGAGCGGTGGGATAATCGCGGGACGGAAGGTCACGACGAGAAAGAGGAGGAAAGATGGGTAGACGTGTGAGAGTGAGTGGCGTCGCGGGCTTCCTGCTCGTGGCAGTCGCTGCGCTCGTGGTCGTAGCGGGAGGCGCCGCAAGCGCCCAGAAAGTCACGAGCGTCGGGTTTGCGGCGCCGGAGAAACCGACCGACTACGGCTGGAACCAGCAGGGATTTGTAGGCGCCAAGAAGGCGGCCAGGGCCACTGGGGCCAAGGTGCTCGATGCGACGGGAAGTGGCTACGACAACGTGGAGCCGAATCTCCGTCGTCTCGCCCAGCAGGGCGCCGACCTGATCATCGCGCACGCATCCGGATACAACTCGGCAGGGCCCGCGATCGCGGCGGAGTTCAAGGTGCCGGTGGTCGTCTGGGACGCCAAGGCGGGAACTGTCAAGAAGGGCCTCGTCTCCAACGTGCTCACGAAGGCCCAGGAGGGTGCCTACCTGGCCGGCGTGCTCGCGGCGCAGATGTCGAAGACCGGCACGCTCGGCATCGTCGTCTCGGCGTCTGACGAGAACTGGTTCAAGCAGGCGGGTGGCTACGTCCAGGGCGCGCGCTCGATCAACAAGAGCGTGAAGTTCAAGTACGGACGAATCGGCCAGGCCTCGTACGCCGACGCCGCGGGCGGCAAGCGGATCACGCAGACCGTGATCGCCGCCGGCGCGGACGTCGTGTTCGGCATGGGCGACGGCTCGTCGTTCGGGATGATGCAGGCCGTCGAGACGGCGAAGGCGCCGAAGGGCGCGACGAAGGTCTGGTTCATCGACGTCATCGGCGACAAGAGGAAGATCGACAAGAAGGGTGTCCTGCTCTCGTCCGAGCTCTGGGACTTCGCGCCGATCTACACGCGGGCGATCAAGGCCGTGAACTCCGGCACATTCGGGACGACGTATGTCCTCGACGCCAAGAACGGCCTCTCGCTGCTGAAGACGAACAAGGCGCCGGCTTCGGTCTGGGCCAAGGTTGCCGCCGCGCAGAAGAAGATCGCCAAGGGGTCGATCAAGGTCATCTCGACCGCGACCGAGGCGAAGGTCAAGAAGTACTGCAAGTGCTGAGAAGCGCCTAGCACGGCAGGCGGGGCGGCTCGAGAGGCCGCCCCGCCTGCGCGATTACTGCAATGACGACCGGGAGCCCCACGACACCCGCCACCGACGGCTCGGAGCAGCCGGCAGTCGAGCTCGTGGGGATCACCAAGGAGTTCCCAGGCGTGCTCGCGAACGACGGCATCTCGCTCACGGTGCGCCGCGGGGAAGTGCACTGCTTGCTGGGCGAGAACGGCGCCGGGAAGTCGACCCTGATGAACATCCTCTCGGGGATGGTGCGTCCGGACGCGGGTCAGGTGAAGCTGGACGGGCACGTCGTCGAGATCGACTCTCCGAAGCACGCCATCGGGCTGGGGATCGGCATGGTCTACCAGCACACCTCGCTCGTGCCCCAGCTCACCGTGCTCGAGAACCTCATGCTCGGCGAGGCGGAAGGCATCCGGCTCAATGCCGCCCACGCGGGAGAGCGCCTCCGTGAGCTCGGCAGCTCGTTGGGCCTGGACGTCGACCCGAAGGCGACGACAGGGACCCTTGCGCTGGGGCAGCAGCAGCAGCTCGAGATCATCAAGGCGCTCTGGCGGGGCTCGAAGGTGCTCATCCTGGACGAGCCGACCTCGATGCTCACGCCCAAGGGCGTCGCCGAGCTGGAGCAGATCGTCGCTCGCCTCAAGGGGCAAGGGCTCGCCGTCGTCTTCATCACGCACAAGCTGCACGAGGCGATCTCGATGGGCGATCGGGTGGCCATTCTCAGCCAGGGACGCCTGGTCGGGGCGATCGAGCCCGCTGAGCTCCGCTCGGCGACGCACGACGAGCTGCAGGAGCGGATCATCTCGCTCATGTTCGGTAGCCAGGCGGCGCAGGCCGCCGGCGTCGCGAAGCTGACCGACGGCGTCGAGCCGCACCTCCCGAAGCGTGCGCTCGCCGCCGAGCTGGCGCTCGAGCTGGACAACGTCACCGTTGAGCCGGGCCCCGGCGAGATCGGCGCCCGCGACGTCTCGCTCCAGGTGATGAAGAGCGAGATCATGGGCATCGCCGGCGTGGACGGGAATGGGCAACGCGAGCTGGCCGAGGCGATTGCGGGACAGCGGTCGATCGCGGACGGCGACGTCCGCCTCTTCGGCCACTCGATCGCGACGCTCAAGGTCGCACAGCGCGAGAAGCTCGGGCTCCGCTATGTGACCGACGACCGTATCCACGAAGGCACGGTCGGCTCGCTCTCGGTGGCGATGAACATCGTGCTGAAGCAGATCGGCAAGCCGCCTTTTTGGGGGCGCGGCCGCATCCGCTACGAGGCGATACTCAGCAAGGCGCGTGACCTGATCGGGCGCTTCGACATCCGGACGCCCGGGCCCGAGACGCGCGTCGCCGCGCTCTCGGGCGGGAACATCCAGAAGGTCGTGCTCGCCCGCGAGCTGTCCTTCGACCCGAAGGTGGTCATCTACAGCAAGCCGACCTACGGCTTGGACGTGAGGACGACGAGGAGCGTGCGGCAGACGATCCGCGAGCAGGCTCGGGAGGGGGTCACCTCGATCGTGATCTCCACCGACCTCGAAGAGCTTCTCGACCTCTGCGACCGGATCGCGGTGCTCTCGCGCGGCCGCATCACCGGCATCGTCGAGAACGGACCGAGCGCGCAGCAGCGGGTCGGGGAGCTGATGGTGGGAGGGCAGGCAACTTGACCGAGACAACCGCCGCAGCCGAGCTCCGTGAGCCGCCGCGCCCACGCGAGGTGACGGGTGGACAGGCCCAGCTCGGGCGTGGGGGCGACTTCTTCCTGCGCTCGATCCTGCCGCTGGTACTCGCGCTCGGTACGGGCGCCATCATCCTGGCTGCGATCGGCGTCGACCCGATTCAGTACTACAAGGACGTCTACTCGGGGGGTGTCCAGTTCGCGGCGTGGCAGGACTCGCTCATGCGCGTCGCACCGCTCCTGCTCATCGCCGTCGGCCTGATCGTCGTCTTCCGGGCGGGAATCTGGAACCTGGGCATCGACGGGCAGTTCTTGCTCGCCGCCGCCGTGATCTCCGGTATCGGCTCGAGGTTCGAGGAGCACTTGCCCAACACGATCAACCTCCTGCTGCTGTTCGTCATCGCCGGTGCGGTGGGGGCCGCTTGGACGATCGTGCCCGCGCTGCTCAAGGCCCGTTACGAGCTCAACGAGATCATCACGACGCTGATGATGACCTTCATCGGTATCAACCTGGCGCAGATCCTCGTCAAGGGACCGTTCCAAGACCCGTCGACGACGACGCCGCAGACGCGGGCGTTCGACTTCACGGCGCTGCTCCCGTCGATCCCGGGCACGGAATCGACCTCCCGCCGCTGGCCTGGCGTCCACGTCGGCCTTCTCGTGGCGGTGGCGGCCGCTTTCGTCGTCTGGTTCCTGATGAGCCGCACTTCGCTCGGGCTGCGCCTCCAGGTGCTCGGCGCCTCGATGCGCTCGGCCCGCCACATGGGGCTCGACGTTCCCCGGCTGATCATCGTCGCCTTTCTGCTCTCGGGGTTCTTCGTCGGCCTCGCGGCCGCGACCGAGATTCTCGGCGTCAAGGGCTACCAGCGTGCCGACTGGAATCCGGCCTTCGGGCTCTGGGTGGTACCGCTCGTCTTCCTTGCGCGTCTGCACGCGATCGGCGTCATCCCTTATGTCGTGCTGCTCTCGCTCGCCTCCATCGGCGGCGACTACGCAGCCCAGAACGCCGGCCTGACACCGCAGTTCACCTTGTTGCTCGTGGGCCTGACGCTCCTGTTCATGGCCCTGACGGAATGGATCGCGCGCCGCACCGCAGGGGGCAGCTACCTCCCGGGAGCGTCCTACCGGCGGCACCGAGCAGAAGGAGCCGGGTGACGATGTTCCTCGCAGCGACCGGCGTCTTCTCCGAGCAAGCCCTTACTGCGCTCGTCGCGGGGGCGATTCTCGCCGGTGTGCCGCTCATGTTCGCAGCACTCGGCGAGCTTGTCTCCCAGCGGGCGGGCGTGCTCAACATCGGCCTCGAGGGGATGATGCTCATGGGCGCCTACGTGGGCTTCGTGGCCGCGTACCACGGCGGCAGCGAGTGGCTCGGCTTCGGGGCGGGCCTGCTCGCGGGCGCGGGCGTCTCGTTGCTGATGGTGCTCTTCTGCGTCCGCTGGGGGCTGGACCAGATCGTGACCGGGATTGCCATCACGCTTACCTGCGAGGGCGCAACCGCGCTCATCTTCGAGGCCGAGTTCGCGGAGAGTCGGCCGACCCTCGGCGCCACGGACAAGGTTGCAATCCCGGGGCTCTCCGACCTGCCTGTAGCGGGCGGCAAGGGGGAGTCGAACGGGAGCATCTTCACGCAGCCGCTCGTGGTCTACCTCGGCCTCGCGCTCGCGGTGCTGGTCGCGTGGATCCTGCGTCGCACGCACATGGGTCTCAACGTCCGGGCGGCGGGTGACGCCCCGGGCGCGCTCGACGCCGCGGGTGTGAGCGTGTTTGCGACGCGCTCGTGGGCTGTGCTGTTCGCGGGCGCGCTGGCTGGACTCGGTGGCGCGTTCCTCGCGATCGTGGGCGCAGGTCTCTTCCAAGACACGATCGTCGGCGGGCGCGGGTTCATCGCCATCGTGCTCGCAATGCTGGCCCGAAGCCGCCCGCTGTGGGCGGTCGTCGGCGCCATGCTCTTCGGCGCCTCACTCTCGATCGCCGACTGGGCCCAGGTGGCGCAGATCAACATCTCGACTGACTTCGTGTTCATGCTCCCGTTCTTGCTCGTCCTTTTCGTTCTCGTCGTCTTTGGGCGGCGGGCGTACCTGCCCGCCGCTCTCGCGCTTCCGTACGAGCGCGGCACCCGCTAGCAGAAGGAGACAGCGTTATGCGCGATCCCGACTTCACACTGAGCGCCGGGCCGACGATGGCCTGGCCCCGAGTTCTCGCCGCGCAGGGAAAACAGATCACGTACCACTACGACCCGGCTTTCATGGAGGCGTTCCGCCGTACCGAGCGGAAGCTCGCCGAGATCTTCCTCACGAAGAGCGACATCCTGCTCATGCAGGGGGAGGCCGTGCTCGGGCTCGAGGCGGCAGCGCGTGGCCTCGTCCGACCTGGCACCCCCGTGCTGAACCTCGTCTCCGGGGTCTTCGGCAAGGGCATGGGCTACTGGCTGAAGGACTTCGGCGCCGAGCTGCACGAGCTCGAGGTTCCCTACAACGACTCCGTCGATCCGGCCGACGTCGAGCGCTACCTTGACGAGCATCCTGAGATCGACCTGCTGACGGTCGTCCACTCCGAGACGCCGTCGGGGACGCAACACGACCTGGCGGCCATCGGCCCCATCGCGCGTGCCCACGGCGCGATGACGCTCGTCGACTGCGTCTCCTCGGTGGGCGGGATCGAGTTCCACACGGACGACTGGGAGATCGACATCGCCGTGGCCGCGGCGCAGAAGTGCCTCGGCGGCCCGCCCGGCATCACGCTGATGACCGTCAACGACGCGGCCTGGGAGCGAATCCGGGCCAACCCCGCGGCGCCCCGGGCCTCGTTTCTCTCCATGCTCGATTGGAAGGACAAGTGGATCGACGGCGACGTGTTCCCCTTCACTCCGTCCGTCGTCGACATGCACGGGATCGAGGCGTGCTGCGACGAGCTGCTCGAAGAGGGGCTCGACAGCTCCATCGCGCGTCACGACCTCGCCGCGCGCGCCTGCCGCGCCGGCGTCAAGGCGATGGGGCTCGAGCTCTGGCCGCGCAGCGAGGAGGTCACAGCAGCCTGCGTGACGGCGATCGCCGTCCCTGAGGGGCTGACCGACATCCAGGTGCGGGCCCACTGCCGCGAGCGCTACGGCGTCATGATTTCGAGCGGTCAGGGAGCGGGCAACCTCGTTCGCATCGGCCACATGGGGCCGACCGCGAGGTCGTTGTTTCCCGTGGTCGGGCTCGGCGCGCTCGGGCGGACCATCGCCGACCTCGGTGTGCCAGTGAGGCTCGGCGACGGCATGGAGGCAGCGCTCGAGGTGCTCTCCGAAACCGCGGCGGTGGGCGTTTCGTGACGCTGCCGCCGTTCGACCTGCACCGGCCGCAGTCGCTGGAGGAGGCGACCGAGCTCGCCGACCGTTACGCCGAGGACGCCGCCTTCTACTGCGGAGGGACGGAGCTGCTGCTGCTGCTCAAGCTGGGCTTCGCCTCCTTTGGCCATCTCATCGACCTGAAGGGTGTCGAGGAGCTCGGAGGCGTGCGGGCCGAGAACGGTGCTCTCGTCGTGGGCGGCGCGGTGACGCACCGCGAGCTCGAGCGGTCGCAGCTCGTTCGCGAGCGGCTGCCGGCGCTGGCGGCGATGGAGCGGCGTGTTGCGAACCTCCGGGTGCGCGAGGTGGGCACGCTCGGCGGCAATCTCTGCTTCTCGGATCCCCACTCTGACCCGGCGACGTTCCTCTTTGCGCTGGATGCGGAGGTCGAGTGCCGCCGCGGAGGAGAGGCCGCGCGGCGCATCCCGATCACGGACTTCGTCGCGGGCCCGTATCAGACGGCGCTTCGCGAGGGCGAGGTACTGACCTCGGTGCGGATCCCCGTGCTTCCACCGGGCGCCGCCGTGGCGCACGCCAAGTTCGCCTTCCACGAGCGGCCGACGGCCACGGTCGCGTGCCTCGCGCGCGTTGAGGACGGCGCGGTGGTCGAGGCGCGCGTGGCGGTCGGGTCGGTCGGCGCGCGGCCGGTGCGCTCCGCGGCGGCCGAGGGGCTGCTGACAGAGCTGCCGGCGGGCGAGCTCGATCCCTCGGTGGTCGCGGAGGCAGGAAGGCGTGCCGCCGAGGACGCGGCGCCGGTCGATGACGCCACGGGCTCCGCCGAGTACAAGGCGCAGCTCGTACGCGTACTCGTCGAGCAAACCTTCCGGGATGCGATCGCATGATCGACCGTCAAGACGTGCTGGCGTCGATCGCTCGGCAGACGAACGCCATCCAGGCGACTATTCGCTTCGTCCACGAGCACCCGGAGCTCGGCCACGAGGAGCACGAGTGCTCCCGCTATCTCTGCGACACCCTTGCGGCGGCCGGCCTGAAGGTGGAGCCGGGCGTGGGAGGAATGGAGACCGCCTTTCGCGCCACCCTGCGCGGGAAGCGCCCCGGGGCGACGGTCGGTCTCGTCTGCCTCTACGATGCCGTCACTGCTGTGCGGCCGGATGGACGCGTCGAGCCCGTCCACTCCTGTGGACACGGCCCGATCGCCGGCGCAGTCGTCGGTGCTGCACTTGCACTCACCGAGCTGCGCGAGGGGCTTGCGGGCACCGTCGTCGTCGTGGGCTGTCCCTCGGACGAGATTCATGCGCCGGGCTCGATCGCGCGCGGCGGCGGCAAGGCGCTCAGCGCGGAAGCCGGCCTCTGGGACAACGTCGACGCGGCACTCTATGCGCACCCGGAGTTCATCGACACGGTCTCGCTCGAGTCGCGCTGGATGCAGCGGGCGGCGGCCACGGTTTCGGGCTTGCGTTCGCTGGCCACCGCCGACCAGCCTCCACTCGCGGCGGCGCTCGCTGCGCTCGAGTCGGCACGCGCATACCTGCCGGACGACCTCATGCTCGAACGCCTGGTGCTGGACGGAGACGTGGAAGAGGGAACCGGGCTCGTGCTCCGTGCGACGTTCCTCGTCTTCGCCGATGCGGAGGACGACATCGAGCCGCGTCTCGCAGCGCTTCGAGACGCGGTCCCACAGGCACGCTGGGAGCTCGGCCGCGTCGTCGAAGCGGTGCGACCGGACGAGCACGTGACCGCGGCCGTGGCCGGCGCCTTCGACATCCTCGGCAGGGACTTCGTCTCAAACCCTCCCCCACTGCCCTTCGCAACGGACTTCGGCAACATTTCGCGCCGCTGCCCGGCTGCGCTGATCGGCGTGGGGCGCGAAGGGGGGTGGTCGTTCCACACGGACGACGGTGCGGCGCAGTTCGCCTCTCCTGACGGTGAAGCGGTGGCGCTCACGATCGCCCACGTGCTCGCGCTCGCGGCAGCCGACCTCACCGAGCCGCGCTAGCCGCGGCGGAAGGCGCGGCGCCAGAGCGTCCCGAAGAGCAGGCGCAGCCCTCCGACCGGCTTGACGCTGGCGGGTGGTGCGGAGGGGGCTTCCGTCTCGAGCAGCGAGGCGAGGCAGGTCGCGAACTGCTTCGTCAGCTCCTCGGCGACGCTGCCGACCACGGGCCGGCCATACTGGGCAACAGAGCCCCGGAGCGAGAGCTCGGTGACGAGCGTCACTCGAGTACCGCTTTCGACCGGGTGGAGACTGGACTCGATCGTCGCCTCCGCCCCGCCGCGGCCGCGTACCTCCTTCGCGTTGACGGTCAGAACCGTGCGGCGGTCCGTCTCGTTCATCTCCGTCCGCGTGACTTCGGAGCGAAACTGCAGAGAGATTGGGCCGAGCTTGACGCGCTGCAAGACCTCCCAGGTCGACTCGTCCACGGTCCGCTCGAGCTCGGCGCCGGGCATGCACGGGACGACTCTCGGCACGTCGATGAGCAACGCCCACGCTGCGTCCGGCGAGGCCGGCACCTCAAAGGCGTTCTCGATTCTCATCGCGCGAATCTATCCCGTCCGCGAGCGCGCGTCGGCGACCAGCAAACCGGTATTGGCGTCACATGCTCTCCTCGGGCGAGAGAAAGTCGCGCTAGAGGAGGCGCGAGCTAGATGCGGGGGAGATCTGAATGCGCCACGAGCGTGGGCGCGGCTGTCAAGCGGCCGTCGCCGAATGTCAATACAAGCAACAGGCAGCGCGAACTCAGATAAGAAAGCCTCAGAACCGCGACCAAGAATCGGCTTGAACAAGCGGCTGAACCGGCGTTTTCGTAAATAGAACGGCGGACTTCTAATCCCGGGTCGGAGGTTCGAATCCTCCCGCGCGCATCAATCTTCGTCTGGGCCGATTCAGATGCCAGCGCTGGTTACCGGCTTGCCGCGCACCAAGCATGAGCCATGCCGGTCGCGTTACGT
>Ga0136613_10001643_pt1 | contig 11617 bp, 10 predicted proteins | sample AntDrymUQ2722106_2_FD_106649 | JGI IMG/M metagenome (GOLD analysis project Ga0136613, IMG submission 106649) | Polar desert sand microbial communities from Dry Valleys, Antarctica - metaG UQ272 (21.06) | ecosystem: Environmental > Terrestrial > Soil > Desert | place: Antarctica: Dry Valley... | reverse complement strand
GCGTCGGGCAGGGCAAGGGCGAAGCGGTCGGACGCGACGTCGAAGAGGATCGCGAGTGATCGCACTGCCACACCCAGGTCGGGGCAGCGGAGGATCGATTCGGTGCGTTGTGCCACAGCGCGCCACCCTACGCCGGTCGGTCGCGAGGAGGTCGAGGAAGGCGAAGCCAGGTTCCCTGCCGACCTCGCTGCCGATGAGTCCGACTCGGATCGTCGGCTACTGCTGCTTTGAGGCACGAGGAGCAGTCCGCCGCTTGGCCGAGCCGCTTCGGACCACGAGCACGAGTGAGCGTTGTTCGAGACCGAGGATGCTCGTTTGCAATCTGCGCGAGAGCAGCGTCCGTCGCGTCACCGCGGGTCACATGCGCAGCGAGGCGCTGGCCGAGATCATCGGGGCGCGGCGCGCGTGGACGGTCTTGTTGATCTCGGCGTTGTCCCACGCTCGTAGGTAGATTCGATGTGACACCGGCTGCAGCGGCGCGATCGGCCTCGACGCGTTGAAACCGAATCGTGGGTGCGGTCCGCCCGGCTGACCGGGTTACCGGTGGGCGTATCCATCGGGCGGACCGGGTGTCCGGCTGCGCTAGCGTCCGGCAGGATGGGTCGGAAGGCCGGCCGTGGGTGTCTTGTCGCTGCCGCCTGCTGGTGGTGGCGTTGGCGGGCGTGTGGGCAGTCAATGGAGGCATCGACCGACGAGCCCGCCGCTCGGATCCCAGGGTGACGGCATCGAGGGCGCCGTCTTCGCCCCAGCCGGCGACGTAGGGGACGGTCTGGCCGGAGATGTCGAGTCCGAGGCCCGCCTCGATCCGCGTGTCGTGGCCCCAGCTCGTGGGCTCGCGCGTCCGCTACCGTCGCTCGTATGCTCGCGATAGCTGGCATCGTCCTCGCCGGAGGACGCTCGTCGCGGATGGGCACGCCGAAGGCGGCCCTGGAGTGGCACGGGTCGACGCTGCTGCGACGCGTGACGGGCATCGTCGCGCGCGCCACCGGCGGGCCGGTCGTCGTGGTGCGCGCGCCGGGCCAGGAGCTGCCGGCGCTGCCCCGCGGCGTGGAGGTCACCGAGGACGCGCGCGAGGGCCGCGGGCCGCTGCAGGGCCTGGCGGCCGGCCTCGCGGCGGTCGGCGGCCGCGCGGAGGTGGCGTTTGTCTCCTCGACGGACGCGCCGCTGCTCCACCCTGCCTTCGTGCGCCTGGTCGTGGGTGCGCTCAACGGCGAGCACGACGTCGCGCTGCCCCAGGCGGCCGGCTTCCCGCACCCGCTGGCCGCCGCCTACCGCACGGCGCTGCTGCCCGCAGTCGAGGAGCTGATCGCCGCCGACCGCATGCGGCCGGCGTTCCTCTTCGAGGCGTGCCGTGTCCGGCGCCTGGAGGAGGCCGTGCTGCTCGCCGACCCGGCGGTGGCCGCGTTCGACCCGGCGCTGGACTCGGTGCTCAACCTCAATGAGCCCGCTGACTACGAGGCCGCGCGAGCGCGGCCGGCGCCAGAGGTCACCGCGCGCTGCTTCGGCGCGCTGCGCCGCGGGCTCGGGGCCGGGCGGGACCCGCTCGCCATCCACGCGGCCACGCTGGCAGCCGCCGCGGCCGCGGTCGGCCTCGAGCTCGACGAGCACGTCGTCGCGGCGCTCAACGGCGACCAGATCACGCGCGACCCCGAGGTGCCCCTGGCGACCGGCGACACCGTCGCCTTCCTCGCCGCCGACGCCGGCGGGTAGCGCGCTAGGACCGGCTGGGCGGACACCCGAGCTCTACACTCACGACATGGCCGATGTGCCCGGCGGATACTTCGGGCGGGCGCTCGTCGTGGACGTCACAGACCGATCCGCGGAGCATCTCGCGCTCGACGGGGAGACACTGCGCCGCTACGTTGGCGGGGTCGGTCTCGGCACGTACCTCATGCACCGCCTCGCGCCCCGCGGCGTCGACGCCCTGGCCCCCGAGGCGCCGCTGGCCTTCGTCTTCTCCCCGCTCGTCGGCACGCCGCTGACCACCAGCGCCAAGTTCGCCGTGGTCGCCAAGTCGCCGCTCACCGACCGGCTCAACGACGCGCTGGCCTCGAGCCACTTCGCCATCGCGGGCAAGCTCAGCGGTCACGACGCGCTCGTCGTCACCGGCGCGCGCGAGGCGCCCTCGGTCCTACTCGTCGACGGCGACGGGGCCCGCGTGCAGGACGCCGCCGACCTGTGGGGCCTTCCGGCCGCCGACGCCGAGGCCCGGCTGCGCGAGCGGCTCGGCCCTGCGTGGCGGATCGCGGCGATCGGTCCCGCCGGCGAGCGACTCGTGCGCTACGCGACCGTCTCGCACGACGGGCGCCACGCCGGGCGCGGCGGGCTGGGCGCCGTGCTGGGGTCCAAGCGCATCAAGGCCGTCGCGGTGCGGGCGGCGACGAAGTGCGCGACCGCCGACCCCCAGCGCGTCCTTGCGGCCGCCCGCGACCTGCGCGAGCGCTCTTTCGGCCCCGCCACCGCGAAGTACCGCGAGCTCGGCACGCTCGCCAACCTGCTCGCCTTCAACGCGATCTCGACCCTGCCGACGCGCAACTTCCAGGCTGCCACGTTCGCCGAGGCGCCGCAGCTCGCCGCCGAGGACCTCGCCGAGGCGCGCGGCGTGGCGCGAAACTCGTGCGCGTCGTGCTCGATCGGCTGCGAGCACATCTACGCCACCAAGGGCGGCGGGCGGGTGCGCGTCGAGTACGAGAACGTCTTCGCGCTGGGGCCCCTGTGCGGGGTGTCGGATCCCGATGCCGTGCTCGCCGCCAGCGCGCGCTGCGACGCGCTCGGCCTGGACACGATCTCCGCCGGCGGCACGATCGCGTGGGCGATGGAGTGCGCCGAGCAGGGGCTGATCGACGCGCCATGGCTGCGCTTCGGCGACGCCGGCGCCCTGCTCCGCGCGCTGGACGAGATCGGCGCGCGCAGAGCGCTGGGCGACCTGCTCGCCGAGGGTTCGCGCCGTGCGAGCGCGGAGGTGGGCGGCGAGGCCCAGTCGCTCGCCGTCCACGTGAAGGGGCTCGAGCTCCCCGGATACGAGCCGCGGACGCTGCAGGCGATGGCGCTCGGCATGGCGGTCAACTCGCGCGGGGCGGACCACAACCGCTCAGGCGCCTACGAAGCCGATCTCGCGGGAGGCCACGACCGCCTGGCAGGAAGCGCGGCGCACGCCGCGGCCGCGATCGTGACCGAGGACCGCGCGGCGATCATGGACTCGCTGATCCTGTGCAAGTTCCTGCGCGGCGTTTTCGCCGACCCCTTCCCGGAGTGGGCGGGGCTGCTCGGGGCGGTGACCGGCTGGGACGTCGACGGCGCCGAGCTCGAGCGCACAGCCGTTCGGATCGTGCTCGCCAAGCGCCTGTTCAATCTCCGCGAGGGCTGGACCTGCGAGGAGGACTGGCTGCCCGAGCGCTTCCTCACCGAGACCCTCGAGCTCGAGTCGGGCCGAATCGCCGCGCTCACGCCGGAGCAGCTGCACACCATGATCGACGCGTACTACGGGGGCCGCGGGCTTGACGGCGACGGCCTGCCCGACGCGGACCGGCTCGAGGCGCTCAGCCTGGACGTCCTCGTCCGCTGACGGCCATGGGCACCCCGCGCGAGTTCTTCGCCGTCCGCACGGTGGCCGCCGCGCTCGCCGGCTTCCGCCCGGCGCGCCGCACCGCCGTCGAGGTGGTCGCGCTCGCCGACGCGCTCCGGCGCGTCCCCGGCGAGCCGGTGCTCGCGCGGCACGACCTGCCGGGCTTCGCCCGCTCCACCGTCGACGGGTACGCGGTGCGCGCGGCCGACACGTATGGCGCGTCCGAGGGCCTGCCGGGATACCTGGAGTTCGTCGGCGAGGTGGCGATGGGCGCGCCGTCGGCCGTCGACGTCGTCCCCGGCGGCGCCGTGGCGATCCCCACCGGCGCCGTCCTGCCCGCGGGCGCGGACGCCGTCGTCATGGTCGAGCACACCCAGCAGGCGATGGCGGGCACGGTGGAGATCCTGCGCCCGGTGGCGCCCGGCGAGGGCATCGTGCGCGCCGACGAGGACGCGCGCGGCGGGACGGAGCTCGTGTCCGCGGGCCGCCCGCTGCGCGCCCAGGATCTCGGGCTGCTGGCCGCCGCGGGGGTGATCGAGCTCGCGGTCCACGCCCGCCCGCGCGTAGCCATCCTCTCGACGGGCGACGAGGTCGTGGACCCGGCCACGCCGGCGCTGGAGACAGGGCAGGTGCGCGACGCCAGCACCGTCGCCCTCGCTGCACTCATCCGCGAGGCGGGCGGCGAGCCGGTGCCGCGGGGGATCGTCGCCGACGACCGCGCGGCGCTCGAGGCGGCGCTCGCGGGCGCCCTCGCCGGTGCCGACGTGGTCGTCGTCTCGGCCGGCTCCTCGGTCGGCGGGCGCGACGAGACCGCCGCCGCTGTCGCCGCGCTCGGCCCGCCCGGCATCTGGTGCCACGGGCTGGCGATCAAGCCGGGCAAGCCGACACTGCTGGCGGAGTGCGACGGCGTCCCCGTCATCGGGCTGCCCGGCAACCCGCGCTCGGCGCTCGTCGTGTTCCGCCTCGTCGGGATGCCGATCGTGCGCCGGGCCGGCGGCTGCGACGTCGTGCCCCCGGAGCCGGCGACCCGGGCCCGCCTCGCCCGCGACCTGGCGTCGGCGGCGGGGCGCCTCGACGTCGTGCAGGTGCGTGTGCGCGACGGTGTCGCCACCCCGCTGTTCGGTGCCTCTGCGCTGCTGTCGGTCCTCACCGCCGCCGACGGCTTCGTCGTCGTCGACGAGCCCGCGACCGGCCTTGCCGCCGGCACCGAGGTCGAGGTGACGCTGTATGGCTGATCCGTTCATCCGCGACCGGCCGGCCGCGGAGGCGTTGGCCGCGTGGCTCGAGACGTGTGCGGCGGCTGGATGCCCGGCGCGGGTGCCGCAGGAGCGCCTCGGGCTCGAGGCCGCGATCGGCCGCGTGACGGCCGAGGCGGTTTGGGCGCGGCGCTCCTCTCCGGCCTACGACACCGCGGCCATGGACGGGATCGCGGTGCGCGCGGTCGCCACGGTGGGCGCGAGCCCCACGACTCCGCTGCTGCTGGCCCCCGGCGACTTCGCGACCGTCGACACCGGCGACCCGCTGCCCGACGGCTTCGACGCGGTGGTCATGCGCGAGCACGTGCACCGCGACGGCGACGAGGCCGAGCTGCGCGCGGCCGCGACGCCCTACCAGCACGTGCGCTCGATCGGCGAGGACATCAGCGCGACCGAGCTGCTGCTGCCCGAGGGCCACCGGCTGCGGCCGGTGGACGTCGCCGCCGCAGGCGCGGCCGGCATCACGGCTCTCTTGGTCCATCGCCGGCCCGTGGTGGCGATCCTGCCGACGGGCGACGAGATCCGCCCGCTCGGGGGGACCCTCGCCGGGGGCGAGATCCCCGACACGAACTCGCTCATGCTCGCCGGGCAGGCCCGGGAGGCCGGCTGCGAGACGCTGGCGCTGGCGATTGTTCCTGACGAGCCCGACCGCATAGCCGCGGCGCTGCACGACGCGGCCGCGCGGAGCGACCTGGTGATCGTGGTGGCCGGCTCGAGCGCCGGCCGCGACGACTACACCGCCGCCGTGGTGGACGCCGCGGGCACGCTGGCCGTGCACGGCGTCGCAGTTCGCCCGGGCCACCCGGTGGTGCTCGGCGCCGTCGACGAGACGCCGGTGCTCGGCGCGCCCGGGTACCCGGTGTCCGCCGCCCTGACCTTCGACATCTTCGCCGCCCCGCTGCTGGCGGGGCTGGAGGGCGCCGCCCCGCGCGAGCGCCCGCGGGCGCGGGCGCGGCTGGCCCGCAAGCTCGCCTCGACCCTAGGCATGGACGACTGGGTTCGGGTGCGCCTCGGCCGCGTTGGCGACGAGCTGGTGGCCACACCGCTGCCACGGGGTGCCGGCGTGCTCACGTCGCTCGTGCGCGCCGACGGCCTGCTGGTCGTTCTCGCCGGCCTGGAGGGGCACCACCCCGGCGAGCTCGTCGACGTCGAGCTGCTGCGCGGCGTCGGGGAGATCGACCGCACGATCGTCGCCGCCGGCTCGCACGACCTCGTGCTGGACCTCGCCGCCTCCGCGCTGCGCGCAGCTGACCCGCGGGTCACGCTCGCCTCCTCGAACGTCGGCTCGCTCGGGGGCCTCGTGGCGCTACGCGACGGGCTGTGCCACCTCGCAGGCTCGCACCTGCTCGACCCCGAGAGCGGCGAGTACACGCTGCCCTACGTCGACAGGGTCCTGGAAGGCCGCGACATCGCCGTCATACGCCTCGTCCATCGCGATCAGGGGCTCATCGTCGCGGAGGGCAACCCGCTTGGCCTCGACGGCCTGGACGACCTGAGGCGGCCCGGCCTGCGCTACGTCAACCGCCAGCGCGGGGCCGGGACCCGCGTGCTGCTCGATGCGGAGCTCCGCGCCCGCGGCGCCGGCCCGGCCGCGATCTCCGGCTACGAGCGCGAGGAGCACACCCACCTCGCGGTCGCGGCGGCGATCGCGGGCGGTCGCGCGGACTGCGGCCTCGGCGTGCTCGCCGCGGCGCGCGCGTTCGGCCTGGGCTTCGTGCCGGTGACACGCGAGCCCTATGACCTCATCGTGGCTCCCGAGGCGCTCGAGGATCCCAAGCTCGCGCCGCTGTGGGCGCTCATGGGCGAGCCGAAATTTCGCGCGGCGGTGGAGGCCCTCGGGGGCTACGACGCCGGCGAGATGGGTCGGCGCATCCGGTAGCGCGGCGATCAAGACAGGGTGATCACGCCGCTGACGACAACGTGGCGCGACAGCCCGCGCACGGTGACGGTCGCCTGAGCCTCGAGCGTCTCGTCGCCCCTCAGGTCGCCGGCGTCGATCTGCTCGCGCACGGCGATCTCGATCTCGCGCTGAGCCGTCACTCCGAGCTTCTTGAGGAACTTCCGCACCGACATGTTGAAGGCTTCCTCGTCCATCCTGCTCCCTCGCGTCGAGTCCTGATCGATCGGGCGCCACCCTAGCTCAGCTGATAGAGGGCGCGGTCGGGAAGCAGGCGCTCGGATATCTGTATCTTCCTGTACCGATACACGTGCAGGCCCGAGAGCTGGCAACGAGGGTGGCGGAGGACGTCGCCGAGGGCCGTCGGGCATCCGGCGATCGCCTGCCCGCCGTGCGGGAGCTGGCGCGCGAGATGGGCTGCGCGGCGGGCACGGCGGCGCGCGCGTATGCCGCGCTGCGCCTCGCGGGCATCGTCGCCGGGCGCGACCGCGCCCGCCATGTGGTCGCCGCCGACGGCGCCGCGCAAGCGCGCGCCTGGCTCACCCCCTACGGCGCGCTGCGCCTGGCCGGCAGCGACGATCCCGCGCTCGACCTGCTCGTGCGCGCGGCTGGCGACGCCGTCGCCGTCGCGCCGGGGCCGCGCGGCAGCGTCACCGGGCTCGTCCAGCTCGCGCGCGGCGGCGCGGATGCTGGCGCGGTCCATCTGCGCCACGCCCCGACCGGCTGCTTCAACGATCCGTTCGTGCGCGCGGCGCTCCCCGACGAGCGCACCGTGCTGGTGCACCTGTGGCGGCGTGAGCAGGGGCTGGTCGTGGCCCCCGGCAACCCGCTCGGGATCCGCGGCGTGGCGGACCTCGCCGGCCACCGGCTGGCATGGCGCGCGCCCGGCACGGCATCGCGGCTTCTGCTCGAGCGGCTGCTGCTCGAGGCGGGGATCGACCCGCGGCCCGGGTTCGAAGAGGCCTTCGAATCGCATCTCGGGGTCGCGGCCGCCGTTGGGACCGGGGCTGCCGATGCCGGCCTGGCGGTGCGCGCGGTCGCCCACTCCGCGGAGCTCGAGTGGATTCCCGTCGTCACCGAGCCGTTCGAGCTGGCGCTGCGCCCCGACGTCCAGGCGGCGGCCGCGCCGCTGCTCGACGCGCTGGCGAGCACGGCGGTGCACCGGCGGCTTTCAAAGCTGCCGGGCTACGACCTCACCGAGAGCGGACGAACGAGGAGGGCGGCGTGACCCGCGGTGCAGTCATCCTCGCCGCTGCGCTGGCGACCGCCGTCCTCGGTCTCGCGGGCTGTGGCGGCGATGGCGCCGGCGAGCCCGGGCCCGCTACCCCCGCAAAGGGGACGATGATTCTGGCGACGACGACCAGCACGCGAGACTCCGGGCTGCTCGACCTCCTGGTTCCCGACTTCGAGCGTGGCTCCGAGTGCCAGGTCAAGACGCTGGCGGTGGGATCCGGAGACGCGCTCAAGCTCGGCGAACGCGGCGACGCCGACGTCCTGCTCGTGCACTCCCCCGCAGCCGAGGAGGCCTTCATACGCGGGGGCCACGGGGCGAGCCGCCTGGCGGTGATGCACAACGACTTCGTGCTCGTCGGCCCACCCTCCGATCCGGCCCGGATCGCGGGCGCCGCCGACGCCCCGGCGGCCCTGCGGCGCATCGCGCGGGCGCGCGAACCCTTCGCCTCGCGGGCCGACGATTCCGGCACCAACGCGAAGGAGCTCGACATCTGGGAGAAGGCCGGGATCCGGCCGCGCGGAGCCTGGTACATCGAGACGGGGCAGGGCATGGGCGAGACGCTGACGATCGCGAGCCAGAAGCGGGCCTACACGCTGTCGGACCGCGGCAGTTGCCTGGCCACCAAGAACCTCGACGCCAAGGTCTTCGTGGAGGGGGGCGCGGAGCTGCGCAACCCCTACCACGTGATCGTCGTGCGCCACGAGGGCACCAACGCCGGCTGCGCGAAGGCCTTCTCGAGCTGGATCTCGAGTCCTCCCACCCAGCGCACGATCTCGCGCTTCGGCGTCGCCAAATACGGCGAGCCGCTGTTCTTCCCCGACGCGCCAAGCTGATGGACCCCGTCGGAGAGGTCCTCGCCCGCTCGGCGGCGGTGTCGATCAGCGCGACGCTGATCGCGCTGGCCATCGGAATCCCGCTCGGGACGGCGCTCGCGCTCGCCCGCCTGCCGGGCCGGCGCTCCCTGGCCGCGGTGGTGAACACCGGGATGGCCGTCCCCACCGTCGTGGTCGGTCTCCTCGTTGCCCTGCTGCTGTGGCGCAGCGGCCCGCTCGGCGGGCTCGAGCTGATCTACACCTTGCGCGGGATGGTCATCGCGCAGGTCCTGATCGCCACGCCTCTGATCGCCGGGATCACCATGGCGGCCCTGCAGTCGCTTCCTCCGGAACTGCCCGACCAGCTGCGGGGCCTGGGCGCCAACCGGCGCCAAATGGTCGTGCGCTTGTGGCTCGAGGCGCGCATACCGCTGCTGGCGGCCGCGATGGCGGGCTTCGGGCATGCCGTCTCGGAGGTCGGCGCGGCCACCGTCGTCGGCGGCAACATCCACGGCCAGACCCAGGTGATGACGACTGCGATCGTCGAGGGCGTGGGTCGCGGCGACTTCACGGCCGCCATCGCCTACGCAGCGGTGTTGCTCGCGCTCGCCTTCGCCATCAACGGCCTGCTCACGTCGGTCCAGCAGCGCGGCGGCTCGTGGGCGCGGTCCTGAGCCTGCGCGACGTGCGCCACCGCCGCGACGGGCGCGAGGTGCTCCGGATCGACGCCCTCGACCTCGCCGCCGGCGAGCGCCTCGCGGTGTTGGGCCCGAACGGGGCGGGCAAGACGACGCTCCTGCGGCTCCTGGCAGCGATCGACATGCCGACCGCCGGGACCGTGCTGGTGGACGGCGTCCCTACGACACCAGGCGCCGTGGCGCTGCGCCGCCGGGTCGCCTACGCCACCCAGCGGCCCGGGCTGCTCAGTACGAGCGTACCTCGCAACGTCGAGCTGCCGCTGCGCTGGCGACGTGTCCCGCGACCGCAGCGGCGTACCGCCGCGACCGCGGCGCTCGCGCGCCTGGGCGTCGCACAGCTGGCGCAACGCCCGGCGGGAGCGCTGTCGGCCGGCGAGGCCCAGCGCGTGAACCTCGCCCGCGCGCTCGCCCTCGAGCCCGCGCTGCTGCTGCTCGACGAGCCAGCTGCCGCCCTCGACGCGGAGTCCCGCGAAGCGTTTCTGGCCGATGTCGAGCAGGCGCTCGATGCGCGCACGACGACCGTGGTCCACGTGTCCCATCGCCCGGAGGAGGCCTTCCGGCTGGCCGACCGCGTGGCGGTGCTGGTTCATGGCGCGATCCGGCAGCTTGCCACGCCAGAGGCGCTGATGCGCGACCCCGCCGACGCCATGGTGGCACGGCTCGTCGGCTACGAGAACCTGCTCGAGGCCGAGGTGGGGGACGGGGGCGCGGTGGAGGTGGCGGGACGGCCCACCGGCCTCCATTGCTCGGTTGGCACCGGCCCGGCGATCGTCGCCGCATGGGCGGCCGGAGTCCAGCTGCGGCCACCCGGGGCCCCGGGAATCCCAGCCACGGTGGAGCACGTCTCGCCCGGACCGGGCCGCTGGGAGATCACGCTGGCCGCGCCGATGGCGCTGCGCGCCCACGTGCCGCTCGGCGCGTCACCGCCGCGTCCGGGTGAGCGCCTCGCCGTTGCGCTCGACCCGGCGCTCGCAGCCGTCCTGGCGTCACCGCGCCGCGGCACCGCGGTCGCCGTCGGCGCCTGATGATCTGACCGATGTGATTGGGTGTCGTCGGCGCAGGCGCGGCTACGCCTCGATAGGGAGCAGCACGAGGAAGGGGTGAGCTGCGTGGCGCCGCCCGTGTTCGACCGCAGCGGCCTCGCCTGCGGCACCATCAGCATCTCAGGTCCCACGGCGCGGATCGACAAAGCCGACGCCGCGGCGCTCGGCGACCTCCTCCGCCGCCACGCCGCCGAGGTCTCCGCCGCCCCGGCCACCGCGAGACGCTCGAGAGTGTCGGTTCCCACGCGGTGAACGGACGTTCATGGGGATACCATCCATGTGCCCGCCGACCGTGAGGAGAAGGATCGATCGTGGCGATCTCCACGCAGGCCCCTGACGAGTCCCGCACGATCACGCTGTCGATCGACGGCCGGGACTTGACCGCTCCCGAGGGGACGACGATCTGGGAGGCGGCGAAGCGCGCGGGCATCGAGATCCCCGTCCTCTGCCACGACGAGCGCTACGACCCCGTCGGGATCTGCCGGATGTGCGTCGTCGACGTGGGCTCACGCGTCTATGCCGCGGCCTGCGTGCGCCCCGTGGAGGAGGGGATGGAGGTCAAGACCGCGACGCCCGACGTCGAGCGCAACCGGGCGACGCTCACCCAGCTGCTGATGGCCGACCAGCCACGGACCGAGGACGACCCCAAGGAGACCAGCACCGGCGACAACGAGCTTCTGGTGCTGGCCCGCCGGTACGGCGTGCAGCGCGAGAACGGCCTCCCGGTCGGACAGGGACGCGGCGAGGACGCCTCCAACCCGGTCATCGCGATCAACCACGACGCCTGCATCCTCTGCGACCGCTGCGTGCGCGCCTGCGACGACATCCAGGGCAACGACGTGATCGGCCGCTCGGGCAAGGGCTACACCAGCCGCATCGCCTTCGACCTCAACGATCCGATGGGCGAGTCGACGTGCGTGACCTGCGGCGAGTGCGTGGCCGCGTGCCCGACGGGCGCGCTCGTCAACAAGCCGATCCACGACGTGCCGATCCGGCCGCGCGAGGAGCTCAAGTCGGTCGATTCGGTGTGCCCCTACTGCGGCGTCGGCTGCGCGGTGACCTACCACGTGGACACCGAGCGCTCAGCGATCGCGTACGTCGATGGCCGCGAG
>Ga0136613_10001642_pt1 | contig 11621 bp, 4 predicted proteins | sample AntDrymUQ2722106_2_FD_106649 | JGI IMG/M metagenome (GOLD analysis project Ga0136613, IMG submission 106649) | Polar desert sand microbial communities from Dry Valleys, Antarctica - metaG UQ272 (21.06) | ecosystem: Environmental > Terrestrial > Soil > Desert | place: Antarctica: Dry Valley... | reverse complement strand
TCCGCTTACACTGCACGACCACTGCGCCCGTAGCTCAGCTGGATAGAGCGTCGGTCTACGGAACCGAAGGTCACAGGTTCGAATCCTGTCGGGCGCGCTCTACGAAAGTCCTGCAAATAGGCATTTTTGAGGCTTGTTCAGCCATCGCTACCTCGCCGGACGAGGGTCGAACCGAGTAAGGAGCCGCGCTGACGATCAGCACGACATGCAAGGGCTGCGGCGTGGAGCTCACTGCGGAGGACGAGGACGGGCTCGTCTCTGCGGTGCAGGCCCATCTCGCCGAAGCCCACCCCGGTGGCCACAGCCCATCTCGTGAACAGGTCCTCTCCGTCATCCGCGCCCGAGGCGCAAGTGAATCCTGACTGACGAGGAAGGTCAGGCGCCCAAGGCGCTAGCGGGCCGCCTCCTGCCATAACCGCCAACGCAGCCCGGAAGCCCGCGCGATCGGCCGCCCCACCGCCGCTCTGATCGTCTCCTCCGTCCCCGCCAGGATCAGCAGCTCCCGCGCCCGTGTCGCAGCCGTGTACAGCAACTCACGGGTCAGGATGCGCGATGAAGGCGCCGGCAGCAGCACCGCAGCGGTCTCGAACTGCGAGCCCTGGCTCTTGTGGATCGTCATCGCGTACACCGTGTCGACCGTCCCCAGCCTGCTCGGGCTGAACTCGAGGATCTCGCCCGGCCGTTCGAACGCGGCGCTCAGGCGATCAGGGTCGATCTGCACGACCACGCCGGTGTCGCCGTTGTACAGGCGCAGCTCGTAGTCGTTCTCGGTGACGAGCAGTGGGCGGCCGACGTACCAGCGGTCGTCGGCGTCGAAGTCGTCGATCTCCTCGCTGAGCCAGGCCTCGATCCGGGCGGTCCAGGTGGCCACGCCCTCCGGTCCCCGCCGGTGCGCGCAGAGCAGCCGAAAGGAGCTCAGGGCCTCGATCGCCTGGCGCGCCGAGCCGGAGCGAGCGGCGTCGGTCACCGCTCGGGCCGCGGCGATCGCGCGGTCGCGGACGGGGGCCAGAGCGTCCTCGACGGAGGCATCGGTGACGTCGACGGGGATCCACTGCACGCCGTCGGGCTCGTCGGCGAGCACCTCGAGCACCGCGTCGGCGTCGCCGCGGCGAATCGCCTCGGCCAGGCGGGCGATGGCGCCGCCGAAGCGGTGGACCCGATCGAGCACGACGATGCCGTCTGCGATCGTGGTTGCCTGCGGCGGGTGGGCTGCCACGACGCCACCCGGAATAACCGACGCGAGAACCTCACGCGCCGACGCCCCGATCAGCAGCTCGTCGCTCGCGGGCCCGACCACGTCGCCGAGCACCGCGCCCGCCTCGATCGACGCAAGCTGTCCTGGGTCGCCGACCAGGATCAGCCGAGCATCCGGTCTGACCGCCTCGACGAGCCGAGCCATCAAGGACAGCGACACCATCGACGTCTCGTCGACGATCACGACGTCGTGCGGCAGCCGTTGGCCGCGATGGTGGCGAAAGCGGCTGTGGCTGTCCGGGCGCCAGCCGAGCAGCCGGTGCAGCGTCGACGCCTGCAGCGCGAGCAGCGACGCGCGGACCGCGTCCTCGACGCAAAGCGATGGCGCTTCGGAATGCACGGCCTCCTCGAGCCGGGCGGCGGCCTTGCCGGTCGGCGCGGCGAGCGCGACGAGCGGCGCTGGCGAGCCGCTCGCCGCGGCCTGCTCGGCGAGCAGCGCGACGATCCGCGCGACGGTCGTCGTCTTGCCCGTTCCCGGCCCGCCGGCGACGACCGTCAGCCGGCGTAGCACCGCCGACGCCGCGGCCAGGCATTGGCGGCTGTCGCGCTGGCCGGCAAACAGCCGTGCGAGCCCGCCGCGGAGGACGTCGGCGCTCACGTCATCGGGCGTCCCTTCGCCGAACGCCGCGAGGTCCGCGGCGACCTGGCGCTCCTCGCGCCAATAGCGGTCGAGGTACAGCCAGGACCCGACGAGGCGCAGGGGCCGAATCGAGGGATCGCCATCCTCTCCGGCCGCGACGAGCACAGCACTCGCCGCGACGCGCTCGGTCCACGACTCAGGCGCAGGCCATGGCAACGCCGAAAGGTCGACGGGCTCGTCGCTCTCGACGGCCGCCGTGTCGCGAATCGAAGCGAGGTCCACGTAGACGTGCCCGAGTCTCGGTGCGCGCACGGCCAAAGCCGCGGCGAGCAGGACCGACTCGTCGATCCCAGCGCCGGTGAGGCCGGCCAGACGCAGCGCGACGTGCACGTCGGCCGCGGTCAGCACGCCGGCGTCGTTGAACTCGCGCAGCAGTCCGGGCGCGTGGCGGGCACGGCGCACGTCATGCGGATCGGGCTCGGCCGCGAGCGTCGTCGTCATGCCGATCCCGGCCCGCCGTCGAGCACGCCGCTCAGCGCTTCGACGAGATCCGCGGACGGCTGCCAGGCGAACACGCCGCATGGCGCTCCGCCGACCATCGGGGTATCGGGCCCGGTCATCCCGCGCAGGAACAGGTAGAGCACGCCGGCGAGGTTGCGCTCGGGGTCATAGCCGGACAGGCGCCAGCGCAGGTAGCGATGCAGCGCGACCGTGTACAGCAGCGCCTGCAGCCCGTAGTGCACGCGGCGCATCTCCGCGGCGAGCGCAGACGGGCGGTGCTGCCACGCGGTCAGCGTCTCGCCGGGCGCGCCGAGCCAGTTCGTCTTGTAGTCGACGACCGCGAAGCGCGGGACGCCTCCCGGGCCCGACAGGCGCACGACGAGGTCGATGCTGCCGGTGAGATAGCCCCGCACGGTGCGGCGCAGCGCCGGGTCGTCGAGCCGCTGCGCGTAGCCGGACAGCGGGTCGGCCGGCGGCAGGTGCTCGCGCAGCACGTCGCCGATCGCCGTCAGCGCGAGACGGCCGGTCGGCTCGTCGCCGCCGGCGAGCGGCAGCTCGAACTCGAGCTCGTCGAGGCGATCGGCACGCCGCACGTCGCGCAAGCGGGCGCCGCCCAGCAGCGGGCCGAGCGGGGTCTCGATCGCCGCACGCAGGCCCGCGACGACCGCCGCAGGGGGACCGATATCGACATGCCGCTTCGCCTGCGCGGCCACGATCTGCGTGGCGAGCTCTCGATCGAGATCCGCCGCCGCGAAGTCGCAGCCTTCGAGCACGCGGTGCACGAGCGTCCCCACGTGCACGCCGACCGGCATCTCGGCCAGCAGTGACGGCACGGCCAGGGAGACCCCGTCGCCATCAGCCGCGGCAACGAGCGGCGCCGGAGAAGCCGCAGGTTCGTCGGCCACCACGGCCTCCTCGGGCTCGCTCGCGACCCACGGCTCGTAGGTTCCCGCCGTGATGTCGCTGTAGGACGTGCGCCGCCAATGCCAGTCGAGGCTGCGATCGAACACGGCGGCCTCGAGCGACGCATGCTGCGGCGACGGACCCGTCCATGTGGTGGGCAGCCCCAGAGCCGACCGCTCGACGGAGATGCACCCGGCCGCCTCGGCCGCTAGCGCCTCGAAGCGCGCAACCGCCTCGACGTCGTCGGGCACCGACGTGCCCGCCGGCGCCACGTTGCCCGCGGCGTCGCGCTCGAAGAGCAGCCGGCCCAGCGGCGAGTTGCGGCTGTCCCACGAGCCGGCCCACCACACGACCGCCTGATGCTGTGCGCGCGTGAGCGCGACGTAGGCCAGGCGCAGGTCCTCGCCGCGCTGCTCGACGAGCGACTGCTGCTGATGCGCGGCGAACGCATCGCCCTCCAGCCCGACGTCGAGCGTTCGCGCGTCGCCAGCAGCGCAATCGTGGAAGAAGATCGGCTGCGCTCCACCGGGGATGTAGCCGGGCTCCCACAGGTAGGGCAGGTAGACGAAGGGGAACTCGAGGCCCTTGCTGCGGTGGATCGTCAGCACCTGGACCGCCTCGGCGTCTGACTCCAGGCGGCGGCTGCGCTCCTCGTCGCCGGTGTCCTGCTCTGCCTCGGCGATCCGCTGGCGCAGCCACGCCGTCAGCGCGGTCGTGCCCATCTGCTCGGCCGCGGCGGCGCCGTGCAGCAGTTGGGCGACGTGGCGCAGGTCGGTGAGCCGGCGCTCGCCACCGGTGCTCGCCAGGACGCGCTGCGGCAGGCGCTCGACGAGCGTGATCGTCTCGATCAGCGCCGCCACACCCTTGACGCGCAGCACCCGCGCCCAGTCGTGCAGCCGGCGGTGGATCGCCTCCGCGCCGGTTTCGCCCGCGGCCGCCACCTGCTCGGTGCTCCAGCCAAGAAAGCAGGTCAGCGCGGCCGCCCGCGCGCGGGTCGGCGAGATCGGCCGCTCGATCGCCTCGAGCAGGCGTAGCCACTCGCGCGCCGCGGAGGTGCCGAAGACGCTGCCCGCGCCGTTGATCACCGCGGGAATGCCGGCGTCGTCGAGCGCCTCGCGAATCAGAGCGGCGTTGCGATTGGTGCGCACGAGCACCGCGACGTGGCCCGGGCGCACGCCCGCCCGGCCGAGGGTCGTTGCATCCTCGGCACGGCGCTCGATCTGGGCTGCCGAGGACAGCAGCTCCACGAGGTCGGCCGCGAGATCCTTGGCGATGTGCTCGCGGGTGCTGGCGTTGCTCGCGTACCCGGAGCGCGTGCGGGTGATCGTCGGCGCGTCGCGGTGCACGACCCTCACCCGCAACGGCGCCGCATGCGGCGCAGCCGACAGGCGCGCAGTCCGGTTGGCCCTCGCGGCGCGGACGCGGCGGTAGACGATCCCCTCGTGGCCGAGCTTCGCGCCGCCGAACATCGTGTCGTAGGCATCGATCAGGCCCTGGTCGCTGCGCCAGTTGACGTCCAGCGTGGCGCGTGCGTCCGCGGTCCGCGCGGCCTGCAGGTAGGCGTGGACGTCGGCCCCGCGGAAGGCGTAGATCGCCTGCTTCGGGTCGCCGATGAGGACGAGCGTCGAGCCCCCCTCGCCGAACGCGCGCCGCATGATGTCCCACTGGACAGGGTCGGTGTCCTGGAACTCGTCGACGAGCACGACGCCGTAGCGAGCGCGCAGCCGGGCGCCGGCGGCGTCACCGCCCTCGCCGGCGAGCGTCTGGCGCAGCAGCGTCAGCAGATCGTCGTATGTCATCAGCGCCATTCGCTGCTTGCGCTGCTCGAACTCCTCACGGACCGCGAGCGCCAGCCGGCGGCGCATCTGCGGGACGTCGCCGCTGGCGGGCACGATCGGCGCGGCGGGGTTGGCGATCGCGACGCGCGCGATCTGCGCGGCGTGCGCCCGCGCGAACGGCGGCGCGTCGCCGTGGTGGAAGCGGCGCACGTAGAGGTCGTCGACGACCTCCTCGACGAGATCTCCGACGTCCTCGACGAACGTCGTGTCGGGGTCGACGTCGCCGGCGATCCCGAGGCCGCCGAGCACCTCCTGACAGAAGCCGTGCGTCGTCGCGATCGTCGCCGCGTCGAAGCCGGCCAGCGCACGCGCAAGCCGCTCGCGCCGCAGCCGCACCTCGTCGGCGGGCCCCGTGGCGAGCAGCCTGACGACCTCGTCGCCGTCGCCGCTCGGGTCGACGCCGGCGAGCGCATGCCCCAACCCGCGCTCGACGCTGACCAGCCGCTCGCGCACGCGCTCGCGCAACTCGCCGGTGGCCATGCGCGTGAAGGTCACCAGCAGCAGCCGCTGCAGCGGCGTGCCCTCCGCCACATAGCGCGCGGTCAGCGCGGCGATCGTGTACGTCTTGCCCGTCCCTGCGCTCGCTTCGAGCACCGTCACGCCGCTGGGCAGCGCTCCGCAGACGTCGAAGGCGGGGGCGTCGTCGCTCACCGGCGCGTCAGCTCCTCGCAGGCGAGCAGGCCGTTCCACATCCGCCGCGCGCAGCGCCCGAGCCGGGTCGGCTCGCCGAGCGCCCAGCCTTCGCCAACCTCATCCTGATGCGCGGGCTCGGCCAGCAGCTCGTCGATCGTGCGCACGCCGCCGAGGACGAGCTGATGCTCGAGCTCTGAGTCCTCCTTGTCGAAGTTCCACTCCGAGGCCCATTCGCGCCGGCCGGCGGCGACGGCATCCTGGCCGGCGGCGGCAGCCTGCGCATACGCGGCCGAGGTCGCGCAATACAGCGCCAGCGGCTCGCGCATGCCGCGATCGAAGAGGTCCACGAGGGTTGCGAGATGTCCGAGCGCCGCCTCGCGGCGAGCGTCCGCGTCCGCGCCGAGCGGGTGCAGACGAGCGACGGCCACGCGTGCGCTACCCCCGGCCCGCCCGATCGTCGCGGCCGCGTAGGCCCGCTCGGGATCCGCTGCGGTCAGCGCGAGCAGGCGCACCCACGACGCCACGCGGTGCTTTGCGGCGACCCGCGAGTAGGTGACCGTGCGCAGCACGTCGCCGCAGACGCCGGGGACCGTGCCGCTGAGGCGAAGACCGTCGGCGAGCAGCACCCGCACGTCGATCGAGCCGGTCGGCGTCGCCTGCTCGGCGAACGCGCCGGCCTCGGCCACGATGCCCTCCACGATCGGGAAGACCTCGTCGATCACGGGCCGGCCGAGCACGCCCGGCGGCAGGGTGCCGCGCGCGATCTCCGCCAGCACCGCGGTACGGCCGTCGATGCCGGCCAGGCGCGCGTCGAGCAGGCGCTGGCCGACGCCCCACCTGCCGAGGCCGTCGAGCTCCACGCCGAGGCCGTCCTCGAGCTCGTCGGAGAAGTCGCGCACGCTGATGCCCAGGCGCCGGCGCAGGAAGGCGCGGACGGGATGCTGGGCGAAGCGCACGAGGTCCTCGATCTCGACGAGCGCCGCGTCGGCAGGCGCCAGCGGTCCCGCGAGAAACGGCCCGGGCTCGCTGCGCGGACGCGTCAGCGCGCGGGCTCCCTCGAGCGTGACGGGATCGAAGCTCCAGACCTGATCGCGCACGAGCCTGCCACGGGCGAAGTTGCGGGGGTCGAACGGCTGCAACGGGTGACGCACCACGACGTGCTCGCGGGCGGCGCCGTCACTGCTGTGGACCGTGGCGTCGACGACGTCCAGCAGCTCGCCGACGGGTACCGCGGGCGGGCGCGGCGCGTTCGTGCGCTCGTCGTTGCCCGTGTACGTGACGATCAGCCGGTCGGTCGCGGCCAGCAGCGCATCCAGCAGCTGCTGGCGATCCTCCGTCCGCGGGTCGCGCTCGCCGACGCGCGGGTCGTCGAGCATCAGGTCGTCGCCGTCGCGCGGCGCCCTGCGGGGAAAGACGCCGTCGTCGAGGCCGAGCAGGCAGACGACGCGGTGAGGCACCGAGCGCATCGGCACGAGCGTGCAGATCGTCAGGTGCCCGGTGCGGAAGTTCGCTCGCGTCGGGCGTCCCCGCAGGCGCTCGGCGAGCAGCGCGCGAACCTCCGCCAGCGCGATGGTCGTGGTGCTCGCCGTGCCGGCGACCGTCGCCTGTGCGACGACGTCGTCGAGCAGGCGCTGCAGCTCGAAGCGCTGCCAGGCGTCGCGCTGGCTCGTCGCGGTCAGCGAGTCCGCGGCGGTGGCGATCGCCTCGGCCCAGCCGCCGATCGGCAGCGGCGTGCTCAGCGCGTCGATCGCCGCCTGCAGGCGGTCGACGAACTCCGCGCAGCGGCCGGCGAGGTCGATCGCGCCGCTCTCGACGTCATCCAGCGGCAGCGCCCCGCCGAACAGCCGCTGCTCGTCCTCGGTCATCGTCACGCCGACGAGGATCCGGTCCAGGCCCGCGCGCCACGTGCCGTTCGCCAGGCCGTCGAGCTTGAACGGCGCGCGGTGGGCGGCATCCAGGCCCCAGCGGATGCCGCTGCGCGAGACCCAGTCCTGCATCCGTGTGAGGTCGTCGTCGTCGAAGCGAAAGCGGCGGCGGACCGGCTCGCGATCGGCCAGGTCGAGTACCTGCGATGCCGTCAGCCGCTGCTGCGCGAGGTCGATCAGCCCGGCGACGACGCCCAGCACGGGGTTGGTCTGTCGCAGCGAGCGGTCCGCCAGCCGCACGCGCAGGTCGGGCGGGCGGATCTCCGCGGGCAGCGCGTCGAGCTGCTCGCCGTCCGTCGTCTCGCCCGCGCCGAACGTGGCCTGGATCAGCGGCGCGAACGTCTCGATGTCCGGGCACATGACGATGACGTCGCGCGGCTCGAGCGCCGCGTCCTCCTCGAGCAGATGCAGGATCGCGTCGCGAACGACCTCCACCTGCCGCGCGCGGCCGTGACAGGAGTGGATCTGGACGCTGCGGTCATCGGGGTGCAGCGCCGGGCGGGCGTCCTGCTCGCCGGGCAGCGGCGGCCCGGGCGGCGGGCGGTCCGCGCGAACGCCGGCCTGCAGGCGCGCCAGCAGCGTGCCGCTGCGGTGCTCGACGGGATGGTGATGGTCCGCGAACGGCTCGCTGCTTCCCGCGAGCACGAGCTGCATCTCGCGCGCGTCCCGCGCCCAGGAGGCCAGCAGGCGGTTGACCGCGAGGGTCGCCGTCGGGTCGTCGCCGCGGCGGACGATCGCCACCGTCCGGGATGCGGCGACGCGTTCCCACAGGCCGGGGGAGGGGTGCAGCAGGAAGAGATGCACGTCGCGGCCGTGGGCAAGCGCCCGCAGCACCCGCAGATGGCCGGCGGGCAAGCGCGTCAGGCCGAACAGCGAGACGCGCGGGGGCAGCGCGACGAGCGCGGGCTCGTCGCGCAGCCACGAACACGCATCCTCAAGCCGTTCCGCCGGCCCGGGCAGCGCGATCCGGTCGCGCAGGTTGCGCCACAGCTCCGCCTGCCAGATCGCTTCCGCCGGCAGGCTGCGCCCCGTGCCGTCGCCGTCGTGACCGTCCGCCCACGCGAGCAGCATCTCGGGCCGGTGCAGGGCGTAGCGGTCGAAGAGGTCGGCGATGTGGCGCACGCTGCTGAAGCGACGCGCGCGGCGGACCTCGTCCGGTGCGTCCCCGGCCGCGCCGAGATGGACGGACAGGCTGCGCAGCCAGGGCTCGCCGAGGCACCCGTCGACGACCTCGAGCAACGGCCAGACTGCGCGCTCGGGCAGCCACGGGTCGTCGGCGGGCTCGATCCCGGACGCCGCCGCGACCGCGTCGCCGGCGAGCCGGCGCGGCGAGGGGAACTCCACGTTCGCGCAGATTCCGTCGGCGCGCCCCGGGGTCGCCCCGATGCGCGCCGACAGCCGCTGGCTCAGCCAGCGCTCCATGCCGCGCGTCGGGACCGCGACGACCTCCGGCGCGAACGGGTCCGACGGGGGCTCGGCCAACAGCGCGCCGAGCGCCTCGACGAGTCCGTCGGCGCGCTCGGCTCGGTGGATGTGAAGCACGGTTGGGCGGCGTCCTCGGATCAGGCGGGCGAGCACTCGTCACGGCACGGCGCGGTCTGCGACGCCACGGACTGTCGCAGACGTCGTGCAACGCCCTCGGCGGGGCAGGAATCCACCGCTCGCAGGTGAACGTCGCATCATGAGCGTCGAGGAGCCGGAGCAGGACGTCGAGCCCGAGCGCGGGCAGCCCCTGATCGTCGTGATGGGCGACGGGGACCTGAGCAACGAGACGACGCGGGCGCTGGAGGCGTCGAACGCTCGCGTCGTGCACCTGTGCGAGCCCGAGGAGGACGAGGTGCGCGCCGCGCTGGAGGGCGGCGACGTCCAGTCGGTGGCGGTCGTCGGCCGCACCGACGCGATCGTGCTGCGGATGGCACTGATGGTCCGCGCGGCGTCCAAGGACATCCCGCTGCTGCTGACGATCTTCGACCCCACGATCGCCAAGCAGGTGGCGGGAGCCGTCTCGAACACGGAGGTGACGTCGCTCGCGGACATCGTCGCTCCGTCGCTTGCCGGCCCCTGCATCGACGAGCGCTACGCCGCCGTGACGATGAAGGACGACAAGCCGGTCGGGCTCGTCGAACAGGACGGCGACGTCTCCGAGGAGCCGATCCGGACGCCGCGGCCGCGGCGCATCGAGGCGCTCGCCCGCGCGCTGTTCACGCCCTACGACGAGAGTGCGGCGCTGCTGCTGTACGGAGCGATCGGGCTGGTCGTGGTCTTCGTGATCGAGACGGCGACCGCGGTCGTCACGCTCGACCAGGGCGTCGTCGATGCCATCTACGGGTCTGCGAAGACGCTGGTCACCGTCGACCCGAACCCCAAGGTCGCCGACGGCCCGAGCTGGTACAAGATCTTCACCTCGGCCACGATGCTGATCGCCCTGTTCTTCGCCGCAGCGCTCACCGCGGGCCTCGTCAACCGGGTCGTCGATCGCCGGCTGACCGGCCTCGTCGGCCGCAACGCCATGCCGCGCCGCGACCACGTCGTCGTGGTCGGACTTGGCCAGGTCGGCCTGCGCCTGTGCCTCGTGCTGCGCGCCTGCAACATCCCGCTCGTGGCGGTCGAGTCAGACGAGCACGGCGAGAGTGTCGGGCTCGCGAAGGAGCTCGGCCTGCCGGTCGTGGTCGGCCGCGGCGCCGATCCGTCGCTGATGCGACGGCTGTCGCTGTCCAAGGCCCGGGCCGTCGCCGCCGTGACCTCCGACGACCTCGAGAACATCGCGGTCGCGATGACGGTCCGCGGCATCCACCCCGACATCCGCACGGTGCTGCGCGTCGGCGACGGCGCCGTCGCCAACGAGACGCGCTCGCTGCTCGCGCTCGGCATCGTCCGCGACGTGCACCGGATGGCCGCCACGCTGCTGGCGGCGAAGATCCTCGGCGGCGATCCCGACAGCGTCGTGTGCCTCGGCGACGACGCCCACCTGCGCTTCCCCGACGGCCGCCTGGAGCGTGCGGAGCTCGACGTCCTGGCGGGCTGACGAGCTCCCCGGCAGAGCCCGCGCCGGCGCCCCGCTATACCTATTGAGGTGCGCGCACTCGTCGCAGGAGCCACGGGGTTCATCGGTCAGGCGCTCTGCGAGCGGCTGCTGAGCGACGGCATCGACGTGCGCGCGCTCGTTCGCGACGCCCGCCGCACGCGCGACCTGCCCGTCGAGCAGCTCGAGCTGCACGAGGGCGACGTCCTGGCGCCCAAGACGCTCACCGGCGCCGGCGAGGACGTCGACGTCGCCTACTACCTCGTGCACTCGATGGGCCGCGGAGCCGACGCGGGCGACTTCGAGCAGCGCGAGCTGCGCGCCGCGCAGGCGTTCGCGCAGATGTGCACCAAGGAGGGCGTCGAGCGCGTCATCTACCTCGGTGGGCTCGGCGACGAGCCCGGGTCCAAGCACCTGCGCAGCCGGCGCGCCACCGCGCTCGCGCTCCAGGAGCACGGCCCGCCGCTGACCTACTTCCGCGCCGGCATGGTCGTCGGCCCGGGCAGCGAGTCCTACCGCACGCTGCGCCACCTCGTCGCACGGCTGCCGTTCATGATCGCCCCGCGCTGGCTGTCGACGCCGACCCAGCCGATCGACATCGACGACGTCGTGTCCTACCTCGCCGCCGCACCGTCCGTCGAGGCGTCGACGGGCCGAGAGATCCAGATCGGAAGCCCCGACGTGCTCGCCTACGGCTCGATGCTCGATCGCATGGCGATCGCGCTCGGCAAGCGCCCGCGGCCGAAGCTGCCGGTCCCGCTGCTGACGCCGTGGCTGTCCTCGCTGTGGATCGGCCTCGTCACGCCGGTCGACGTGCAGGTCGCGCGGCCGCTGATCGAGGGCCTGTCGACGGAGACCGTGGTCAGCGACCCCAGCGGGGCCGCCCTGTTCGACGTCGAGCCGATCGCGTTCGACGTCTCGCTGCGCAAGGCCGTCGCCGCCGAGCGCCGGGCCGGAACGCCCGC
>Ga0136613_10001640_pt1 | contig 11641 bp, 23 predicted proteins | sample AntDrymUQ2722106_2_FD_106649 | JGI IMG/M metagenome (GOLD analysis project Ga0136613, IMG submission 106649) | Polar desert sand microbial communities from Dry Valleys, Antarctica - metaG UQ272 (21.06) | ecosystem: Environmental > Terrestrial > Soil > Desert | place: Antarctica: Dry Valley... | reverse complement strand
GACGACGAGAAGGCATAGGACACGCTGATGGGACAGAAGGTCCACCCCTACGGGTTCCGCCTCGGCGTGACCACCGACTGGAAGTCGCGCTGGTTCGCCGACAAGGCGGAGTACACCGAGCTCCTCATCGAGGACTGGCGCATCCGCGACTACCTGCGGCGCCAGCTGGCCCACGCCGCGGTGAGCCGCGTCGAGGTCGAACGCACGCGCGACCGCCTCACCATCGATCTGTACACCGCTCGACCCGGCATCGTCATCGGTCGGCGCGGCGCCGAGGCCGACCGTCTGCGCGCCGGCCTGCGCGACATCACCGGCAACGCACGCGTGCAGTTCAACATCACCGAGATCAAGCAGCCCGAGCTCGACGCCACCCTCATCGCCCAGGGGGTCGCCGACCAGCTCGTGCGGCGAATCTCGTTCCGACGGGCCATGAAGCGCGCGGTGCAGACCGCCATGAAGGCGGGCGCCCAGGGCATCCGGGTGCAGTGCGGCGGGCGGCTCGGCGGCGCCGAGATGTCACGCAAGGAGTGGTACCGGGAGGGCCGGGTCCCGCTGCACACCCTGCGGGCCGACATCGACTACGGCCTCGCCGAGGCGGCCACCACGTTCGGGCGCATCGGCGTCAAGGTGTGGATCTACAAGGGCGAGATCCTGCCCTACAAAGCGGCGGCGGAGGACAAGATCGCCCGGGAGGCCGCCATGGCTGTCGGCGAGACGTCGGGCCAGGGCACGGGCCGCCGGGTCGTGAGCGCAGGCGGCGGGCGCCGCCGGGCCGAGGGCGAGGCGGGCGCCGAACCAGCCGCCGCGCCCGACGACGAGGCCGCACCCGAGGCCGCGCCCCTGGTGAAGGAGGCCGACGAGGAGCTCGAGCGCCTCCTCGCCGAGGAGGAGGAGATCGAGCGCCGCACGCGCGCCCACCACGAAGCTCCCAAGTTCCACGCCGACGACGAGTAGCCGGGAGACGAGTCGCGACACCATGTTGATGCCGAGGAAGATCCGCCATCGCAAGACGCACCGGGGCCGCATGTCGGGCCTCGCCAAGGGTGGCACGCGCGTCCACTTCGGCGACTACGGGATCCAGGCGCTCGAGCCCGGATGGATCACCAACCGCCAGATCGAGGCAGCCCGGATCGCCATGACCCGCTACATCAAGCGCGGCGGCAAGGTGTGGATCAACGTGTTCCCCGACAAGCCCGTCACCCAGAAGCCGGCCGAGACGCGCATGGGGTCGGGGAAGGGCAATCCGGAGCACTGGGTCGCCGTCGTGAAGCCCGGTCGCGTGCTCTTCGAGCTTGCCGGGGTCCCCGAGGACATCGCGCGCGAGGCCATGCGCCTCGCCATGCACAAGCTCCCGGTGAAGAGCCGGTTCGTGCTGCGACAGGAGGAGGGGTGATGGCGAACCCGGCGCAGGAACTGCGCGAGCTCAACGACGTCGAGCTGGAGCACCGGCTCGGCGAGGCGAAGGAGGAGCTGTTCAACCTCCGCTTCCAGGACGCCACCGGGCAGCTCGAGAACAGTGCCCGCATCACCGTGGTGCGCCGTCAGGTCGCGCGGGCCGAGACTCTCATCCGGGAGCGCGAGATCACCGCCGCCGAGGCGCTCACCGCCGAGCGGGAGGAGCAGCGAGATGGCGACTGACGAGAGCACGCGGCCCAACCCGCGAAAGGTGCGGGAAGGGTTGGTCATCTCCACCAAGATGGACAAGACCGCGGTCGTGGCGGTCATCGATCGGGTGCGGCACCGCCGCTACGGCAAGACGCTGCAGCGCACGCGCCGCCTCTATGCGCACGACGCGACCAACGACCTGCGCGAAGGCGACCGCGTGCGGGTCGCCGAGACCCGACCCCTGTCCCGCTCCAAGCGGTGGCGGGTGGTCGAGGTCCTCGAACGCGCCAAGTGACGAGTCCGAGATCGAGTCCGAGACCGAGACGAGAAGGTTCGCATGATCCAGCAGGAGACCCGGCTGCGGGTGGCCGACAACTCGGGCGCGCGCGAGGTCCTGTGCATCAAGGTCCTCGGGGGGTCGCGACGTCGCTACGCGGGCATCGGCGACATCTTCATCGCCACGGTCAAGGAAGCGGTGCCGGGCGCGCCCGTGAAGAAGGGCGACGTTGTCCGCTGCGTGGTGGTGCGCACGAAGAAGGAGCGCCGCCGGCCCGACGGCAGCTACATCCGCTTCGACGAGAACGCGGCGGTCCTCGTCAACGATGCGCTGCAACCGCGCGGCACCCGCATCTTCGGGCCAGTGGGCCGCGAGCTGCGGGACCGCCGGTTCATGCGCATCGTGTCGCTCGCTCCGGAGGTGTTGTGATGAAGCTCCGCAAGGGTGACCGGGTCCGCGTCCTCGCGGGCAAGGACATCGGCCGTGAGGGGGAGATCACCCGGGTGATCCCCCACGCCGAGCGGGTGATCGTCGACGGCGTCAACGTGGCGAAGAAGCACCAGCGCGCGACGAAGGCAACCATGCAGGGCGGCATCATCGACAAGGAGATGCCCGTGCACATGTCGAACGTCGCGCTGCTGTGCGAGCAGTGCGGGCCGACGCGCATCGGGTACCGCTTCGAGCCCGACGGCACCAAGGTCCGCATCTGCCGGAAGTGCGACAAGGATCTGTGATGGCCGCCAACCTCGTCAGCACCCCACCCCGCCTGAAGGAACGATACGAGAGCGAGGTGCGGCCCGCCCTCCGCACCGAGCTCGGGCTCGGCAACGTGATGGAGGTACCGCGCCTCGTCAAGATCGTCGTGAATTGTGGCGTGGGTGCGGCCACGCAGCAGCAGTCGCTGCTCGACGGCGCGGTTGCCGACCTCGCGGTGATCACCGGTCAGAAGCCGGCGGTGACGCGGGCGAAGAAGTCGATCGCCGGCTTCAAGCTGCGCGAGGGGATGCCGATCGGTGCCAAGGTCACGTTGCGGGGCACCCGCATGTGGGAGTTCTACGACCGGCTGGTGAGCTTGGCGATCCCCCGGATCCGCGACTTTCGGGGCACGAACCCCGACGCGTTCGACGGTCACGGCAACTACACGCTGGGGATCACCGAGCAGCTCATCTTCCCCGAGATCGACTACGACAAGATCGACACGGTGCGCGGCATGGACGTCACGATCGTTACCACCGCTCGCACCGACGACGAGGGCCGCGCCCTGCTGCGCGCCCTCGGCTTCCCCTTCCGCCGTGAAGCAACCCCCGCATGACCGAACGAGCTGTAAATCACGCGATCAAGAGGCACGAAGACGACGTGTCGCCGCGTAGCGAGCGACAGCGAGCGGAGCACGAGGCGAGCCGACCATAGAGACGGAGCAGAGGTATATGGCGAAGAAGGCCCTGATCCAGAAGCAGCAGCGCAAGCCGAAGTTCGCGGTGCGGGGGTACACCCGGTGCCGCCGCTGCGGGCGGGCGCGCTCGGTGTACCGGCGCTTCGGCCTGTGCCGGATCTGCCTGCGCCAGATGGCGCACGCCGGCGAGGTCCCTGGTCTCACGAAGGCGTCGTGGTGACGCGCGAGGAGGTGAGCCGATGACGATGACCGACCCGATCGCCGACATGCTCACCCGCATTCGCAACGCCAACGGGGCGTTCCACGACGAGGTCGAGATGCCGTCGTCGAAGCTGAAGGAGGCGGTGGCGGGGATCCTGGAGAGCGAGGGCTACATCCGGTCCTTCGGTGTCTCCGACGACCCCGACCGTCCGTACCGCAAGCTGCGCATCGATCTCAAGTACACGCCGGACCGCAAGCGCACGATCTCGGGGATCAAGCGGGTCTCCAAGCCCGGCCTGCGCGTGTACATGCAGGCGGCCAGCGTGCCGCGAGTGCTCGGCGGCATGGGGATCTCCATCCTGTCCACCAACAGGGGCTTGATGACCGACCGCGAGGCGCGCCGGCGGCGCGTCGGCGGCGAGGTCCTCTGCCAGGTCTGGTAGCGCGCCATGTCGAGAGTCGGCCAGTCTCCGATCCCGGTCCCGTCGGGCGTCGAGGTGAAGATCGAGGGCGCGCGCGTCGAGGTGAAGGGCCCGAAGGGGACGCTCACCCACCAACTTCCCGCCGCCATCGCGGTGGCGCGCGACGGCGAGACGCTCGTCGTGTCGCGTGCCGACGACGAGCGCCACCACCGGGCGCTGCACGGGCTCACGCGCTCGTTGGTCCACAACATGGTCGTGGGCGTGTCCGAGGGGTACTCGCGCGACCTCGAGATCGTGGGTGTGGGCTACCGTGCCCAGGAGCAGGGCCCGTCGAAGCTCACGCTGCAAGTCGGGTACTCGCATCCCGTGGCCGTCGACGCGCCCGACGGCGTCACCTTCGAGGTGCCGGCCCCCACCCGGATCACGGTCCGCGGGATCGACAAGCAGCGCGTCGGCCAGGTCGCGGCCGACATCCGCAAGATCCGCAAGCCCGAGCCGTACAAGGGCAAGGGCATCCGTTACGCCGGTGAGCACGTCGCCCGCAAGGCCGGGAAGAGCGGCAAGTGAGCGCGGGCACGATCAGGGGAGCATGGAGGCCATGAGCGCGAACAAGCACGTCGCCCGCCAGCGGCGGCACCGGAGGGTCCGCAAGAAGGTGCGCGGGTCGGCCGAGCGGCCGCGCCTCTCGGTGTTCCGGTCGAGCCGTCACGTCTACGCGCAGGTGATCGACGACCGGGCCGGCCGCACGGTGGCCGCGGCGTCGACGGTGGAGACCGACCTCCGCAGCGGTGCGACCGCGACGGTGGCGGCAGCACGCACCGTGGGCAAGCTGGTCGGCGAGCGCGCCCGCGCTGCCGGCGTCGAGGCCGTGGTGTTCGACCGCAGTGGGTTCCAGTACCACGGCCGGGTGGCCGCCATCGCCGATGGTGCGCGCGAAGCGGGGCTGAAGTTGTGAGCGCGGGAGCAGGGCCGAGCCCCGCCAGCGCGGCGGGAGGCGGTGCTTCGACGTGCCCGTGGGCGACGCGGCGCAGCGTGCGGAGCGAGCGGCTTTGGGCCGGGTATCCCGGCCCACAGCGAGCGACCGAGAAAGGAAGGCATGGCTGACCAGGTCGAGGAACGGGTGATCGCGATCAACCGAGTGGCGAAGGTCGTCAAGGGCGGCCGGCGCTTCTCGTTCACCGCGCTGGTGGTGGTCGGCGACGGCAACGGCCGGGTCGGGCTCGGGTACGGGAAGGCCAAGGAGGTGCCCGCCGCCATCCAAAAGGGGATGGAGGAGGGTCGCAAGTCCATGTTCTCGGTCCCGCTCGCCGGGTCGACGATCACGCATCAGGTGCTCGGCGTGCACGACGCCGCCCAGGTGCTGTTGAAGCCAGCCGCGCCCGGTACCGGTGTGATCGCCGGCGGCGCGGCGCGGGCGATCCTGGAGGCAGCCGGCATCGGCGACGTGCTCGCCAAGTCGCTCGGCTCGGCCAACGCCATCAACGTGTCGCGCGCCACCATCACCGGGCTGCGCTCGCTGCGCCGTCCCGACGAGGTCGCGAAGATGCGGGGCAAGTCGCCCGAGGAGGTCTCGACCCCGGGGATGCTGCGCGCCTACCGGGAACGCAACGCGCCCAAGCCCGAGGTCACGGAGGTCAAATGATGGCCGCCACCTTGCGGGTCACCCAGATGCGCTCGACGATCGGGGCCAAGCCGAATCAGCGCGGCACGATGCGCGCACTCGGATTGCGTCGCATCAACCACACCGTCGAGCACGCCGACCGGCCCGAGATCCGGGGGATGATCGCGACCGTCCCGCACCTGGTGCGGGTCGAGGAGGCCTGACGTGCCCGAGGACGACGACACGACGAACGACGACGACACGACGAACGACGACGACACGACGAACGACGACGACGCGGCCGCGCCGACGCTCCTCAAGGTCCACGACCTGAAGCCGCCGCCGGGGTCGCGCCGGGCGCGCCGGCGGGTGGGCCGGGGCATCGGCGGGAAGGGTGGCAAGACCGCCGGTCGGGGCATGAAGGGCCAGGGCGCGCGCGGCTCGGTGAAACCCGGTTTCGAGGGTGGCCAGACCCCCCTGGCCCGCCGCACCCCGAAGGCCAAGGGCTTCACCAACCCGTTCCGCGTCGAGTACGCGGTGGTGAACCTCGACGCGCTCGCGGCCTTCGACGCCGGCACGGTCGTCGACCCGGGGGTGCTGCGGTCGCGGGGCCTGGTCGCCAAGCGGGGCCTCGTCAAGGTGCTGGGGCGGGGCGAGCTCGGCCACGCGCTCACCGTCCGAGCCCACGCCTTCTCCCGCAGCGCCACCGAGGCGATCGAGGCCGCCGGGGGGCACGCCGAGGTGTTGCCACCGCCCCACCGTGGGCCCCGTCCCCCCGCCCGGGGCAACGCCCTGACCAACCGGTAGGCTGGTCCGGCCCCGGTCTTCCGAGGTCGCCTGCGCGCCCGTTCACGGAGCCCGCGCGAAGGAGTGACTGCGTGCTCTCCCGCTTGAAGAACATCGTCAAGGTCCCCGACCTGCGGGGCAAGATCGCGTTCACGATCCTGATCGTGGCGGTGTACCGGCTGGGCGCGCACCTGCCGGTCCCCTACGTCGACTTCGAGGCGATCAAGGACCTCCAGGACCAGGCCAACAACAACGGCGTGGTCGGGTTCCTCGACCTCTTCTCGGGTGGAGCGATCACCAACGTCGCGGTGTTCTTCCTCGGGATCATGCCGTACATCACCGCGTCGATCATCATGCAGCTCCTCGGTGTCGTGATCCCGAAGCTCGAGGAGTGGCAGCAGCAGGGCCAGGTCGGCCAGAAGAAGATCACCCAGTGGACGCGCTACCTGACCGTCGCCCTCGCGCTGGTGCAGTCGACCGGGTTCGTGTTCGCTCTGCACCAGGGCCAGAGCGGCCAGGGCCTGTTCAACTTCGCCGGGCTCCCCGAAGGTACCGACCTCATCCCCGGGTTCAATGCTCCGCGCGCCGGGCTCATCATCCTCACCTGGACTGCGGGCACCGCGATGGTGATGTGGCTGGGCGAGCTCGTCACCCAGCGCGGGATCGGCAACGGCATGTCGATCCTGATCTTCGCGTCGGTGGTGTCGCGCTTGCCGGCGCAGGGCTCGGCGATCTACGCCGAGGGCAGCAAGATCCAGTTCTTCGTGGTCCTCGCCATCGGCGTCGCCATGATCGTCGGGATCGTGTTCGTCGAGTCGGGCCAGCGGCGCATCCCGGTCCAGTTCGCCAAACGGGTAGTCGGCCGGAAGATGACCGCGGGTGGCAGCACGTACATCCCGCTGAAGGTCAACCAGTCGGGCGTGATCCCCGTGATCTTCGCCAGCTCGATCCTGTCGTTCCCCGCGCTGGTGGCGTCGATCATGCCGTGGGAAGGCGTCCAGGAGTGGGTCAATGATAACTTGGTGCAGTCCCAGGGCTGGTTCTACATGGGCTTCTACACGATGCTCATCATCTTCTTCGCCTACTTCTACACCGCGATCGCCTTCAACCCCGCCCAGCAGGCCGACATCATCCGCAAGCAGGGCGGGTTCATCCCCGGGGTGCGACCCGGCCCGCAGACCGAGCGCTACCTCGCCAAGACGCTCAACCGCATCACGCTGCCGGGCTCGCTGTTCCTGGCGGTGATCGCGCTGGCGCCACTCCTCGTCTTCTCCCTGTGGAACATCAGCCAGTTCCCCTTCGGCGGCACCGCACTGCTGATCACCGTCGGCGTGGCGCTCGAGACGATGAAGCAGATCGACAGCCAGCTCATGATGCGCAACTACGAGGGCTTCCTCGCTTGAGTGGACGTCACGACGTGAGTGGAGCCCGACAGTGGTGCGCGATCGACCCGGCGCCGGCATCGGGGTCGCGATGAAGCAGGGACCGCGCCTGATGCTGCTCGGCCGGCAGGGCTCGGGCAAGGGCACCCAGGCGGCACGCCTGGCCGCCCGCTACGGCATCGACCACCTCTCGACGGGTGAGCTGTTCCGCGCCGCCATCGACGCCGGCACCGCGCTCGGCCAGCAGGCGAGGCACCACATGGATGACGGGGAGCTGGTGCCCGACGACGTCGTGATCGGGGTCGTCGCCGACCGCCTCTGCGACCCCGCGGTCACGGCTCGCGGTTTCGTGCTCGACGGCTTCCCCCGCACCGACGTCCAGGCGGACGCGCTGGAAGAGATCCTGGCCGGCGCCCCCCTCGACCTCGTTGCCGAGCTCGAGGTCCCGACGTCGCTGGTGCGCGAGCGTCTCGAGAAGCGGGCCGCCGACGAGGACCGCGACGACGACACCGCCGAGGCCATCACCCGCCGGCTCGAGCTCTACGAGCTCGAGACCCGTCCCGTCGCCGAGCTGTACCAGCGCCTCGGGCGCCTCGTCGTGATTGACGGGACCGGCGACCCCGACGACGTGACGGAGCGCCTCATCGTTGCCATCGACAAGCGACTCGGCGAGCGTCCCGAGGTCGCCACCCCCTCGTGATCACCCGCAAGAGCAAGGAGCAGGTGGCGCTGATGCGGCGCGCCGGGCGGGTCGTGGCCGAGATGCACGAGGTATGCACCCAGGCTTCGAAGCCCGGCGCCACCACCGCCGACATCGACCGAGCCGCCCGCGAGGTGCTCGACCGGCGGGCCGCCCGCTCCAACTTCCTCGGCTACAAGGGCTTCCCCGCCGTCGTCTGCACATCGCCGAACGACGTGGTCGTGCACGGGATCCCGAGCGAGACGGTGCGCCTCGTCGCCGGCGACATCGTGTCGCTCGACTGCGGGGCGATCATCGAGGGCTGGCACGCCGACGCCGCCGTCACCGTGCCCGTCGGCGAGGTCGACGAGGAGAGCCAGCGCCTCATCGAGGTGTCACAGGCGGCGTTGTGGGCGGGGATCGAAGTGCTCGTGGCGGGCCGACGTCTGGGTGACGTCGGGGCGGCGGTGCAGGCCGTCGCCGAGGAGGCCGGGTTCACGCTCCCCCGGGAGTACGGCGGGCACGGCATCGGCACCGCCATGCACGAGGAGCCCCACGTGTCGAACTACGGCCCGCCCGGCCGGGGGCTGCGGATGAAGGTCGGCCACGTGTTCGCGGTCGAGCCGATGGTGAACGCCGGCACCGCGAGCACCGAGGTGCTCGACGACGGCTGGACCGTCGTGACCGCCGACGGCCGCCGCTCTGCCCACTGCGAGCACACCATCGCGGTCACCGACCACGGCCCCGAGGTGCTGACGCTCCCCGGGTAAGCCGGCGCCGCACCGTCAGCGGTTGGGCGCGGGAGCTCGAACGTTCCGCGGACCGCGCGGGCTCGGCGCGCATTGCGTACCGTTATACTGGTGGCATGGCACAGGTAGTAGCCCGACTTCCCGATGCGCTCCTCGGCGCGGTCGATGCGCTCGTCGGTCGGGGCGTCGTCGAGAGCCGTTCCGACGCGGTGCGCCTCGGGCTCGAGACGTTGCTCGATCGGCATCGCCGCACCGAGATCGGTGAAGCCATCGCCGCCGGCTACCGCAGCCGCCCCCAGACCGAGTCCGAGATGGCCTGGGCAGACGACGCGGCGCGCCGGATGATCGCCGAGGAGCCGTGGTGACACCCGCGCAGGGGGAGGTCTGGTGGGCTGAAGCCGAGGACAAGCGCCGGCCGGTGCTCGTGGTGTCGCGTGCCGAGGCGGTGCCGGTGTTGACGTGGATCGTCGTCGCGCCCGTCACCCGGACGGTGCGGGGGATCCCCACGGAGGTGTCCCTCGGACCGGCCGAGGGTCTGCGCACCAAGTCGGCGGCGAGCTTCGACAGCCTCCAGCCCATCCGCCGGTCGCTGCTCACTCGGCGCGTCGGAGCTCTGGGCACCGAGCGTCGTCACGAGCTCTGCGACGCGCTGGCCGCCCTTGCCGACTGCTGATCCGGCCCCCGGCCGCTGCGGAGTGGTCCGGGGTCGGCTGGTATGCTGACCGTCCCGCGAGTCGGTGAGCTGGGTGCGCGCGCCCCGAACCGGTGGAGTGCGGTCTGGTATTACCGAACGCTGTAGGTGGTGGAGGTTCTGGCCAAGCCCAAGGAAGACACGATCCTGGTCGAGGGGACGGTCGTCGAACCGCTCCCCAACGCCATGTTCCGTGTCGAGCTCGAGAACAAGCACCGGGTGCTCGCCCACATCTCGGGGAAGATGCGAATGCACTACATCCGGATCCTCCCCGGCGACCGGGTGCAGGTCGAGCTCACGCCCTATGACCTGACGCGGGGCCGTATCACGTACCGGTACAAGTGATCGAGAGCAGATGAAGGTCCGTCCGTCGGTCAAGAGGATGTGCGAGAAGTGCAAGATCATCCGGCGTCACGGCGCGGTCAGGGTGATCTGCACCAACCCTCGTCACAAGCAGCGGCAGGGATGAGGGAGTAGCGATGGCTCGGATCGCCGGCGTCGACGTCCCTCGCGAGAAGCGCTTGGAGGTGTCGCTCACCTACATCTACGGCATCGGCCGGCCGACGGCCCGCCGGGTGTGCGAGGCCAGCCGGATCTCGGCCGAGACGCGTGTGCGTGACCTCACCGACGAGGAGATCGCGACGCTTCGTAACTTCGTCGACCAGAACCTCCGAGTCGAGGGCGACCTGCGCCGCGAGGTGAGCCAGAACATCAAGCGCAAGACCGAGATCGGCACGTACCAGGGGGTGCGGCACCGGCGGGGCCTGCCCGTCCGGGGTCAGCGCACCCGCACCAACGCCCGCACCCGCAAGGGACCGAAGAAGACTGTCGCCGGCAAGAAGCGAGTAACGAAGTGAGCATGAAGGCAACCGACCTCGCCTCCCCGCGCGCCGAGCGAAGCTCACTCGCGAACAAGCGCCCGGTACCTCAAGCGAGACACGTGAGGGAGCGGCGAAGCGAGCGAAGCGAGCGGAGCTCGCCAGCGAGTGAGCGCCCGCGGCGCAGGTACCCTGCGCCGCAGCGAAAGAGCGAGACATGATGGCGAAGTCTGGGCCCGGTGGGCGCCGACCGAAGCGACGCGAGCGCAAGAACGTGGCCTATGGGGTCGCGCACATCAAGAGCTCGTTCAACAACACGATCGTGACGTTCACCGATCAGCAGGGCAACACGCTCGCGTGGGCCTCCGCAGGGAACGCCGGGTTCAAAGGGTCGCGCAAGTCCACGCCCTTCGCCGCGCAGCTCGCCGCCGAGACCGCGGCGCGCCGAGCGATGGAGCACGGCATCCGTAAGGTCGACGTCGTGGTGAAGGGCCCGGGGTCGGGCCGGGAGACGGCGATCCGCTCGATCCAGAACCTCGGGATCGAGGTGGCGGGCATCAAGGACGTCACGCCGATCCCGCACAACGGCTGCCGGCCGCCGAAGCGGAGGCGAGTCTGATGGCGCGCTACACCGGCCCGGTCTGCAAGCTGTGCCGGCGCGAGCGGATGAAGCTCTTCCTGAAGGGCCCGAAGTGCGACACGATGAAGTGCCCGGTGGAGCGCAAGCCCTACCCACCGGGTGAGCACGGCCGCGGCCGCATCCGTGAAAGCGAGTACCTCCTTCAGCTCCGTGAGAAGCAGAAGGCCCGCCGCATCTACGGCGTTCTCGAGAAGCAGTTCCGCAACCTCTACGGTGAGGCAGCGCGCCAGCGCGGCATCACTGGCGAGATCCTGCTCGTCATGTTGGAGCGGCGTCTCGACAACGTCGTGTTCCGCGCCGGCTTCGCGGCCAGCCGCAGCCAGGCCCGCCAGCTCGTGCGCCACGGGCACATCACGGTCAACGCCAAGCGCGTCAACATCCCGTCGTACGCGGTGCGT
>Ga0136613_10001637_pt1 | contig 11656 bp, 17 predicted proteins | sample AntDrymUQ2722106_2_FD_106649 | JGI IMG/M metagenome (GOLD analysis project Ga0136613, IMG submission 106649) | Polar desert sand microbial communities from Dry Valleys, Antarctica - metaG UQ272 (21.06) | ecosystem: Environmental > Terrestrial > Soil > Desert | place: Antarctica: Dry Valley... | reverse complement strand
TCGACGCGCTGTCGGTCTTCGGCATCCGCCACCTCGACATGCCGCTGACCGCCGAGCGCGTCTGGCGGGCGATCCAGGACGCGCGTACCGCCTGATCTGTCGATGCGCCTCGCGACCCCGACGCTCCGCCTGACGGAGCAGCAGTACCGCGCCATCGTCGGTCACTGCTACGACGCCGAGCGCGATCCCGGAACCGGGCTCCTGTACGAGGCGTGCGGCTTGTTTGCCGGGCCGGTCGCGTCGGACGAGGAACCGACCGGCGTGGTGAGCTTCGTGTACCCGTGTGCCAACGCGGAGCGTTCCGCCCGCACCTACACGGTCGACTCGCGCGACCTCATCCGGGCGATGCGCGACGCCGAGGCCCGGGGTGAGCAGCTCATCGGCGTGTTCCATTCGCACACGCACACCGATGCGTATCCATCCGAGACCGATGTGCGCCAGGCGATGGAGCCCGGTTGGATCTATGTCATCGTGAGCCTGAAGGAGGGCGACCCGACGTTGCGGGGGTTCCGCATCCGGGACGAGCAGATCGCGGAGGTGCCCGTGGTGCTGGATCGAGGCCGGGGCTGAGCAGCCCTTCGGACCGATCGCAGACTCCGCGAGCTCCACTCGACTCGCCTTGGCGAGATCCCCAGCCGGCACGTCGAGCACCACCTCGGCGAGTGCCAGGAACTCGGCCAGGTCGATGTAGATGGTCACTCGGCGAGGCGGTCGAGAATCCGACGATTCTTCTTGACGAAGTCCTTCGCCCACGCCTGGAACTCGGGATCCTTGCGCTTTTCGGCGATCCGCTCGGCGAGGGCGGCTCGCACCTGCTCTGCTACCGGGACGCCCTCGACGGCCGCGATCGCCTCCAGCTCTTCAGCCTGCTCCTCGGGGATTCGAACAGTGAACGCTCGCGAGCCCATCGGTCCTCCTCGGACAGTGCGTTCACGTGAACGCCCCTGCTTTCACAGGATAGCACCGCGGTGCAGCGCACCGTGGGGCGGAGCGACCCCTACCAGTAGTTGATCTTCTTGGCTCGTTCCTCGACGACGTCGAGGTCGTCGGTCCACGCACCCGACGAGAGGTACTTCCACCCCGCGTCCGGCACGAGCGTCACGATGGTGCCCGCGTCCATGGTGGCAGCCACCTTCGCCGCGCCGGCGACGACGGCACCGGCTGAGATGCCCGTAAACAGCCCGCACTCGTCGAGCAATCGACGGGTCCACTCGATCGACTCGCGCGGGCGGACGATGAACTTCCGGTCGAGCACGTCGGGATCGAAGATCGGCGGGACGAAGCCGTCCTCGAGGGACCGGAGGCCTTGCACCAGCTCGCCCGCGGGCGGCTCGACCGCGACCACCAGCACACCCGGCTTGTGCTCCTTGAGGTAGCTGCCGACGCCCATGAGCGTGCCGCTGGTGCCGAGACCGGCGACGAAGACGTCGACCTCGGGGCAGTCGCGCAGGATCTCGGGGCCGGTGGTGTTGTAGTGGGCAGCCGCGTTGGCGGGGTTGCCGTACTGGAAGAGCATCACCAGGCTGGGGTCATCGGCGGCCAGCTTCTCGGCCAGGCGGATCGCACCGTTGCTGCCCTCGTCGGCGGGAGAGAGCATCACCTCGGCACCGAAGATCTCGAGGACCTGTTGCCGTTCGACCGAGACGTTCTCGGGCAGGACGATGCGCAGCCGGTAGCCGCGGAGTCGGGCCACCAGCGCAAGGCCGATCCCGGTGTTGCCCGACGACGGTTCGAGGATCGTGGCGCCGGGCGAGAGGACCCCGCGTCGCTCGGCGTCGTCAACCATCTCGAGCGCAATGCGGTCCTTCACCGACCCGCCCGGGTTCTGTCCCTCGAGCTTGCCCCAGATGAGGACCCGGGGGTTCGGGGAGAGGGCGTGCAGCGCGACCAGCGGTGTCTCGCCGATCAGGTCGAGGACGGAGTTGTAGCGCGGCATCGCAATCCGGCCGCGAGCGGCGCTCAGCCCCCGGCGACGGCCGGGAGGATCGAGACGACGTCGCCGTCGGAGAGCTTCGTATCGAGCTGCTCGAGGTACCGGATGTCGTCGTCGTTGCGGTACACGTTGACGAAGCGGTGCAGGCTGCCGTCGGCGTCGACCAGCTGCTCCGAGAGCCCGGGGTACCGATCGACCAGCTCGGAGAAGATCTCGCCCACGGTCGCGCCGTCGGCGCGCACGGATGCGTTTCCGTCGGTGTGTTGGCGCAACAGCGTGGGCAGACGGACTTCGACGGCCATGAGGCTTCCCACTCTACAAGTGCGGGAAGATAGGGCGGTGCGCGATGACGACGTCGTCCGGGCGGTGGAGATCCTGCGGAACGGAGGCCTGGTCGCGTTCCCGACCGAGACGGTGTACGGGCTCGGCGCCGACGCGACGAGCCCCGACGCCCTGCGGCGCCTCTATGGCGTCAAGCGCCGCCCGGCGGATCATCCGGTCATCGTGCACCTCGGCGATCCCGGCCAGCTCGACGATTGGGCGATCGATGCGCCGGTGGTGGCGCGTGAGCTGGCCGCGGCATGCTGGCCCGGGCCGCTCACGATCGTGGTGCGGCGCTCGAGTCGCGTCGCCGACGAGGTCACGGGCGGGCGGGACACGGTCGGGTTGCGGGTCCCGGACCATCCCGTGGCGCTCCGGCTCTTGGCCGAGTTCGGCGGTGGGCTGGCGGCGCCGTCGGCGAACCGGTTCGGTCGGGTGAGCCCGACCACCGCCGCCGACGTCTCCGCCGACCTCGGCGACGACGTCGACCTCGTGCTCGACGGCGGCGCGTGCCCGGTCGGCGTGGAGTCGACCATCGTCGACTGCACGAGCGGTGCGCCCGTGATCCTGCGGCTCGGTGGGCTGGACGCGGAGGCGATCGGAGACGTCCTCGTGACCGAGGTCCCCGTCGCCACCGAGGTTGGTGGCGCGCCGGGGACGCTTCGGTCGCACTACGCGCCCGGTGCGAATGTAGTGGTGGTGAGTGAGTTGGATGTGGCCGCTCAGGCCGAGAAGCTCCTCGAGTCGGGGGCCCGCGTCGGCGTGCTCGCGACGCGTGCGCTGGCGCACCTTCCGGTTGGCGTCGTCGAGCTCGATCCGCCCGGGAGCACGAGGGAGTACGCCCGGGTCCTGTACTCCCGCTTTCGAGAGGCCGACCGACTCGGGGTCGACGTCCTGCTGGCCGTGCCCGCGTGGCAGGGTGGCATCGGCCGAGCGGTGAACGACCGCCTCGCCCGCGCGGCCGGGATCGGGTCGTGACCGACCGCCCGATCGGCGTGTTCGACTCCGGGTTGGGCGGCTTGACCGTGCTGCGCGCCCTCATCGATCTCCTTCCCCACGAGCCGGTCGTCTACTTCGGCGACACGGGGCGTTTCCCGTACGGGCCCAAGCCCGGGGACGAAGTGCTCAAGTACGCGCTCGAGATCGGCGACGTGCTCGCCGATCACGGCGCCAAGCTGCTGGTGGTCGCGTGCAACAGCGCTGCCAGCGTGGCTCTCGACGCGCTCCGGGCCCGCCACGACATCCCCGTCATCGGCGTGATCGAGCCCGGCCTGCGCGGGGCGGTGCGCGTGAGCCGCTCGGGTCGGGTCGGCGTGATCGGCACCGTCGGCACGATCGCCTCTGGTGCCTACCAGCGCGCGGCCGACGCGACCGGCGCCGATGTCGCGCTCACCTGCGCCGCCTGCCCGGGGTTCGTCGAGTTCGTGGAAGCGGGCGATGTCGGGTCCGACCAGGTGCACGTGCTCGCCGAGCGGCTGCTCGCACCGGTACGCGACGCGGGCGTCGACACGCTCGTCCTGGGTTGCACCCACTACCCGCTGCTCGCCCGCACCATCAGCGACGTCATGGGCCGTGACGTCGTCCTCGTCTCGAGCGCCGACGAGATCGCCTTCGAGGTACGCGATCTCCTCACGCTCGAGCAGTCGGAGCCCACACGCCCGGCCGGCGGCCGTCATACGTTCCTCACCAGCGGCGACGTCGAGACCTTCCAACGACTGGGCGAGCGGTTCCTCGGACCGGAGGTCGCGACGGTGCAGCGCTGGGAATGGCCGTGAGCGCGGGCTGCCCATGCAGCTGACCGTCCTGGGCTGCGCGGGCTCCTACGGTTCGCCGATGGGCGGCGCGTGCAGTGGATACCTCGTGCGCGGCGGGGGTGCGCTCGTCTGGGTCGACTGCGGGAACGGCACGTTCGCGCAACTCCAGCAGCACACCGCGGTAGAGGATCTCGACGCGGTCGTCATCACCCACGAGCACCCCGACCACTGCGTCGACATCTACGGCCTCCACGTGCTTCTGCGCTACGGCCTCGAGCGCACGCGTTTCCCCGTCTATGCGCCGCCGGGCGCGGAGAAGCGACTGGGCGCGCTCGTCACCGACTGGGGCGACGCCTTCGCGTGGAACGTGGTGGGCGACGACGACCGCACCACCGTCGGCGGCATCGACCTGCGCTTCTCCCGGACCGATCACCCGCCACCGACCTACGGGGTGGAGCTGCGGGCGGACGGCAAGCGGCTCGTCTACACCGCCGACACCGGTCCCGACTGGAGCGTCGGCGCGTTCGGGGCCGGTGCCGACCTCGTGCTGTCGGAGGCCACCTACCAGGACCGGAAGCCCGTTCCGTGGCATCTGACCGCACGCGAAGCGGGTGCCGCGGCCCGCGAGGCGGATGCCCGGCGGCTGGTGCTCACACATCTCTGGCCCACGCTCGACCCGGTGGTGTCGGCGTGGGAGGGGTCGGAGGCGTTCGGCGCCCCGGTCACGTTGGCCGCACCCCACCTCGTGATGGAAGTGTGAGGCGCAGCGACATGGGAATCCGACGAGATGGCCGTGAGCCCGATGAGCTGCGCCCGGTCGCGTTCACGCGCGACTTCACCGAGTTCGCCGCCGGCTCGGTACTGGTCGAGTTCGGTCGGACGCGGGTGCTGTGCACCGCGTCGGCCGAAGAGCGTGTCCCGCCGTGGCTCCGAGGCAAGGGGCGAGGTTGGGTGACGGCCGAGTACTCGATGCTGCCGGGCTCGACGCCCGATCGTTCCGATCGTGAGGCGGCGCGGGGACGTCAGTCGGGTCGGACCCAGGAGATCCAGCGCCTGGTGGGCCGTTCGCTGCGAGCGGTCACCGATCTCACGATGATGGGGGAGACGCAGATCACGGTCGACTGTGACGTGCTCCAAGCCGACGGCGGGACGCGGACCGCGGCCATCTGCGGCGGCTACGTGGCTCTCCACGACGCGTGCTCGCGGCTCGTGGGCGCGAAGACGATGGGCGCGCACCCGATCACCGACGTGTGTGGAGCGGTGTCGGTGGGCGTGGTCGACACTCTCGCTCACCTCGACCTCGACTACTCCGAGGACGTCCGCGCCGATGTCGACATGAACGTCGTGATGACAGGGGCCGGACGCTTCGTCGAGGTGCAGGGCACGGCCGAGGGCCTGCCGTTCTCGCGCAGTGAGCTCGACGACTTGCTGGGCCTGGCCGAGGGAGGCATCGCGGAGATCTTCGAGCTCCAGCGCGCCGTCCTCGCCGAGCCGCCCCCGCCTCGCCGGTCGTGAAGACCCCCCGTTTCGTGCTCGCGACCGCCAATCCCGACAAGGCGCGCGAGATCGAGGCGCTGCTCCGCGACGAGCTGGGCGGTACTGAGCTGATCGGCCGGCCGGCGGAAGCGCCCGACGTCGAGGAGAGCGGTGCCACCCTCGATGACAACGCTCGCCTCAAGGCGGCAGCGCTGTCGGCCGCCACCCATCTGCCGGCAATCGCGGACGACACCGGGCTCGAGGTCGACGCGCTCGGCGGCGCCCCCGGTGTGCGCACCGCCCGCTACGCCGGCCCGGAGGCGACATACGCCGACAACGTCGCCCGCCTCCTCGCCGACCTCGAGGGGGTGGAGCCGGATCGGCGCACCGCCCGGTTCTCGACCGTCGCGGTTGCCCACTGGCCCGACGGGTTGGAGGTCGCCGCCATCGGGACGGCGGACGGCGTCATCGCCGAGGCACCGCGGGGGAGCCAGGGCTTCGGGTACGACCCGGTCTTCGTGCCTCTCGAAGGGGACGGTCGTACGTTTGGCGAGATGAGTGAAGAGGAGAAGCACGCGCACTCGCATCGTGGGCGTGCGTTCCGGACGCTCGCTCAGGGGCTGCGGATGATCGAGGACAGCTGATGGGCATGCATCCCGAGGCGCAGAAGGTGCTCGACCTCATGACCGGCCTCGGCCTCGTCATCGACGAGTCGACCGAACCGCAGGCCGTGCGTGACGCGATGGACAATTTCGCCCGGGCGGGACGAGCCCGAGGCGAGCCGGTCGCAAACCTCGAGAACCGCACCATTCCCGGTCCCGCCGCCCCGATCCCGGTGCGGATCTACCGTCCGGACACCGAACCCGGCCTTCCGGTCGTCGTCTATTTCCACGGCGGGGGATGGACGATCGGCAGCCTCGAGACCCACGACAACAGCTGTCGGGCGCTCGCCAACGCCGTTGGCTGCGTCGTCGTCTCCGTCGACTACCGCCTGGCGCCCGAGCACAAGTTCCCCGCCGCGGTCGACGACGCGTTCGCGGCGACGCAGTGGGTGGCCGAACACGCGGCTGAGCTCGGCGGCGATCCGACGCGCGTGGCGGTCGCCGGCGACAGCGCCGGCGGCAACCTCGCCGCGGTCGTGAGCATCCTGGCGCGCGACCAGAACGCGCCCGCGCTGACGTTTCAGCTGCTCGTCTACCCGGCCACCGACGCCGAGCGCGAGAGCGCGTCGATGCGGGAGAACGCGTCGGGATACTTCCTCGAGCTCGATTCGATGCGATGGTTCGACGGCCACTACCTGCGGGACGAACGCGACGCGACGGACTGGCGGTTCTCACCGATGCGAGCCGGATCGCTGGCCGGCCTGCCGCCCGCCTTCGTGCTCACGGCGGAGTTCGACCCGCTGCGCGACCAGGGCGAGGCGTATGCCCGCCGCCTCGAGGAGGCGGGCGTGCCCGTCGAGCTGCGGCGCTACGACGGTGTGTTCCACGGCTTCTTCGGGATGCGCGACCTGATGGAGCCGGCCCAGCAGGCGTGGCAGGACGTGACGAAGGCCCTTCGTGAGGGCCTGACGGTCTGAGCGATGGCTGTCATCGACGTCGCCGGGTTCGTCGCCGACCTCAAGGACCACGCGGTCGAGCACGGCTTCCACGTTCACGACGAGCGGCACTTCGTCGAGAGCTATTCCCTGCGCCAGACCTGGGAGGTCGACCTGCACCCGGAGGAGGGCTGCGCGGGTCCCGTCGACCTCTACCTCTCGCTCGACATCGATCCGCGGGTGCTGCTCACCTTCGAGGACGAGGTCATCGCGCGACCCGACGGCGACGATCCCCCGGACGACTTCCACTTCCCTCTCAACTTCACATGGGCATTGCCGCCGCTCGCGCACGGACCCGACCTGCTCGTGCTCGCCACCGAGCTCGCCGGGCTCGGCGGTCCCGACCTGCCGCTCGAGGTGTCGGAGATCGACTCGATCCCGGCTGCGACCGACGCCTCCGAGCAGAGCCTGCGCATCATCGGGCACCAGCGGGTGTCCCTCCTGCGCATCCGGGACGGCGACGCGGTGTCGTGTGACGCCCTGGAACGGTGCCTGGTCGTGAGCCGCTACCTGCTCGAGAACGCGCCCGACTGGCTCGGATAGCCGCCGCCATCCCTGTCGGGAGCCGCGGCACAATGGGTGGGTGACGATGCGGACGGACTGCAAGCACTACGACAGCCGGACCTACCCGTCGGGCGAAGTCGTGCAGAAGTGCCGGCTCGATCTCGCACCGGAAGCCCCGTGGCGGTGCCCGGACGACTGTCCCGCGTTCGTGAAGCGGCGTATGGACGCGGGGTGGCAGTACGGCAGCCTGAGCCGCGCGCCCCAGGCCGCGCCGCCGGCCGAGCCGGTGGGTGAGGACATCGCCGCCTTGCTCGACCAAGCCGAGGAGATCGTGAACACGGCCGCTCCCGACATCCTCTCCGAGTTCGAGAAGAAGGAGAAGAAGCGCCGCTTCGGCCGCAAGAACAAGAAGAGGAAGAGGAGATAGGCCGGGAGAGTGCGAGCGGAGGGATTCGAACCCCCAAGCCCCGAAGGACACCAGCTCCTAAGGCTGGCGCGTATGCCAATTCCGCCACGCTCGCGTCCTTCGAGTCTCGCGCTAGGTTGCGCCGTCCGTGCGGACGAGCGTCCCGCAGGGCGGCGGCAGCCAGCCCTTCGAGGATGGCCTGCCGCCGAGCGAGGGAGCCATCTGATGGGCAAACAGGTCCCGATTGTCGACTACCTCGTGCTCGATGACGACGCGCCGCATCTCGTCGCAACGGTCTGTGCCGAGTGCGGTGCGCAGTACTTCGACCGCCGCAACGCCTGCGCAAAGTGTGGCAAGGGTGAGTTCACGACCGAGACGCTCCCCAGCGCCGGGACCGTGCGCAGCTTCACGATCGTGAACCGGGCCGCCCCCGGCGTCCCCACCCCGTACGTCTCGGCCATCGTCGATCTCGACGGCGGTGGCGTGGTCAAGGCGAACGTCGTGAACATCGAGCCCAGCCCCGATCAGGTGCGGTTCGGGATGCCCGTGCGGCTCACGACCTTCGTGGCCGGCGCCGACGAGGACGGCACCGAAGCCGTCGCCTTCGGCTACGAGCCGGCGTGATCGATGTCCCCGACGGTCTGACGGAGAGGAACCGGTCATGAGTGCGAACGGCGACAACGTCTGGATTCTCGGCGCCTCGATGACCCGGTTCGGGCGCTACCCCGACAAGGACCTCATCGATCTCGGCGCCGAGGCCGCCCTCGACGCGCTCGACGACGCCGACGCCACCATCCATGACATGGACGTGCTCGGCGCGGGGAGTCTGTTGGACGCCATGAGCGGCGTGGGCCAGCGCCTCCAGAAGCAGATCGGTCAGACCGGTATCCCCGTCTACAACGTCGCCAATGCGTGCGCGACCGGCACCACTGCCGTGCGCACGGTGTTCATGGCCATCAAGGCGGGCGAAGCCGACATGGGTCTGGCCGTGGGCATGGAGCAGATGGGTAAGCAGGGGCTGCTCGGCGCCGCCGGCAAGGCGCGCGGAGACAAGAAGGTGTACGAGCCCCAGGGTCGGTACGGGTCGGTCATGGGCGTGGAGGGGATCCTCGGCACCGGCCTGATGCCGGGCGTGTTCGCGCAGGCCGGAATGGAGTACGCCCACGAGCACGGCGGCGTCGACTTCGAGCAGTTCGCCAAGGTCGCCGAGAAGAACCACCAGCACTCGACGCTCAACCCACTGGCGCAGTACCAGAAGCCGTTCACGCTCGACGAGATCATGAACGCCGAGATGATGAGCTACCCGAACACACTGCTCATGTGCTGCCCCACCGGCGACGGTGCGGCGGCGTTGGTGCTCGTGTCCGAGGAGAAGCTCAAGGCGCTGAGCGCGGACCAGCGCAAGCGCGCGGTCAAGATCTCGGCCTCCGTCATGACGTCGGACGAATGGACCGAGAGCGACCAGGTGCAGCCCGACGTGAGCACCCTCACGCGTCGCGCCGCCGACCAGGCCTACGAGACCTCCGGTATCGATCCGCAGGATCTTGATCTCGTCGAGCTCCACGACTGTTTCGCCACCGCCGAGCTGATCCACTACGACAACCTCTCGTTGTGTGCTCGCGGCGAGGCGGGCAAGTTCATCGACGAGGGCGGGCCGTGGCGCGACGGCACGATCCCCGTCAACGTGTCCGGCGGGCTGATCTCGAAGGGCCACCCGATCGGCGCGACCGGCGCCGCCAACCTCTACGAAGTCGCCACCCATCTGCGGGGCGAGGCCGGCGACCGTCAGGTCGAGGGGGCCAAGGTCGGGCTGACCCACGTCATCGGGCTCGGTTCGGCCTGCGCCGTGCACGTGCTGGAGAAGGCGACCGTCTAACGCTCTCGGTCAGAACAGCCGGGTTTCGAGCACGGTGCCATCGGCGGTCGCCTCGAGCGAGCCACTCCGGCGGGGGCCGCTGACCGAGAGCGAGAGCCGGATGTCGGGGGTCCCGAACCCGCGGTCGACGCCCATGTGGTTGACCACACCGTCTTCGATCTGGAGCTGTGTCACCGCGGTCTCGGAGAGCGACGCCACCGCGTTCCAGTTCACCTCGGACAACGAGAACCGCGTGTCGGCGAGATCCTCGAGCGTGCTGTTGGTGACGTGGACGGGGCTCGGCTCCTCGAGCTGTCCGTCGCGGTAGGTGTAGGTGTCGAGGTTCTCCGGTGTGGCCGGGTCCTGCGCTTCGAAGATCGCGTACTGGTCGTAGAGATCGAACGACGTCACCAGGATCGGCCCCAGCTCGCTGGTGATGTCGTCGATCGCGGCCGGGGCGGCGCCGGCGTCGGTCAGCAAGTTGCCCGGCTCGGGCACGAGCACCTCAGCCGTGGTCTGGACCTCGGGACCCTGCGGCTCGCGCACGTCGGAGGGCGGAAGATCGTTCGAACCCGGGCGGGTGTCAGTGCCGCCGCACCCGCCGGCGGCGAGCGCGAGCAGCGGCACGACGACGACGGTGGCGAAGCGAGCGAGCGGGCGTCGGAACACGGAGGCGATTCGACTACCCGGCCTAGATCGCAGTCCAACCGCCGTCGACGCAGAGCACCTGGCCGGTGACATAGGTGCTCGCGTCGGACGCGAGGAACAGCAGCGCGCCGTCGAGCTCGTGCTCGTCGCCGACTCGGGCGAGCAGCGTTCCCCTTCGGACCCAGCGCTCGCCGCCTTCGTCTGCGAACATCGTCGCCTCTGTCATCTCGCTGCGGAACCAGCCCGGCGCGAGGGCATTGACACGCACGCCCTTCCGTCCCCACTGCGCCGCCAGCTCCCGGGTCAGGTTCACGAGCCCACCCTTCGAGGCCGCGTACCCGGCCGCCGGGATCTGGCCGACCCCCACCACGCCCCAGATCGAGGCGACGTTGACGATCGTGCCGCCCCGACCCGACTCGACCATCGAGCGGGCGGCGGCCTGGGCGAGCGCAAACGGCGCGACGAGGTTCACCTCGAGGACCTCTCGGAACCGCTCGATCGGCTCCTCGAGCGCCGGCACCGTCTCGGTGGTCCCCGCGTTGTTCACGACCACGTCGACGCGTCCGAACCGTTCGAGTGTCGCGGCGACGAGGGCCGCCGGCTGCTCCGGACGCGCGAGGTCACAGCCGACGGCGGTGGCGTCGCGTAGCTCGGCCGCCAGCGCTTCGAGCCGTTCGATGCGCCGGGCCGCCAGCACCAGTCGCGCGCCCGCGGCGTCGAGCGCCCGGGCGAAACGCGCGCCGAGACCCGAGCTCGCGCCGGTCACGACGACGACGCGGTCGGTGAGGTCGAATGCAGCCAACGGGTCCAGGGACGACACGGCGGTCGAGTGTACGGTGGCCGCGCGATGATCGGTTACACGCGCACGCGCTGGCGGTTCTTGCTGGTGGTGCCGGCACTGGTGGTCGCCGGCGCCGCCTGCGGCGAGGACAGCGATGGATCCTCGGCGTCGAGCTCGACCACGGCGTCGACGACGATGGCGACCGCGACCACGCCGCCGTCCACCGCGGTGTGTGTCTCGGAGCCCGGCGCCGAGCCGGAGACGGCACCCAGCCAGAGCGACTTCGCCCTACTCGAGGCGGTCCGGTCGGCGGGACACGCGTGCATCGACCGTGTCACCTTCGAGTTCCGCGCCGGCGGTCAGCCGGGCTACCAGGTCGGC
>Ga0136613_10001636_pt1 | contig 11656 bp, 15 predicted proteins | sample AntDrymUQ2722106_2_FD_106649 | JGI IMG/M metagenome (GOLD analysis project Ga0136613, IMG submission 106649) | Polar desert sand microbial communities from Dry Valleys, Antarctica - metaG UQ272 (21.06) | ecosystem: Environmental > Terrestrial > Soil > Desert | place: Antarctica: Dry Valley... | reverse complement strand
GGTTGACGTTGCTCGCCGGTACCGGGGAGGGAACGAAGGTGCGATTGGAGTCCGGCGCCTCGGTCACGGTTGCCGAGCCGTCGCAGGGATCGGTTCACGTCGCGATCCGCCCCGAGGCGGTGGCCATCTATCCGACCGAGCCGCACGGCAGTCCGCGCAACGTCTGGCCGGCCCGGGTGGCCTCGGCGACGCCGCACGGCTCGGCGGTCCGGTGCGACCTCGACGGACCGGTTCCGCTGACGGCCGATCTCACGGCGACGGCGTTCGCCGAACTCGGGCTGGCCCCGGGGAGTGCGGTCTGGGCCACGGTCAAGGCGCATGAGGTAGAGGTCTATGACCGCTGACCATCCTGCGCAGGAGTCCCCGGCTCGAGTCGCCGGACTGGTGCTTGCGGCCGGTGCCGGACGACGGTACGGAATGCCCAAAGCCCTTGTCTGTCATGAGGGGGACCTGCTCGTCGAGCGGGCCTACCGGCTGGTTGCCGACGTCTGCGAGGTGGTCATTGTCGTGCTCGGTGCCGCCGCGGACGAAGTACGATCCCGCGCCGACCTCGGTGATGCGCAGGTGGTGATCAACCGTGACTGGGACACGGGGATGGGGTCGTCCCTGCGTACCGGCCTGGCCGCGTTGGGGCCTTCCTCTGGCGGTTTCCGTCATAACCGCCACGAGGCAGACCTGGCCCCGGCTCCTGGTGGTTTCCGTCAAAACCGCCACAGCCGGAGCGGGCCGGACCTGATCGATTGGGGATTGATCGATGCCGCCCTGGTCCACCTCGTGGATCTGCCCGGGATGACAGTGGCCGCACTTCGGCGCATCGCCGGCCATGCAGCGGCGGATGTGCTGGCGGTGGCCAGCTATTCCGGCGTACGCGGGCATCCGGTGCTCCTCGGACGTACGCACTGGGTAGGCGTGGCTGCGGCGGCGATCGGTGACCAGGGTGCCCGCGGGTACCTGGCCACCCGCGACGTGCTCGAGGTCGAGTGCGCCGACGTTGCCGACCCCGCCGATCTGGACTACCCACCCTCTTGATGTCGCAGCTTTGCAGGCAACCTGCGCGCGGCGTCGCCTGCATACCGGCGACATCAGGGCCGGAGCGGCCGAGTCCACTGCTGACTTCGTAGCTAGCAGAGGACTCGCCAGGCGCGTCGCCTGCGAACCGGCGACATCTGGACAAGGGCGGCGGAGTGCCGTTCAGGCCGCCGACTGGAGGTACCCGCGGCTACATTTGACGGCGTGACCGATACCTCGCCCGCTGCTGTCCGAGCCGCCATCAGCGCGGAACCGATCTCGGTCGGCGAGCACGAAGAACTGGTGTCCCGGTCGGGTGCCGGAGCGGTCGTCGCCTTCGGCGGAGTCGTCCGCGACCACGACCAGGGCCGAGAGGTCACCCAACTCGAGTACGTGGGTCATCCGTCGGCCGAGGAGCTGATGGCCGAGATCGCCGGCGAGATCGCGGCCCTACCCAAGGTGCACGCGGTCGCCATCAGCCATCGGATCGGCCTGCTCGGGGTCGGCGATGTCGCCTTGGCCGCAGCGGTCAGCGCCGCCCACCGGGGCGAGGCCTTCGACGCCTGCCGGCAACTTGTCGAAGAGGTGAAGGCCCGGCTGCCGATCTGGAAGCGTCAGATCTTCACAGACGGTGAAGAGGAATGGGTCGCCGCCCCCTGAGGCTCGCTTCCCGCGCCGCCCGATCGCCGGACGTTATGCGCATAACGTCCCGTTCTGGGCCGTTTTTCCGCACGTTATGCGCATAACGTGCGGACGAATGATGGGGCTCAGCGGGCCGGGGTGCCGGCGGTCCCGTCGCCGTCCTGGTGATCGTCGGCGGCTTCCTCGGCGTCGACCTTGGCCTCGTCGGCCTCTCCCTCATACTCCAGGGCCTGATTGCCGTACGCCTCACCAACGGCCTGTTCGGTCCGTCCCCACAGGCGGGCGATCGAGCGACGCAGTTCCGTGAGCAGTCCCAACAGGACTCCTTTGCCAGAGGTCAGCCGCCGGCGAACGGCGGCAGAACATCCACCGTACCGCCATGCGGCAGAACGGCATTCCGGTCGCTCTGGTTCACGCCGTCGACCAGGAAAGAACAGACTCCCAGCACCTTGGCCAACGCGGGCCCGTGTCGCTGGCTGACATCAGCGATCAGTTCAGCCAGGTTGTCCGCCTCGATCGTTTCGGTGGCAGCACCCGCGGCGGCGCGAGCGGCGGCGAAGTAGTTGACCGTCACCCCTCGGAACTCGGTCGTCGTGCTCACAGTGCTCAGCCGCCGATGGCCGACATGGGCCGTACCGGCTGCAGGAAAGTTGGATCGTCGATGCCGTGCCCCGGCAGTTTCGTCCACATCGCGGCCCGCCACCTGTCGGCGATCACCTCGTCGCTGGACCCGTCGCGCAGGGCGGTACGTAGATCGGACTCCTCGCGGGCGAACAGGCAGTTGCGGATCTGGCCGTCGGCGGTGAGCCGGGTTCGGTCGCAGGTGCCGCAGAAGGCGCGCGTGACCGACGCGATGATCCCGACCTTGGCCGGGCCACCGTTGACCAGCCAGGTCTCGGCCGGCGCACTGCCCCGATGTGCGGGATCCGGGGTCAGGACGACCGCCTCCTTGAGCTTGGACAGGATCTCCTCGGCAGTGATCATCTGGTCGCGCTTCCACTCGTGCTGGGCATCCAGCGGCATCTGTTCGATGTAGCGCAGCTCGAAGTCGTGCTCCAGGCAGAACTCCAGCAGCGGGACCGGGTCCTCGTTTAGCCCGCGCATGAGTACGGCATTGACCTTGACCGGAACCAGCCCGGCAGCCTTGGCCGCGACCAACCCGGCCAGTACGTCATCGATCCGGTCCCGGTGGGTGAGCTGCTTGAACTGCAGTTTGTCCAGGGTGTCCAGCGAGACGTTGATCCGGTCCAGGCCGGCGTCGGCCAGCGGGCGGGCGAGGCGCTCGAGCCCTATCGCGTTCGTCGTCAGGCTGACCTCAGGGGAAGGCGTCAATGCCTTGGCGGTGCGCACGATCTCGACCAGACCTGGCCGGATCAGCGGCTCCCCACCGGTGAAGCGGATCTCGTTGACTCCGAGTTCTTCGACGCCGATCCGGACCAGGCGGTTGATCTCGTCGTCGGTGAGGATCTGTGCGGTGGGCAGCCAGTCCAAACCTTGCGGCGGCATGCAGTACGTGCAGCGCAGGTTGCACCGGTCGGTCAACGACACCCGCAGGTCGGTGGCGACCCGTCCATGCTGGTCGATAAGGCCGCTGCGATGCCGACGCCCGTCCGGGCCGGCGAGGTCGGATACAGAAATGGTCACCACCCGAGGGTAGCCTCCGCCGCGGAGGTGCTCCCCGGTGTTCGGCCCGTACGCAGCACTGCTGCGCGTCAGTGGTGCCTTCTCCTTCTCCTCGATGGGCTTTCTGGCCCGGATGCCGATCTCGATGACCGGCCTCGGCGCGGTTCTGCTGATTGCCGGGGAGACGGGGCGGTACGGCATCGCCGGAGTCATCGCCGGCGTTCTCGCGCTGTCCTTCGCGATCATCTCTCCGCAGGTGGCGCGCTTGGTCGATCGCTTCGGCCAGGCGCGGGTCCTGCGCCCGACGGTGATGCTCTTCGGCGCGGCCGGTGTCGGCTTCGTCGTTGCCGTCGAACTCGACGCACCGATCTGGACCTGGTTCGTGTTGGCCGCGCTCACCGGTGCCTCGGGTCCGAACATCGGCTCGATGGTCCGAGCCAGGTGGGTCAATGTGCTCGAGGACCCAGGCACCCGGCAGACCGCCTTCGCGTTCGAGTCCGTCGTCGACGAGATCGTCTTCGTCATCGGTCCGCCGCTGGTGACCTTGCTCGCGACCGCGATCTCCCCGCCGGTCGGATTCCTGACCGCCATCATCATTGGTTTGATCGGCGGAATGGGGTTTGCCACCTTGACCTCCAGCGAACCGCCGGTGACGCCTGCGGCTGAAGGTGGCAGTCGTCGTCGTGGGGTTCTCATCCCGGCTCTGATCTCGGTCACGATCACCTATGTTGCGGTCGGCACCGTCTTCGGCGCCATGGATGTCGTGGTGGTCGCCTACGCCGACGAGCAGGGCAAGATCGGACTCTCCGGGGTGATCCTGGCCGTGTACGCGGCGGGCAGTCTCATTGCCGGGTTGGCCTACGGTGCGGTGGCCTGGCGGCGCGGTCTGGCCGGGCGTTTCCTGCTCACCACGCTGGCTTTCGGCCTGGCCGCATCGGGATTCCTATTGGTCAACTCACTGCTGGTCCTGGCCGGGCTGGCCTTCCTCGCCGGAGCCACGATCGCCCCGGTGCTGGTCTCTGGCTTGTCTCTGGTCGAGTCCCGACTTCCACGAGCCGCGTTGACCGAGGGGCTGTCCTGGACGACCACCGGGATCACGCTCGGTGTCACCCTCGGTGCCTCGATCTCGGGCGCGGTCGTGGACGCGATCGGCGCTGAGCGTTCCTTCATCGTGCAGGTCGTCGGCGCGGGCAGCGCCGCCGTACTGGCCGCCGTCGGGTACGTCATCATGCGGAGCACCGACAACCGGTCCGCACGCCACTTGAGCGGAACTGCTCCGCACGATGCCCGACGCGGGGTTTGAAAGCTCTCCCGATGGTTACTGTAAAAAGCGTACTTACGCTGTAAAATCGCAGATGACGGCACGATCACAACGACGTGGAGGCGACACCATGAGTGCAACCGACAAGATCAAGAACGCTGTCGAGGACATGTCCGGCAAGGGCAAGGAGCACGTGGGGGACGCCACGGGCAACGAGCGCCTCGAGAACGAGGGCCGCTCTGACCAGTCCAAGGCCGACTTGAAGAACGCCGGCGAGAAGGTCAAGGACGCGTTCAAGAACTGACACTGCCGCCGTTCTCGATGGCGGCCAGAGACGAAGCCCGGGTCAATCGACCCGGGCTTCGCTCTGTGTCCGGTCAGCTATCGGGGAGCAGGTGTCGACGCAGGAACTCGGTCTGTACAGCGACCGCGCGCTCGAACCACTCCCCCGGGGGTAGACCTCGAAATGGCCCACCGGAAATCGGCGCAGCTCCATCCGGGGAGCGCGGCTGGCCAGTGCAGCGGCCTGATCGGCCGCGTACCTTGTCGCGTACCGCCGCGGCGATCATCCGGGCCAGGAACACCGGCCGGGGCAACCTGCCCCGGCCGCCAAGCCCGGAGTACGGAACCTGGCTGATCGCCGCAGCGATCCGCGGGTCGGCTGCGGCCAGCGCAGCCACATGCCCACCGCTGAACGAGGTGCCCCACAGCGCGATCCGGTCCGGGTCGATCCCAGGAAGTGAGCGAGCGTAGGCAATGGCGGCTCGCCAGTCGCCGAGTTGTCGGTCGATGTCCATCAACTGACGCGGATGCCCCGCGCTGGCGCCGAAGTGTCGATAGTCGAAAACGAGGGCGGCGAGACCCGCGGCGACGAAGCGTTCCGCGTAGGCATCCAGCCGCGCGTCGCGGGGAAACGCGAAGCCATGGGCCAGCACCACGAGCGCCTGCGGCCCAGGACCGGGTGGCCGATACAGCCAAGCGGCACAGCGCAGACCGCCGGAGGTGAAGCTGACCTCGGCACGTGCGTTGCCTCCCACGCCAACCGCCGTCCCGGAAGCAGGTCACGTAACTTCGGTGATCTTGACGTTGTTGTCGCTACAGACGCCCGAACCACGGCGTGAACCGACAATAAGGTCAAGATCACCGCGGATGGGTCGAACGGGTGGCGTGGCATGCTCGGTGACGTGACGAGCTGGTCCAGTCCCGGCGAACTCCGGGAGGCGCTGGAGGGCACCGGGTATCTCGCCGACGAGGGGATAGCGACAGCTGCCTTCCTTGCGCTGGCCATGGGACGCCCGCTGTTCACCGAAGGCGAGGCGGGTGTCGGCAAGACCGCGCTGGCCACCGCCCTCGCGCAGGCGACCGAACGGCCGCTGTATCGCCTGCAGTGCTACGAGGGCCTGGAGGCAAGCCAGGCCCTCTACGACTGGGACTTCCCACGCCAGATGCTGCACCTGCGTGCCGCGGAAGCTGCCGGCCTGACCGACGATCCGGACAAGCTCGAGGCCAGCCTGTACGACCGCCGCTTCCTCGTCGCGCGGCCGCTCCTACAGGCCCTGGAGGATTCACCCAGCGTCCTGCTCATCGACGAGATCGACCGCGCAGACGACGAGTTCGAGGCCTTTCTCCTGGAGATGCTGTCCGACTTCACCATCTCCATCCCCGAGATCGGCACGATCCGGGCCGATATCCCGCCGCTGGTCGTGCTCACCTCCAACCGCACGCGCGAGGTGCACGACGCGCTCAAACGGCGCTGCCTCTACCACTGGCTGGACCATCCGACCTACGAGCGGGAGGTGGCGATCCTGCGTAGCCGACTGCCACAGCTAACGGAACAGCTGGCCGCCGATGTCGCCCGGGCGACCGGCAAGCTGCGCCAGGCCGACCTGCTCAAACCGCCGGGCGTGGCCGAGGCGATGGACTGGGCTACCGCGCTGCACGTCCTGGGCGCCCGCGAGATCGATCCGGAGCGGGCCGCGATCACCCTCGGCGCGGTGCTGAAGTACCGCGAGGACGCCGACCGGATCAAGACCCTCGGCCTTTCTGCACTCCTCGGCAGCTGACCAGGACGTACGCCCGGAGTTGGCGTACGCGCATTGCACCCCGATTCGTGCAGATTGCACCTGACGCGTTGTGTGCAATGGGCACACAACGGGTGCAATGCCGGTGGCAGACTGGCTTTCATGGCCACCGGCGGATCTGTCACCGGCGGATCTGTCACCGAAGGATCCGCGCCCGCGGTTCGGGATGTGGTCGAGACGGTCACGGCATTCTCCCGCACACTCCGGTACAGCGGCGTGCACGCCTCTCCGGACCGGGTGCAGGCGATGCTCCGCGCGGTCGGAAAGCTCGATGTCCTGGACCCGAGTCACGTCTACTGGTCCGGCCGGCTGACCCTGTGCGCCAGCCAGGACGATGTGCAGCGCTACGACGCGGTCTTCTCCGCCTACTTCAGCGCAGAGGCGCCCCGCCAGGTCCAGACCTCCGGCCAGCCCCGGCGCAAAGTTGCGTCCTCGGCGTCGCTGGGGATCAACAACAGCGAGGGACAGGACAGCGCCGAGGACGCGCCGGACCTGGCTGCCGCGGCCAGCGGTGAGGAGATCCTGCGCCACCGCGACATCGGCCAGCTCAGCCCCGAGGAGCGCGAACAGTTGCAGCGATTGTTCGCGCTGCTGGCGCCGAACCCTCCGTTGCGCAGATCCCGGCGCCGTACGCCGGCCGCCCAGGGCAGCGTGCACGTCGCTCGCACCGTACGGCGGGCCTTGCACAACGGCGGCGAGCTCGTCGCCCTGTCCCGTCGCAAGGCCCGGCAGCGGCCGCGACGGGTGGTGGCGCTGCTCGATGTGAGTGGCTCGATGTCGCCGTACGCCGATGCCCTTCTGCGCTTCGCCCACGCACTCACCCGCGCTCACCAGGGGTCCACTGAGGTCTTCACCGTCGGGACCCGGCTGACCCGGGTCACGCGGGAGATGCGCTTGCGTGATCCGGACAAAGCATTGGCCGCAAGCGGCGCCGCCATCCCGGACTGGAGCGGTGGTACCCGGCTCGGCGAGGTCCTCAAAGCCTTTCTGGACCGTTGGGGACAGCGCGGGGTGGCTCGCGGCGCGGTGGTGATCCTGGCAAGTGACGGCTGGGAGCGTGGCGATCCGGACCTGCTCGCTGAGCAGATGTCGCGCCTGCACCGGCTGGCCCACCGGGTCATCTGGGTGAACCCGCACAAGGGCCGGAACGGATACGAGCCGCTGACCCGCGGAATGGCAGCCGCCCTGCCCTACGTTGACTCCTTCGTGTCTGGTCACAGCCTCGCGGCATTCGAGGTGCTTGCCAAGGAGATCGCCGATGCGTGAAGTGATGGACGAACTGCTCACCTGGTGGAAGGCCGGAGACACAGTCGGAGTGGGAACGGTGATCGCCACCTGGCGCTCGGCCCCCCGCCCGGCCGGTGCGTCCATGCTGGTCGGCCCCGACGGGACCGCTGTGGGCAGCGTCTCCGGTGGCTGTGTCGAGGGGGCGGTGTACGAGGAGGCCGTCAGTGCCGTCGAGTCCGGCGAGGTGACACTGCGCCGGTACGGGGTCAGCGACGACGACGCGTTCGCGGTGGGGCTGACCTGCGGCGGGATTCTCGATGTGTACGTGGAGCCGGTGTCCCGCGAGAGCTTCCCCGAACTGGCCGAGGTCGCCGCCTCCATCGCATCCGGCGAACCGGTGGCGGTGGTGAGCTGTGTGGCCGGTCCCGAGGACCGGATCGGCAAGCGGCTCGTGCTCTGGACCGATCGCAGCTCCGGCAGCTTGGGGCTGGAAAGACTCGACGAGGCCGTCGCCGGTGATGTCCGCGGCTTACTCGCGGCTGGGCGTACAGCGACTGTCCACTATGGACACGACGGTGAGCGACGCGGCGATGACCTGACGCTTTTCGTCGCCTCCTACGCGCCGCCCGCGCGGATGGTTGTCTTCGGTGCGATCGACTTCGCCGCCGCCGTCGCCCGAGTCGGCGCCTTTCTCGGCTATCGGGTCTCCGTGTGCGATGCCCGCCCGGTCTTCGCAACTCCGAAGCGCTTTCCCGAGGCCGACGAGGTCATCGTCGACTGGCCGCATCGCTATCTGCAGGCCGAGGTCGATGCCGGGCGGATCGACGAGCGAACCGTCCTCTGCGTACTGACCCACGATCCCAAGTTCGACGTGCCCGTGCTCGAACTCGCCCTGCAACTGCCGGTCGCCTACATCGGTGCGATGGGCTCCCGCCGGACCCATGAGGACCGACTGGAGCGGCTCAAGGAGGCCGGGGTCGGCGAGAAGGAACTCGACAGGCTCGCCTCACCGATCGGACTTGACCTCGGCGCCCGTACGCCCGAGGAGACCGCGATCTCGATCGCCGCGGAGATCATCGCCGGCCGGTGGGGCGGCTCCGGCGAACGGTTGGCCGAGGGCGGCGGACCCATCCATATCGGGGCCGCTCGCTGACTAGCCCGACCTGAGGACCTGCTAAGGTATGAGCATGTTGGATCGACGGCTCCAGGTGCTGATCGACGAGCCACGCTATGAACGTCTCAAGCGCGCCGCCCAGGTTCGTGGCCTGCCGATCGGGGAGTTGATCCGCGAGGCGATCGATCGGACCTTCGGCGACGATCCCGGCGGTCGGCGGGCAGCCCTGGCGCGCATATTGGACGCCCCGCCAACGCCGGTTCCCAGCGATCCGATGGAACTCAAGCGCGAGCTGCGTGCGGCTCATGCTGCGCGTTCCAGTGGCTAGGGCCGTCACCGAGCCGACGACGAGGTATCTGCTTGACACCAATGTCTTCGTCTACGCGCTCGGCACCGACCACCCGTTGCGTGCCCCGTCGCGGGCGCTCCTTCACGATTCCGCGTCCGGCGACATCGAGATCACGACGACCGCCCTAGTGCTTCAGGAGTTCCTCCACCTGCGATCGACGCGGCGATCCCGGAGCGATGCAGCCGCAGTGACTCGTGATCTTGCGCTGGCCTGCGATCCCTTGTTACCGGCGGACCGATCCGACCTGAATCTGGCAATTGAGCTTTTCGAGATCCATCTCGGCTTGGACGCGTTCGATTCCCTTCTGGCAGCGGTCGGGCTGCGAGCCGGAGGGACGGTACTGGTGTCGGCCGACCGAGCTTTCGGTGCTGTCCGGGACCTGATCTGGCTAAACCTTGCCGACTACCAGGAAGCTCGCGCCGGCCAGAGATGACGAGCTGGCCGGCGATTTCCCGGTTGGACATCCCACGCACGATCATCGCCAGCACCTCGCGCTCCCGGCTGGTCAGGACGTCCAGCACTCCACCCCCACCTTCCTGGCGGTTTACGTCAAAATCGCCAAGCACCGCATCTCTGCTGCGTACGCCGCGATCGATGCGCGCTTCGACGGTCCCGGTCGACCAGCCTGCGGGTCATACCCGGTGAGGTGACCGCTCCGCCCCGCATCGCCGCCTGAATCGCCTCGATGAGTTGGGTCGGTGGAGTGTCCTTGACCAGAAAGCCCACGGCCCCGGCCTCCAGTGCGTCGAACACGTTTTCGTCGGTGTCGAAGGTGGTCAGGATCAGGACATGCCGCGGTCGCGAAAGCGCCAGCACCTGCCGGGTGGCCGCGATCCCGTCCAAGCGCGGCATCCGGATGTCCATCAGCACCACGTCGGGTTCATGACGTGCGGCCGGCATCGGCATCGGCACCGTCGACGGCCTCAGCCACCACCTCCAGCCCGTCCGTCGCCTCCAGAAGCGCGCAGAACCTGGCCCGGACCACGCCTGATCGTCGACGACGAAGTCTCGATCTGGGGTCTTCTCCGTAGTAGTAGAGCACCAGCACATCCGCAATCTGGCGCGAATCGCGCACCGGCATACCGCAACCGCCGTGGCCGTGAACGCGTAGTAGCTGGCGACGGCACGCTCGCAGCCTCGATCGTCGCAATTGAACCGACGGCCATGTTCATCTGGAACTCCACCCTGGGGGCGACCGCTGCGACCAGCCTCGTGTCACTGTTCGCGCACGATCGTCACCATGGTCGGTTCGCAGCCGAATGCGTTCGGTGGCGCCGGGCAGAACGGCCAGTGCCGTCAACCCCGCACCGACTGGGCAGCTGTGCACCCCTAAGCTCGCCCGCGTACGCATGCAGTTCCCCGAAGATACCCTGATGATCTTCCAGAGACCTTGACGACTGTTGGTAAGGATTCATGACTACCAAGACGGACCGGTTTGACTCCATCCTGTCGCCGGAGCACCTCCTCGACGGCTTCGAGGCACTTGTTGCCGAGAAGGGTTGGGAGTTCCTCGATCGTTCCAACAACTGGGCCACGGCGCGGAAACCAATGGACCACCGGACGTGGGAGGACCACATCGCGCTGAGCGCCGTAAGCCTCGCCGAGGGCGGGACTCGCGTCCACGTCGTGGTCAACTCCGGGCAGTTCGTCGACAGGGGCTCCAGCAGCGATGTGGCGGCGGCCATCCGCGAGCGACTGGCTTCCTGGGGTCAGCACCCCAGCTACCAGAACCTCGGAGGTCCGCCCTCTGGAGGTCAGTATCCGGGTTATCAGAACGCACCAGCGCCCCCGACCGGGTACGGCGGGGGAGGCGGCGGCATGCCGCCATCATCACCGGGCTGGGGTGCCCGGCCACCGCAAGCGGTGTGGCGCCCAGCGACGATCACGTGGGCGATTTACGCCTTGGCCGTCAATCTGGTGCTTGGTTTGATCAGCTTTGTTCTGATCTCCGTCGATAGAGGTTCCTACATCGAGGATGCGCTTCGTGATGCCGGGCTCGATCCGACGACTGCGGAGCTCTCGGCCGACTTCGCTGACTCGGTCTACTTTGCCGACTCCGGATATCGACTCGGCTTCATCATCGGAATGGTGATCTTCGTGGCCCTGTGGAGCACTTTCCTGTGGTTTGCCTGGAAAGGTCAGAACTGGGCTCGCATCGCCATCTGGGTGTTCGGCGGGTTGTCATTACTCAGAGTCTTCATTAATACGTCCAACTCAACCTCCGACATCGTTGAGGTGCTCAACGTGCTCGGCCTGTTGCTCATCTTGGCAGCTATCGTGCTGCTCGCGCTCAAGCCGTCCAACGAGTGGTACGCCTATCAGGCCAACGCCCGACGGTACGGCTGGTCCGG
>Ga0136613_10001635_pt1 | contig 11659 bp, 9 predicted proteins | sample AntDrymUQ2722106_2_FD_106649 | JGI IMG/M metagenome (GOLD analysis project Ga0136613, IMG submission 106649) | Polar desert sand microbial communities from Dry Valleys, Antarctica - metaG UQ272 (21.06) | ecosystem: Environmental > Terrestrial > Soil > Desert | place: Antarctica: Dry Valley... | reverse complement strand
GGCCTCGGCGCGTTCGGCGGCGCGTTCTTCGGCACGCCTCTCAGCCGCACGCTCCTCGGCGGCCTTTTCTGCTGCGGCCTCCTCTATCGCGGCGGCGCTGGCAGATGCACTGGCCTCGGCGCGTTCGGCGGCGCGTTCTTCGGCACGCCTCTCAGCCGCACGCTCCTCGGCGGCCTGCTCGGCGCGCTCTTCGGCACGCCTCTCGGCTGCCATCCTGGCGGCCTCGCGCTCGGCGGCGGCCTGTTCCGCAGCGGCCTCCTCTATCGCGGCGCGTCGGGCTGCCCGCTCGGCCTCACGCTCTGCCTCCTCCCTCGCGGCCTGTCTCTCGGCGGCACGCTGGGCGGCGAGCTCGGCCTGCCGCTGGGCCTCCGCTCTATCTTCCTGCCTCGCAGCCTTCGCTGCCAGCCTGGCGGCCTGCCTCTCGGCGGCGGCCTGTTCCGCGGCCTGCTCCGCCGCTTTCCTGGCAGCCTGCCTCTCGGCGGCGCGCTGTTCTGCGAGCCGCTGTGCCCTCTCGGCGGCGGCACGTGCGGCGGCCTCGCGCTCGGCGGCGGCCTGTTCGGATTGCAGGTCGGCCCGCGGCACCGGAGGCTGCTTGATCTGGGAGACTTCTACCTCCGGTATCGGCTCGGGCTCCTCGACAGGAACGGGCTCCGCGTCCTCCGGAGCCGGCTTCGGTGCTTTCTCGACTATCTCAGCGACGGCGGCGCGAGCGCGCGCGGCCTGCCGATCCTGCGCGGCCTGGATCTCCTCCCTGAGCTCGGCGTTGAGGGAGTTCAGATAAGCCTCGGCCCGCGCTTCTGCCTTCTTGGCGCGCTCTTTCTGGGCGATAGCCCTCTCGACCGCATCGACCCTCTGCTCACGCTGGGTCTCGAGCCTGTCCCTGCGCGCCGCCAACTCGTTTCTGGCCTCGCGAACCTCCAGGAACTCGGTCCTCTCCCTGTCGAGCAGCCTTACCCAAAGATCCAGCCTCGAGGCGAACTCGGAGAAGTTGTCTACCCCGACGAGGACGTCCATGAAGGCCACGTTCCCGCTCTTGTAGACCTGCGCGGCACGCTCCTCCAGTCGCTCTTTGGCCTCGCCAAGCCGCCCTCTGGCAGCCCTGAGATCGTCCGTCGTCCTGGTGATCTGCCCGTTTAACTGGTTCATCTCGTAGAGCGCGTTGTTGTAGGATGCCTCCGCCGCGCTCGCCTCTATGCGAATCTCCATCAAACGATCCTGGGCCGCGACGACATCAGCCTTCTTCGCCCTGATGCTGCCATCGGGTGCGGCCCCGGCGGAGATGCCCGTTACGAACACTAGTGCAATGGCAAGACCGAGAAACACGAACAAACTCGCCCTTCGAGGCATACGCCCAGGCTCCTTCCAGTAGCCTATGTGAACTCTGTAAGGGGACCTGCTAGAGAATCCCCCCTCCTAGGGCGGGCACTTTAGAAGAAGGCCTTACACCGCGCAATACACCACACCGTCGCCAGCGTTCCTCCCGATTTATGAAAGTGGCTTAAGTATGGGGGATCTGTGTTTCTCATACGAAATAAACAATTAACGAAACTTAATATTTGTAACGTGCCCGAAAAACCTCATAGGGTATACAGAGACTCGACGGCCACTACATATTGGACCATCTGAAAGATCGTCTGGCGTTGTGGGTAGGGTCTACTCGATCCGAGCGTGTCCTCGATCACGGGCCGTATCCGAGGTCTCTGAGGGCCAGGAAGGCCAGCCAGAAGCGTCGCTTGGCTGCGTCGTCGTCCAGGGCCGGCGTGAGGGCGGGGATGACGAGGCCTTTGGTGCCCCTCGTCCAGGGGAACCACACACCGGGTTCGGCTCCGGAGAAAGGTTGCCTGACGAGCGGGTAGTCGATGGCGTCGATATCGCTTGTGGCGCCGGCACCTATCGCAACGAGGACGTTGGGCTCGGTGGCAAGAATCTCCTGGGCGAGCAGCCCGGTCGACTCGTAGGTCACGTAGGCTTGCTGCAGCCCGACGGCCTGCAGGCTGAGTTTCAAGGCTTCCAGCGTGCGGGGGCCGAAGGGTTGCTCGAGCACGAGCACCACCCCTGAGGTGGGATCCCCGAGCGGGGCTGGATGTCCTTCGCCTTTCATACGGCTGGAGAGGCGGGAGACCTCGTACGCCGTCTTCTGCCTGTAGTCGCCGGCCGCGTCGCGGAGTTTGGCCTCCCTACCCGCTGGTCGCACGGCTGACGTGGAGGATGCGCTGGGCCGTGGTCACGAGGGCGCCTGCCGCGAGTAGGCCGAGGCCGACCGTCGGCAGGCCGAAGATCGAGAACACCGAGAGGAGCACGATCCTCCCAGCGCGCTCCAGCAGTCCGACCTCGCAGTCTATGTCGAGGCCTTCGGCGCGGGCGCGGGCGTAAGAGGTAAGGAGCGAGAACGTCATGGCGGCACCGGCGAGCATAGCCTCGTAGGGGCGGGCCATGCTGGCGTAGAAGAAGATCAGGCCGACGAAGATCGCCGACTCCGAGAGCCGGTCCAGGGTCGAGTCGAGAAAGGCGCCGAAGGAGCTCATCCTGTTCGACTCGCGGGCGACGGCACCATCGAGCGCGTCGAAGAGCCCCCCAATGAGCATCACGACACCGGCGATCCTGGCGTATCCGAGGCCGAACAAGACGGCGGAGCAGAGCGCCAGGCTCCAGCCGATAACAGTGAGCGTGTCAGGCCGAACCCGCATGACGGAGAGCCACCTGACGAGCGGACGCAGGACGAGAAGGAGCGCCTCCTTCGAAGCCTCTCTGAAGGAGGGCTTCTGGGGTTCGCGGTGAGGGATAGTCATTGGTCGTCCTCCTTCCTGTCGTCGGGGCTGGGGCCGCCAACACTGGCGGCCGGGGAGGCCGCCTCTGACCCCTCCTCAGAGGGCTTGACAGGTGGTGTCCCCCAGCGTTCGAAGATCAGCGTCTCCCGCATGTAGCGCAGCGTCGCGGCGATGATGGCGACTATTGGAACGGCGAAGATCGCGCCGATCAGCCCGTAGAGCGCCGTCCCGGCCAGCGTGGCGAAGAGCACCCAGAGCGGATGTACTCCTACCGAGCCGCCCTGTATCCTCGGCACCAGTAGGTTGCCTTCGATCTGCTGGGCTACGAGAAAAAGGAAGGCGACCAGCAGGGCCTTGCCGAACCCGCCGCCGGGGACCAAGAGCGCGATAGCGACCGCAGGCACGGCCCCGAGAAAAGCTCCTATGACGGGAATGATCTCCGTCGCCGCCACCCAGGCCCCGACCGGAAGAGCATACTCCCCGACCGTGAAGTACATTATCATTGCTCCGAGGACGCCCATGATCGCGCAAAGCAGTAGCTGGCCTCTGAGGTATCTGATGAGAGTGTGCTCGACCGCGTAGAATAGCTCGAGGCTCTGGTCACGGACCGTCTCGGGAATCGTAGCGAGCAGACCACGGGTAATCTTCTCCCGCTCCAGCAGCAGGTACACGGAGACGATCACCATCAAGAGCAGGTTGAAGATGGTTCCGAAGACCCCGAACACCCCACCGATTACGCCCGTCGCGACGTTCGCGACCTGTTCCGCCGACGGCGCGTTTTGCTTCAGGAGTTGCAGGATTCGATCCTGGTCCAGCGCGGCCACGTACTGGCCGACGTAGGGAATGTTCTGGAGCCGATCGAGCTGACGGAAGACCTGGTCGACGAGATCTTGCGGGTTACGGACCACGATCTGTACCTGCCCGACCGAGGGGATGATTATCAGAAGCAACGTCACGACGACGACGATGATCAAGACGAGGAAAACCCCGATCACGGCTATGACCCTCGGTATCCCGAGTCTTTCGAGGCGACGCACGAGGGGATTGAGGGCGTAGGCGAGGACGCCGGCGGCCAGGAAGGTCAGCAGCACGCCGCTTATCTGCCGCACAAAGGACACCAGCAGCACGACTCCCACCGCGAGCACGATGTACTGGAGATATGTCGAGACGACCAGTTTTCTGGCTGACACAGGATCTCCGATCGGATCTCTACGATACGAAATATACCAGCCCCGCACGAGGTGGCGCGCGAGTTTACACTCCGCATCCCCCTCTGTATAATCCCCGCCCAGTATGAGAGGGGTAGACGCACAGAGGGCCCAACATCTTGGGGATCGGCGTGAAGCGCCGGGTCCTCGGCCGACCACCAGAAGGTCTACACGACCATACCGGGCGGGCGATCGCACCGGGAGCAACTTCATCGAACTGCGCGAGGCGAGAAAGGCGAAGAGGGGCGAAGTCTACAGGAGAAGGCGCTTTATGGCCGTTTCCCTGCTGGTGCTCGGCGCTGTCGCGCTGGTCTTCGCGGTGTTCGTCCAGACCAGGGCCTCGGATACGGCAGAGCGCGCGGTACCAATCGACCCGAACAACGCGGTTCCCGCCACGGTGCTGGCGGAGGCCGCCAGGGTCAGCGTCTCCACCCCGATCCGTCCTGCGAACCTCACCGGGCTCGGCTATCATCCCGAGGGCGAGAGCCTCGCCGCGATGCAACCGCGGGGCAAGAACCTCTCGGCCAACGTGTTTCTTGGTCTCCTCTCGAAGGGAGAGACACCGGAGAGGATCCACTACTACGTCATGGACGCCGCAGGAAGAGACGGGCCACAGACCGGCGCTATCGACGTCGGCGCGACCACGGGTACCACCGTCTACGCCCCTGTGACCGGCACGGTCACGGCGATCCGTCCCGACCCCATGGTTCAGAACGCGAACATCATAGAGATAAAACCCGACGCCAATCCGGACGTCCGCCTCAGCGTCGCCCTGGTGCGTAGCGACGGCGAAGCGGGCGTCAACGACTACGTGACGGCAGGTAAGACGGAACTGGGCACCGTGGCCGACTCTGCGGAGGTCCTTGACCCCCAGCTCTCCTCCTACACTACCGACGCTGGCAACCACGTCACCGTCTCGGTTTCCAAGACCGGCTTTAGCCGGTCTTGGAGCCATCAGCTGGTCAGCACGCTCAAGCCTTCGGCTTTCGCTTGTCAGCATGTCAGCTTTTTGTTTTTGCTGAAATGCTGACAAGCCGCGAAGCGGCGTGCTGACAAGCTGAAATGCTGATGTGCGTGTATCATACGAGCATCCATGTTTCTGAGCCTCTTCCAATCGAACGCGTCCGCCGCTGTGGCCTTCCTCCTCGGCCTGGTCATAGGTATAACGGTGCACGAGGCGTCCCACGCGACCTCGGCCTACCTCCTCGGCGACGACACGGCCTATCGTGACGGCAGGGTGACCTTGAACCCCATCTCACACCTCGACCTGCTTGGCAGCCTGATGCTTCTCATGGCTGGCTTCGGGTGGGGCAGGCCTACGCCGGTGGTACCCTCCAAGCTAAGGGGTGGGGTGTTCGGGTCCGTGGCCGTCGCGCTCGCAGGCCCCGTCTCGAACCTCCTGATCGTGGCCGTCTGCGCCGCTCTGTATTTGCTGCCACCGTTCAGAGATCAGGCCGGCTACCTGTTCATACTCGTGGTCATGGTCGCCTTCACCAACGCACTACTTTTCGTCTTCAACCTCATCCCTATCCCCCCGCTCGACGGTTCGAAGGTGATCTTCCCTTTCCTGCCCAGGTTCCTGGACGGCTTTGTGGCATTCATGAACCAGTACGGACCCATGATCTTGCTTGGCCTCATCCTGGTCTCGTTCCTGACGAACCTCCCCATCTTCGGCATCCTGCTCGCCCCAATACGACCCCTCCTGACCCTTCTCGGACTACCCGTGGTTTTCTGAGCAAGTCAGCATGCCGCCTGCAGCAGCTGGTCAGATACAAAGGGGCAACACGGTCCGTAGGGAGGGGGGAGAATCTACGGATTACCGTGCTGCCCCACGCATATTCTACCCTCAAAGTCGCTAAAGCGTGAGCTAAACCTCAGGTAGAGACTAAAGAGACCTGCTTCCGTTGGTGCCAGGGGAGTCTGCCGCCAGGGGGAGGAGAACAGAGAAGATGCTTCCGGCGTCGGGGCGGCTGTGAACGTGGATCTCACCTCCGAGATGGTCGGTGATCTCGTGGGCGAGGGCGAGCCCGAGGCCTGTGCCATCGGCGCGAGACGAGCCCTGGGCCCGGTAGAAGCGGTCGAAGATGTAGGGTATCTCGGATTCCGGGATGCCGCAGCCGCGGTCTGTTACGCTGATAATGATCTGCCCATCTTCGCGGGAGAGCCCGAGGTCGACGGGCGAACCCTCGTCCGAGTACTTGAGAGCGTTGTCCACGAGGATGGCGATAGCCCTATGTAGCTGGTTCGGGTCGGTCCTTACGAGCGGCACGTTCTCCTCGGCCCTGATGTTCAGTGAACGGCCCGTGTAGCCGAAGTCCCTGCGCAGCCCGTGGAGCAGGTCTTCGACGTCGACTTCCTCCGTCCGGAAGGTGACGGCGTTGGCGTCGAGGCGCGAGAGGTCGAGCAGGGTACGTGCCAGGCTCTGCAGGCGCGTGGTCTGAACGCGCATGTCGTTCAGGAACTCAGCTCTGACCCTTTCATCCTCCTCGTCCTCGAGCATCTCCAGGTAGCCGGAGAGGGCCGTCAGCGGTGTCTTGAGCTCATGGGAAGCGTTGGCGATAAACTCGGCCTTGACGCGCTGCATGTGGCGCTCCTCCGTAACGTCGCGCAGGATGGCGAGCGCCCCGTCCTCAAGGGGGGCAGCCCGGATCTCGATGACCCTTTCCCCGGCCTTCGCCTCGGACTCTGTCACGGGACCGCTGTAGCGGGTCTTGGCGAGCACCTCCTGCAGGCGGTTGTGGAAGGCATGGTCGGATGACTCGAGGAGCTTCCTTGCGCGGGGGTTCAAAAAGACGGGATTCAGGTCTCTATCCACGCCCACGACCGCATCCGTCATGCCGTCGAGTATCGCCTTCCCGCGCTCCTTCTCCTGCCCTATCTGGTCGAACGCCTCCTTGAGGGAGACCGCCATAGCGTTGAACGTCGCGCCCAGAGAGCCGACCTCATCCTCGACGCGCGTCTGTATCCTCGCGTCGAAGTTGCCGGCGGCCAGGTGCTCGGCGGCCAGCCCCAGGCGGCTGACGCGCCGGGAGATCAAGACCGCTGCAAAATACCCTGCGAACCCGGCGATGAGCAGCGCCAGGGCGCCGGCGAGTAGGGCCAATCGCTCTATATTACTCAGCGCCGCCTGCACGTTTTCGACGTCGTTCTCCGTGAAGTACTTGACGAAGACTATGGCCCGAGGCTGAGGCTCAGCTTTGTCCTTGACGTCCACGTTTATGGGATAGGCGTAAGTGGCCTGCAGCTGTCCTTTGTGGACACCCGTCTCGACCTGTTCCATATCGTCGCTCGGCCTTCTGGGCTCCTCTACGGCACGCCTCACCGGCCTGGGGGACCAGTCGTCCAGTTCCCCACGCGTCTGCTGGCCATCCTCGTACCTGACTATGCCCCACTCCAACCCGTGGGAGCGGGCGAACGCGTTAATGCGCTGCTCGGTCACGGGTTCGCCACGTTCCCTCAAGCGCTGCACCTGGTCCTCGAACTGGTCCCCGACCTGCTTGAAGGCGGCCTCGCTCGACCGATTGAGTGTCTCAGAGAGGATGGGATGCACGATCTCGTAGGCGGTTATCGCCGCGAAGGCGGTCACGAGCACGAAGAGCGCCGTGAGCCAGATGCGCATGCTAAGGCGGGGCCTGAACTCGCCCCCCGTCTTCGAAGCGAGCAGCTTCCTGGCCTTCTTTCGCCAGAGGTCTAGATCCGGGCCCCTTCCCGTAGACCTATCGTTAGCGGAAAACATATCCGACACCCCGCGCGGTGTGGATGAATTCGGGGTTCCTGGGGTCGCGCTCTATCTTCTCGCGGAGGTGGCGGATGTGGACATCCACCGTGCGTTCGTCACGGAACTCGTCGCCCCACACCCTGCGCAGGAGCGCGCTGCGCGAGAACACCCTGCCAGGGCTCGAGGCCAGGGTCACCAGGAGCTCGAACTCGGTGTAGGTGAGGTCGACCTCTTCGCCGCCGGCCGACACCCTACGGCTTGGCAGGTTGATCGTGAGCCTATCGTAGGTCAGCTCGTCAGGGCGCTGGCCCGCCGGTACCGCCGCCCTGCGCATGATCGCCCTGACGCGCGCCACCAGCTCCCTGACGGCGAAAGGCTTGGTGACGTAGTCGTCAGCCCCGAGCTCGAGGCCGACCACCCTGTCTATCTCGTCGTCGCGGGCTGTCAGCATGATGACGGGCACGTCGCTCTGCGACCGGATCCTCCTTATGACCTCCGTGCCATCGAGCTTGGGGAGCATGATGTCGAGCACGATCAGGTGCGGCTCGAAGGCCTTGAACGCTTCCAAGGCGGCCTCGCCGTCACCGGCGACCTGGACCTGGAATCCCTCGCGCTCGAGGGCATGCGTGAGCATCTTCTGGAGAGACGGCTCGTCGTCGACCAGAAGAATCTTGCGCGTCACACCCTGTAGATCCTGTACCATCCCCGGCTAAACCCTCTTGTTGTACACAGGAACCGATGATCCGTCTTACTTATTCTAGCATGGTGGAGTACACAGCCTCCTGATTCGACGGGTCCTCACGCCAGCGGGACCGGGGCCTCAGCGACCCGTTCCGCCGCCTCCAGGAGATCCCGCGCTTCTTTCAAGCGCACGGCCTCGACCACCGCCTGCCGGCGCCTGAGATAGGCCGCGACGATACGCGCCTCGTTCGTGCCTTCCTTCTCGGGACGAGACCCGTTCTCCCGGGGCCTCGCCAGCACCTCGTCGGCGAAGCGTGCGAGGCCGGTCGCGTCGCCTGGGTCGAAGCCGTGGTGGGCGACCAGACGGCCTGCGCACAGAATGAAGACCTCGATCACACCTGGCTCCGTCGATGGGGCGACGACGGCCTGCACACCCTCAGCGCCTACTACAGTCCTGGAGAGGCGTATCCGCTCTATGCCGGAGATCAAGTCTCGCAGCCTGGCCGCAGCCTCGAACTCGAGCCCCGCGGCCATCCGCTCCCGCTCCCTGACGAGCGCCCTGAGGTGCTCCTCGCCACCCTCGCCGCGCAAGAGCGCGACAACCTCGTCCACGACCTCCCGGCGGTACTCCTGCTCACCCATGCCCAGGCAAGGCGCGCAACGTCCCATCTGGCCGTAGAAGCAGACCTCCCCGTCACCCGAGCACCTCTTGAGCGGGAAGATCCTGCCGAGCGCCTCTATGCAGGTGTCCAGGACGCCGGCGCTCCTATAAGGGCCGAGGTGGATCAAGCCGCTCTCGGGCGGGTTCGCGGAGACCCGCTCGGGGACGGGGTAGGGCTCGCCAAGGTCGAGCCTTATGAACCAGCTCGCCTTGTCGTCCCTGCCGACGGAGTTGTAGCGCGGCAACAGGCGCCGTATCTCCCTGGCCTCGAGGATGAGGGCGTGAAGCTCGCTCTCGGTCTCCTTGACGCGTACCTCGGCGACCTCTTCGACGAGACGCCCTACCTTGCGGCGTCCGTCCCCGCCGTTGAAGTAGGTCCTGACGCGGGCCTTCAGGTCCTTCGCCTTGCCGACATAGAGGGTGGTGCCGTGCTTGTCGACGAAGTAGTAGACGCCCGGCGTGTTAGGCAACCCGCTTGCGAGGTGCTGCTTCTGGGGTTTGATGCGTCCCCTTCCCCCGCGGATAATGAGCGCTTCCCCGACGCTCTTTATGCCTGCGGAGCCGAGGAGCTTCAGCAGTCTCCGGAAGATCTCCGTCGTCGCCGCTGCGTCTGAGAGGGCCCTGTGGTTCGGCGCCTGGCGCACACCGAAGTGGCCGACGAGCGCGCCCAGACGGTAGCGTTTGAGACCTGGCACCAGGCAACGGGCGAGTTTCAGGGTGTCGAGGACCTCGTTTGGGAGTGGGTCCCCACCTCTTGCGGCCGTGACGAAGGAGCAGTCGAAGTGGACGTTGTGCCCGACGAGGATGCACCCCTCGACAAACTCCTCGAAGCGCGGCATTACCTCGGAGATGGAAGGGGCATCCGAGACCATGCGGTCCGTTATGCCTGTCAGGCGCACGACGAAGGGGTCTATCGGGCGGCCCGGGTTGACGAGCGTCGAGAACTGGTCGATCACCTCCCCACGCACGAGCTTGAGGGCGCCGATCTCCGTGATGGCACCCCCCTTCCCGGCCGCGGAGCCTGTGGTCTCTACGTCGAAGACGACGTAAGGGGCCTCCCCGAGCGCGAGCGATCCTGCATGCGCTGTCCTCAAGTCCGCATCTTCCCAGACAAACCTCGGGTCGCCTTCGATGAGCCTCTCGACGAGGGCCCTGGCACCGCCGTTCGGGCTCGTCAAAGAGAGAAATTCTGTGGAGATCTCTTCCGGGCTCACGGGCTCGTGGTCTTTCACGAAGCCGTAGAGACTAGGAGACACGGACCTCCGTCCACGCCGCCCCCACGGGGACAGGTCCCTCTTTCGCGGCCTCGGCTCTCGCGGCCCCTGCGATGGTCCTGGCCTGCACCTCCGTCACGCCGGGGATGGCGACGAGGCTCTCGTAGGTGTACTCGTCGTCGAGCAACCCGCTCGCGAGGACCCTGGCACGCGTCTTCATCCCGATGCCAGCCATCTTGGTCGTATGGAAGAGCTTGCCGCGCTGGATGCGTAGAGATCCGACACCGGTTAGCCTCTCCCCTTCCACGAGGATTTGTCTACACCTGTCGGCGAAGCGCCCGATCTGCTCGGGGTAGTAGACCCCCCGGCCCATCAGAGAAGGCGTCATCGGGAGCGGGTGCATGAGGTTCGCGTTGCGGACGGTGGTGTGGCCTGGAGGTTCATCGGGCCCGAGTGGGTCGGGGTCGCCGAGCCTTCGCGCCCGCACTGCGTGGTCCCACACTTGCTCTTCGAGGTCTCGTCCGAGGTCCAGCTCCGTGATCACCGGCTTGCCCCGGAAACGGTCGTTGCGGTTGGCAGCATAAAGGAAGCGCCGGTCGCCCCTCTCGTTCTCGTAGAACTCGACGACGGCACGGGCCCGTTTCTCTCCCATGCCTGGCAGCCGCGCCAGCGTCTTGAAATCTCCCCTGGAGAGTATCTCCCCCAACTCCTCAGGGTCCAGAGCCTCGGCCGTCTTCGCGGCAGCCCGCTTGTCCACGCCGCGGACCCTTTCGAGGATGCCCTGCACGCCCTCAGGGCAGACGCCGCGTCTGAGGTGGTTGATCTTGCGCACCGCCGTGAAGGCGTTGTAGTCCTCCCAGTGCCAGACGTACTCGCGGACCCGCTCGACGGCCGCAGCGTCGTCCGGGACGAACTCGATGGTGACAGCGTCCCCGATGTAGCGTCCGTTCGCCCCTGGGAGATTCTCCGCGGGGTGCATCACCTGCACTTTGACCGAAGGCGAATAAAAAGAGAAGTGCACCGGAACCCCCGGTGCAACCTCCTTCATCAGCCGCCTGCGGAAGACGTTATCTTCGAGATCTGAATCGAACATCGGATTCGAATTCTACCATCCCAAGCCCCCCAGCCTGTGAAAAGTAGGCATCAGGTTACAGGTTTCAGGCAACTGGGAAAATCTGAAACCTGTTGCCTGAGACCTGATGCCTCATTGCAGCTTTTCGTCTCTCAATACTATGGCCTCGATGTGCTCTCCCGCGGGGATTCCATCGGAGGCGGGGCCGACCAAGGCGAGGGCGTCGGCCTTGGTTAGAGAGCTGACGAGCCCCGAGCCCTGGGCCCCGACGGACTCGGCCAGCCAGCCTTTCTCCGTCCGCTTTATGCTGACGCGCATGGCGTGCAGCCTGCCGAAT
>Ga0136613_10001634_pt1 | contig 11660 bp, 13 predicted proteins | sample AntDrymUQ2722106_2_FD_106649 | JGI IMG/M metagenome (GOLD analysis project Ga0136613, IMG submission 106649) | Polar desert sand microbial communities from Dry Valleys, Antarctica - metaG UQ272 (21.06) | ecosystem: Environmental > Terrestrial > Soil > Desert | place: Antarctica: Dry Valley... | reverse complement strand
TTCGTGAGGACACGACCGGCGACGACACCGAGGGCCATCTCCGGGCTCGTGAGGACACGACCGGCGACGACACCGAGGGCCACAGGGTCGGGCGCGAGGACACGACCGGCGACGACACCGAGGGCCACCGCAGGATCTAGGACATGACGGGCTACGACGTCGAGGGCAGAGGCCCGTCCTCCGGAGCAGTCGTGGGCAGGGCCGGCCGAAAGGCCGGTCCTTCCTCTATCTTTAGACCGTTGATTTGACTACAGTCTGCCTTCAGACTTTGGCCGAGCTCGGAATCGGGTGGAAGACATGGTTCGACGTAGACAAGACACTTCACACGCCGAGGTTCTTCGGACGCTGCCGATGTTCTCGGCGTGCTCCAAAAAGGAGCTGTCGAGCATCGCATCGGCCGGCAAAGAGGTTCAGTTCGAGCCCGGCAGGGTGATCTGCAAGGAGGGGGAGGCCGGCGTCGGCATGCACGTCATCCTGGAGGGCGAGACCAAGGTTCAGATCGGCGGGCGCACAAGGCGGCGACTCGGGCCGGGAGCGTTCTTCGGTGAGATAGCGCTTCTCGACGGCGGCCCCCGGACCGCCACCGTGATCGCCGAGACCCCCGTGCGCACGTTCTCCCTCACCTCGTGGACCTTCAAGGGCCTTTTGAAGTCGCAACCGACACTGGCGCTAAAGATGCTCGAGGAGGTCTGCCGGCGAATCCGAAAGGCCGATTCCTCGATCACCAACTGACCTTCACTACTCGATGCGCCTGACTGTGTGCGGAGCGCGCGGCTCGACCCCGGCGCCGGGCCCCGACTTCGTTCGTTACGGGGGTCACACATTGTGCATCGCTCTGGCCCGGAGGGGAAGGAAACCAGAGCTGATACTGGACGCAGGCACCGGGGTGCGAAACGTGGGGGCGCTCCTCGGCGGCGAGCCCTTCAGGGGAACGATCCTTTTGGGGCACCTTCATTGGGACCATACGCAGGGGCTTCCGTTCTTCTCCGCCGGCGACCGCGACGACGCCGAGGTGACGTTGACAATGCCGTCCCAGGGAGACCCGGTGCCGTTGCTCACCCGCATGATCTCGCCTCCCTTCTTTCCGATAGGCCCGCTCGAGCTCCGAGGGCGATGGAGTTTCATCGGGCTCGAGGCGGGGGAACATGTCATCGAAGGCTTCACCGTCCTCGCCCTGGAGATCCCCCATAAGGGCGGGCGCATGTTCGGCTACCGGATATCGGACGGAAACGCGGCCATCACCTACATGTCTGATCACAGTCCGATTGCATACGGCCCCGGTCCTGCTGGCCTCGGTGAGTATCACGACGCAGCGCGGGCCCTGGCGAGCGGCGTCGACCTCCTCATCCACGACGCGCAGCACACGGCGCAGGAGTTTCCCGAGCGCGCCTTTCTTGGTCATTCGGCGATGGAGTACGCAGTCGGGCTTGCCGAAGAGTGCGGCGTCCGCCGGTTGCTTCTGTTCCACCATGACCCCGCGCGCACCGACGACGAGCTCGACTCACTTGTGAAAACTTTGAGTAGTCACTCGGTGACGGTCGAGGCGGCGTGCGAGGGCCAGTCCATCGAGCTTCCTTCCGAGGTCAATCCGTAATCCCCGGGCCCCCGGACCGGCTCGGCGGGACCGAGAACAAAGACACGGTCGCCGTCCGCGATTCGTCATAGGCTCCAGGCGTGTTGCCGACGACCGGCTTCTCCCGGTGAGCATGAGCAGCGCCACAGCCTTGCTGGCGCGCACACAACTGTTCCGAGAGCTTGATGAAGCCACGTTGGGGGTGCTCGCCGAGCGGTCGTTCAGGCGCTCCTACAAAAGAGGCGCCCCCATCTTCTTCGAAGGCGACCCCGGGGACTCCCTGTTCGTGCTGACCGACGGCCTGGTCAAGGTCTTCGTCACGTCGGAGGCCGGGGACGAGATGGTGCTTACGACCCTTCGTCCTCCCGATGTCTTCGGTGAGGTCGCGCTCATCGACGGCGGCCCTCGCTCCGCCTCGGCGGAAGCGCTCGAGACGACGACTGTGCTCGGGGTTACGCGCGTCACATTGCTCGAGCTTCTGCACGCCCAGCCTTCACTTACCGATGGGTTGTTGCAGACTCTGGGGTCGGTGGTGCGCCGGCTCACCGAGCAGGCGTCCGACCTCGTGTTCCTGGACCTGCACGGGCGCGTCGCCAAGCTGCTGCTCAATCTTGCCGAGAGGTCGGGTGAGGATCAAGGGGACGGCATCCTGCTTGATCTGCACATGACCCAGACGGATCTCGCGGGCATGGTCGGGGGCTCACGCCAAAGCGTCAACCAGATACTCCAGATATTTCAGGGACGCGGTTACATCGAGCTGAAGGGGCGGAAGCTGCTAATAAGGCAGCCCGAGAGGCTGCGGCGGCGCGCCGGAATGTGAACCGTTGTCGGATATCCGACTGCTCCTGAGTCGTGAGGGCGACAGACGAGACACCGGCAAGACCGCGACAATAGGGCAGTCTGTTCGACGATAAACCGAGTTGAAAGGGAGGGGACATGACTGAGGACAAGCAGCGCCCCGAGGAGGACGAAGAAGTGCAGGGCCACGACTGGCGGCGGGGGCCGACGCCGATTATCCCGCAGGAAGACACGGGCGACGACGTCGAGGGCCACGGCAGAACCCCGGACGACGACGACGACGTCGAGGGACATCACATTCGGCGCCCCGGAGACGACCCGCGCATCATTCCTTAGTCGTTTCTCTCGGTCGATGGGGTTGGTGTGGGTGAGGGGGGCGCTGTAGGAGCCGGCGTCGGCGTAGCTCCGGCCTCGGGAGGGGGACGGCCCTTCTTGCCCTGAGGCAGCTCGCCTGGCGGGTCCGGCGAAGGGGACGACGAAGGCGTGGCCCCCGGCGCGTTGCGGCCGCCTTCAGAATCAGACGAAGGCGTTGCCGATGGAGACACCTCCGGGGCCGGCGTATCGGACGGAGACGGTGCCGGCGTGGGCACCACGGGCGCTATGGGGACGGGCGGCGGCGGCGGTTGGGGACAGTACTCGGTGGGCACGAGCTGTCTCAGCATCGTCTGGGCCCGGCCCGGGCACCACGGCGCCGCTAGCAGCCCGGAGGCGGGGTCGATGAGGACCGACACAACCTCGCTGCTCGGGATCGTGAAGCGGCTCGGGGGTGATCCGGAGAGCGAAGCGAGCATGAATGCCCTCCAGATCGAAGCGGGAAAGGTTCCTCCTAGCACCCTCACGCCGTGCACCGAGGTCATGGGGATGCGACCCTCGGGATACCCCACCCACACTGCGGCAACGAGGTTGGGCGTGTAGCCGACGAACCACGCGTCGGCGTAGTCGTTGGTGGTCCCCGTCTTGCCTGCCGCCGGGCGCCCGATGTAAGCGGCGCGCCCCGTCCCGTCCCTGATCACATCCTGAAGCGCCTTGGTTACGAGATACGCCGTGCCGGGGGCGACCGCTTGAGGCGCGATCTCCTGATCGGGTGTGAACACTTCCCCGGTCGCAAGCTTGATGCTGCGGATGGTCGTGGGCTCCACCGCGGTTCCCCGGTTCGCGAGCGTTGCGTAAGCGGCGGCCATGTCAAGCACGCTCACCTCGGCCGAGCCGAGTGCGATCGAAGGATAGGCGGGGAGGTCGGCGCCGACCCCCATGAGCTCTGCCTGGGATGCGATCTGTCCTGCTCCGAGATCGATGGCAAGGCGCGCGTAAACGCCGTTGACGGAGTGAACGAGCGCGTCGTGCAGCGTCATCGGTCCGTAGGAGATGCCCTCAGCGTTGTTCACGGTCCACGTCGAGTCGTCCGGGAAGGTGAAGCGCGCCGGCCCCGACTCGTAGGTCTCGTCAAGCGTCAAGCCAGACTCGAGGGCGGTCGCGGCCACGATCGGCTTGAACGACGACCCCGGCTGGCGCCCGGACCCACCCCCTTCGACGCCGAGGGCGAGGTTGACCTGGGAGAGGCTCCAGTCGCGCCCCCCGACCATTGCGACGATGTGGCCCGTCCGGGGCCGAATCGCGACCACCGCAGCGGCAGGGTCGCCCGGCTGGTTGAGCACGGAGTCGACGGCGTTCTCGGCCGCCCTTTGCAGTCGCGGGACCAAGGTGGTGTTAACGCGCAGGCCCCCCTCCCAAAGCGTGCGTTCGCGCCGCGCCTCGGTGGTTCCGAGTCGGACGTCTGAGGTCACCTCGCGCGTCACGGCCTCGACGAAGTAGGGCTCGCGCAATGCATAGCGCGGGGGGGCGGGCGTGACGTCGAGCGGCGCCACTGCCGAGCGCGCGGCGCGGGCCTCCGAGATGTCGGCAAGCGCCGCCATGCGCTCGAGCACGTAGTTGCGCCGTGTCGCGGCCGCGCTGGGATGTTCGCGCGGGTCGTAGTTGGCAGGGGACTTGATGAGCCCGGCCAGCAGCGCCGACTGGTTCAGGGTCAGGCCGGAAGCACTCGTCCCGAAGAAGGTCTCGGCCGCGGCCTCGATGCCGTATGCGCCCTCGCCGAAGTAGACGGTGTTGAGATAACGCTCGAGGATCTCGTCCTTGGAGTACCTCCGCTCGACCTCCATCGCAAGGCGGAGCTCGCGCGCCTTTCGCTTGAGCGTCTGTGCCGGATCGGTGAAGTAGGTGTTCTTTACGTACTGCTGAGTGATGGTGCTTCCGCCCTGCGCGAACTCGCCGGCCCGCAGGTTCACGATCGCGGCGCGTGCTATCGACCTGAGGTCATAGCCTTCGTGGGTGTAGAAGCGGGAATCCTCGGCGGCGAGCACGGCCTCGATGAGCCGCGGCGGGACGTCTTCGATGGCGGTGAGGGCGCGGTTCTCGCGGTAGAGGCGCGCCAGGCGAGTTCCGTCGGCGGCGGTGATCGTTGACCTGAGCTGGAGTGGCTTCTCACCCACAAGGGCGATCGGTTCAAGCGAGCATGAGGTAACAATCAAAGCCGCCGCCGCCACGCCGGCGACGACCCGCCCAGGGCTCAGTGGTGCTCGGGCCCCCCCATTGCCCGCAGGGCGCCTCCGGCCGATCTCTTGCAAAGTCTTTTCCGGTCCTTGGTCTCTGTGGGCTTGCTCTCCACGAGGCCATCGGCGCACGGGCAGCTTTACTGAACCGCAGGGGACGGGAAGGGGGCCGGGGGTTCCTAGGCCTCTTCGAAGCTCTCCCGAAGGCGCGCGAGGGTTCTGTTGAGCAGCCTCGAGACATGCATCTGGGAGATGCCAAGTTTGTCCGCGATCTCAGACTGCGTCAGGCCCCCGTAGAACCTCAGGTACAGGATGTTGCGCTCACGCTCGGGCAGCTTGGCCATCTCCGGCGCGAGCGAGGCACGGTATTCGAGGTTGTCGAGAGACTCGTCGACATCGCCGAGCTGATCGGCAAAGGAGGTCGTGCCGCCGTCTTCTGTGTCGATCGGCGCATCGAGCGAGGCCCAGTTGTAGGACTGCGCGACCTCGAGACCCTCGAGGACGGACTCCTCACTCGTGCCTGCGGCGTGTGCGATCTCCGCCACCGTCGGGGACCGGCCGAGGTCCTGGCCGAGGGAGCCGACTATCTCGGTGAGCTCGAGATGAAGCTCCTGGAGCCGGCGCGGGACACGAACGGCCCAGCCCTTGTCGCGAAAGTGTCGCTTGAGCTCCCCAACAACGGTGGGCGTCACATAGGTCGAGAACTCGACCTCGCGCTCGAGGTCAAAACGATCGATGGCTTTGAGCAACCCGATCGTTCCTACCTGGACGAGATCCTCCAACGGTTCGCCCCTGTTGCGGAACCTGCGCGCCAGAAACTCGACCAGCCCGATGTACTGCTCGACGAGCTGCTCGCGGTACTTGAGCCTGACGTCGTCGTCTCTGGCTTCGCCATAAGCAATGAACAGGGCTCGGACCTGCTCCTTGTCGAGGATGGTGCGCTCGGTCACAGGACCCCGCCTCGGCTGGGCGAGCGGGCGGGCCGATGTTTGCTCAGGGTGAACGTCGGAGTGCCGTCGTCGGCCCCAAGCGAGGCCGAATCCACGACCGTCTCCAGGATCTTCTGTGAAAGCTCGGTGAGCTCGGTCCGCAACCTCGGGCCCGAGCCCTCGCCCGACTCCGCCTCGCCGGCCACCTCGGCCAGGTGGGCCCTGCCCTTTATCTCGATGTGGTCCTCATAGAGCAGGAAGTTGACCTCGAGGGTCCCGGCGTGGCCGCGCGATCCGGTCAGGTAGGCGGTCAGCTCGTCGACTGCGATCTTGAGATCTTCGATGTCTTCGAGGGTGAAGCCGAGCCTGGCGGCAAGTCCGGCGGCGATGAGACGGACTATGCGGACGTAGGAAGGGGCCGCCGGAATCCTTACTGTGAGTGTGTCCACGCGCCCCCCGATCTGCTGTGGCCGCAGCGGCGGCCGCTTGGCGGTGCTACGACGCGGACACCTTTTGACCCGCCGACTCCGTTTGGTCCGTGGGCGCCGCCCCCTTGCCCTTCTTTGCCTCTGCAACCGAGGCCTTGAGGGCCTCCATGAGGTCAACCACCTTGGTGGGCTCCTCGGCTGGTTCGGCCGCCACCGTCACCTCCGCGCCCTCGACCTTTCTCTCTACGAGGTTCTCGAGCTGGATGCGGTACTCGTCGGAGAAGCTCTCGGGGTTGAACTCGCTCGAGAGCTGCTGGATGAGCTGGCGCGCCATCTTGAGCTCGTTGTCTCGGACCTCGACGTTCTTGCCGAGCTCCTCGAACTCGGCGGGGCGGATCTCGTCGGGCCAGTGCATGGTCTCGAGCACGAAGACATCGTCCTTCAGGCGAATCGTTGCGAGGTGCTCCTTGTCGCGCAGGGCGACCTTGGCGACGCCAACCTGGCCCTCGGCCTCGAGCGCATCGGCGAGCAGTCTGTAGGCCTTGAGGCCGGCGGCCTCGGGCGCAACGTAGTAGCTCTTGTTGAAATAGATGGGATCGATGTCGGTGAGCGGCACGAAGGAGACCACATCGATGGCCTTGATCGAGTCGACGTCGAGGGCCTGAAGCTCATCGTCGGTGAAGGTCACGTAGTGGTCCTTGGAGTACTCGTACCCCTTGACGATGTCATCCCAGGTGACGACCTTGTCGCACTTGGCGCAGCGGCGCTCGTACTTGATGCGCCCGGAATCCTCGCAGTGGAGGAGATGGAACTTGAGGCTCTTCTCCTGCACGGCGGAGTAGAGCCTGACCGGGATGGTGATGAGGCCGAAGCTGATCGATCCCTTCCACATTGTCTTCATGGCCCAAGCATAATGGACGATTGCGAACGCGATACGTAGTCGGGTACGGTATGATGCTGACTCTGCGCATTAGGAAGATAGTGGGCGCGCGCAGGAGCAGGGCAGAGCGGGAAGGTGCCGTGGGGGCCTCCTGATCGCGAAATGGAAGGACAGGGCTAGTGGCGGATACAGATTATGGGAAGGCGCTGGGCGAACGGCTCAGGAACATAAGGATGCAAAAAGGCATGTCGCTTCGGGACGTCGAGCATGCCTCCGAGGGCTCGTGGAAGGCGGCAGTGGTGGGAGCCTACGAGCGCGGCGACCGCAACGTGACGGTTCCCAGGCTCTACGAGCTGGCCGGCTTTTACAACGTCCCGATCTCGGAGATCCTGCCGGACGCGGCCCCTGCGGGACCGGGCACGGTGGACGACAGACCCAAGGTCAAGCTCGACCTCAAGCGGCTCCAGCAGGTGCCCGGCCATGAGGGTGACCCGCTACTCCGTTTTGCGCACGCCATCCAGTCGCTTAGGGGCGACTTCAACGGCAAGGTGCTCACGGTGCGGGAGGACGACCTCATGCCGCTTGCACTCGCCTATCAAACGACACTCGAGGACCTCGGCATCAGGCTGAAGGACTGGGGGCTGCTTGCCGATGAACCGGCCGCGGCGCCGGGAGAAGCTGCGCCCCAGGGATAGCCCCGAAGGGCGGACGCCTGCAAGTTTGATGACCTATAGCGCTGCCGACGCCGCGATCACGATCGCGAGCGCCAGCCAGTAAAGGGCCATAAAGGTGTAGTCGGGACCGCGCGGCGGGAGCGGGATGAGCACTGCAAGCGTCCACACCGGCATGACCGCGAGCCCGAACAGCAATCCGTAGCCGAGGGCCACCCAGCGTGCCCAACCGTGACCGAGCGCAACCGCCACGGCGACGACGGTCAACACGAGCCCAAGGATGACCTGGCCGGCGACGTCCGCCGCCGGTCCTCCCTTGGTCAACCTGTAGACGCGATAGGTCAAGCCGAGAGCGGCGTTCACGCCGAGGGCTGCCACGAGCACGAACCTGGCTATCTCTGACTTCATCTCTTGGTCACGCAAGATAGCCTCGAAGGGTGGCCAAGAAGAAAACCCAGCAGCGCCGGCGGGGGAGCCCCTCGGGTGCGGAGGAGCAACGCAAGCGGCAGGAGCGGCACGAGGATCGCCGCAGGGAAAGAGAAGCGGCCGCCGAGGCTCAGCGGCGCGCGGCCGCGCGGGCGCGCGTCTTCCGGATCACGGTCATCGTCGCGATCCTGATGACGGTGAGCCTGTTCCTGTTCAGGCCGAGGGGGGGAGCGACCGAGATCCAGGGACATCCCATCGAGAGCTTCTCGACAGCCGGCCTCCAGCAGCACACCGAGGGGACCGTCGACTACGACACGTCTCCGCCGGTGTCCGGCACACACGCGTTCCAGGCTTCGGATTGCGGGGTCCACGGCGAGCAGATACCAAACGAGCTCCAGGTGCACGCCCTCGAGCACGGGGCGGTCGGCATTCAGTACCAGCCCGACCTCGACCCCGCCGACATCGATGCGATCGAGGCTGTGGTCGGCGACTACGACTCGCACGTCTTCTCTGCACCGTACGAGGACATGGACCCCGCCATAGCAGTTACCTCATGGAGCCGGATGATGGCGCTCGACTCCCTCGACGAGGGGGCGGTGCGCGACTTCGTCGACATGTTCAGGGCCCAGGGCCCCGAGGACCAGGACTGCCCACACACAGCCGATCAGCCCTTCGAGCCGGCCGGGGGCGGCGGGTAGGCTGGCCTCCCATCGCAGGAGCTTTGCATCCGTGGCCGGTCTGAACTGACTCCAGGGGGCGCACCATGACGAGCACAGCCAGAAAAGGCCAAGCACCAGACCGCAACATCGCCATCGATCTCGTGCGGGTCACGGAAGCAGCAGCCCTGGCCGCTGCCCGCTGGATGGGGCGAGGCGACAAGGAGAGCGCAGACCAGGCCGCGGTCGATGCCATGCGCCTCATGCTCGACACGGTGGACATGGACGGCATCGTCGTCATCGGGGAGGGCGAGAAGGACGAGGCGCCGATGCTGTTCAACGGCGAGCGGATCGGCAACGGGCAACCTCCGGCGGTCGATGTTGCCGTCGATCCGATCGACGGGACGACGCTTACAGCCAAAGGACAAAATGGGGCGCTTGCTGTGGTTGCTCTCGCCGAGCGCGGCACGATGTTCGATCCCGGCCCCTGCGTCTATATGGAAAAGATCGCGGCGGGGGAAGAGGCGCGCGGCGTCCTCGATCTCGACGCCCCCATAGCCGAGAACCTCAAGCGTCTTGGACGGGCCAAGAAGACCTCAGTCGACGACCTCACGGTGCTCGTCCTCGACCGCCCGCGCCACGATGGGATCGTCGATCAGGTGAGGGAGGCCGGCGCACGCATCAGGTTCATCCCCGACGGCGATGTCGAGGGCGCGATCGCAGCCGCGCGCGAAGGCAGCGGCGTCGACCTTTACGTCGGAACCGGCGGGACTCCGGAGGGCGTCATCGCTGCTTGCGCGATGAAGTGTCTCGGGGGCGAGCTGCAGGGCCGTCTCTCCCCCCGCAGCGACGAGGAGCGCGACGCTGCGGTCCAGGGCGGATACGACGTCGATTCGATTCTGACAGCGGACGACCTCGTGGCCGGGAACGACGTCTTCTTTGCGGCGACGGGAATCACCGACGGCGACCTGCTCAGGGGCATCCGTTACCGGGGCGAGAGCGCGGTGACGACGTCGATCGTCATGCGGTCACGGTCCGGGACCGTGAGGCTCATGGATGCGTATCATCGCCTCGAGAGGCTGGCCCAGTACTCGCAAATCGACTACTGATGCTCACGACGGCGCTCGAAAAAACACGGAGGCAACTGCGACCGCCGTTCGCCCGGCCCCCACTCGGATAGTCCGTGGCCGGGGCTCCCCTTGCGTGCGTCATCGGAGACATGGATCTCGTCAGACCGCTTGGGATGGCGGGGATCAGGTGCATCACCGTGTCCGCGCCCGCCTCACCGCCGTGGTTCTCGCGCTTCACGGTGGGCGGCGTGCCGTGGGTCGACCCCCTGAGCCAACCGGACGAGCTCGCCGAGCAGCTGATCGAGCGACTCGTCGACTTCGGGCTGGCTCAGCAGAGCAAACCGGTTCTGTTCTACGAGCAAGATTGGGAGCTGCTGCTTGTGTCCAGGTTCCGCGAGCGACTTGGCGAGGCCTTTCGTTTTGTCATTCCCGAGGCAGATCACGTCGAGGCGATGGTCGACAAGAGGCGCTTCCAGGTCCTGGCCGACCAGCTCGGCTGGCCCGTCCCGCGGGGCATGTCCCTGAACGCAGCAAGCGAGCTCCGGCCGGACGACGTCGACCTGAGGTTCCCGATCCTGGTGAAACCCATGAGCCGGCGTACCGGCACGTGGAAAGAGGTGGCCGAGTCGAGCGGCGGCGTTGAAGCAAAGGTGCTCGTTGTCTCGACGCGCGAGGGTTTGCGCGAGGTGTGGCCGCGGGTAATGAAAACGAAAGAGGACTTCCTACTGCAGGAGTCGATTCCCGGACCGGAGAGCAGTATCGAGAGCTATCACGCATACATCGACCGTGACGGAATGCCGGCCGGCCAATTCACGGGCCGCAAGATCAGAACCTATCCATCCTCAATGGGCTACAGCACCGCGCTTACCATTTCCAAAGCGCAAGACGTCGCCGATCTGGGGCGTGACCTCCTCCACCAGTTGGGCTTTAAAGGAGTGGCAAAGATCGACTTCAAGAGAGATGCAGACGGCCACCTCCACCTTCTCGAGATCAACCCTCGCTTCACCCTCTGGCACCACCTCGGCGCGCGTGCAGGAGTCAACTTGCCGGCGCTCGTGTACGACGACTTGACCGGCAAGGACCGCGGCCCGGCAGTCGCCGTTCGGCCCGGCGTTAGGTGGTGCTGGCTTCAGGGCGACGCCCGAGCCGCAAGGGAGCAAGGAATGTCGTGGCCCTCATGGTTGCTGTGGGCTTTGACTTGCGAGGCAAGGGCAAACCTGGCGTGGGACGATCCCATGCCCTTTCTGCGGGGCGTCCTCTGGTCCCGGCTGCGGGGTATTCTTCCGGCGCCCCGTGGGCCGCACGGTCCAGTGAGCCCGGGTTGCAGGCCATGACGACACCTGTGTTTCTGATCGGGAGTGGACGCTCGGGCTCAACCCTGGTCCATGAAGTGCTGGCACGCCATCCCGACTTTGCCTTCGTGTCCAACGTCGAGGACCGTGCCCGCGTGCTCCCTCCTGCAGCGAGCCGCTACAACAACTTTCTCTGGTACCACATCCCGCCGTGGATGACGCGCAAGGAAAGGCTCCGGTTTGCTCCCTCGGAGGCCTATCGCGTCCTCGCGCAGCAGGTTTCGCCGATGCTGGCCGACTCGGTGCGAGATCTCGTGGCGTCCGATGCCATGCCGTGGGTGGCACAGCGGTTTCGTTCCTTCTTCCTCGAGCGGGCCCGGGTGCAGAATAA
>Ga0136613_10001633_pt1 | contig 11663 bp, 16 predicted proteins | sample AntDrymUQ2722106_2_FD_106649 | JGI IMG/M metagenome (GOLD analysis project Ga0136613, IMG submission 106649) | Polar desert sand microbial communities from Dry Valleys, Antarctica - metaG UQ272 (21.06) | ecosystem: Environmental > Terrestrial > Soil > Desert | place: Antarctica: Dry Valley... | reverse complement strand
TGTTCCTGCGCGACATCCGCAACTACCCCCTCCTCAGCAAGGTCGGGGAGATCGAGTTGGCCAAGCGAATCGAGCAGGGCGACCTCCAGGCCAAGGAGCGGATGATCAACTCGAACCTGCGCCTGGTCGTGTCGATCGCCAAGAAGTATCAGGGCCATGATCTGCCGCTGATCGACCTGATCCAGGAGGGCATCTTCGGCCTGATCCGGGCGGCGGAGAAGTTCGACCACCGCCGCGGCTTCAAGTTCTCCACCTACGCCACCTTCTGGGTGCGCCAGGCAATCCAGCGCGGCTTGGGCAACAAGGCCCGCACGATCCGTATCCCCGTCCACATCGGCCAGCGCGAGCGCAAGATCGGGCGGGTGCAGCGCGAGCTGGCAATCAAGCTCGGCCGCGACCCTGCCGACGAGGAGATCGCCGAGGCTGCCGAGCTGACGGTGGCCGAGATCAAAGAGGCCCGGGAGGCCCCCAGGATCGTCACGAGCCTGGAGCGCCCGGTCGGCGAGGACGCCGGCTCGGAGCTGGGCGATCTGCTTCCCAGCGACGAGCGCGGGCCCGACGAGGAGGTGGACATCGCCCTCCGGCAGGAGGTCCTGCACGACGTGGTGGCCCGGCTGCCCGAGAGGGAGCGCCAGGTGATAGAGCTTCGTTTCGGAATCGAGGGCGGTGAGCCCACGCCTCTCCGTGAGGCGGGCGAGAAGCTCGGTCTCTCCTCAGAGGGAGTGCGCAAGCTCGAGGCGCAGGCACTGCGCCGGCTGGCCGGCGAGCGCGAGCTCGAAGGCCTGCGCGACGCGGCCTAGACAGTCAACTCAAACCGTAGGAGGCACGATGGCAACCGCAGCGAGTCAGGGAATCCTCAGCGACGACATGAAGGCCGACCGTGAGCAGATCGTGGAGCTGCTCAAGAAGGCGTACTTCATGGAGCTCGAGACGGTGATGAGCTACATCGCCAACTCGGTCAACCCCGACGGCCTCCTCGCCCGGGAGATCGCCGAGAGCCTCGAGGAGGACATCCAGGAGGAGCTGAGCCACGCCCAGCAGTTCGCCACCCGCATCAAGGAGCTCTACGGGGTGGTTCCCGGCTCGCTGGAGTTCGCGCCCGAGCAGTCATTCCTCCAGCCCCCGGAGGACCAGCTGGACCTCGTGCACGTGGTCAAGGGGGTGGTCGCGGCGGAGACCGGCGCCATCGAGCACTACAACGCCGTGATCGAGTTCTGCAGCGACCGCGATCCGGTCACCGAGGACATGGTGATCACCATCCTCCGCGACGAGGAGGGCCATCGGCGTCTCTTCGAGGGCTTCCTGCGCGAGCTGGAGCAGGGCCACAGCGCGATCAACAACTGACCGCACCGACGAGAGGACTCATCACATGACGGAGAGCACGGAAGATGCCGAGGCCGAGCGCAGGGCCGCTGCCGTGAGAGCAGAGGATGAGGCGGAGGCTGCGGCAGCGGAGGCCGCAGCCATCGGCGGACCCGACCCGATGCCCGAGGCCGACCCCGCCGAGCGGGCCGTGGCCGAGGGTGGCGGAGGCGAGTCGGAGGGCTTCGAGCAGGCCGAGGACGCGCTGATCCGCCAGGCCTCCCACGGGGACAACCTGTCCGATCCCACCGCCGACGCGTTCAGCCCCGAGGTGGAGTCCGACCGCTCGACGGTCGTCTACGGGGAGCCCGACGAGGTCGACCCCACCGAGGAGGTCACCTCGGATCCGTCAGAGGGACCCGACGACCCGCGCTAGCTGAAGTCAGCCCGCGTTGTCCGGGTGGCCCGTGGCCTGATCCGGATCGTCCGGCACGCCGGCGCTCTCGCCGGCCTCGTCGCGGGAATCGCTCGGGCCTCCCGTGTCCTCCTCCACGACCTCGGGGGGCGCCTCCTCGGGAAGCTGGCCTGACTCCTCGGTGTCGCCTGAGTGATTCGGGTCGCGTTCCATTCCGGCACCCTACTCCTCGTCCGAGCCGACGAACGGCGTGTCCTCGAGCTGGTCGAGCAGTTCCTCGAGCGAGTCGTAGACGGTCACCGCGCCGGCGTCCTGCAGCTCTTCACGGGAGAAGCCGCCGGTCAGGACGGCGATCGTCGGCACGTCCGCCCTGGCGGCGGCCTCGCAATCGAATGTGGAGTCCCCGAGCATCAGCGCCCCGTCCGACCCGTTCACCTTGTCGAGCGCGGCCTTCACCAGATCGGGCGCAGGCTTGGTGACCTCCACGTCATCGGACATCGTCCATGCGTCGGCCAGGTCGCGCGCATCGAGCAGGTCGAGATAGTGATCCACCTCGTCCTCCTTCGCCGAGCTGGCCAGCACCACGGCGTGGCCCTCGTCCTTCAGGCGCACGATCAGGTCGCGGGCGCCGGGCAGAGGCTCGACCTCTTCGATCAACTCGAGGTAGCACTCCTTCTCCGTCGCGCGAACGGCCTCGCCATGCTCGGCTTCCCAGTCATCTCCGGCCAGCGCCGGCACCAGCTGGTCGCCGCCCATGCCGATGCTGCGGTGGATGCGCCAGATCGGCAGCATCAGCTCGTGGCGCCTGAAAGCTCGGTACCACGCGATCGTGTGCTGGTAGTTGGTGTCGACCAGCGTGCCGTCGATGTCGAGCACTGCGGTAAGAGCCATCGCGCTGGCCTACCCCGGACCGCCGAGCTGAAAACAGCCTGTCGTTTGCCCGGCGTACCGAGGGGTAGGTGCCCGCCAATGAAGACACCCACGCTTGAAATCACCGAGCCCACCCCCCCGGTCGGACCCGATCCGGTCGGCCCCACGATCCCCGATTCGCCGATCGACCCCCCAGAGCCGTCACCGGTCGGGCCCGACGTGCCGGAGCCCTCGCCTCCCGAGCAGCCCGACGTCGATCCTCCGCTGGTGCCCGAAACCGACCCGAAGGGCCCCGAGACCGGTTGACTGGGGACGTCACCCCTAGCCGTAGGGCAAACGGCTAGGCGGCCTTCTCGACCGCATAGGAATCGCGGTCATCCTCGAGCAGGTCGAGTACTGCCTCCTCGACCGAACGGTGCAGGCTCGGCCAGCTGCCCGTCTCGGCCGCCAACTCGGGGAGCACGCCGCTGATGGTCAGGCGGCCGTCGTAGCGGTCGAACACCCTCGGGTCGATGTAGGAGGCTCGGCACACGGCCGGGGTGTTGCCCAGACAGTGGGCCACTTCGTCGATGGCGCGCTTGATCGCCCGCTTGCGCGCCGTCTTGGTTCCCCCCGCGGCCCCCGCCGACACCGACAGCGCTATCGCAGCGAGCACTGTGGCGTTCCAGGTGCGAAAGTCCTTGGCCGAGAAGTCGCCGCCCGTGGCCTGCTTGAGGTAGTCGTTGATGTCGGCGGACTTGACGTCGGTCCAGCGGCCGCCCCGCTTGTAGGCCAGCAGCTCGGGCCCGCCTCCGCGGCGGCGCTTGAGGGTCTCGACGAGCACCAGGAGGTCGGCGTCGATCATCTGGTGCACCTGGCGCTTGCGACCCTTGGCCACGTAGTCGAAGGCCACCGCGCCGTCGCGGACTCGCACGTGGTCCTTGCGGATCGTGGCGAGGCCGTAGGTCTCGTTCTGCTCCGCGTAGCCTTCGGAGCCGATGCGGAAGAAGCCGCGGTCGAGCAGGCGGACCGCTCCGGCCAGGACTCGCTCGCGAGACATCCCGTCGTGCGCCAGATCCTCGTTCACCCGGTCGCGCACTCGGGGAAGGACGCGGGCGAAGTCGACCATGGTGTCGAACTTCTGGGCGTCGCGGCGCTCTCTCCAGCGGTCGTGGTAGCGGTACTGCTTGCGCCCGGCCACGTCCATGCCGGTGGCCTGGATGTGGCCCATCGGATAGGGGCAGATCCACACCTCCTCCCAGGCGGGCGGGATCACCAGGGCGCGGATTCGCTCGAGCACCTCGGGGTCGGTCACCCTCCGGCCACTGTCCAGGTACTCGAAGCCGCGACCCCGCCGGCGACGAGTGATCCCGATGCCCGCGCAGTCGACACGTCTGAGCCGGGCCACGCTAGGACGCGCGCATCAAATCGAAATGGTCGCGAGCAGAGACGAACTCATGCCGGGCCGCGTTACCCCGCGCGGCGTGATCCAAACGCGAGGTCGCCACGGAGCAACTACCGTGAACCTACCGAGGCCCATCATGAGAGACGGAGCGACCACAACCGCAGCCGGCCTCGAGGTGAGCTCCTCGGCGCTGGTCGAGAGCCTGTTCGCCGGCGCGGAGTTCGGCCTTGCGGTGCTGGACGCCGACCTGCGGTTCGCGCGGGTGAACGCGGCACTGGCTCACGCGGACGGGCTGGCGGTGGATGACCACGTCGGCAAGACGATGGCGGAGCTGTGGCCCGGCGGGGCCGAGGCATCCATGCGGGCGGCCCGCCAGGTGCTGGAGACAGGCCGGCCGGTGCGCGACCTCCGGGTCTCGGTGCGCCCACGCGAGGCGGGCGCCGAGCGCAGCTTCGACTGCAGCATCTACCCAATCGCAGAAGACGGCGAGGTGGTTGGCGTCTGGACCGCGCTCAGGGAGGTCACGGAGGACCGGCCCGCGGTGCCCGTGCCCGGTGCCGATGGCGAGGCGACCGGGGTGTTGGTGGTGGGCCAGGAGACCACGGAGGCGGTGCGCCGCCGGCAGGCGCTCGAGCAGGAGCTCGAGGACGAGCACCGGATCGTGACCCAGCTACAGGTGAGCCTCATGCCCGATCGGCTGCCGAGCGTGCCGGGAGCCGACATGGCCTCTGCGTTCCGGCCCGCCGGCGACGGGCACGAGATCGGCGGTGACTTCTTCGACGTGTTTCCGATGGGACCCGAGTGCTGGATGATGGTGATCGGCGACGTGTGCGGCAAGGGCGCAGAAGCCGCGGCGCTGACCGCCCTGGCGCGTTACACGCTCCGAGCGGCGGCGATCCAGGAGGGCGCAGAGCCGGCCGAGCTGCTGGTGCAGCTCAACGAGGCCGTGATGCTCCAGCGCGACGACACCCGCTTTCTCACGGCCGTCTGCGCATTCCTGGAGTCCGGCGAGAGCGACGGAGGGCTCAGGATCACCCTCTCGGTCGCGGGCCACCCGTCTCCGCTGAAGGTCAGCGCGGCGGGCGTGGCGACCAAGGTGGGGGGACTCGGCGCACTGATCGGCGTATGGGATGCGCCGGATCTCAGAGAGGAGGTGATCCACCTGCGCCAGGGCGAGCGGCTGGTGCTCTACACCGACGGCGTGGTGGAGGCGGGAGCGCCCTCCGCCGAACTGGGCGACGAGGGGCTCGCCCAGCTGCTGGCCGACACCGCCGGACAGAGCGCGGCGGCCACCGTCGCGGCGATCGAGGAGGCGGTGCTCTCGAGGGAGAAGGCGGCGCCTCGCGACGACCTCGCCGTACTGGTGGTCCGCCCCGACCCCGAAAGGGACCGGTAAGGACCCCCCGCTACGCTGAGCTCATGCTCGAGTTCCTGACCGGCCGCAAGCTCAAGATGCCCTCTCCGGAAGAGTCCCTGCCGGGTCGGGACACCCCGATCGTCGCTCCCGGAGACCACGCCGTGCTCGACACGCCGATGGCCCCGCCGTTTCCCGGCGACAGCGAGCACCTGATGGTCGGAATGGGCTGCTTCTGGGGGGCCGAGCGGGCGTTCTGGTCGCTCGGCGGCGTCCACACCACGGCGGTCGGCTACGGCGCGGGAATCACCCCCAATCCAACCTACGAGGAGGTGTGCTCCGGGCGCACCGGCCACAACGAGGTGGTGCTGGTGGTCTTCCGCCCGGCAGAGCTCTCCTACGACGAGGTGCTACGCACCTTCTGGGAGGGCCACGACCCGACCCAGGGGATGCGCCAGGGCAACGACAGGGGCACCCAGTACCGGTCGGGTATCTACACGACCTCGGACTCCCAGCAGCAGGCCGCTCTCGCCTCTCGCGATCGCTACGCGGAGGCTCTGGCTGCGGCGGGCCGCGACGATGAGATCACCACGGAGATCCTGTCGGCGGGCGAGTTCTACTACGCCGAGACCTACCACCAGCAGTACCTGCACAAGAACCCGGGTGGCTACTGCGGTCTCGGTGGCACGGGGGTCTCGTGCCCCGTCGGGCTCAACGTCGGCCCGTAGTCCTCAGTTCATGCTGGGATCGGCCGGCATGGAGGCCATGAGCGCATAGCCCCCGCCCATGCGCTGCAGGACCACCGGCCACAGGTCACCGTCCAAGAATGGGTCGTCGTGCGCGACCGGTGCGGTCACCCAGGCCTTCTCGCTGACCTCCGCGTCCAGCTGGCCCGGCGCCCATCCGGCGTAGCCCGCAAACACACGGAGCCGCCTCACGTCGGGAGCGGGTCGGTCGGGGTCGAGCAGGCCGAGGGTGCCGGTCACCGCGCTCCCGGCTTGCTCGGGGTCCTCGAAGTCGCCCAGGGCCAGCACCGTCGCCGGCTCCACCGGTCCGCCGGCGTGCACCACGTCCCCGTAGCCGGTCATCTCCGCCAGCGCCGGCACCGCCTCCACCACCCCGGTCTCGGTGGGTCGGTTGAGCACCAATCCCATCGCCCCGTCCTCGCCGTGATCGAGCACGAGCACCACCGAGCGCCGAAAGTAGTCGACCAGCTGAGGTGCGGCGATCAGGAGCTGTCCGCGAAGCGAGTCCACGCCCAGAGCCTTCCGGCTACCGCCCCTTCCAAACCGGATCGCGCTTCTCGGAGAAGGCGGTGGCGCCTTCGCGGGCGTCCTCGGACACGAACACGGGTCCGGCGATCTCCCCCTGCCGCTGCCAGGCCTCGGCTGTGCTCCACCCGGCTGATTCCACCAGGATGCGCTTGGAGGCGTGGAGCGCCAATGGACCGTTGGCGCCGATCTTGTCCGCCAGCTCGAGGGCGGCCTCCACGGCGGCGCCCGGCTCGACCAGCCGGTTGACCAGGCCAAGCTCCGCCCCGCGCTGGGACCGGATGGGGTCGCCCGTGAGCGCCAGCTCCATCGCCAGGTGGTAGGGAATCCTCTGTGGCAGGCGCAGCAGCGCCCCACCGGCGGCCACCAGGCTGCGCTTGACTTCCGGGATGCCGAGCTTGGCGCCCCGGGCAGCCACGAGCAGGTCACAAGCCAGCGCCACTTCGAATCCGCCCGCCACGGCGAACCCCTCGATCGCGGCGATCAGGGGCTTGACCGGCGGGCGCTCCACGATCCCCGCGAAGCCGCGTCCCTCGACGTAGGGGCTCTCTCCGCGGAGGAAGGCATCGAGGTCCATGCCGGCACAGAACCCGGTCCCGGCGCCTGTGATCACGCCCACTTTCAGATCGGCGTCGGAGTCGAGCACGTCGAGCGCCGTTGCGACGCCGCCGGCCAGGGCGGCGTTCACCGCGTTGCGGGCCTCCGGCCGGTTGAGGGTGATCAGAAGGGTGGAGCCCCGCCGCTCGGTGAGGACTGCCGGCTCGTCTGCCATCCCGATGTCATAGCAGGACGCAGGCCTCCGGGGCGCCGTCGGGACCGCGCACTAGCCTGGCGCTCTTGCGCCTGATCGTCGCCCGCTGCGAGGTCCGTTACACCGGCCGGCTCACGGCCGTGCTGCCCGAGGCCCTGCGCCTGCTGATGCTCAAGTCGGACGGCTCGGTGCTGGTGCACGCCGACACCGGCGGCTTCAAGCCCCAGAACTGGATGACGCCGCCCACGGTGATCGAGGAGGAGCCGGGCCGGATCGTGGTACGCAAGCACGCCGGCTCCACGGAGGACCGCCTGGAGATCATCGTGGCCGAGGTGATCTCCGATGTCTCGCACGACATGGGCGAGGCCGCGGCGCTGGAGAAGGAGGGGGTGGAGCGCGAGCTGCAGGAGCTGCTGGCCGACGCGCCCCACCACTGCGGCGAGGGCTTCCGGCTCGTGCGCCGCGAGTGGCCCACGGACATCGGGCCGGTCGACCTGATGTGCCGCGACTCCGGGGACGGCTGGGTGGCGGTCGAGATCAAGCGGGTGGCCACGATCGACAGCGTCGAGCAGCTCACGCGCTATCTCGAGCGCATCGCCGCCGACCCGGCCTTCGCCTCGCCCTGCCGCGGCGTCCTGGCGGCATCGCAGATCAAGCCGCAGGCCCGGGTGCTGGCGGAGTCGCGGAGGATCGTGTGCGTAGAGGTGGATCCCGCGGTGTTGCGCGGCGAGCGGGCGCCGGATCTGACCCTGTTCGCGGCGTAGCCGTCAGTCCCGGTCCCAAGGTCGCCTGTCCCCGATCGCCGGGAACCGCGAGCGCGCTCAGCGCCGGGGCCATCGCGGGCTCAGGCGCTTCTTGCGCCTGGGCGTGAGCTGTGGCTTCATCCGCCGCAAGCGCGTCTTGCGCCTGGGCCTGAGCTGTGGCTTCATTCGCCGCCACGCGGGCTTGCGCCGCGTCCGGCTCCGGGCCAGCGCCGCCCCGCCCACTCCCAGCGCCGCCAGCCCCGCGGCGATCACGCCCGGGCGTGAGAGCAGGCCGCGAAACTGCGACTCGACCTCGGGCCACAGCTCGCCCTCGACCAGCCGGCCTGCGGCCTCCGGGGTGGAGGCGAGCTCCTTCACCGAGATCGGCGCGCCGAAGGCCACCTGCACCCGCCGAGGTCGCGGAATCGGCCCGAACCACAGTTTGTCGGTGCCCGTGATGGCGGCCGGGATCATCGGCGCTCCCGCCTCGATGGCCAGCCGCGCAGCCCCGCGCCGGGGCTCGCCGAGCGAGTCGGGCTCGCGCACTCGGGTGCCCTCGGGAAAGAGCGACAGGAGGCCACCCTGGTCGAGGATCGCGCGCGCGGTGTCGAGCGCGTCCTCATCGGACTCCCCTCTGCGCACGGGAAAGGCTCCCAGCCTCACGAGCAGCGGCCCCTTCCAGCCCTCGAACAGCTCCGACTTGCCCATGAAGCGCAGGTGCCGGCGAGTGGCGGCGCCGATGAAGAACGAGTCCCAGAAGCTCTTGTGGTTGGGCGTGATCACCGCGGGGCCGGACTCGGGCAGGTGCTCGGCGCCGCTGATCCGCAGCCGGAACCAGAGCCGGAAGAAGGCCACGAAGGTCGCGCGCACGGGGGCGTAGAGCAGCCGGGAGGGCCCGCGCTCGCGAGCGCGGCGGTGAGCCTCGGAGTTGGTCACGCCCCAACATTAGAAGCCGAGCGCCCGGGTACCTTCGTCGGACATGGACGAGGAACGCGGAATCGGCACGGTGGCCTACCGGGCGGTCCTGCTCGCGGCAGGGTTGCTGCTGTTGGGGATCCTCTTCCACGAGCTCGTCACCCTGCTGCTGGCGATCCTGATCACGGTGATCGTTGCGATTGCCCTGTCCGCGGTGGCCGAGCGCCTCGAGCGCCGGCAGGTGCCGCGGGCGATCGGCGCGCTGATTGCGCTGGTGATCGGGGTGGGGCTGATCGTGGGGTTCTTCGCCCTCGTGATCCCCTCCTTCGTCGAGCAGACCAACGAATTCGCAGGCGAGGTGCCCGCCTACATCGATGACCTGAGTGACCGGGTGGGCGACCTCACCGGCGCCCAGCCCACGGAGGTCACCGACCGGGTCCAGGACTTCACGCAGCGATACACCGACGATCCCGGACTGCTGATCGGGCCGCTGGCTTCCATCGGCCTGGGCGTGGCGGGGGTGCTCGCCGCGTTCGTCCTGATCCTCATCACCGCCTACTACATGGCCATCAACCCCGCGCCGCTGATCGACGGCGTGCGCCGGGTCGTGCCTCCGGTCTACCGCCCGCGGGCCGATGAGATCATGCGACGGCTGCGCAGCTCCTGGGTGGGCTGGATGCAGGGGGTGGCGGCCGACATGGTGGTCTCCGGGGTGCTGCTCTACATCGGGCTGAGCATCGTCGGCCTGGACTTCGCGATCTTCTTCGCGGTGCTGGCGGCGCTGCTGGTGGTGATCCCCTACTTCGGGGCGATCGCGGGCGGCATCCCGCCCGTGCTGTTCGCTCTCACTCAGTCGCCCGGCAAGGCCCTGCTGGTGATGGGCATCTACGTGCTGGTGCAGCAGGTAGAGGGCAACCTCACGATTCCGCTCGTGATGTCGCGCACCGTGAAGCTGCACCCGGCGGTGATCGCGGTCGGCGTGGTGGTGGTCGGCCAGCTGTTCGGGCTCCTCGGCCTGATCGTGGCCGTGCCGATCCTGTCGTTGATCGTGATCCTGGTGGAGGAGCTGTGGATAAATCCGATGGAGGAGGCCGATCGTCGCGACGAGCCTGGCCCGATGGGCGTCCCGCCCTCCTCGGAGGTGGCTGAGACGGCCGCGTCGCCGGCCCCCTGAGGATCAGATCTTGATGATCGCGATCACGAAGGATGCGATGCAGCAGATCACGATCACCACCTGCATGTAGATCCAGAACCGGGGCATATACTCAGATTGTGACCATCGGAGCTTCGATCTTCATCGCGGCGGTAGGAGCGATCCTCCGCTACGCCGTGACCGGCAGCGTCTCCGGCATCGACATCCCCACTGTCGGCACCATCCTCATCGTCGCCGGGGTGGTGGGCCTGGTGGCAGGGCTTGCGCTCGAGTTCTCCGGTCGCGACCGTGATCGCGACCGTGTCGCGCCGCCCCGCGACCGGTACTGAGCTACTCGATCAGCGCCTGGCGCAGCGCGATGGCCACGGCGTGCACCCGTCCGTCGGCCTCGAGCTTGGTGATGGCCCGCTTCGTGTCTGACTTGACCGTCTCGGCCGAGAGCCCGATGCGGGACGCCACCTGCTCGGTGTGCAGCCCCGCGGCCAGCAACTGCAGGATCTCCCGCTCGCGTTCGGAGAGCGGGGCCTCTTCCACACCCTGGCTCATCAGCAGCGTGGGAGAGAGCGACGGGTCCACGAAGGCGTCGCCGTCGCTCACCGTGCGGATCGCGCGGATCAGGTCCTCGGGTGGCGAGCCCTTCAACACGTAGCCGCGGGCACCGGCCGCGATCGCATCCGACAGCAGCCGCTTGTCGCCGTAGGCGGAGAAGACCACCGTGCCGGCGGCGGGCGCCTCCTGAGCGATCCGCTTGACGGTCGAGATGCCGTCGATGCCGGGCAGGCGGACGTCCACGATCACCACCTGCGGCGAGTGCCGCCCGAGTGCGTCGATGGCCTCCTCGCCCGAGGGGACCGACTCGAGGAGCTCGATGTCGTCAGCTCCCCCGAGCAACAGCTCCAGGCCCTCGCGCACCGCCGGGTGGTCATCGACGGCGAGGCAGGTGATGGAGGCGACCATTGGCCGGGCATCGTAGACGGCGATCGTCGGAAATGCCACGGAAATCGCCCCGGGTGACCCCTGCGCCTATGATCGATGTCGACCTCCGCGGGCAAAGGAGCTGCATGTTCGGAGCGATCGTTGTGGGAACGGACGGATCCAGCACGGCCCAGGAGGCTGTGCGCCAGGCCACGGAGCTGGCGCGCGCGCTGGGCGCCAAGGTGTATCTCGTGAGCGCTTACGAGCCGGTGCCCGAGGGACGCCTGCGCGATGAGCGCCGAGGGGTGCCCGATGATCTCCAGTGGATGGTCAATCCGCGCGAGGACGTGGAGGAGACCCTTGACCAGGGCGCAAGCACCCTCAAGGAGTCAGGGATCGAGGTGGAGACGCTGGCCCGCGAAGGAGATCCCGCGAATGCGATCCTCGACGTCGCCGAGGAGAAGGACGCCGACCTGATCGTGGTCGGCAACAGGGGCATGACAGGCGCCAAGCGCTTTCTGCTCGGCTCGGTGCCGAACAAGGTGTCTCATCACGCTCCCTGCAGCGTGATGATCATCCGCACGACCTGA
>Ga0136613_10001631_pt1 | contig 11666 bp, 9 predicted proteins | sample AntDrymUQ2722106_2_FD_106649 | JGI IMG/M metagenome (GOLD analysis project Ga0136613, IMG submission 106649) | Polar desert sand microbial communities from Dry Valleys, Antarctica - metaG UQ272 (21.06) | ecosystem: Environmental > Terrestrial > Soil > Desert | place: Antarctica: Dry Valley... | reverse complement strand
TTCGTCCCATGCCCACGAGGTCCGCCGATACCCTGCCGTCCACGCCCGGCAAGGGGTCTAGTAAGACCCGGCCGACGCCGGCGCAGGGGCCAAAAAGTATCGAGACGAGCTCCCCGACAGTCGTCACCCTGACGCGCCAGCCGCCGCGCGACGCCCCGAGCTCGAGGAACATCCTGGCCTCGTCTTCGAAGCTGAAGACCGGCAGCGCTTTCTTTCCTCTGGCGAGGCCGGTGGTCAACACACTCATTCGTCCGGCCTCGACCTTTGCGATCAGCCAGAATAGTCTTGGTGCGAGATTGTTCATCAAGGCGGTCCCTTTCTAGCTGGCGGTCTTCCTGGCCCTCAAGCTCTTGAAAAGACGGCCGCCAAGCCTGCTCAGCTCCGATGTCCAGTGGCGGTTGGCGCGCTTTTTGCGGCTCTTCTTGGCTTCTGTTGCCAGGCGCTCCTGCTCAGCCTCGCGCATCATCTCTTGGTGGCGTTGCCTACCAAACTGGAGATACATTGGCTCGTGCATCTTCGATAAAACCTTCCTCCCTCTACGCTGCTTGACTTCGATCAGACGCTCCGGTACCCGCCTTCCGCCGGCGCGTGCCGGGTCGAGGCCACCGCTCGATTTGCGGCGTAATATCAGGCCGGTCCACCTTCGATGTCCGCCGGGGAGACATCCGCTCGAGCCCGAGGTCCCGTCTCATACCCTCTCTCGAACTCCCGACGATCCTGAGATCGGTGAGTATCCGCACCATCTCATGCCTCGTGGCCATCCGGCGCACATACTCCTCCTGGACTACCTCTTGCAGGCGTGCTCCTTCGCCGATGCGGTGTAGAACGTACTCCAGAACCTTGTCTCCACGGGTCCAGCCGTGGGAGCGTCCGAAGAGCCTGGCCCAGAGAGCCTTCCACTTCTCGTACACGAGAACCTCCTTCGCTGGGTTCGTCTTTGCTCTCACGGAGCTTCTTTGTTTACGCTTCTCAGTCTGGACTTCGGGCGTGTGACCGGCGTGTGAGGATCATGAGAGTTTCCACAGAAACGCGTCGACAGGATTTTGCGATCTTGTTCCGCGGTGGGAATCGAGACTGCGGAGCACCCGCCGGGTTACGGCAGGATTCCTGTCTCGTCCGGCCCATTCGAGCCAGCGGGGTACTCCAGAAGCGGCGCTCTTCCTCGCGCCCAGGCGTCGAGGACGGGCTCGACGATTCGCCAGGACTCCTCTGCCTCGTCCGCGCGGATCGAGAGGATGGGATCACCCTCCAGCACGCCGAGCAGCAGGCGTCCGTAGGCCGGTATCTCTTGCGGGGCGAGCCTCGCCCCGAGCTCGATGTGCTCCAGGTCGAACGGGTCGCCGGGGCCGTTGATGTTCGTGGTAAGGGAGATCCGATCCGGCTCCAGGAGGAACCGCAGCACGTTCGGCTCGGGCTTTCTCTCTTGACTGAAGGCGAGGTATGGGACGGACTTGAAGTGGATCGCGATCTCCGCCCGGTCTCGCGCGAGCGCCTTGCCGCTACGCAGCACGAACGGCACGCCTGACCAGCGCCAGTTGTCCACAAAGAGGGTTATCCGGGCGAAGGTCTCGGTCTCGCGCCCCGGATCGACGCCATCCTCGTCCGCGTAGGAGGGTATCTCCTCGTCTCCGATGCGGCCAGCAGAATAGCGGGCGCGCACAGTCCCGCGCGCGCTCTCCTCCGGGGTGGGGGAGCGCGCGGCCCGGAGCACGTCTGCCTTGCGGTCGCGCAGATCACGCTCTTGGAGGGTCGTGGGCGGCTCCATGCCGACCAGGCACAGTAGTTGCAGGAGGTGGTTCTGGATCACGTCCTTCAGCGCCCCCGCCTCGTCGTAATAGCCGGCCCGACCTTCGAGGGCGAGGGTTTCGTCCCAGACGATCTCGACTCGCTCGATGTGGTCGTGGTTCCACAGGGGCTCGAAGACGCGGTTGGCGAAGCGCAATCCCAGCACGTTCTGGACCGTCTGCAGGCCGAGGAAGTGGTCGACCCGGAACACGGCCTCCTCGGGGAAGGAGTCGCGCAGCAGCCGGTTCAGTTCTCGGGCACTCCTTAGATCCTCGCCAAAGGGTTTCTCGATGACGACCCGGCTGCCCTCCGGCAGATCCGCGATGTTGAGCGCCTCTATGGTGGGTGCGAAGACCGTCGGCGGCAGGGCCAGGTAGGCGACCACCGGCTCCCCGGAGTCTTTGAGTGGCGCCTCTATCCGCCCCGGGTCGGTCACGTCGGCCCGGTGGTAATCAAGTACCTCCACGAACTCCCGGCGCGCTTTTGCGGAGAGGTCCGGCGTGTGCTCGGCCAGGTTCTCCTCCGCGAAGGCGCGAAAGCTTTCGGTGTCCCAGTCGTCGCGGGCGAGGCCGGAGACCGCGAACCCCTCCGGGAGCTTATCCGCCTCACGCAGCCGGGCCAGGGCAGGGAGCAGATAGCGGAGCGTCAGGTCCCCGGTGGCCCCGAGGATGAGCATACGCCGTATCATGGGCGGCTCCTTCTCTCCGTTTCGCGGGCCAGGTTGAAGCCGCTGGAGATCACGCCGATATGGCTGAAACCTTGCGGGAAGTTGCCGAGAAAGGCGCCGCTCGTAGGATCCACCTGCTCCGGGAGCAGGCCCAAGGGGTTGGCCCGGTCGCACAGGGAATCGAACAGCTCCGAGGCCTCCTCGAGGCGCCCCTGGCGCGCGAGGTTGTCCACGAGCCAGAAGCTGCACAACAGGAAGGCACCCTCATGGCCGGACAAACCGTCGGGCGACTCTTCGGGCAGGTAGCGGTAGATGAGTCCGTCGCCGGCCCCCAGGCGGCGCGAGATGGCCTCGGCGGTCGCGACCATCTTCGGGTGGTCGGCGGGGATCACGCGCCGGAGCGGCATGGCGAGGATGCTCGCGTCCAGGCCGCCGCCTCCGAGGTGCTCGGTGAGCGCGTTCAGCTCCGGGTCCCAGGCGTCCTCCAGTATCGTGCGGCGCATCTTCTCAGCCTCTGCCCGCCAGCCCTTGACGTCGGCGGGTAGATCGAAGCGTTCGGCTAGCTTGGCCCCGCGGTCGAGGGCGACCTGGCAGAGGGCCGCCGAGTAGGTGAACGGGCGGCCCGAGGTTCGCACCTCCCAGATGCCGTGGTCGGGCTCGCGCCACTCCCGGCGGGCGGCTTCGATTAGCTCGCGGAGCTTGTTCCAGAGGGCCGCATCGATCTCCCCGCCGCCCGAGGCCCACTGGTAGGCGCAGTCGAGGATCTCCCCGAAGACGTCGTGCTGGCGCTGCTCGTCGGCGGCATTGCCCCACCTGACGGGCGACGAGCGCCGGTAGCCTTCGAGCTCGGGGTCCTCGCGCTCGGGCTGTGGTTTCTCGCCGTCGAGGTCGTAGAGGACCTTCGGACGCCCGTGGCGCTCCGTGGCGTCGAGCACCCACCCGAGGAAGCCCGCGGCCTCACTCGTGAGGCCGATGCGCCTCAAGGCGTACACGGAGAAGGCGGCGTCCCGGATCCAGGCGTAGCGGTAGTCCCAGTTGCGCTCGCCGCCGATCCATTCGGGTAACGAGGAGGTGGGAGCGGCCACGAGGGCGCCGCTCCCCGTATGGTCGAGGAGCTTGAGCGTTATCGCCGAGCGCCGCACCAGTTCCTCTCGGGGTCCCTCGTAGCCGAAGCACCGCATCCAGCGACGCCAGACCTCGAGCGTGGTTTGCAAGAGTTCGTCCGGCGAGGCGGGGTGGTGACGGCGGCGCCTGCCGCCCCAGCGCAGTACGAAGGTGGCACGATCGCCGGCCTCTAGATCCAGCGTAGTCCGCATACCCTCCAGCGGTGCGGTCGCCCGGAGCTGGAGATCGAGGTCGGGCCGGGAGGCGCAGCGGATCCTGATGCCGTCTCCGCATCTTTCGGCCGTGGCGCCATCCCTCGGCTCTATCGCCACCCGCAGGCGTGCCGGCCCGCCGAGCACTTCGACCGAGCGCAGGAGCTCCCCGCGGGCCGCCGGCGCGTCCTCGTTCAGGTCCGCGCCGGAGCGGAGGGTGAGGGCGTCGGTGACCCGCACCACGCCGGACTGGCCGCGCATCTCGGTGACGAGCACGCCGCTGTCCGGCCGGTAGTACTGCCGGGATTCGACCAGATCCTCGGGTGCTACGGTGAAGGTCCCGCCGCGCTCCTTGTCCAGGATGCCGCAGAAGAGCGGTGGGGAGTCGAAGCGGGGGACGCAGAGCCAGGGGATCGAGCCGTCCCGCCCGACGAGCGCGGCCGTGACGCCGTCGCCGATCAGGCCGTGATCCTCCAGCGACAGGTAGCCGGCCACGGGAACCAGGGGTTTGAAGCTCGCGTCAGGCACAGCGGTTACCACTCTCCTTTCTACGGCGGACCACCGACTATCATCGGTGCGCCCGGCAACTCCGTATGTTACCCGGCACGACCGTTTGGCGCTCGAACGATATGTCGCACGAACGATATGTCGCACGAACACACGGGTAGGGGCTTCCTTCCCGCGGGTTAGAGGCTCTCGTCCGGAGCTAACCGAGTGCCGACCATAACGTTTGCCACGGGCGCGCCGCGGCAACTTCTTTTCTCGCGCCGGTTTATCACGGCGAGACCACGGAGTCGCCCGCCTTCGGCGGCGACCGTCCTTCTCGCAGCGCTTGCCACACGCGTGGGCGCGGGATAGCCGTGGGGCGGTTGCATGGGGGAGCGATGCCTCCGACGCGAACCTTGCCCCTGTCCTCCCGTCGAAGGTGAGTCTCACGGGGTCACGCTCATCTTCTCTGTGGAAATTCTCACGGTCCTCAAAGACCATTCACACGATCGGGGATCAAACTGCGAGAAAGTAGATACCTTGACGGAGGAGGACAATCTCATGGACCTGCTACCCGGGACCGAGCTGGATAAACTCACCGGGAAACCCAGAGGAGCGTGCGTCTCGATCTTCCTCCCAACCCATCGGGCGGGAGCGGAGACGCGGCAGGACCCGATCCGGCTCAAGAACCTCTTGGATGAGGCCGAGGAGCGCCTCGTCGCGAGGGGGCTTCGCACCCCGGAGACCGGGCGGCTGCTGGAGCCGCCCCGAGATCTGCTCGCCGACGACGCCTTCTGGCGGCACCAGGGCGACGGTCTCGCCCTGTTCCTCTCCTCGGACGAGTTCCGCTACTACCGGTTGCCGCTCTCCTTCGAGGAGTTGGTGGTCGTCGCCGACCGCTACCACCTCAAGCCGCTCCTGCCCCTGCTGGTCGAGGACGGGCAGTTCTACGTGCTTGCCCTCAGCCAGAACGGGGTGCGGCTACTGCAGGCCACACGCCACACGGTAGAAGAGGTCGAGCTGAAAGACGTGCCCGAGAGCCTCGCTGACGCCCTGAACCGCGACGGCCAGGAGAAACAGCTCCAGTTCCACACGGGAACGAGCGGCGGGGGAGGCAGCAGGCCCGCCGTCTTCCACGGCCACGGAATCGGCGACGAAGGCTCGAAAGACGACATCCTGCGGTACTTCCGCCAGGTCGACCGGGGCGTCTGGGAGCTGCTGAAAGGCCGGTGGGCGCCGCTGGTTCTGGCGGGGGTAGCCTACCTCCTGCCGATCTACAGGGAGGCCAGCGCGTATCCCAATCTGGTGGATGAGGGGGTTACGGGGAATCCCGAAGGGCTGCGAGCCCAAGAGCTGCACGAGAAGACCTGGGAGGTGATGCGGACACGCTTCTTGAAAGCGCAACGGGAGGCGATCGTCCGGTATGAGCAGTACGCGGGCACGGGGCTCACCTCCACCGACCTCGAAACGGTGGTCCCCGCCGCCTACTTCGGGAGGGTGGACCTCCTGTTCGTGACCAACGGCTCCCACAGGTGGGGGATCTTCGATCCGGCCGCCGGAGAGGCCCGCCTGCACCGGAAGACCGAAGCCAGAGACGGGGATCTTGTGGACTTCGCCGCGGTCCAGACGCTCCTGAACGGCGGGACCGTGTACGCGCTGGACCCAGAGGAGATGCCAGAGGAGGCGGACGTGACGTCCGTGTTTCGCTACTGACGAGAGGAGCGTTTATTCAAGAGACAGCCGAGGAGGATGGGAAGCCGCCCGCTCGTCGCGGTCGACAGCCGGGGTCCGGGTATCGTGAAACGCGCGGCTCTGGGCAGCGCCTCCACCGACGTGTTGAGATCCGCGAAGGTCTATCAAGCTGTTTGCGGACTGCTGGTATTGGTATAGTGGCTCAGGAAGAGGGAAGGGGTTTTGGATGAGTGCCTTACCGACCAAAATACTGTTGGCCTCCGATGGCTCGGAAGACGCGGCCGCAGCCGCCCGCGCGGCGACGGACGTATCCGGGAAGGTCGGCGCGGAGCTCCACGTGGTGCACGCCTGGCAGACCCCAACACCGCCCGCCTACACCCGTTACGCGTTGCCGGTCGAGCATTCTTCCTGGTACGAGCGGCAGGCCGAGGATCTGCTTGATGGGCAGGTCAAGCGGATAGAGGAAGCGGGTGAGGCCGTCGCCGGAGCCCACCTCCGGAAAGGACCCGCGGTGGACGAGATACTCGATCTGAGCGAGGAACTGGAGGTTGGTCTCATCGTCACGGGAAGCCGGGGCTTGGGTCTGCTCAGGAGGCTTGTCATGGGGAGCGTCTCCGACGGCGTCGCTCACCACACGACCCGGCCGGTTCTGGTGGTCCGAGGCGGCGAGCACGCCTGGCCGCCCTCTCGCATAGTGGTCGGCGAAGATCTCTCCGAGGAGGCGGAAGGGGCCGCGAGGCTGGCCGTCAATCTCGGAAAGCTTTTCGAGGCCGAGGTGCGTCTGGTGCTGGCTTACCCGCGGTTCCCGCGGTTCACCACCCAGAGGGTGGCCGTCCGGCCGGATGCGTGGACGGCCGAGGAGGGCCTGCGCCGGGCGGAAGAAGCCCTGGAGGAGCTGTCCGGAGAGCTGGAGGGAGAGCTGGGGTGGCGTCCTCAGACCCGGGCGGTGGTAGGAGACGCGGCGTCCGTCATCCTGGAGGCCGCCGACGAGAGCCGGGAGCCGGCCCTGATCTCGGTGGGCAGCCGGGACCTGGCGCAGTTCGTGCGTATCAGGCTGGGGAGCGTCTCGTCCGACGTGCTCCGGGCAGCCAACGGGCCGGTTCTGGTTTACAAGCGTCCCGCCAGGTAACCGGATTTCGCAGCCGCTGCGCGCTCTGAACCCTCGCGCGTCCGGCCCCGTTGACGGATTCCCTGCTGATAGCCCTCGGAGTGCTGCTTCTCTATGCGGGCGGCGAGCTCCTGGTGAGAAACGCGACCCGGTTGGCCCTGGCCGCGGGCATGAGTGCGCTGACGGTCGGGCTCACCGTGGTGGCTTCCGGCACCACGAGCCCCGAGCTGGCCATCACCCTCACCGCCGCGGTGAGAAGGCACGTGCCCTCGACGCTCCCGCGGAGAGAGGCGTGCGATCCGGGTCGAAACCTTCTGTTCTGTGAGAATCCTCATCGTTATCAAAGGCTGTTCATATGTCGAAAATCGATACTGTCGGAGCAGAGAGCGAAGCTCTCCGATACCGGGACCGTAACCGGCAAGCTCCTTGCCGGTCGGCCCGGCGGGGCGGAAGCGTATGCCCCGGAGGGCAGCAGGTTCGGGGTGTCGCGGTGTGATCGTTGGAGAAGGGAGCGCTGTGTGAGCCGTCCTTTTCGGATCAGGCGGGCGTTCGGCATAGACGTGAGGGTCCACTGGACCTTCTTCTTGCTGCTTGTCTTCTTCGCGTTTGTCGGCTACCGGGTCTCGGGCAGCCTCGCGGGCGGCCTGGTCGCCGTCGGCATCATCGCCGCGCTGTTCGCCTGCGTGTTGTTGCACGAGCTCGGCCATTCGGTGGTCGCGCAAAGGTTGGGCGTCGGCGTTCGGGACATAACGCTCCTCCCGATAGGAGGGCTCGCCCGCCTGAAGTCTTTTCCAGAGAGGCCTCTCGACGAGGTCAGGATAGCCGTTGCGGGACCGCTGGTTAATGTCGTGCTCGCCCCGGCGTTCTTCGGCGCGGCCCTGTTGCTCGGGGCGGAGTTGTCGGACATGGGCGGCCTGTCGTTCGAGTCCGTATCGGTGGGGCAGGTGCTGCTTTACCTGGGTTTCCTGAACGTTCTCCTCGCGGTCTTCAACATGGTTCCGGCCTTCCCGATGGACGGCGGGCGGGTCTTGAGGGGTCTTCTGTCGACCCGGCTCGGGACCGTTAGGGCAACGGACATCGTCTCGGCCGTCGGGCAGTCTCTCGGCATCGTCTTCTTCCTGACGGGACTTCTTGGCGGCCGGATCCTGCTCGCGCTGATAGCGGTCTTCATCTTCTTCGGCGCTGCCGGCGAGACGCGGATGGTGCGCCGGAGGGAGACCATGCGCGGCCTTACGGTCTCGGACGTGATGGGCGTCAGGGACCGCACGGAGACCGTCGCTCCTTACCAGGGCTTCGGACGGCTCCTCGACCTGGCCGTGCGCGGCTACCAGAAAGACTTCCCGGTGGTGGACGACGACGGAAAGCTGGCTGGCATGGTCACGCGAGACGAGATCTCGGCCGCGGTCCTCTACCCGAACGGGTCCTCCGATGTTCGCGACCTGATGAAGACCGGCTTCCCGACCGTCTCGCCCGGAGCGGACCTCTTCAGGGTCGGCGAGCTTACCCTCCAGGAGAGCGGCCTCCGGGCGCTTCCCGTGGTGGAGAACGGCGAGGTGGTCGGCATGCTGACCGTGGAGGGCATCGGCCGGGCGAGCCTGCTCAGGCAACCCCCCGGCAAGCTATGACGTATCGTCCGACGAAAATCTTGCTGGCCATTGACGGATCGGAGACCGCGGCCCTGGCCGCCGAGGCCGCCGTAGACCTGGCCGACAGGGCCGGCGCGGAGCTGCACGTGGTGCACGTCCGGGAGGTCTTCCCGCGCCGGTCTTACGCCCCGATCCGCCGCTACACGGCAAGAGAGGCGGCAAGACGCTCCCGCCTCTGCGAGCAGAGCGCCGAAGAGCTACTCGCGGAACAGGTGCGCGAGATACAGGCCGCCGGAGGATCGGTCGTGGGAGTCCATCCGAGCAACGGACGTCCGGCGGACGAGATCCTGGCTCTGGGCGGAGAGTTGGGGGTGGACCTGATCGTGCTGGGCAGCCGGGGATTGGGGATGGTCAAGCGGCTTGCGGCGGGCAGCGTCTCCGAGGAGGTCGCGCGGCGCGCCGCCTGCCCGGTGCTCGTGGTGCGAGGCGAGGACGGAGCGTGGCCTCCGAGGAGGATAATCGTCGGGGACGATTCCTCGACGGGCGCCAGGGAGGCCGGAGAGCTGGCTGTCGGTATCGGTAAGCTGTTTGGGGCGGAGATGCTCCTGGTGCGGGCGCACCCGGTTATCGTGCCGATGTTCGAGGCGGTGAGGTACGCGCAAAATACCGCCGCGACGTCCGACGACGCTTTGCGTCGGCAAGAGATGGATCTGGAGTCGCGCGCGAGGGGGTTGGAAGGAGAACTGGGGCCTCGTCCAAGAGTCAGGGTGACCGAAGGAGAAGCGACCTCGGTGATCCTGAGAGCCGCTGAAGAGTCCGGAGGGCCGGCGCTCGTCGCGGTGGGCCGGCGGGGGCTCGGAGTGGTCGACCGGTTGAGGCTGGGCAGCGTCTCCGCCGGCGTGCTCAGGGGCGCAAATGGACCGGTCCTGGTCGTCCCCGATCCTGAATGCCGGCGTGCGCTGTAGGGAAAGCCGGGCCACGAGGTTGCCAGGATCAGGAATCGGCGGTCGCGGAACGCCCGGAGCGCAAAGCCACGGCCCGTCATCGCAAAAACGATCACGGGTCGCTCGCGACCGGCGAGGAGCGGCGGCAACACCCTGCCATTCCTTCGTGCCCCATATCCTCTGGGGTCCTCGACGGCCGTTCCTGTGCAAACTCTCATGATCCCCACAAACCCTTCACACACTCAAAGTCAAAACTAACGGGGAGAAGGAAGAAGCCGGCCCTGCGAAGGAGGCTTCGAGAGATGAACGGAGCGTTACCGAGAGGAGCGTGTGATCGTGTCCTACACGGCTGTAAATCCTGAAGAGTCCACCGGACGGTTCGCGGTCCCGGAAGAGTGCGTGGGGTACGAGGTCTTGGACCCCTGGTACAGAAGGATCGGGAGCGTGGAAGAATTGCTGGTGAACAAGGGGGGCGAGCCAGAATACTTGAGGGTGAGGAATGGTCTGCTCGGCCTGAAATTGTTCTTGATCCCCGTGCGGACGGTCGAGGTGGACGCGGCACGACGGATCCTCCTGCTACTGCGGTAGAGATTCGTGCTCGGCGAGATCCCCGATCAGGACGCCGCCCTGCGCGAGCTGCGCCGCGTCCTCAAGCCTGGCGGACGCCTCGTGGTCGGCGAAGCGTTGCCGGACCCCCACATGGTCCCACCGCTATCTACCCGAGGAATATCCGATCGCGTCTACTACGAGCCGAAGGGTCGGGGCGCGGAGGCGGGGATCCGGGACCGGCTGGAGCAGTGGCGCGAGGCCAGAGAGAAGCGAGAGGAATAGAGGCTTCTATACGGCGCGCGGCGGGAACTTCGCCAGGTCGCGCCGCAAGTCTTCATGTGGCGCAGGGCCATGCGTTCGGTTTCGAGGACTTTCACGGTTGCGGGTCGTGGCTGAAGATCCGTCCGAGCACGGGGCTCTCGAATCCGGTGGATAGACACTCCATGTAGACCTCATCCCACAGCTTCCCGCCCATCATGCGGCACTCGCGCCGCCGGCCGCACTCCCGGAAGCCCGCCTTGGTGTAGGCGCGGATGCCTGCTGGATTGAACTCGAAGACCGTGAGCATTACGTTGTGGAGGCCGAGGGCGGTGAAGGCGTAGTCGAGCATGAGGCGTGTAGTTTCCGTGCCGTATCCCTTGCCTCGGGCATCTGGTTCTCCGATGATGATGCCGAACTCGGCGCTCCGGTTGCGGTGGTCCACGGGTTGCAGACAGGTGTTGCCGATGGGAAGCATGGTGGGCCGCTCGTAGACGGTGAAGAAGGCTTCGTCCCCGGCCTTCGTCCTCTCCTCGTACCAGCTCACTTCCTGTTCTCTGGTCATGGGGAGTGGCGGCAGGATGAGGTTGCGAACCGTGCCGAGGTCGTTGATCCAACGCTGGTAGTCAGGGACGAGGTCCCGGCGCAGAGGACCCAGCGCCATAAGCTCCCCCACGATGTTCAGGATAGGTTGCTCATCCGTCATGGGGGATCTCCCCGTCTCGCGGCTGCCGATCTTCCGCGCTTTTCTCCTGATGCCTGATACCTGAAGCCTGATGCCCATCCAACGGCGTCTTCTCGTTGGTCGCGGTCAAAAGAGCAAGGAACACGAACGGCTCGAACCAGTTCACATACGGATAGAACCAGTAGTTGACGGTAAGCTCGAACGCGATGACGAGCGCGGCCGAGAGGGCCGCCAGCCGGCGCACCGTCCTCTTTCGTGGCACGAAGGCGAAGAGGAAGCCCAGGAGGGTCACGAAGACCGTCATCGGGCGTTGCAGGAAATCTAGGGCGGGGACCTGAGTGTAGATGGTCCACGGGCTCACGCGGTCGCCCTGGAAGGCGAGGGTCTTCTCGTAGAACGTCCTGGCGCCTTCGATGGGGTCCCCGCCGAGGAAGAGGACCCAGAACGATGCGACGAGCACCGCCGCGCCGCCGAGGAAGAAGTCCAGGATGGGCGTGCGACGCCGTCCTCCCTGCATTAGCCAGAGGGGGCCGAGTGCGAGGGGGTACAGCTTGATGGCGAACCCCGCCGCTATCGTCGCGCCGCGTCCT
>Ga0136613_10001630_pt1 | contig 11668 bp, 9 predicted proteins | sample AntDrymUQ2722106_2_FD_106649 | JGI IMG/M metagenome (GOLD analysis project Ga0136613, IMG submission 106649) | Polar desert sand microbial communities from Dry Valleys, Antarctica - metaG UQ272 (21.06) | ecosystem: Environmental > Terrestrial > Soil > Desert | place: Antarctica: Dry Valley... | reverse complement strand
TGCCGACGACCTCGCGCACCTTGTCCTGCACGGCGGGCATGCGCGTCATGCCGCCGACGAGGACGACGTGGTCGATGTCCTTCGCCTGGAGGCCCGCGTCCTTGAGCGCCTGCTTGGTGGGGCCGACGGTGCGCTCGATCAGCTCCGCGCTCAGCTCGTTCAGCTTCGCGCGCGTGAGCTGGAGATCGAGGTGCTTCGGGCCCTCGGGGGTTGCGGTGACGAAGGGCAGGTTGATCTGCGTCCCCTGCGTCGAGGAGAGCTCGATCTTGGCCTTCTCGGCGGCCTCGTAGAGCCGCTGGAGGGCCATGCGGTCGCCCGCGAGGTCGATCCCCTGCTCGCGCTTGAACTCGGCGACCATCCAGTCGACGATCGCCTTGTCGAAGTTGTCGCCCCCGAGGTGGTTGTCGCCGTTCGTGGCCTTCACCTCGAAGACGCCGTCGCCGAGCTCGAGCACCGAGACGTCGAACGTCCCGCCGCCGAGGTCGAAGACGAGGATCGTCTGGTCCTCCTCCTTGTCGAGCCCGTACGCGAGCGAGGCCGCGGTCGGCTCGTTGATGATCCGGAGGACGTTCAGGCCGGCGATCTTGCCGGCGTCCTTGGTCGCCTCTCGCTGCGCGTTGTTGAAGTAGGCGGGGACCGTGATGACCGCGTCGGCGACCGACTCGCCCAGGTAGGCCTCGGCGTCGGCCTTCAGCTTCTGCAGGATCATGGCGGAGATCTCCGGCGGGGCGAACTCGCCGTCGCCGGCCTTGACGCGCACGTCGGCGTTCGGGCCGCGCACGACCTCGTACGGGACGATCGTCATCTCCTCGGAGACCTCGTCGTACTTGCGCCCGACGAAGCGCTTGATCGAGAAGACGGTGTTCTGCGGGTTCGTGACGGACTGGCGCTTCGCGGGCGCCCCGACGAGCCGCTGGCCGTCCTTCGTGAACGCGACGACGGACGGGGTGGTGCGCCCGCCCTCGGCGTTCGGGATGACGGTCGGCTCGCCGCCCTCGAGCACGGCCATACACGAGTTGGTCGTGCCGAGATCGATTCCGATGGTCTTTGCCATGTGGTGCTTCCTCCGTAGGTCGCTAAGAAAATCTAAGCGGAAGCATATCAACTCCCTCCCAGTGCTCTCCGATGAGTTCGCGACGTGCTCCCGGTCTTCAGAGGGAGATACCGGCAAGAAAGGAGCACTCATGGGGAAGGTCAGGTTCGAGATCTCGATGTCCCTGGACGGGTTCATCGCCGGGCCGAACGCGAGCCTCGAGCAGCCGCTGGGCGAGGGCGGCGAGGGTCTGCACGAGTGGGGCGTCCGCCTGGCGAGCTGGCGACGACTCCACGGCCTCGAGGGCGGCGAGACCGGGGCTGATGACGACATGCTCGAGGAGTCGTTCGCGACCGCGGGCGCGACGATCATGGGCCGCAGGATGTTCAGCGGTGGCGAGGGCCCCTGGGAGGACGACCCGCGTCGCGACGGCTGGTGGGGCGACGAGCCGCCCTTCCACACGCCGGTCTTCATCCTCACCCACCACGCGCGCGAGCCTCAGCAGATGGAGGGCGGGACGTCGTTCACGTTCGTCACGGAGGGGATCGAGGCAGCCCTCGAGCAGGCTCGGGCCGCTGCCGGCGAGAAGGACGTGGCCGTCGGCGGCGGAGCGAGCATCGCGCGCCAGTGCCTAGAGGCGGGGCTCCTCGACGAGCTGACGATCCACCTTGTCCCGGTGCTGCTCGGCGGCGGAGTCCGTCTCTTCGAGGGGATCGACCCCGCGAAGGTCGAACTCGAGCCGGTTCGCGTCATCGACTCGCCCGGGGTCACGCATCTGACCTTCCGCGCCGCGCGCTGACGCTCACCCCGCGCGTTCGCGGGGGACGACGATGCAGACGCCGGCCTGCATGAAGTCGCCGAACGCCTTGCAGTTTCCGTCGAACTCGAAGCGGATTGACCGAACCGAGGGGAACTGAAAGACCGTCTTGGCGATCTGACCGCCGAAGTACGTCCCGGCCGAAGACGCGGAGACGATCGCAAGCTCGCGGAGGAATGGGCCGCGGCGGAAGTCGATCGTCGCCTGGCCGTCCTCGAGCGTGACCGACCGCAGGACGTGCGCGTCGTCGCGAAAGGTCGAGCCGCACCCCGCAAGCCGCTCGTCGCGCGTAACTCCGGAGAGGAGACGGACGAGTGCCGCCTTGAGCGGCGCCTCGGCCTCGGCCGCGCTCACGGAGCGTGACGCCGCCACCGTCTCGACCGACGGGGCGTCCGTGCGAACCAGGTAGACGAGAACCTTGCCGGGCTCTCGAGAGACCGGCGGTAGCTGGCAGCTCGTGCGCGGATCTGGCTCGAGCGTCCAGCCGGCGGTAAGGGCGACGAAGGCGATCAGCGCTGCGACCCGCATGGCGCGGAGTCTCCGCGCCGTCTGTAACAGCGCCGCTACGCCGAGGTCACGGCTTCGTCCCGGCAAGGGCGGGCCGCCGGACGAGCCGCCGAAGCGTGTCGGCCGCCGTCGGCTCCGCGAGGACGATCCCGATGAAGATCAACCCGCAGCCGGCCCAGCCGAGCAGTCCGAGGCGGTCGTCCGCGAGCAGGTAGCCGAAGAGACCGGCCCACACGGTCTCGAGCGAGAAGAGGAGCGCGATCCGCGTCGCGCTGATCCGTCGCTGCGCCCAGACCTGGATCAGGTAGGCGAGCGCGCTCGCGAAGATCCCGGTGACGAGGAGCGCCGCCCAGACGGTCGTCCCCCGTGGCAGGGAGAGATCGCCGAGCGCCACGACGATCGCACCGAACGCCACCAGCGAGACGACCATCTCGACGAAGGTGAGCGCTATCGGGTCGAACCGAGCGGCGAAGCGCTCGACCATGAGGATCTGGAGCGCCTGCGCGACCGTGCTCGCGACGACGAGGAGGTCGCCAATGGACGACCCAACCTCCACTCCGGAGAGGAGTGCCAGGCCGGCGAGCGCCACAGCGACACCGGCCCACACGGCCACCGGGATCCTCCGGCGGAAGATGACGAGCGCGAGAATCGGCGTGAGAACGACGTAGAGGCCGGTGATGAAGCCGGTGCTCGAGACGGTCGTCCGCTCGAGGCCTGCTGTCTGGAGCCCGTAGCCCGTGGCGAGCAGGGCACCGAGCACGACGCCGGCGAGCAGGCCCGGGCGGCCGAGACCGCGAAGCCGGGGCGCGGCGGGCACCGCGAGGGTCGCTGCCGCGATCGCGAAGCGAACGGCGAGGAACGCGAAAAGCGGGTAGATCGCCACCGCGTCCTTCACCTGGACGAAGGTGATGCCCCAAACGGCGGTGACCGCAATCAGCGCGAGCGCCGGCACGCCGCGAGGCTAACGGCCGGGGAGGCAGAAACGCCGAGGGCGCCCGTAGGCGCCCTCGGCTCGAGCTCGGCTCTGGCTAGAGCTTGTCGCGGACGTCGTCCGCGACGTCTCCAGCCTTCGACTTCGCGCCGTCGCCGGCGTCGTCGGACTTGTCCTTCACGTCGCCCCAGGCGCCCTGGACCTTGCCTTCGCCTTCCATGCCTTCGTCGCCGGTCGCGCCGCCGACCTTCTCCTTGGCCTCGCCTTCGACCTTGTCCCAGTCGGGCATCTCAATCCCCCCATTCGGTTGCCTGCCCTCAGCGTTCCCGCGCGGAGAGGGCGGAAACGCCCGGTACGCTCTCTCCGTGGAGCCGCTGACCGATTCCTGGGGTCGCGAGATCAAGAGCCTGCGCGTGTCCGTGACGGACAAGTGCAACTTCCGCTGCACCTACTGCATGCCCGCCGAGGGGCTCACCTGGCTCCCCAAGGACGAGGTGCTGACCTTCGAGGAGATCACACGGCTCGTGCGCGTCATGGCCGGGATGGGCGTCGACGAGATCCGGCTCACCGGCGGGGAGCCGCTCGTTCGGCGCGACGTCCCCGAGCTCGTCCGGATGCTCGCGGAGACGCCCGGCGTCGACGATCTTTCCCTGACGACGAACGGCGTCCTCCTCGACCGGCTCGCGGCGCCGCTCGTCGAGGCCGGGCTCCGCCGCGTCAACGTCTCGCTCGACAGCCTCTCCCACGTCAAGTTCGCGGAGATCACGCGCCGGGACGCGCTCGACGCCGTGCTCCGCGGGCTCGAGGCGGCCGAGGCCCATCCCGAGCTCCGGCCGATCAAGGTCAACTGCGTCGCGGTCAAGGGCTTCACGGAGGAGGAGGTGCCGGCGCTCGCAGCCCTCGCCCGCCGCAAGCCCTACGTCGTCCGCTTCATCGAGTTCATGCCGCTCGACGCGGATCAGGCCTGGGAGGACGACCAGGTGCTGACCGGCGCCGAGGTCCGCGCGATCGTCGAGCGCCACTGGCCGCTCGAGGAGATCCCCGCGAAGGCGTCCTCGACGGCGCGCCGGTTCCGCTTCGCGGACGGGCAAGGGGAGCTCGGGTTCATCAACCCGGTCTCGGAGCCCTTCTGCTCGACGTGCGACCGGATCCGCCTGACCGCGGACGGGCAGCTCCGCACCTGCCTCTTCTCCCGGCGCGAATGGGATCTGAAGACGCCGCTTCGCGACGGAGCCACCGACGCGGAGCTAGCGACCCTCGTGCGCAAGGCCGTGACGCAGAAGGAGCTGAAGCACCGGATCAACGATCCCGGCTTCGTGCGCGCGAGCCGGTCGATGTCCCAGATCGGCGGCTAGGCCTGCCGTTCCCGGCTCGTTAACGCCCGATTAACGGGGGCTAGCCGTACTCCGCGACCGCACCCCGACCCTCTAGAATCGTCGCGTGGGTAGCAGACTTCGGCAGATTCTTCCGAGCACGCCTGGAGACCTGGTTTTCCAGCTCGCGCTCTGGTTCGGCTTCGTCTTCGTCTACCAGGTGGCCCGCGGCCTTTCCGACCGCAGCCCCGCCGAGGCCATGCAGAACGGCCAGACGGTCATCGACATCCAGCGCTCGCTGCATACCCTCGTCGAGCCCGACCTGCAGCGCGTCGTCCTCCAGAGCGACTTCCTCCTTCAGGTCCTGAACTGGACGTACTGGCTCTCGCAGTTCGCGGTCGTCGGCCTCGCACTCCTCTGGATCTACTTCTTCCGCCACCACGCGTTCGCGCGCATCCGGAACTGGGTGATCGCCGCGAACCTGATCGGCCTCGCGGGCTACATCCTCCTCCCCACCGCGCCCCCGCGCATGTTCCCGGAGGAGGGCTTCGTCGACACGCTCGCGCAGTCGGCCTCGCTGAATCACGGCAGCTCGCTGATCGAGCTGGCCTCGAACCCGTACGCCGCCATGCCGAGCCTCCACGCCGCGGACGCGCTGATCATCGGCTTCGCCCTCGCGAGCCTCGTCCGGCCGCGCTGGCTCAAGGTCGCCTGGACGCTCTGGCCGACGTGGGTGTGGTTCACCGTCATGGCGACGGGCAATCACTACTGGCTGGACATCGCCGCAGGCGTCGGCGTCGCCGCCCTCGCCGCCACGGTGCTCGCCTGGATCGAGAGCCGGCGCTCGGAACCGGCCACCGCGCTCGTCGAGCGGCACGGCTAACCTCGCGGCGCATGTCCACTAGGCCGACGGCTCCCGGGCCGGATCGACGCACGTACCAGGACGGCGTCCGGCGAGCCGCCGCGCGCGGCATGGGCCATCTCGGCGAGACCAACCTGACCCCCGACGCCCTCACCGTTGTCGGCGTCCTGCTCTGCGCGGCGGGCGCCGTGCTCGTCTGGCTCGAGTACCGGGGCTGGGGGTTCTTCCTGGCCGGAGCCGTGCTCTTCGTCGTCGGCTCGGTGCTCGACATCCTCGACGGCGCGCTCGCCCGGACGAGCGGCAAGGGCACCCCGTTCGGCGCCTTCCTCGACTCGACCGTCGACCGGGTGGGCGAGGCGTTCATGCTCGGCGCGATCGCCCTCGTCCTCATGCGCGAGGGGAACGAGTGGGGCGTCGGGCTGACGTTCGGCGCGCTCGCCGGCTCCTTTCTCGTGAGCTACACGCGTGCGCGGGCAGAGGCGATCGGCTTGCGCGGGGACGTCGGGCTTGGCTCCCGGGCCGAGCGCGTGGTCGTGATCACGACCGGGCTTGTCCTTGCGCCGATCAACGAGTACGTGCTGCCAGCCGCGATTGCGTTGCTTGCCGTGACGGCATGGATGACCGTCGTGCAGCGCGTGCTCTACGTTCGCTCGCAGTTGCGCGCGGGGGTCTAGGGCCGCGGGCCGGGCAAGCCCCGCCCCTACGTGTGACGGTGATAGCACATATGTGCTATCACTACGGATATGGCACGGGATCGCACTGACGTCCTCGTTCGCATGCCCGCCGAGCTCAAGGCTCGGCTGGCCGGCGAGGTCTCCGCGCGCGGCACCAACCTGAACGACCTCGCGGTCGAGATCCTCGCCGCGCGCTTCGGGATCCCGTTCGAGCCGACCGGACGGAAGGGAACGCCGCGCGCCTCCGGGCGCGACGTGCTGCTCCGGATGCCGCGTGCGCTGAAGGAGCGCCTGCGCGAGCGCGCCTCCGACCGGCGGCGGACCACCAACGAGCTGATCGTCGAGACGCTTCACGAGCGGCTCGGATCAGCCGACGAGCGAAAGGAAAAGATGGCTTCCAGGAACGGTTCCCAGAACGGGAAAGCACGGCGCGGCGGCGACAAGGTTCGCGTCGCGATCATCGGGGTCGGCAACTGCGCCAACTCCCTCCTCCAGGGCGTGGAGTTCTACAAGGACGCCCCGACCGACGAGTTCGTCCCCGGGCTCATGCACGTCGACCTCGGCGGCTACCACGTCGGGGACATCGAGTTCACGGCCGCCTTCGACGTCACGACCGACAAGGTCGGTAAGGACCTCTCCGACGCGATCTGGGCGCACCCGAACGACACGTACAAGTTCGCCGACGTCAAGAAGACGGGCATCACGGTCTCGCGCGGGATGACGCACGACGGGCTCGGCAAGTACATCTCCGAGGTGGTCGAGAAGGATCCCGGCGAAACGGACGACGTCGTCCAGATCCTCAAGGACACCGGCACCGACGTCGTCGTCAACTACCTCCCGGTCGGCTCGGAAGAGGCGACCAAGTGGTACACGGAGCAGATCATGAACGCGGGCTGCGCGATGGTGAACTGCATGCCCGTCTTCATCGCCAAGGGCGGCTACTTCGGGAAGCAGTTCGAGCAACGCGGCCTGCCGATCATCGGCGACGACATCAAGTCGCAGGTCGGCGCGACGATCACGCACCGCGTCCTCACGAGCATCTTCCGCGAGCGCGGCATCCGCCTCGACCGGACGATGCAGCTGAACGTCGGCGGCAACTCGGACTTCCGCAACATGCTGGAGCGCGAGCGCCTGGAGTCGAAGAAGATCTCCAAGACGAACGCGGTCACGTCGATGCTCGACTACGACATGGGCGCCGAGAACGTCCACGTCGGCCCCTCGGACTACGTGCCGTGGCTGACCGACCGCAAGTGGGCCTACATCCGCATGGAGGGCTCCGCCTTCGGTGACGTCCCGCTCAACCTGGAGCTGAAGCTCGAGGTCTGGGACTCGCCGAACTCGGCCGGCATCGTGATCGACGCGGTGCGGCTCGCGAAGCTCGCCCTCGACAACGGCGTCTCGGGCGCCCTCGAGGGGCCGAGCGCCTACCTGATGAAGTCGCCGCCCAAGCAGCTCGTCGACGACGACGCCTACGACGCCGTCGAGGCCTTCATCAAGAAGTACGCCAAGAAGACGGCAAAGACGCCGGCGCCCGCCTAGGTCGAGCGGAGAGTCAGGGGAGCCTGACGCCTCAGGCCCCCCTGACGCATCAGGCTCGCCTACTAGTAGGAGGGTCCGCCGAGAGGACGCACCTCGCTCCGCCGGGCGGGTGGGGCGGCACCTACCCCCCGCGACCAGTCCGTGAGGCCGGCAGAGCCGCCGGCCTCACGGACGTCGCGGGGGATACGAGCTAGCCGCTAGTCGTCGTCCTCTTCTTCGTCGTCGTCGTCGTCCTCGCAGTCGTCGTCGCCGTCGTCGCCGTCGTCGTCACGGTCGCCGTCGTCGTCGTCGTCGTCACGGTCTCCGTCATCGTCGTCAGGACAACCGGGGCCGGGCCCGGGGCCGGGGTCCCCGCCGTCTTCGTCGAGGTTCACGGCGCGTCCGTCCTTCGTCGAGCCGATCCCCTGCGTGAACGAGCGGGCGAAGAGCAGGTGCCCGAGGTTCGGCTGCTCGACGATCTGCCGGCCGGTCGGCGTCAGGTTCACAGCGAACTGCGAGTTGGTGAGCTCGAGCGTGTCCCAGAAGAAGAGCCAGTCGGTGCCCGGATTCGTCGTGTCGGGGGGCGTCGGGCTCGGTGGGAGCAGCGCGTATTCCCAGTACTGCGGCCCGTAGAGCCTGTCGACCTTGACCTTCACCTGGCGGTCGTACCGGGTCGGGGCCCCGTAGGCGACTTCCGAGTTCGTGCTCCGAAGACCCCCGCTCGTCACCGCGACGACGCGGTAGTAGTAGGTGACGAGGAACGACACGCCCTGGTCGGTGAAGCAGAGCCCCTCGCGGTCGTGGCCGGGCGGCTGGTTCGGCGTGGGAGCCTGCGGCGACGTGCACGCTGTGCCCGGGCCCGAGTACACACGCGTCCCTCCGCTCGGGAACGTCGGATCGGTCGAGCGGTAGACCTCGTAGCGCGAGGCGCGCTCGGCCGAATCCCAGGCGACCCGGAGCGCCGGCGAGAGCGGCCGGCTCTGCGGGTACGGGTGATTGGTCGCCGGGTTCGCCGGGAGATCCGTCACGCGGACGTTGTCCGGCGTCGCCGGCGGCTGGTTCTGGCTGCCGCCTCCGCCGGTTCCGGGCGTTGCCGGCATCCGCACCAGTGAGTCGCATCTACCGGTCGTGACCCCCGGCACGCAGGGCGCCTCGGAGTCATAGTAGATGTTCGTGATCGTCTGACTGTCGACGTAGACCGGATCGACGTGAACCACGACCCGCTGCGTCGCCGTGAACGTCGGGACGTTGATCGTCGCGGTCAGCCGGTCGGGCACGGCGAGCGTCGCCGGTGTCGCCGACACGCGCTCCTGCGCGCGGAGGACGCCGTCGCCCCAGACGCGGATGATCCAGTCGGCGCTGAAGAGCCCGCCGCACAGGTTGCACTGGGCCCACCACTCGACTGTCATCGGGCCGCTCACCGTGTGCGTGCCGGGCGGCGTGTAGCCCGGATCGACGGGACAGCCGGGACCGGCCGCGAGGCACCAGGACCAGTTCGGGTCGTGGATGCTGCGGTCGGAGGTTCCGTCGAAGATCTCGTCGTCGATCCCCGTCCGCCAGAACGCCGCCGGCTTCGCCGAGAGCGTCCCCTTCGGCATGAGGAAGGGACCGTTGCAGAGGACGACGTCCTGCTCGCCCTGGCCGACGCAACCGGTCTCCGGAGTCGGATGCGGGTCGCTCTGGCCGTGCATGTAGAGCGTGACGCGCGGGACGGTCGGCTCGCCGCCGGTCGCACCGCGTGAGGAACCCGGGACCTCCCAGTTGGTGATCCCTTCCCACGAGTAGCCGACGTGGCCGAGCGGCGGCGCCGTCTCCTCGCGCACGCCGGGCGGCCGCTGCGTGTGCGGCGGGTACCCAGCGCGGCCTGCGACCTCGACGAACCGCTCGCTGTGGCGCGAGTCGTTCGCCGGCCGGTCGATCTTGACCGACGGGCGGTAGGTCACGCGCGGGAGCTCGATCCGAAGGTCGTAGTTGTGGCCCTCGGCCTGCTTCGGCCGCTCCTGCGAGGTCGGATCGCAGGCCTGCGGCGCCCCTCCGGCCCGGTGGTAGACGCGGAGGATCCAGGTGCCGGCCGGAATAGCGACCGGGTCGGTCGGGCCGGGCTTCGCCGACCCCTCGCCCGGAACCGGCCGCCGCGTGCGCGGGCCGGGGTTCGACTCCTCGGGCGAGCGCACCTCGAGCCAGCGGGAGTTCCCGGTGAACACGAGGCCCACGGCCTCCTGGTCGGGGAAGACGCGCGACTGGAAGTACGCGGACGGGCGGCCGCCGTTCGCCGGTCCGGCGTCCGGTGTCGCGCTCTCGGCGTCCGGGTTCACGCCCGGCCGCCAGAGACGCAGGTAGTGGTTCTCGCCCGGAGTCGCCCAGGTGGCCGTGATCCGCAGCCGGTCCGTGTTCGGCTGAACGTCGATGAAGTGCTGGCCGTACCGCTGGGGCGGAGCGCCGGGCGGCTGGCCGATCCCGATCGGGGAGACCGGCTGGACGCCGTCGCGGACCGTCCAGCTCAGCGTGCCGTCGCAGCCCTTCTCCGTGTAGCCGTTCGTCGCAGAGCCCGGGTACTGCCCGTTCTCGTACGGCGGGGTCGGGTAGCCGAAGTTCGGCCTGCGCAGGCTGACGAGACCCTTGGTATAGCGAACCGCTTGGTACACGTCGAGCCGGCCGGCTCCCTGCTCCTCGCTCTCCCAGGCCGGGAGCTTCGAGGTGTTCGCCGAGCGCTCGAGAATGTCGATGATGTCCGCCGAGAGCCGCGATGAGCGGAGGTTTCGCCCCTGCTCCTTCAGCACCTGGCCGATGAGGCCAATGGCGCCCGTCACGTGCGGTGTCGCCATCGAGGTGCCGTTCGCCTGGACGTAGCAGCCGGCCTTGACGTCGAGCGCGAGCTGGTCGTCCTCACGGCAGGCCGCCGAAGTCGGGTCGCCGATGTTGGCGCCGATCGCCTTCATCGAGTTGATGTTCACGCCGGGGGCCGTGAGCGTCGGGCGGTAGAGCCCGAGCTCGAGCTTCTGGCCGAGCAGGCGGTCGTGGTTGTCGGGCGGGATGTCGTCCGGGTCGTAGTTCGCGTCGCCTTCCTCTGCGCCCGGCTGGCCGATCACGCCGTTTCGGTTCGTGTCCTGCGGCTGGCTCGGCCGGCCCTTGGACGAGAACATGACCACGGAGTCGGGCTTCGTGGAGGCGGCGACGCAGACGACGTACGGGATCACGCACTGCGCGGAGAGGGTGTTGTGCTCGGGGCCCGAGTTGCCGGCTGCGAAGACGCTCACGATGCCGGCGTCGTAGGCCCGCTTGACCGCGATCGCCGTCGGGTCGGAGGGGTCGTAGTTCGCTCCGTCACCGCCGCCCCAGCTGTTGTTGACGGCGATCACGTTCGAGTAGCCGATCTCCTTCTTGTAGGTCATGTCGTCGTAGGCCGCGAGCGTCTGCGTGTTCAGGAGGCTCGGGCCGACGTTGGCTGAGTAGGCGCGCAGCTTCGCGTCGGGCGCCATCCCGATCGTCGAATGGTTGAACTGCTTGCCGCCGCTCGCGTGGCCGGTGCCGACCATCGTGCCGCCGACGTGCGTACCGTGGCTCACGTCCGGGTCGCCGACGGCCCAGGAATCGCCGCGTGCCTTGTTCCGGCAGCCGGGCGGGAAGGTCGTCGGGCCGGGGCCCACATTGGAAGGGCCCGGGTAGGCGAGGCCGCACGGGCCGGCGGGGCCGACGTTGTGAGCCGCCACCCACGGGGTGCACTGGACGAAAAAGCGCTCGCCGGTCGCGGCGGCCGCGTTCGTCGTGTCGCAGAACTCGATCAGGTTGTCGCCGTCCTCATGGCCGCCGTCGAAGCCGGTGTCGATCACGGCCTCGACTTCCAGCGATGTCTCCTCCCCGCCGTTGCCGTTCCCCGCTCCGGCGAGCAGCCCGACCGGCAGCAGGGGTTCGCTCCCGTCTTCGGCGACGGAGCCGCGCATCGTCCGGCACGGGCGTTACTCTCGGGCGGCCAAGGAGCGTCCGCCGAGCCGGAAGGCCGCCGGCCGGCCGAC
>Ga0136613_10001629_pt1 | contig 11668 bp, 12 predicted proteins | sample AntDrymUQ2722106_2_FD_106649 | JGI IMG/M metagenome (GOLD analysis project Ga0136613, IMG submission 106649) | Polar desert sand microbial communities from Dry Valleys, Antarctica - metaG UQ272 (21.06) | ecosystem: Environmental > Terrestrial > Soil > Desert | place: Antarctica: Dry Valley... | reverse complement strand
CGGCGCCAGAGCCCGCCGCGGCGGCGCCGGAACCCGCGGCGGCGCCAGAGTCTGCCGCGGCGGCGCCGGAACCCGCGTCCCCGCCGGAACCGCCGGCGGCGCCGGAACCCGCGGCGGCGCCAGAGCCCGCCGCGGCGGCGCCGGAACCCGCGTCCCCGCCGGAGCCCGGGGCCGGGCCCGGCGTGCCGCCGGCCGCTCCGGCCCCCGCGGACTCCGGGGAGAACTCCCCCGCTTGACGCGCCGACCGCCGGACCGGCCGCCGCGCCCCAAACCTACGACCAACACCAAGGAGGCAACGCAGTGCCCGAGTTCACCGCTGCCGACGTCAAGCGGCTCCGCGACCTCACCGGCGCGGGGATGATGGACTGCAAGCGCGCCCTCACCGACGCGGACGGCGACCTCGAGAAGGCCGCCGACCTCGTCCGCGAGCGCACCGGCGCGAAGATGCAGGGCCGCGTCGGGGAGCGCACCGCCGCCGAGGGTCTCGTCCACGCCTACCTCCATGCGCCCACACCGGGCCTGCCGGCGAAGGTGGGCGTGCTCGTCGAGCTGAACTGCGAGACCGACTTCGTCGCCAAAGGCGACGCCTTCCGCCAGCTCGCGAACGACATCGCGCTCCACGTGGCGGCGATGAATCCCGCCGTCGTGCGGGAGGACGAGGTCGACGAGGCCCTGCTGACCAAGGAGCGCCAGTTCGCAGAGCAGCAGGCCCGCGCGGAGGGCAAGCCCGACCACATCGTCGACAAGATCGTGGACGGCAAGATCAAGGCCTTCTACAAGGAGAAGGTTCTGTTGAACCAGCCGTTCGTCAAGGACGACAATCGCACCGTCGCGGATCTGCTCGATGAGTTCCAGCGGACCAGCCAGGAGAAGATCGAGGTGGGCCGCTTCGCCCGCTTCGCCGTCGGCAGGTGACTCATCCGGGCTCCAGGCGGAAGCCGAGCTCACGGAAATCCGTGTCGAGTCCGAAGACGGCGTCGACCTCCTCGTCACGCGCCACGGCGACGCCCATGCAGTCGGCGTAGCTCGGCCGCAGGCGCGGGTTCTCCTCCATGACGCCGAACGCCGCGGCACGCAGCCCCGCCGTGCTCTCGCGCAACGTGAACGTCCCGTCGGCGACACCCGCGACGACATTGTCCCGGAACTCCAGAGTGGCACCCAGACCGAGGTCATACCGCAGGCGCGTCGCGGTCTCGACCATCACCGCCTCGCTGGTCCACCAGCGCGCAGCGGCGTCGCCGCAGGCCCTGGAAGCGCGCCAGCACGTCGGCATGCCGTCCGTCGCTGCGTCGGAACAGCGCGAGGAATGCGCTGCTGTCGACGTACGGCCGCCTTAAGGCTCGACCTTCGGCGCTCCGTAGAGGTAGTGGTCGTGGTTGACGGCCAGGTCCGCCGGCCCCCCTGGGACTTGCCCGCCATGTCCGTGAACGGGTACGGCCGACGCGCCTGGTTCTGTCCGCCGCCCTGGGAGGTGAATCGCCGAGGCTCGTGCGAGGCGATTCTCGTGACCTCGGTGGTGACGGTCGCGCAGCGACCGTCATGGGATTGCTGACGTATGCCCGCAACGCCGCCCGGACGTGCGCCGCCTCGGATTCGCCACTGCCCGCCGACAGCCTTCAGCGCGCGGTCGAGCTCGGCGTCGATGTACAGCTGCTTGCGCACCATCGCCATTGAACCGGAGTATGTATCACCATCGACGGCGACGCGGGCCCCTCGCTGCCGAGCCGGACGCTCCCTCGCATACGATCTGCGCTGCCGGCGAAGCGTCAGAGCTGAAAGGTGGAGCTGGTGGGTGAGGTGACCAAGTACCAGCGGGTGCTGTTGAAGCTGTCGGGGGAGGCGTTCGCCGACGTGGCCAACAGCATCAGCCCCACCGTCGTCTCGTCGATCGCGCGGCAGCTCGCCGACGTGGCCGAGCTCGGTGTGCAGGTCGGGATCGTCTGCGGCGGCGGCAACATCTTCCGGGGCACGTCGCCGCAGGCGTCCGGGATGGACCGCTCCAGCGCCGACAACATGGGGATGCTGGGGACCGTCATCAACGCCCTCGCGCTCCAGGACGCGTGCGAGAAGCGCGGCCTCCAGACCCGGGTCCAGTCAGCCGTGTCGATGCAGGAGCTGTGCGAGCCGTACATCCGCCGGCGCGCGATGCGCCACCTCGAGAAGGGCCGGCTCGTGATCTTCGCCGCGGGCCTGGGCGCCCCGTACTTCTCCACCGATACCGCCGCGGCCCAGCGCGCCCTGGAAATCGGCGCCGAGGCCATCCTGAAGGGCACCAAGGTCGACGGCGTCTACGACAGGGACCCCGCGCTGTTCGGGGACGCGACGCGCTTCGGAAGGCTCACCTACCTCGACGTCCTCAGCAGAAACCTGCGGGTCATGGACGCGACCGCCATCTCGTTGTGCATGGACAACCACCTTCCGATCATCGTCTTCAAGCTGCTGGAGGAAGGGAACATCCGCCGCGTCGTGACCGGTGAGGACATCGGCACGCTGGTCGAGCACATGGAGGCGAGCGCGCAGTGATCGACGACACGCTGACCGACGCGGAGCTGCGGATGGACGCGGCCGTCGAGCACGCGCAGGGCGAGTTCGCGAAGATCCGCACCGGGCGGGCCAACCCCGGGCTGATCGCCGACCTGCCCGTCGAGTACTACGGCGCGCCCACCCCGCTCCAGCAGCTCGCCGGGGTCACCGCGCCCGAGGCGCGGATGCTCGTCGTCACCCCGTACGACCGTGGAGCGATGAAGGAGATCGAACGCGCCATCCAATCGAGCGACCTCGGGCTCAACCCGTCCAACGACGGCCTGGTCATCCGGGTGATCTTCCCCGAGCTCACCGAGGAACGCCGGCGCCAGTTCGTGAAGCGCGCGAAGGAGCGGGCGGAGGACGGCCGCATCGCGGTGCGCAACATCCGCCGCCACGCGAAGACCGAGATCGACCGGCTCGCCCGCGACGGCGACGTCTCCGACGACGACGCTCACCGCGCCGACAAGACGCTGCAGGACCTCACGGACCGCCACGTCCACCGCATCGACGAGCTCCTCGCCCACAAGGAAACTGAGCTCTTGGAAATCTGAGGGTTCTTTCCGTCGCCATGGAGCCTGCGCCCGCCCCGCCACCCGACGCCTCCCGCGCCGCGCCCGTCACTCGGCCGACCTACCGGCGGAGCCCCGGGCGGGACCTGCCCATGGCGATCGCGGTCGGGCTCACCCTCGCCGCGGTCTTCCTCGGCACCCTGTTCCTCAACGCCTGGGCGTTCCTCACGTTCGTCGCGATCCTGGTCGTGATCGCCCAGCTGGAGCTCGACAGCGCCTTCCGCGCCCAGGGCCTGCGCCCCGCCACACCGGTCGCGGTCGGCGCCGGGCTCGTGACGATCTACGGGGCGCACGGCCTCGGCGAGGCGGGACAGTCGCTCGGTCTCGTCGTCCTCGTGATCGGCACGATGCTCGTCACGCTGCTCGACGGAGGCCGCCGGCAGGTCGCGGCCAGCCTCGGCGCGGCCTTCCTGATGACCCTCTGGGTGCCGTTCCTCGCCAGCTACGCCGCGCTGCTGCTCGCCCGGCCCGACGGGATCTGGTTCGTCATGGCCGCGATCGCGCTCACCGTCAGCAATGACATCGGCGCCTACGCCTTCGGGTTCAAGTTCGGCCGCCACTCACTCGCGCCGAGCGTCAGCCCCGCGAAGACCTGGGAGGGTTTCGCCGGCGGGCTGGCCACCGTCCTGCTGATCGCCGCGTTCGTCACCGCGGAGGTTGTGCCCGGGCTCGGCCGCGGGCAGGCCCTGGTCCTGGGCGCCGGCATCGCGGTGGCCGCCACGCTCGGCGACCTGGCGGAGTCGCTCGTCAAGCGCGACCTCGGCGTGAAGGACCTCGGCCGGATCCTCCCCGGCCACGGCGGCGTGATGGACCGGGTCGACGCGATGCTGTTCACCCTGCCGGTGGCGCACCTGCTGCTGCTGGCGCTCGGGACCTGAGCCGTGAAACGCCGAGGCTCGTCCGAGGCGATTCTCATGACCTCGATGGGGGCGGTCGCGCAGCGACCGCCATGGAGATGCTGAGCCGTGGATGCCTACGACCCCGGCACGCTGCCGGCGCTGCTCGACGGCGAGCCGCCCTACCGGCTCCGCCAGGTGCGGTCCTGGCTCGCCAGGGGCATCGACGACCCAGCCGGGATGACCGACCTCCCGCAGGAGCTGCGCGAACGGCTCGGGGCCCGGCTCGCACCCGCTCCGCGCGTCCTGCGCATCTCCACGGCCGACGGCGGCCTGACCCGGAAGGTGCTGCTCGAGTGCGGGGGCGGGGAGGCGGTCGAGAGCGTGCTCATGCTCTACCCGCGCACGAGCGGCCGGGCCGGCCGCGCGACGGTGTGCATCTCGACCCAGGCCGGGTGCGCGCTGGGCTGCCCCTTCTGCGCGACCGGCCAGGCGGGCTTCCGCCGGCAGCTCACGGTCGGCGAGATCCTGCGCCAGGTCACGGTCATGCAGCGCCTGCTCGCCGCGGGCGAGGCCGCCGTGCCGGGCGCTGTAGACCACGTGACGAACGTCGTGTTCATGGGCATGGGGGAGCCGCTCGCCAACCTCGACGCCACGGTCGCCGCCGTCCGGTGGCTGGTCGACCAGGCGGGACTCGGCCTGTCGGCCCGTTCGATCACGGTGTCGACCGTGGGCCTCGTGCCGGGCATCCGCCGCCTGACCGGCCTCGGCCTGCCGATCACGTTGGCCGTCAGCCTCCACGCCCCCGACGACCGGCTACGCGACGACCTCGTGCCGGTCAACCGCCAGCACCCGCTCGCCGAGCTGCTCGAGGCGTGCCGCGGGTACCGCGCCGCCACCGGGCGCCGCCTGACCTTCGAGTACGTCCTCATCGACGGCGTCAACGCGGCGATGGGGCAGGCCCGGGCGCTCGCCGCGCTCGTGGGCGACATGGGGTGCCACGTCAACCTCATCCCGATGAACCCGACCCCGGCCGTGCCGTGGACCGCGCCGCCGGTGCCCGCGCAGCGGGCGTTCGCCGGCGTCCTGGAGCGCGCCGGGGTGCCGACGACCATCCGGCGCAACCGCGGCGGGGACATCGACGCGGCCTGCGGGCAGCTCTACGCCTCGTACGCGGTCGCGAGCGGGAAGGTCCTGCCCGCCGCCGTCGGCGCGGCCGAGCGGGTGTCGGCGGTCGCCGCAGACGCCGACCGGCGGTGAGCGACCCCACGTCCGTCGCCGTGCTCGGGGCGACGGGCTCCGTCGGGACGCAGACGCTGGACGTCATCGCGTCGCACGCCGACCGCTTCACGGTGTCGGGGCTGGCCGCGGGGACGAACGACGAACTGCTGGTCCGGCAGGCCCGTCGGCTGCGCGTCCCGCGGGTGGCGCTCGCCGACGAGGCCGCTGCAGCGCGGGCGCGGCGCGCACTCGGCGCCGGTGTCGAGGTGCTCGGCGGGGCCGACGGGGTGCTGGAACTCGCGGGCGCCGGCGCCGACGTGGTGCTCAACGGCATGGTCGGCTCCCGGGGCCTCCCGGCGACCCTGGCAGCGCTCGGGGCGGGCAGCCGCCTGGCGCTCGCGAACAAGGAGTCGCTCATCGTCGGCGGGCAGCTCGTCCTCGACGCGGCCCGCGCCGGCCAGCTCGTGCCGGTGGACAGCGAGCACATGGCTCTGGCGCAGTGCCTGCGAGGCGGCACCGCGGCCGAGGTCGCCCGGCTCGTCGTCACCGCCTCGGGAGGGCCGTTCCGCGGCCGCACCCGTTCCGAGCTCGCCGACGTCAGCATCGACGACGCGCTCGCCCACCCGACCTGGGACATGGGCGCCGTCATCACCGTGAACTCGGCGACCATGGCGAACAAGGGCCTGGAGGTCATCGAGGCCCACCTGCTGTTCGGCATCGACTTCGACCGCATCGACGTGGTCGTCCACCCGCAGTCGATCGTCCACGCGATGGTCGAGTTCTGCGACGGCGCCGTCCTCGCCCAGCTCTCGCCGCCGGACATGCGCCTGCCGATCCAGCTGGCGCTCGGCTGGCCGGACCGGCTGCCGCATGCCCCCGCCCGGATGGACTGGACCGCCGCCGCCACGCTGGAGTTCGAGCCCCTCGACCGCCAGACCTTCCCGATGGTGCACCTCGCCGTGGAGGCCGGCCGCCGCGGCGCCACCTATCCTGGGGTCCTCAACGCGGCGAACGAGGAGGCGGTCGCGGCCTTTCTCGGCGGGCGCATCCCGTTCCTCGGCATCGCCGCGGTCGTGGAGGCAGTCTTGGAGGAGCACACCGGGGGAGGACCGCTCGACCTCGGCGCCGTCCTCGAAGCCGAGGAGCGGGCCCGGACGCGCGCGCGGCACCGGATCGAGCGGCGAGGGAGGTAGGAGGCCGATGTTCGTCGCGATGTTCGTCGCGAGCCTGATCGTGGTCATCATGTTCCACGAGTTCGGGCACTACGCGACCGCCAAGCTGTTCGGCATGAAGGTCGAGAAATTCTTCCTCGGCTTCGGCCCCACGCTGTGGTCCGTGCGCCGCGGCGAGACGGAGTACGGCGTCAAGGCCATCCCTGCCGGCGGCTTCGTGAAGATCCTCGGCATGAGCCAGTACGAGGAGGTCGATCCCGCCGACGCCGGCCGGACCTTCCACGAGCAGGCGGCGTGGAAGCGCGCGATCGTGCTGGCGGCGGGCTCGGCGACGCATTTCCTCGTCGCGGTCGTGCTGCTGTTCTGCGCCCTGGCATTCGTCGGCCTGCCGTCGGCCTCCAACGTCGTGGACTTCGTGACCGACGACAGCCCCGCTCAGCGCGCCGGGCTGCAGCAGGGCGACGCGATCGTCGCGGTCGACGGCGTCGCGACGAGTGACTTCGAGTCGGTCCGCGAACTCGTCACGGCACGCGGCGGCGCGACCATCCCGCTGGTCGTCGACCGCGACGGCAGCCGGACCGAGCTGAGCGTGACGGTGGCCGAGGAAACCCCCGACGGAGAGCGCCAGGGCTTCCTCGGGGTCGCCCCGACGGCGGTCAACCAGCGGCTGCCGGCCGGCGAGGCCCTGGTCGGCACGGTCGCCGGCGACTTCTCGGTCGTCGAGCTCACACGGCTCACCTTCCGCGGCCTGGCCGAGGTCTTCAGCCCCACCGGCCTGTCGAACTGGCTGGGCTCGATCGGCGACCAGGGACCGCGCGACGCGAGCGGCCCTGTCAGCCTGGTCGGCATCGGTCAGGTCGTGAACGCCGCAGGGGCCGCGGGCGACGTCTTCGCCGTGCTGGGCCTGCTCGCGAACCTCAACATCGTCCTGGGAATCCTGAACATCCTGCCGCTGCCGCCGCTGGACGGCGGGCACCTGGCGGTGCTCGGCGTCGAGCAGTCCGTCAACGGCGTGCGACGCCTGCGCGGCAAACGGCCGACCTGGCGCCTCGACCCCTCGGTCGTGACCCCGGTCGCGCTCGCGGTGATCCTGTTCTTCGTCGTGCTCAGCCTCACCGCCCTCTACGTCGACATCACCAAGCCGGCGTCGGAGCTCATCCAGTAGCCGCCATCCGGCGCCGGGCCAGCCGGCTCCCGCACGTGCGGTGCAGCAGGACGAGAGCGCCGGCGAGCAGCACGACGTCTCCGGCGCTGAAGACGGTGGCGAGCGGCCAGGACGACGGCAGGGCGAACACGTCGCCGAGGAGGGGCAGGCGTGCACCCTCGATTGCCGCGGAGTTGGCGAACCGGTCCGTGGCCGGCGCGACCCCCGCGGCCGCCAGCGCGCCGGGTCTGGCCGGCATGACCCCGCCGTTGGCCGCGATCGGCAGCGCGTTGAGCAGGCCTCCGAGGCCCAGCACGGCGACGCCGGGGACTCGGCGGTTGGCCCACACGAAAACGCCGGCGAGGCCGTAGGACGACAGGTGTGCCGCCACGTGCAGACCCGTCGCACGGCCCGGCCAGGTCAGCGCCGCGACCTGGAGCGCCAAGGCCAGCCACAGCACCCACGTCGCCCGGAAGCACAGACCGAGCAGCGCCGGCAACCGGCCGCCGGCGAGCGGGACCGTGGCGACGGCCAGCAGGACGAGCGGGATGAGCACCATGGACCGGCTCCTTCGGGCAGGGGTGGGGCGGGAGCGCCGCGGCCAGGCGCTCTCATCGGCAGGATGCGCCGTACGCTGAGCCGTGCATCGCCGAGGATCGTCCGAGGCGATTCCCGTGCCTCGGTGGTGGCGGTCGCGCCGCGACCGCCATGGAACGCTGGAGAGCCGGAAGAAAACATTCAAGCCCGGACACTTGCCCGCCGAAACACCTCCTTGACGACAGCCGGTCACCCCGGACCGGCCGCCCCCTCGAAGGAGTCCACCATGAAGCTGCGCACGCTCTCGCTGGTCTACTCGATCTCCACACTCGCCATGGCCGTCTTCGTTCTCGGGGCGCCCTACAAGCTGTAACGCCTCCCAGCGGGCAAGCTGGGAGCGGTCCCGTCCCGCCCGGCGTACGCGCCGGGCGGACGACCAGGTCCCGTCCCGCGTGCGATCGACAGGGGTTGGGAAGGTGCTCGGCGCCAGGCCTCGCCTGTTCACCACCTACATTGCCGGCGTCTCGGCCCTGGGCGCCGCTCTGTTCATCGCCGTCCTCACGGTGTTCCAGGGACTGGAGGTCAGCGAGTTCGGCTGGCCGTTCGTCGTGCTGCTGCCGTTCGTCGTCGTCGGCGAGCGCTACCCGCTGCGGGTGCCGCGCGGAGCCGATCAGGGTGTCATCACGGTGTCGACGACCTTCGCCTTCGCGATCCTCCTCAGCCGGGGGACCGCCGCGGCCATGCTCGCCCTCACGCTGTCGTCGGTCGCCGCCGACATCCTCCTTCGCAAACCCGCGTGGAAGGTGCTGTTCAACGCCGCACAGATGACCACGTCGGTGGTCACGGCTGGAGCCGTCCTCGGTCTGCTCACCGGCGGTGCGCCCTTCGGAGCGCCGATCGAGCTGGGCACGCGCGAGCTGCCGGCGGCACTCCTCGCGGCGGCCGCCTTCTACGGCACGAACGTGCTCCTCACCGTCGTGGCCGTCGCGTGGGGCACCCAGGCCTCGGTGATCGACCTGCTCCGGCGTGACCTGAGGTTCCAGGCCCTGACGGCAGCGGTCCTGCTCAGCCTGTCGCCCATCGTCGCTGCCGCCGCCGACCGCAGCCTGGCGCTGGTGCCGCTGTTCGTCGTCTCCATGGCGGCCGTCTACAAGAGCGTGGCGATCTACCTGGAACGCGAGTTCCAGGCCCTGCACGACCCGCTGACCGGCCTGCCGAACCGCGGCCTGTTCACCGACCGCGTGGCACAGGCGATCGTCGCCTCGACGCGGCTGGGCCGGCGGACGGCCGTCATGATGATCGACCTCGACGGCTTCAAGGAGGTCAACGACACGCTCGGGCATCCCGCCGGCGACCGGCTGCTGTCCGACATCGGTCGCCGCCTGGAGTCGACCCTGCGCCAGGTCGACACCGTCGCCCGGCTGGGCGGCGACGAGTACGGCGTGGTGCTCTGGAACGTCGCCGACGCCGACGCTGTGGACCCGATCGTGGCCAAGCTCAGGGCGGTCATCGAGAGTCCCTTCACCTTCGGTGATGTGACCCTGGGCGTGGAGGGGAGCGTCGGGGTGGCCCTCACCCCAGAGCACGGCGACGACGCTGAGAGCCTCATCCGGCACGCCGACGCGGCGATGTACGAGGCGAAGCGGACCCGCAGCGGCCACCGGGTGTACTCGGGCGAGGATTCCGGCCAGACCACCCGGATGACGCTGATCGTCGGGCTCCGCGAAGCGATCGAGCAGGGCAGCCTGGTCCTGCACTACCAGCCCAAGGTGACGCTTCGGACCGGGCAGACGCTCGGGGTCGAGGCGCTCGTGCGATGGGACCAGCCGGGCAGGGGCCTGGTGGCCCCCGACGCCTTCATCCCCCTCGCAGAGCAGACGGGGCTGATGGGCAAGCTCACCCGGTACGTCCTCGACGCCGCGCTGGCGCAGAACGCGCGATGGCGGCGCCGCGGCCTCGACCTGCGCGTGGCGGTCAACATCTCGGCGCGCGACCTCCAGGACCCCGGCTTCCCCGCGCTGGTCGACGGCCTGCTGCGCCGGTGGGAGCTGGAGCCATGGTGGGTGGAACTGGAGATCACCGAGAGCGCGATCATGTCAGACCCGACCCGGGCGCTGGATGTGCTGACCCAGCTGCACCGCATGGGGGTCGTCCTCGCCCTCGACGACTTCGGGACCGGGACGACATCGCTGACCCAGCTGCAGCACCTGCCGGTCGACGTCATCAAGATCGACAAGTCCTTCGTCGTCAACCTGGTCGCCGGCGCGCCGGACGAGGTCATCGTGCGGACGATCATCGACCTCGGCCGTGGACTGGGGCTGGAAGTCGTGGCCGAGGGCGTCGAGAGCGAGTTCCTGTGGGACCGGCTCGGCAGCTTCGGCTGCGACGTCGCGCAGGGCTTCTACCTCAGCGCCCCGGTCCCAGCCGCGGAGCTGGAGGCCTGGATGGCCGCGAGTGGTCGCCGCTGACCGGCGTCACCTCTCGCCGAGGACCCTGCCGACGGCGGCCGCGTCGTCGGGCGGCACACGGTCGACCAGCCGGACGTCGTCGAAGCCGGCGTCCGGTGTGAGGATGCTGCTGATGCCCTCCGCCTGGCACGTCGCCACGTGCACCAGGCCCCGCGCCGTCAGAGCCGGGTAGTCGTCGAAGAGCGGCGGCATCCTCGCCATCACCTCGTGGGTGATCGGGATGACCGGGGCGAACAGGTCGAGGGTGTCGCGCGCCATCTGCGCACCGATGCTGCGAAGTTCCAGAGCCGAGAAGCGGTGCAGGATCTCCTGGACGACTTCCGCGGACGTGACCCCGTCGATCCGCCCGGCCGCGACGTGGCCGAGGATGTCACGGCACGGCGCTCTGAGGGGATGAGGTCGGCCGCCCGCATACATCATCACGGCCGTGTCGACGAAGATCGTCAACCCACCACCCCGTCGATGATCTGCGCCTTCATGGCGGGCCAGTCGCCGACGGGCGCGTCGAGCGAGCACAGCGACTCGAGGGCATCACCTCGCGAGCGTGACCTCGACGCGGTGTACGCGTCCACCGCCTCGCGCACGATCGCTCCGACGGAGACGCTCCGACGCGTCGCCAGACGTTCCAGTCGTGCGCGCTGTTCCGGCGTCAGCAGGATCTGGGTGCGCTCCGACAGCATGTGCATATCATACCATGCGCCTCCGATATGACGCCCCGTCAGCGGCGCGTCATGAGAATTGCCTCGGACGAGCCTCGGCGATTCACGGGTCAGCGGTCCCATGGCGGTCGCTGCGCGACCGCCACCACCGAGGTCATGAGAATCGCCTCCGCAAGCTCCGGCGATTCACGGGTCAGGTAGCCTGGGCAGCGTCGCTCTCCCCTCCGCACTGGACCTCGCCGTGCCCACATCCCTGCCCATTTTCAACACCGCCGCGCCGGCGCCCCCCCACCTCGCGCCGCCCGTCCGGCGCGCCAGCCGGCGCATCAGCGTCGGATCCGTGCCGGTCGGCGGAGACTCCCCGATCAGCGTGCAGTCGATGACGACGACGCCGACCCACGACATCGACGCGACGCTGCAGCAGATCGCCGCTCTCAACGCCGCCGGCATCGACATCGTCAGGGTCGCCTGCCCCCGGCAGGAGGACGCCGACGCGCTCGCGACGATCGCCGCGAAGTCCACGGTGCCGATCATCG
>Ga0136613_10001628_pt1 | contig 11678 bp, 8 predicted proteins | sample AntDrymUQ2722106_2_FD_106649 | JGI IMG/M metagenome (GOLD analysis project Ga0136613, IMG submission 106649) | Polar desert sand microbial communities from Dry Valleys, Antarctica - metaG UQ272 (21.06) | ecosystem: Environmental > Terrestrial > Soil > Desert | place: Antarctica: Dry Valley... | reverse complement strand
ACCGCCTCCCCCGGCACCGCCTCCCCCGGCACCGCCTCCCCCGGCACCGCCTCCCCCGGCACCGCCTCCCCCGGCACCGCCTCCTTCGGGTAACACGGTTACCTGGGCTCCGCCCGCACTCACGAACCCGACCACGGTCCAGATCCCCGACGTCGGAGCTGCTCCGGCTCCGTTCGGAAGTGCCGGACAGCCCTGGGTTGTCACGCTCGATCCGTCCAAGGACTACATCCTCGACATCGGCCATCGCCGCAACCCGGGCGCGGGTGGTCTCTCGATCCACGGCGGTCGCAACATCGTCATCATCGGAGGCGAGATCGAGATCTTGAACATGCCCGACTCGGAGTCATGGCGTCGCGATGCTCTCGTGTTCACGGGGGCGACCGGCACGGTCCACGTCGAGGGCGTATGGGTACACGGCATGCCGACGCGGGCATTCGTGTTCGCCTCCGACGCGATCTTCCAGATTCAGAACTGCCGTGGAGAAGGCATGTACATGTGGAATCACGACTTCGCCAACGCACATTCGGACTCGACGCTCGAATGGGGTACGTCACCGAAGGAAGTCCGCTTCGACCGGTGCACGTTCGACTATGACAACACTGGGTTCGCCTTCTACCAGAACGCCGGGAGCAGAACGATCAAGCGAACCAACCTTCGAAACGGCTCCTTTCCGTCGGGTCACAACTACCTGCACCGAAACGTGAACTCGCTCCGGCTCACGCTCGAGGACTTTTGGACCGAGACGGGCTGGGGGCTCTCGGGCACGAATCTCGGCGCCACGCAGTTCACCCTGTCGTCGGGCTGGACGAGCCCTCCCGTGACCATGACCCAGGTGGGCGACGGCAAGAGCCCCGGCAGCTACATCGAGTTTCCGAATTCTGGCGCGGACAACATCTTCGGCGCCGGCGGAGCTCCGGCCCGCGTGCGCTATGGGATCCCGCCCGCGGGCGACTTCTGTCCTCCGGGTGTCGCGGGTTCGAACTACGCTTCGCCCGGCTACAGCTAGCGGCTCCTCGCTCCCGAACTGCACGTCGAGGGCCGATGATGCTCCGGTTCTGACTGCCGTATGCTGTCTAGCGCACGCCTGCAGGTGCAACCGGTGCGCAAGCAGCCCACAGTCTCGAAGGACGGCAACGGGATCTAATGAGGCACGCGCGACTGACCATAGGGTTCATCACCGCCCTCCTAGCTTTCGGCGCCGCTTCGACGGGCGCTCAGTCGCCGACGACTCAATCCTTCGCCGACGCATCGTTCGCGTCAGCCCAACGGCCCGTGGCGCCGTCGCTCCTCACGTGGGCCCCGCCCTCCCTGAGCAGTCCGATAACGGTCCCCATCAGGGACACGGCCCAGGCTGCACCGTCGCTTCCCAATCAGAACGAGCATCAGCCGTGGGTGGTGCAGCTTGCGGCGGGTCAGGACTACGTCCTCGACCTCAACCACCGCCGCAACCCGGACATGGGCGGGCTTTCGATCATCGGCGGCCGGAACGTCGTGATCGTGGGCGGCGAGATCGAGGTCCTAGGAATGCCGGATGCCGAGTCCGCGAGGCGAGATGCGCTGGTCTTCACCGACCAGACGGGAGTCGTCCATCTGGAGGGCGTTCGGGTGCACGGTCAGCCGTTGCGTTGCCTCGTGTTCAACTCGGATCAAGCGATCTTTCAGATCGAGAACGTCCGATGCGACGGCATCTACATGTGGCAGGAAGACTTCTCGACTGCTCACTCGGATTCGGTCATCACGTGGAAGTCTCCCCGTGCGCTTCGCTTCGACAAGTACACGACCGACTATGACAACACGGGAGTAGCGCTCTACGGGAGCAACACCGGAACGTTTCCCGCCAAGGCCAATCTCAAGCGCGTGAACTTTCGAAACGCGCCCAGGTTCCGAGGAGCGGGGCCGTACATCTATCGAAGCTCGCTCAATACGCGGCTAACTCTCGACCGTGTGTACGCGGAAACGGGTTGGGGACGCGCGTCGAGCGGGCCCTGGCCGATGATCGGGCACGTTCGCTCGACGTTGTGGCAGGCGTTCGGAGGCCCTGACGGCGGGTCCAGGCCGATCGTCAGAACCGTGCGCGGTGGGGTGTCTCCAGGCAGTTACATCGAGTTCGTTGCGCCGAGGGTGGACAACATCCATGGTGCAAAGGGTTCGGTCGGGCGGGTGTCGTTCGGCGTTCCTCCTGGCGGCGATTTCGTTCCCAGAGGTGTCGCCGGCACCGGTTACCGCACGCCAGGCTATGTCGGCATGCTGCGCTAAGACGTTCGGGGGCTCGGCTTCGATCCCGGACGTCTCGCGCGGGCATGTCGACGGAGGGCCGCCGCCTTTCTCGCGATGCGCGATCGTGCCGCGGTGCGCGCAAGCCAGAAGCGAGGCCACCTTCCGCAGGCCGGGACGATCCGTCGGAGGTCGTCGAGGTGGCGGTTCGCAACATCCTCGTCGCCGTTCAGAGCGAGCGTTACTGCGACCGAGATGATTCGTCGCGCCGCGGACTTCACAGCGAACTCGGTAACTGAGGGGCTGAACCAGGTCGCCGCTTCCACGCGGCTCTCCAGATAGCTGGACACGAAGTCCTCTCGGTGCCACACCCCGTGGCGGGTCTGCAATTCGTGCGTTCTCAGCCTGTAGAGGGGCGCGGGATCGAACGCAATGCCTCCATCGCTCGCATAACGAGGAAACGCCTCGTCATCGAGCGAGTGAGGAAACTCCTCGCGAAACGGGCCTCGAGCGCGGATTGCGCGCCTCGACATGACGATCGTGCCAGGAAAGTAGCGCTCGTCCTCGAGAATGAACCTGGCTGCGTCGTCGCCTCGAAAGAGGATGGTTGACGCGTCAGTTCGCTCGGCACCTTCGTCTTCCTTGGTCTCGAGTGCCACAACGCCGGTCGAGTACAACGCGGCATCGGGAAACTCTCGGTGAAGGTCGAGAATTGCGGTGTAGAAGCCGGGAGCCACCACATCGTCGTCGTGAAGGATGTGCACGAGATCGCCCGTCGAGTGATCGAGGCATCTGTTCCAGTTGGAGACCATGGAAAGCACGGTCTCCGACTCGACCACTCGCGCCTCGCCAGGAAGTGCGATCTCGCGCAGACTCGCGGAGGAGTCGGCTCCGTTCGGCAAGATCAGTAGCTCGCTTCCGGCAGGCAACGCGCGTGCCGCGCTTTCAATCGCCTGCTTCACGATCGTTGCGGGCTTCGCGTAGAACGGAATGCAGACGCTCAGCATTCCGGTTGCCCCGATCGTCTCATCGCATGACCCACTGTACTGAGCGGTCGTTGGCAGTGGTTTTCTTTCTGCCGCGCGTCGTGTGCCTCTTGTCGCGATCGGAGTGTTCTGGCAAGCTCGGTTGACATGCGAGACCTGATCGACCACTACGAGAACGACTACTACGCGGAGCCCGGCGAGCTGCGCCCGTGGCTGCTCCTCACCGGACGCGACAAGGCTGCAAACGTTCGGGAGCTCTGGACTGGGCAGCCGCCTGTGTCTGTCGCCGATATCGGCTGTGGCGACGGTGCCGTGCTCGTCCACCTCGACCGCGCAGGTTTCGGGCAGACGTACACGGGATTCGAGATTTCGGCGTCCGCGATCGCACTGGCCGAAGAGACCGAGTTTCGTAGACCTGCCCGATTCATCGCCTTCGACGGCATCTCCCTACCGGCGGACGATCGCGAGTTCGACCTCGCCGTAGTGAGCCACGTCGTGGAGCACGCTGCCGATCCCCGTGGGTTGGTGGCCGAAGCTGCACGCATTGCGAAGTGGGTTTTCATCGAGGTCCCGCTCGAGCTCAACGCTCGAACACCACACGACTTTGCGTGGGACGACCTCGGTCACATCAATCTCTTCAACGCGAAAATCCTCCGTCACCTCGTGCAGTCCGTCGGGCTAGACGTCATCGCGGAGCGTGTGACTCTGCCAGGTCGAGACGTCTCGGTTCACCAACACGGGTCCTACGTTGGCCTGCTTCACTGGACGATCAAGCGGAGCGCGCTGGCAGCCAGAGTGGGGACGCGCCTGTTCACGTACCACGGCAGCATCCTCGCCACGCACTGATACCCCTCCAGGACGACGCGGGTTCGGAACTGGTCCCCAGAGGAGTACGTGACAGGCCTTTCGCACTGGCCCGCCACGACTATCCTGCGAAGTCATGCGTGACGTTGGCAGATAGCGAAATCGATGTGCGGAATCCTGGCAATTCTGGGTGGGTCGCTCGTCGTTGATGCCGAGGTGGCCGAAGCTGCTCTCGACCTGCAACGACATCGCGGACCGGACGACCGTGGAGTGTGGCAGTCGGAGGCTGCGTGGCTGGGAGCCCGTCGGCTCGCGATCCTCGATACGAGCTCACACGGGCATCAACCCATGGTCGACCAGGGCGTCGTGGTCGTGTTTAACGGCGAGGTCTACAACTACGTCGAGCTGCGCGAGGAGCTATGCGAGAGCGGAGCGGTATTTCGCTCCGGCTGCGATACGGAGGTCGTGCTCAAGTCGTATCTCCGCTGGGGTCACGATTGCCTGGCGCGGTTCAACGGCATGTGGGGCCTCTGCATCTTCGACTCCCGGGACGGCTCCGCCTTCTTCGCTCGAGATCGCTTCGGGGTGAAGCCGCTCTACGTGACTCGCGCTCGTGGCCGCGTATCAGTGGCCTCGGAGGCGAAGTCGCTACTGCATCTTTATCCTGAGCTGCGGCGCGTCGACGAAGCCGCCGTGTACGGATTCCTGGCCAGAGCGCAGCTTCACACAGGCGAGCGCACGTTCTACGACGGCATCCAGATGATCCTGCCCGGGCACGCGGGCGTCGTTTGGCCCGGCGAATCCAAAACAAAGATCTGGCCGTACTGGAGTCTCGAGCCAACCGCTGCGCCAGCCCTCGAGACCGAGATCGTCGAGCGCTTCGGGGCGTTGCTCGAGGACTCCGTCCGTATCCGCATGCGAAGCGACGTTCCGGTCGGTGTCACGCTTTCCGGCGGGCTCGACTCGACCGCCGTCGCGCATGGAGCAGTCGCCAGTATGAACGGCTCGTCGCCACTGACCGCTTTCACGTCCGTCTGGAAAGCGGACGACCGATCTGTCCTGCGCGACGAGCTGAGCTGGGCTCGCGTGGCCGCGCAGCCGTATCCGACCATCCAGCTGGAGGAGGTACCCGCCGCTCAGGGTGACTGGGTCTCGACCCTCGAACGGGTTGCGTGGCACCAGGACTCTCCGAATTACTCACCAGCCGTGGTGCCGCTCTGGATGATTATGAAGTCCGCTCACGACCAGGGCGTAAAGGTGATTTTGGAGGGTCAAGGAGCGGACGAGTTCCTCGGCGGCTATGTCCACCACGCAGCCGTCGCGTTCCTCGACGGTCTGCGCGGGCGTAACGGCGGCCCTCTGGAGGCGGTTCGGGCGGCACCGAGCTACGCGCGAGCGTTCTTGCCCCGGGCGTTCGCACTCTGGGTGGCCCGCGAAGCTCTGCCTTTCACACGGCACGCGTACAGAGCTCAGCGAGGAACGGCTTCGACTCTGCGGCCGGACTTCACCCGACGGTTCGCGGGATCGGAGGAACCGCCCGTACCGGCGCGGAACCTTCGGGAACGCCTGTTTGCGGATCTCACACGAGATATTCTCCCGGCCCTCCTCCACTACGGGGACGCGGTCAGCATGGCGCACTCGGTCGAGTCTCGTCAGCCGTTTCTGGACTATCGGCTGGTCGAGTTCTGCCTGTCGCTCCCCGAGCGCTGGAAGATCTCAGGCGGGCGGACGAAGACCGTCCTTCGTCAGTACCTCCACTCGGTCGGACAACACGAAATTGCGAATCGCACGGACAAGATGGGATTTCCGACGCCCATCTGGCAGTGGCTAACTGCGGACGACCTCCAGTTGCCCAGGAAGCTGCTGTTGTCCTCCGAGTCGCGCCTGCTGGCGTATTGCTCACGATCGGGGGTCGAGCGATTGATCCACCACACGCAACGCGACCCTGGCACGACGGGGACACATCTTTACCGGCTCGTCTCAACGGAGCTCTGGCTCAGAGCCTGTACGGAATAGATCCCGCGCCGGGAATGCCAGGGACCGTTGATCTGCACGGGGCAGTCGTTACTCTTTGTCCAAGGCCGACGCAAGTGCGGCCGATATGGGTGATCGCGGTTCGTACGTGCGGTGAACGATCGAGTCGTGCTCGCTCGGTCGGCCTCCGTTGGCACCCATCGATGATCGAGATCGCCATGAATGGAACGCACCCCAACCGCTGCGCCGGAAGACCAGCCAAAGAGGCCATCCGTGGCCTCTGACGACACGCACACGTTCGGAACCCGGATCGCCGGGCTGATGCCCTCCTGGGCTCGGCTGTGGGCTCGGGACAGCGCTCTGATGCTTTTCTCGCAAGGACTGACGGTCATGGCGACCTCGTTGGCAGCCGTCCTCATCGCTCGGAGCCTCGACCCCGAGGAGTGGGGTGTCTTCTCGGCGCTTCTGGGTCTGAGCTTCGCACTGGCGATCTTCGTCGAGTTCGGACTCTCGACCTGGTTGCTACGCGAACTGTCGAGTCTCTTTGTCGAACAGGGGGACGCCGCCGAGCAACGTGCGCGTGACCTCGTGAGTGTGTGCGTATGCGGGGCTCTCGCGGTGTCCTTCGTCGTCGTTTCGGCCGGGACGGTCGTGACTGCGGTGCTCGGAAGTTCGATGAGCCTCGTCGTCGCGATGTCGTCTCTCCTCCTTTATGGCGGCCTTTTTGCTCTGGCGAATGTTCTCGAGGTGTATCTGCGGGCCCGACGGCGGCTGCGCCGCGTCGTAACCGCCAGCATCGTGGAGAAGTATCTACTCGTGACCCTCCTTATCGGCGTCGCCGTGACCTCTACCGCCATCTGGGAAGTAGGGGTGGCGTATGTTGTCGCTGGGGTCGTGCGCGTGGCGATGCTCGGCGTGAGCGTGTTCGGGCGAACGCGTCCGACCCTCCCTCGCCTCGATGATGTGCGAGTCGTCTGGAAGAAGAGCCTGCCCTTCGCATTGACGTCGGGGGCGATCACAGTGATTCCCAGGTTCGACACACTCGTCCTCGTTGCGCTGTCTGCTACCGCGGCAGGTTACTTCGCGATCGGCGAACGAATCCTCGGCCCTGCAGTCGCGTTGGCGGTCATGGGAGCTACCACGCTCTATCCCTTCCTTGCGCGTCGCACGCACTCTGTCCGCGCGATCTGGGGTCTTTCGCTGACGTTCGGCGCGTGCGGGGCCGTGCTCGCCACGATCGGCTTCGTCAGTGCACCAACGCTCGTCCCCCTTGTCTTCGGTCAGCAATACGAAGACGCGGTGCCCGTTGTCCAAGTGATGCTTCTCGCGTTGCCGCTCCTTTTTGCGTCCAATCCGCTGCTCGTCTACGGCTTCAGCTGCGGACGAGAGCGTGCGATCCTCGTCGCCACGATCGGTGCCGCGCTCACCGGTACCTGTGCGATCGTCGCGGGGCAGCTCGTCGCGGGCGCTCCCGGAGCTGCGGCGGGACTGTTCTTCCGCGAGGTGCTCCTGCTCGTGGCGGTCGGGTCGATCGCGGCTACGACCGCCCAAAGCCACATCGACTCCAGCCGCCCTCCGGTCTCACCGACGGTTCAGGCTCCGATCGGATAGATGACAGCTCTTCGCCTTCAGCTGAACGCCGTAACCCTCGCGGAACGTGCGGCGGTGCCCCTGAGCTTCGGTGCGGCCGTCGCCGCAGGCGTCATCTTCGTCATGCAACCCGCCTTAGTGCTTCTGCCCGCCGTCCTGCTACCCGCACTCCTTCTTGTATCGAGCCCTTCCGCGCGCATCATGTTTCTGATCTTCGGCGGGCTTCTGGTGTTTCAGAGCTCGGACGAGCTGACGCCTCCGAAGATGCTCTTCCTCATGGGTGCGGGAGTGTCGGTCGTAGCCGCAACCGTACGCGCACAGCAGTCCACCGACGACCCGGTCTATCCTGACATTGAGCCGTTGCTCAGGGCTTCCCGCGCGTTCGTCTTTCTGATTATCGTGTCCCTGCCGGTGTCGATGGCTCATGGGACGACCCCGGTCGCTTGGTTGCGGGATGTAGCAGCGTATGTCCTGTTCGCCGCCGCCCCTCTGCTCGCGTTCGACGCCTACTCGGGCTTCAGCTCGCGCGCCCTTCGCCGGCTGCTCGTCGTCGCCGGCCTCGCAGGGTCGTTGGCCTTTGCGGCGCAGTGGCTCTCTCGGCGGGGCATCGTGAGCATCTCGGACGTCATTGGGCTGCCGACGTTCCTCCTCGGCGCCGCTCTCTTCTCCTACGCGCTAGCTGTCGTTCTCGAGGGCGAGCGCCGACGACTGGCCTGGCTTGCTTTGGCCGCGCTGATCCTCGCCGGCTTCGCGTCAACGGGTACCCGTGGGGCAGTCGTCTTCTTAGCGGCCCCGGTCGCCATCGTTCTCGGAACGCGGCAGCATCAGGCTCGGCGCTCAGTTCGCCTGTTGGTCGTGCTTCCAGCGGCGGTTTTTCTCGTGGCGCTCGGCATCCTCACGGTGGTTCGGACGACGGGAGCGGACTCCGATGTCCTCAGCAGCCGCGCTCGGCTGGCCTACCGCACGGGAGGTTCGGGCGATCAGAGCTACTCGGAGCGTCGTTTGCAGTCCCAAGCGTCCTGGAAACTGTTCAAGCAGTCGCCGATCGTCGGCGTCGGTCCTGGATATCCGATCAGCTGGGTCGACAACTCGGGAACGGAGACCTCGGCACCGACAGTCGACTCGCCGGTTTCGTACCTGGCGAAGTTCGGTCTCCTCGGCCTATGGCCGCTCGCGCTGCTCGTCTGGGCATTTCGATTAGTGCTGAAACGCATGCAAGCCCGTACCGGCGGTCGCTCGATCCCGCAGCTCGCCCTCATAGGTTTCGCCGGAGTCGTCGTTGCCTGGTCAGTTCTCCACGTTCCGTTCGAGGACAAGGGCATCGCGAGCGGGTTCCTGCTCCTCCTCGCGATCGCGCTCAGCGAATCGCGGGCGGCTCTGGACGGGAGGCGCGTGGATCGACGTAGCGGCTTCGACTAGAAGCGACGAAACAGCCTCGAGAAGTGCGCGGTCTCGAGTCGAAGGGGCGCCTATTGGTGCTCGCGCACGAGAAGACGGTTAAAGATGGTTTCTGAGAAGGCGTCTGCCGTGTTTGCGCGCGCGAACCTCTCAGCCGCATCGGCGTCGAAGGGGATCGCTTTAGGGTGATCGACCCACTGCGCTATCGCCGTGCGGATTTCGTCCGCGGACGTCGAGTCGACGGTCAAGCCGAGCCCGTGGCTTCGGACCTGCGACCCGACAAGGCCGTGGTTCGAGGCGAGCACTGGAACGCCCGCCGCCGCCGCTCGGATGAGAAGTCCGCTGGAGCCAGTGTGCCTCTGATAGGTAACCAGGACGAGGTCGCAGGAGCGCAGGAGCGGCTGAATTTCGGCCTCTGGTATGTGGTCGTCGTTGAAGGCGAGCTGTACCGCCGAACCCGCTTCGAAGGAGTGGATCCGACGGCGAAGCTCAGGCCCTTCGCGGTCGTTCAGGCGCCCGGCGAGAATGAGGGAGAGCTTCCGTTGCAGGTTATCGGGCAGGCCCTGGAGGGCGTCAAGCACGAGCAGGACCCCTTTGCGCTTGTCGAGGCTGCCGAACAGGACGAGTCGCCGGCGTGTCGGTTCCAACCCCTGTGTGAGCGGAGAGCCCCGAACGTCGTTCGGGGGGTCCCAGAGCGGCTCGGGCAGATAGATGCAGTCCGTGTGGCGTGCCCACTGCATCAAGCCTGGCGTTGCCAGCGGGTCGAGGCTGAACAGCGTGCGCAGGTGCGGATTGCGAAGCGCAGCCCGGATCGTGAGTTGCTTGGCAACAGCCGTCATCCGCTCACGGGCGACGCGTTGCCCTTCGAGCTCTCCATAGTGAAACGAGGGACGAAAGTAAATGCCGGAGAGTGCGAGGGGCCAGGAGAATCGAAGGTCGAGCGCCAACGAGAACTGCACGGAATCGAGGCTCATGAACATTAGGTGGTCCGCCCGAAGCGCCTCTGCGTATTGCTTGGCCAACTTCCTGTTGAGGCGCTCGCTCTTGAACGCGTTCGCCTCACCGGAAGCGAAGCCGGCGGGGGTCGATGCCTGGTGTACCGTCGCTCCACGCGCAGTCTCGGCGAGCTCGCCGAACACGGGGTGCCGAGCGGCCGACTCCTTCGAGACGACGAGATGGAGTTCTCCACCCGGCTGACGCAGCGTCCAGTAGCGCATCAGGCATTCGAGGTACTGCGGGTGATGGCCTTCCTGGTTGAGATCGAAGAGGATGATCCTCGGGCGCACTGGGCACAGCTTTGCCGCACTTGGTCGGACACACTCCGGAGCCTTGCTCCGCTGCCCCGCGTCGTACGACCACTAAAGTCGGGAAGAGATGGCTTTGCGCGAGGATACACGCAAGGATCCGGGGCCCTGGGATCGCGTTACTGTGACCTTGGTTCAGACGACGGTGCCTGAGTACCGTGTCGAGCTGATGAACGGCCTCGCGGCGAGGTTCGGAATCGGGTTCACGCTCGTCGCCGGTGCGGAGTACTTCGATCGCACGGTCCGGGCGGCGTCGACTCCGGAGCTGCGCGTGCAGCCAGCAACGAACCGGTTCCTCGCCGGCCGGCGACTGCTGTGGCAAAGCGGAGTATGGAGACGCTTGATCCAGAGCGACATCGTGATCTGCGAGCTGAACCCGCGCGTCCTGTCGACGTGGGCGGTGCTGATCGCCCGTCGACTGGTACGAAGGCCGACCGTTCTGTGGGGACACGCGTGGCCGCGGCGAGGGCCGAGCTCGCGCAGCGACCTGCTTCGGCACGTTCTGCGCTCGCTCGCAAGTGCGGTCGTCGTGTACTCGGAGACCCAGGCTCGCGAGCTTCGTGCTCACATGCCTCGCCACCTCGTCGTTGCAGCTCCGAACGCCTTGTACTTCCAGGCGAATTTGTCGCAGAACGTCGTCGGGGGCGCGATGCGTGACTTCCTCTTCGTGGGCAGGCTTATCGAGTCGAAGAAGCCGAGTCTGTTGATCGACGCATTCTCCCTCGTCGCGCACGAGCTTCCGCCCAAGACGCGCCTCGTGTTCGTCGGTGACGGTCCTCTGCGCCAAGGGCTTGCAGCGGCGGCAGGCCGTTCGGCGGTACCCGAGAGAATCGCGTTCACCGGTGAGATCACGGCACCAGCCGAGCTTCGGGCTTTGTACGCGGACTCCCTCGCGAGCGTGATTCCAGGATACGCGGGCCTGTCCTTGATCCAAAGCCTCGGGTTCGGAGTTCCGGCCCTGATCGCACGCGACGAGCCGCACTCTCCGGAGATCGAAGCAGCCGCTCCCGGCGAGAACGCCGTTTTCTTTCAATCGGACTCTTCGCAAGCTCTGGGCGCAGCACTCGTCGAGACCGCTGCCGACCGGTCGACATGGATTCGGCGTCGCGAGGCGATCGCGCGGAGGTGTGCGCGCGACTATTCCGTCGAAGCAATGGTCGACCGGGTCGCAGCTGTCGTGGATGCAGTCCTCGCTCGAGCGCCGGCGCGGACTCGCCGTGTCGAGCGCTAGCTGTGCGAGCTCTCGATCAGCCCGCCTGTCCATGGCTGTGGTGCCGAACCGCTAGCACTCGATCCGCGCCAGCGCCCAGTCGGCGTGGTCGAACTCCCCGGCGTCGCCGCCGGTCGTCACCACCAGCCGAAGCTGGGTCGCCCCGCTGATGCTGACGTCGACCGCCTGCGTGGCGGT
>Ga0136613_10001627_pt1 | contig 11679 bp, 8 predicted proteins | sample AntDrymUQ2722106_2_FD_106649 | JGI IMG/M metagenome (GOLD analysis project Ga0136613, IMG submission 106649) | Polar desert sand microbial communities from Dry Valleys, Antarctica - metaG UQ272 (21.06) | ecosystem: Environmental > Terrestrial > Soil > Desert | place: Antarctica: Dry Valley... | reverse complement strand
TTCCTGGGTAATCGACCCAGTAGTTCCCAACTTGAGCGCTGTTCCGCGATGGGAGCTCGCGCGCACAGAGGGCGGCGGGATGCTTGGGAGAGCCGTCGTGAGGGGACGGCCAAGGATTCGTGGATCAGCCAGACCCCCTCTTCCCAGAAGTGGGCCGCGACCAACTTTTGTCTAGGGGAGATCACGTCCGCGGAGGGAGGTCAAGCCAGGCGGCCGGCCACCCGATAGCAGATTATGGAAGATGGTCACCCCTTCGCGCGCAGGGGCGTCGTCGGTCGCCTCGCCCCTTTCGTGGGGGTGGCCTGTCTTGCCTTTGTTCTCGTGCCTCTCCCGCCCGCCGAAGAGAACGCCTCTGCACTTCTCGGTGCAGCTTGGCTTTGCCTCCTGATCATGGCTCTGGTTCCTTCTCGCCCCGTGGGAGAAGCTGCCCCTTGGGGCGCAAGCCCTTGCGCCCCTGGCCTACTTTGTTGTGATCGCGCTCTCCGGGAGGCGGAAGGCGGCTCAGTCTCCGGGTATGGCACGCTCGTCTTGCTGCCGATCTGTTGGTTGGCGCTCTACGGAACCCGGGTCCAGTTGTCGGCGGCACTTGTCGTGATGGCCGTGATGTTTGTGGCACCGATCATCTTGCTGGGCGAGCCTCGTTATCCGCCCAGTGAGTGGCGGCGGGCGCTGATGTGGGCAGGCGTTGGGCCTGTGGTGGGCCTGACGGTGCAGAGGCTGGTCTCGCAGAGAAGGGAGCTGATCGGCAGCCTGCGCGAGATTGCGCGGTCGGACGCGTTGACCGGGGTCGCCAACCGCCGCGCCTGGGACGAGAGATTGCCATCTGAGCTGTCGCGCGCCCTGAGATCCGGAAAGCCGGTGTCGGTTGCCCTTCTCGACCTCGATCATTTCAAGGCATTCAACGACAGTCGTGGTCATCAGGCCGGCGACCAACTGCTCATGGAGGCGGCAAGAGCTTGGGAGGGGCAGATCAGGGATGCGGATTTGATCGCTCGCTACGGAGGCGAGGAGTTCGCCCTGCTGTTGCCCGATTGCCCTGTGATCGAGGCCCATGGGATCGTCGAACGCCTGAGACAGGTAACTCCGGGTGAAGGAGACGTGCTCGGTGGGAATTGCTTGTTGGGATGGATCAGAGTCTCCCGACGCGCTTATTGCTCGGGCAGACCGGGCTCTATATGGAGCCAAGCGCGCGGGACGCAAACAGGCGGTCCTTGCGGCCCAACTGCGCCGCCGGTAACAGCCGCGCTGCCCCGAGCACGAGGAGCAGGATCTCCTTTCCCCTGGCGCGCCCCAATCCATCCGCATGTCTCGTGGGCGGTACTGGGATCGAACCAGTGACCTCTGCCGTGTGAAGACAGCGCTCTCCCGCTGAGCTAACCGCCCCGAGCGCCCGAGTGTAACGGCGCAGGTGCCGTCCTCCGGGTCAGGCGGAGGAGCCGGCCAGCTCGCGTGGGCTGCGGCGCGCCGGTGCCCGGCGGGACGGCTTGTCCAGCAGGGCCGCCAGGAACTGCCCGGTATAGGAACCGGAGGCTGCGGCCACCTCTTCGGGGGTGCCCTCGGCGACCACCCGGCCGCCTCCTGAGCCGCCCTCGGGCCCCAGGTCGACGATGTGATCGGCCGTCTTGATGACGTCGAGATTGTGCTCGATCACGACCACGGTGTTGCCGCCGTCGACCAACCGGTGAAGGACACCGAGCAGCTTGGCCACGTCGTCGAAATGGAGGCCCGTGGTTGGCTCGTCGAGAATGTAGAGCGTCTTTCCGGTGGAGCGCTTGGCCAGCTCGGTCGAAAGCTTGACCCGCTGTGCCTCGCCCCCCGACAGGGTAGGGGCCGGCTGCCCCAGCTTGACGTAACCCAGGCCGACGTCCCGGAGCGTCTCCATATGGCGGGCGATGGGCGGGATCGGCGCAAAGAAACCGGCCGCCTCCGCAACACTCATGGCAAGCACATCGGAGATGTTCTTGCCCTTGTAGCGGACCTGGAGTGTCTCCCGGTTGTAGCGCTTGCCCTTGCACACCTCACACGGCACGTAGACGTCGGGCAGGAAGTGCATCTCGATCTTGATCGTGCCCTCGCCCGCACACGCTTCACAACGTCCTCCCCGAACGTTGAACGAGAATCGCCCCGGCTGATAACCGCGACGCTTGGCGTCCGGGGTGCGGGAGAACAACTTGCGTATGTGATCGAACACGCCGGTGTAGGTCGCCGCATTCGACCGAGGTGTCCTTCCTATCGGCGACTGGTCGATGTCGATCACCTTGTCGACCAGATCCAGGCCGTCTATGCGCTTGTGCTTGCCAGGCACGAGCCGGGAGTTCGTGAACAGCACCTGCTGCACGGAGCGGTAGAGCACATCGTTTATGAGAGTGGACTTGCCCGAACCCGAAACACCGGTCACTGCAACAAAGGTTCCGAGCGGAAACTCGACATCGATGTTCTTCAAGTTGTGTTGGCGGGCGCCCCGGACGGTGAGCCGGCCGCGTCCGGGGTGTCGCCGCCTGTCGGGAACGGCGATGGCTCTTCGCCCGGTGAGATATTGGCCGGTCAACGAGAATGTCTCTTCCTCCAAACCTTTGAGCGCACCCGCATACACAATCTCGCCGCCGTGCTCGCCTGCGCCGGGGCCTATGTCGACGACGAAATCGGCAGCACGGATCGTGTCTTCGTCGTGCTCGACGACGATTAGCGTGTTACCCAGATCGCGCAGCCGGACGAGCGTGTCTATCAACCTGTGGTTGTCCCTCTGATGCAAGCCGATCGATGGCTCGTCCAGGATGTAGAGCACGCCGACGAGCCCCGAGCCGATCTGGGTCGCGAGCCGAATCCTCTGCGCCTCTCCTCCCGCGAGCGTCGCCGCGCCGCGCGCGAGGGTCAGATAGTCAAGGCCGACGTCCAGGAGGAAACCCAGGCGGGCATGGATCTCCTTCAGGACGCGCTCTGCGATTGCCGTCTCTCGATCGTCGAGCTCGAGCTTGCGAATGAAGGCATCGGTATCGCCGATGCAGAGGTCGCAGATCTCGAAGATGTTCTTGTCCCCGATCCTCACTGCCAGAGACTCCGGTCGCAGCCGGGCACCCTTGCAATCGGGACACGGCACCTCTCGAAAGTACTGCTCGTAGCGCTCGCGCGCGTGGTCGGAATCGGTTTCGGAGTGGCGGCGTTCGAGCCATGGGACCACGCCCTCGAACGGCGTCCAGTACGCGCGGATGCGGTTAAAACGATTTCGATAGCGCACATGGATCTCGGTGTCCGACCCGTACATGATGACGTCGCGCGCTTTCTTCGACAACCTCTTGAACGGGACGTTGGTGCGGAACCGGAACGTCTCGGCAGCGGCCTTGATGAGCCGGTCGAAGTACTCGAGAGTTCGCCCCGACCACGGTGCAATCGCTCCTTCGTCTATAGAAAGGTCGGGGTTCGGGATCACAAGATCCAGGTCCACCTCGAGATGGATGCCGAGCCCATCGCAGCGCTCACAGGCGCCGTAGGGCGAGTTGAACGAGAAGTTCCTCGGTGCAAGCTCATCGAAGGAGATTCCACAGAAGCTGCATGCAAAGTGCTGCGAGAACAGGATGTCTTCGGCCTTGTCCTCCACGAGGTCGATCGAGGCTGTCCCATCGGCAAGCTTGAGAGCGGTTTCGATGGAGTCGGTGAGCCGGCTCCCGATGCCTTCGCGGATCACGAGGCGGTCGACGATCACGTCGATGTCGTGCTGGAAGTACCGGTCGAGGCGGATCTTGTCGGACAGGTCCACAACCTCGGAATCGACCCGGGCCCGGGCGTAGCCGCGGCGCGCCAGGTCTTCGAACAGGCTGGTGAACTCACCCTTTCGCCCCCGGACGATCGGGGCCAGCACCTGGAAGCGGGTGCCCTCGGGGAGCGCCAGGACCTGGTCGACTATCTGCTCGGGGGTCTGGCGGGCAATGGGGCGGCCGCAGTTATGGCAGTGGGGCCGTCCGATCCTGGCAAATAGCAGTCTCAGGTAGTCGTAGATCTCGGTGATCGTCCCGACGGTGGACCTGGGATTGCGGGACGCCGACTTCTGGTCGATCGAGATCGCCGGTGACAGGCCCTCGATGAAGTCAACATCGGGCTTGTCCATCTGCCCGAGAAACTGCCTGGCGTAGGACGACAGCGACTCGACGTAACGCCGCTGGCCCTCCGCATAGATCGTGTCGAAGGCCAGCGATGACTTCCCCGACCCCGAGATCCCCGTGAACACGATCAGGGAGTCGCGCGGAAGCTCGAGGTGGACGTTCTTGAGGTTGTGCTCGCGGGCGCCCCGGATAACGAGCTGTCCGGAGACCTCAGGAAAGGTCGCTGCTGGCATCTGGCCTCATGCTAAACGACGCCGGTGTAACTCCGGGCCTGGGCGGGCCGGGAACGGGCCGCAAAGGGCCTGGGGGCGGCCCCCGGACGGGCGTCACAGGGCCGATAATCTAAGCGGGTGAAGAGGCTGGCGCGTTTCCGGGACGAGTTTCCCGTAACCGGCCGGCGGAGCTATCTCATCTCGGCCTCGCTCGGCCCCCTCTCCCGGCGCAGCCGTCTGCTCGCCGAGGAGCACCTCGACCTCTGGGAGAAGCTCGGCCCCGAGGAGCTCTGGTTCGACCACGGCTTCCCGCGCCTAAAGGCATGCCGGTCGTCGTTTGCGAGGCTGATCGGCGCCGGCCCCCACGAAGTCGCCGTCATCCCGTCGGTGTCGGCGGGCTTGTCGTCGATCGCTAGCTGCCTTGACTTCGACCTTCGTCCCACCGTCGTGCTCTCGGCCATGGACTTTCCGACCAACCATCATGTCTGGTTGGCGCAGCGCCGGCGGGGGGCCCGGCTCGACGTCGCGCCGACCTCCGACGGAATCGGCGTCGAGGCCGCCGAGCTCGCCGGCCGGATCGACGGCTCGACCGCGATCGTCAACCTCAACCGCGTCCTGTACGAGTCCTCGTGGATCATGGATGTCCCACCCATCGTGGAAGCCGCCCACCGCCACGGTGCGTTGGTCGTCCTGGATGATTTCCACGGCACCGGGATCGTGCCCATCGACGTGCACCGGCTCGAGGTCGATTTCCTGCTGTCGGGCGCCCTCAAATGGCTCTGCGGCGGGCAGGGCATCGCCTTCCTCTACGTGCGCGAGGGGTTGATCGAGTCGCTCGAGCCGGCGGTGGTGGGGTGGTTCGGAACCACGGACCCGTTCGGCTTCGACCGTTCCGAGCTTCACCTTCGGTCCGACGCCAGGCGCTTCGAGACCGGGACCTATGCGCTCCCCCAGGCCTGGACCGCCTCGGGAGGGCTGGAGCTGATCCTCGAGGCGGGGGTCGAGTCCATCCGGGCACACAATCAATCGCTGACAGGGGAGGTGATTCGGCGCGCCGACACACTGGGGCTCGAGGTGCTGTCGCCGCGCGCTGCCGAACGGCGCGGCGGGCTCGTGCGCCTGAGAGTGCCCGGTGGGCGCGCCGGCGCGCACCGGATCCTCCAGGCCCTGTTGGAACGCGACGTGGTGCTCGACGCCAGGGACGACGCCCTGAGGATCTCGCCCCATCTCTTCAACGACGACACCGACATCGACCGCTGCTTCACCGAGCTGCAAAAGCTTCTCTAAAAGGCCCGGCCCCCCTTAGAGCAGATCACGCCGGCCGGACCTGCCCTTCACATGTTAGGGCGGCGGGTCAGCCGACCTCGCGCAGTTCCCGCCGGAGATCGTGAACCTCGTCACGGATACGCGCCGCGTACTCGAAGCGGAGATCGGTGGCCGCCTGGTGCATCTCCTCCTCGAGCTGGAGGATGAGCCGCTTGAGCTCGTCCGGGCTGCCCCCCACCGGCTCGCGCCTGCGGCTCTTGGACTTGTCCGGAACGGTTGCGTCCCGGCCTCTGCCGAAGCCCGAGATCAGGATGTCGCTCACCGCCTTGCGAATCGAAACCGGATCGATACCGTGCTCCTCGTTGTAATCGAGCTGTATCTTGCGGCGCCGTTCGGTCTCGGAGATCGCCTTGCGCATCGACTCGGTGACCTCGTCGGCGTACAGGATGACCTCGCCGTCGACGTTACGGGCGGCGCGCCCGATGGTCTGGATCAGCGAGGTCTGCGACCGAAGGTAGCCCTCCTTGTCGGCGTCCAGGATTGCGACGAGGGACACCTCGGGAAGGTCGAGACCCTCACGCAGCAGGTTGATGCCGACCAGGACATCGAACTCGCCGAGCCTCAGGTCGCGCAGAATCTCGATGCGTTCAACCGTGTTTATGTCGGAATGAAGGTAGCGGACCCGCACCCCGGACTCGAGCAGGTAGTCGGTCAGGTCCTCGGCCATCTTCTTGGTCAAGGTCGTCACGAGGACGCGCCCACCGGCGTCGGTGCGCTGCTTGATCTCTTCCATGAGGTGATCGATCTGCCCGCGCGTCGGCCGGATCTCGACCTTCGGATCGATCAACCCGGTCGGCCGAACCAGTTGCTCGACCGGCCGCCCCGACATGCGCAGCTCGAACGGTCCCGGGGTGGCGCTCATCATCACCATCTGGCCCACCTTGTCCATGAACTCATCGAAGCGCAGCGGGCGGTTGTCGAGAGCACTCGGGAGCCGGAAGCCGTGCTCGACAAGGGTGCGCTTGCGACTCATGTCGCCCTCGTACATTCCGTTCAGCTGCGGTATCCCGACATGGGACTCGTCCACCACCACGAGGTAGTCGTCGGGGAAGTAATCGAGCAGCGTGTTGGGGCGCGAGCCGGCGGCGCGCCCCTCGAGGTGCCTGGAGTAGTTCTCGATGCCCGAGCAGAAGCCGATCTCGCGCATCATCTCGAGGTCGTACTGGGTACGCATGCGCAGACGCTGTGCCTCGAGCAGCTTGTTGCCCTGCTCGAGCTCGCGGAGGCGGACGGCCAGCTCTGTCTCGATGCCCTCGACGGCGTGCTCCAGCCGCTCCTTGGAGACGACATAGTGCGATGCCGGATAGATCGTGACGTGGTCGAGATCACGGATGATCTCGCCGGTGAGGGTGTCGAGCTCGATGATGCGGTCAACCTCGTCCCCGAACAGCTCGATGCGTATGGCCTTTTCCTCGTATGCGGGAAAGACTTCGATGGTGTCACCGCGCACTCGGAACTTGCCCCGGATGAAGTTCACGTCATTGCGTTCGTACTGGATCTCGACGAACTTCTGGATGATGAAATCGCGATCGGCGGTTCCGCCACGCGCGACGCTTACGACCTGATTCAGGTACTGCTCGGGCGAACCAAGGCCGAAGATGGCCGACACGCTTGCGACGATCAGCACATCGTCCCGCTGCAGCAGCGCGCTGGTGGCCGAGTGACGCAGCCGTTCGATCTCGTCGTTGATCGAGGAGTCCTTCTCGATGTAGGTGTCGGAGGACGGGACATATGCTTCGGGCTGGTAGTAGTCGTAGTAGGAGACGAAGTACTCGACCGCGTTGCTGGGGAAGAACTGCTTGAACTCGTTGCAGAGCTGCGCAGCAAGCGACTTATTCGGCACGAGCACCAGGGTGGGCCGTTGGATCTGCTCGAGCGCCCAGGCGACGGTTGCCGTCTTGCCGGTCCCGGTTGCCCCCAGCAGCGTCACGAAGCGGTCGCCTCGCTGGATTCGCTCGACTATCTGGGCGATGGCGTCGGGCTGGTCGCCGGCGGGTTCGAACTCCGCTTCCAGCTTGAACGGGGGCATGGAACCGATTCTAGCCGGGGGGTGTGACGCTTCCCTCGGCGCTCCGGGTGCGCCGGTCTACAGGGACGCCACCACCTCGGGTAGCTCCTGCAGCGATGTAATCGTCGGGCCGACCGGGTCCGGGTAGCGCCCGACCCGGTCCAGCAATACGGTGTGCATCCCCGCCTCCCTGGCGGGAATGACGTCGAGCGCCTCGGAGTCGCCGACATGAACCGTATTCCGTGCGGCGACACCGCCGCGCTCGAGCGCCAGGCGGTAGATCCCGGGATCGGGCTTCTCCACGCCCTCCGCCCCCGAGATGACCGTGACCTCGAAGATGTGGCCGACTTCGAGCTCGACCAGCATCTCCTGGAGCCAGGTCTCGAAGTTCGAGATCAGCCCGAGCCGGAGCCCGGCGCCGAGCAGCCGGTCGAGAGTGTCGAGGACATCGTCGAACAGCCGGTAAGAGGCGCTGCTCGAAAAGGTCGTGAACAAAGTGCCCGCAAGGGAGTCGTCGGATATGCCGAGCTCGGCGAGAAACCGGCGATAGAGATAGGTCCAGAAGTTGCGTGATTCGGCGGCCGAGACGCTGGTGCCCATAGCCGGAGGATCGGCCCCGGCTTCGTGGGCCAGATCGACCAGGTGGGGGGCGAGCTTCTCCCTGACAACCGACACCTCCTCCGGGGTCACCTCGTGCCCATTGACCCGGCAAACGCGCGCGAACAGCTCGGCAAAAGAGGGGTAGGGACGAAGGATCGTCTCGCCGGCGTCGAGGAACACCATCTCGATCACGGCTGCGGGAGCTCCTGGAGGTGATTCCAGAGCCGTTCCGCCTCAGCCTCGAGCTTGTCGATGTCCCAGTCGTTGCACACCACGAAGTCGGCGTCGGCGGCGGCCTCGGACGAGTCCGCTTGGGCGTCCATGCGTGCCTGGACTTCTTCCTGGGACATGTTCCGGTCGCGCACGAGCCGCTCGATCCGTATGTCGGACCCGGCGATCACGACTATGAGCACCCCCACCGAATCGGCCAACCCGATGTCATAGAGCAACGCCGCGTCGATGACGACGATGGAGTCGGTGCCCTCAAAAGCTTCCAGGACGTCGGCGATCTTAGACAGGATGACCGGGTGGACGATCTCGTTGAGCACGGCAAGCTTGCGGGAGTCGGGAAAGACCATCTCCGCCAGGCGCCGCCGGTCTACGTCCATCGTTCCGGAGACGAGGATCTCGCGGCCGAACTGGCCCACCACCGCGTGCCAGGCAGGCTCTCCGGGCTCGAGTGCCAACCGCCCGAGCTCGTCCGCGTCAACGAGGTGGGCCCCCCGCTGCTCGAGAAGCCCCGCCAGGGTCGACTTACCCGACCCGATGCCCCCTGTTAGACCGACGACCAGCATTGGGCTGCGCTCCGGAGATCAGGTCTGGCCGCGCTCGCGCCTCAGGTCGTTCATGATCGACTCGATCGATTCCGCGTCCCCGGAGTCCGTTGGCTCGAGCGGCTGTTCGCCGGCCCCCGGGCCAACCTCCGCCTCGTCTCCCTCGGCCACCGGAGTCGGATCGAGCTCGGACGCGATCTCGTCGACGGTCTCTCCCGGGACCGCGCCTGGGTCCGGTTCCTCCCGCAGGAGCCGGGTGTCGAGGTTGTCGGTGTCGCGTTCGGCCGCGGTCAGATGCTCGCGGCCCTCGGGCGAGTGATCCGGTGACAGGCTCGCGATCTGCTCGGCCTCCTCGCGCTCCTCCGGCGGGGCGGCCAGCCCTGCCAGCTCGGCGTCCCCGAGTGTCTCGGGCGCGCCGGGACCGGCGAGCTCGGGCATCGCCTCGGAGGCCGACCCCAACTCGGCTTCGGTCTCGGGGCGTTCGGTGGTGTTCTCGGTGGGCATGCCGACGCGCTCCGATGCAGCTCTGGCCTCGACCTCCGCACCGGAATCCTCGAGCTCCATGTCGTCGCCTTCGGCCACGGGGGCCGGGACATCCGGGGACGGCTCGTCCACCGGAGGCGCCTCCTCCCTCAACGCCTGTTTGCGAGACAGGCTGATCCGCCGGCGGTCGAGATCGATGTCGATGATCTTTATCGGAATCCGGTTTTGGACGCCGACCTCGTCTTCGGCCCGCTCGACGTGATGTTCGGCGAGCTCGGAGATGTGGACGAGGCCCTCGATCGCCTCGTCGACCTCGACGAAAGCGCCGAAGGGCACGAGCTTGGTGACGCGCCCCTCGATGACGTCGCCGACCGAATGTGCCCGTGCGAACTGCAGCCAGGGGTCTTCCTGGGTCGCCTTCAAGCTGAGGGAAACCCGCTCCCGCTCGAGGTCCACGTCCAGAACCTGGACCTGGACGCTCGCGCCGACGTCGACAACTTCGCTGGGATGGTCGACGTGCTTCCACGACAGCTCGGAAACATGGACGAGCCCGTCCACACCGCCGAGATCGACGAATGCTCCGAAGTTGACGATCGAAGACACGGTGCCGGTCCGCACTTCGCCCTTCGCGAGCGAGGTGAGGAAGTCCTGCCGCTGCTCCGCCTGGGATTCCTCGAGGAACTTGCGGCGTGACAGGACAACGTTGTTGCGGTTCTTGTCGAGCTCGATGATGCGGCACTCGAGCTCGGTGCCCACGTAGGGCTGAAGGTCACGGACACGGCGCATCTCCACAAGCGACGCCGGAAGGAATCCGCGCAGGCCCACGTCCAGGATCAGCCCGCCCTTGACGACCTCGATCACCGGACCGGTGACCGTCCCGTCCACCGACTTGATCTCCTCTATCCGACCCCACGCCCGCTCGTACTGAGCCCGCTTCTTGGACAGGATCAGGCGTCCGTCCTTGTCCTCCTTCTGCAGAACGAGCGTCTCGACGGTCTCGCCGACCGACACGACCTCCGCCGGGTCGACGTCGTTTCGGATCGACAGCTCCCGGGCCGGGATGACGCCTTCGGACTTGTAGCCGATGTCGACCAGCGTTTCGTCTTTGTCCAGCTTGACGATCGTGCCGGTGACGAGGTCGCCTTCCTCGAAGGGCTTGATCGTCGCCTCGATGGCGGCGATGAGCTCCTCCTCGGTAGCGTAGACGTCGTTCTCGACGATGACGCCGCCGGCAAAGGTCTCGCCGGAGGTCGAAGGCGCCGTGCGCGTGATCATCCCACCCTGCCCGTCGGGGAGGGTTTGCTCTTGGTCCGGCGCCGCCGGGGAGGCCACGGCCTCGGTGGTGTCCTGGGTCATATGAACTGGGTTCCTCCTCAAAGGTATTCGCCCCTGGGGGGCCGGAAAAGTATACGGGGGGACGGCGGGAGCGCCGGACGTCGCGACGCCGGACGTCGGCGCACCGAGGACCGGGCGACCGGTGTGCAGACCGGAACCCGAATCGGTCCCGGGTCACGGCCCACAGAAAGAGGCCCCCTCGTTCGAGGGGGCCTCTTTGGTGATTGGTTCGTGACCGCCTTAGCGGTGGAGCTGGCCTCGAATTGCTCCCTCCGGGTACTTCACGTTGTGGATGTTCACGTAGTAGCGACCGGGGTGCTCCTTGATGTCGCGAATCTCGCCTCTGGCCACTCCGCCGACACAGCCCTTGACCGCCGTGAAGCTACCGGGCAGCGGCTCCGCAGCGGCGAACAGCTCAACGACAACTTCGCCGGCCTCGTCCCTGGGCGCCTCGTGGATGTGCGCCGCCACCGGGCCTCCGATGCGATGGAACGAGAGGTGATAGCAAACCCTCCCCTTCTTTGCGTTGAGCTTGATCGTCGCTCTGCCGGCTCCGTTCGGGTCACCGGGGCCGGGTACTTCCTTCTCGCCGGTAAGCCTCGCCTCGCGATGGGCCGTGGCGGCGGATGCGTCAACCGTGCTGAGGATTGTGATCGACCAGCACCGCAGCGCAGAGAACCGCAAGAACCTTCTTGCTCATAGGCTCGCCTCCTACTAGGTCACAACGATACAAAACCGCTCATAAGCATACGCATTCCCGTCCCTCCACGGGATTGCCTCCGCGACCGGGTGACTGAGTTTCTCCGGGGCCGGCGCCCTCAGCCTTTGGCCTCGGCCCAGTTGGC
>Ga0136613_10001626_pt1 | contig 11684 bp, 11 predicted proteins | sample AntDrymUQ2722106_2_FD_106649 | JGI IMG/M metagenome (GOLD analysis project Ga0136613, IMG submission 106649) | Polar desert sand microbial communities from Dry Valleys, Antarctica - metaG UQ272 (21.06) | ecosystem: Environmental > Terrestrial > Soil > Desert | place: Antarctica: Dry Valley... | reverse complement strand
GGGCTCGCTCGGCTCGGCGTGCCCACCGCGATCGTCTCTCGCGTGGGCGAGGACGGGCATGGCGAGTACGTCCGCTCGTGGCTCGCCGCACAGGGGGTCGACGTGCGCTTCCTCGCCGTCGATTCCTACTGGCAGACCCCGCCGACGTTCTGCGAGGTGTGGCCGCCGGACAGTTTCCCGCTTACCTTCTACCGCAAGCCGACCGCGCCCGACTGGCAGCTCTCGCCGGAGGACTTCGACGCGGACGAGGTCGCTCACGCGCCGCTGCTCCTCGCGACCGGAACCGGGCTCGCGCAGTCGCCGAGCCGTGAGACGACGCTCGCAGCGCTGCGCGCGCACCGGGGAACGACGATCTTCGACCTCGACTGGCGGCCGAGCCTCTGGGACGACCCCCGTGCCTACCCGCCGCTCGCGGGGGAGGCTGCGGCCGCGGCCGACATCGTGATCGGCAACGAGGAGGAGGTGGACGCCGCTCGGATCGAGGCACCCACGCTCGTGCTGAAGCGCGGCGCACGCGGCGCGACCGTCTTCGAGGACGGTCGGGAGACCGACGTGCCGGGCTTCCCGGTCGACGTCGTGAACGGCCTCGGCGCCGGCGATGCATTCGCCGCCGCACTCGGCCAGGCGCTGCTCGCCGGGCTGCCGCTCGTCGAGGGCGTGCGCCGAGGGACGGTCGCCGGCGCGCTCGTGGCGTCGCGCCTCGCCTGCTCGGAGGCGATGCCGCGGCTCGAGGAGCTCGAGGCGGTGCTCGCGTGACGGAGCTGTTGCTCAGGGCGGGCGGCTGGGAGGACGTGAGCCCGGAGTCGGCGGGGTGGAAGTACCTGCACTTCGGCGTGCGCGGTGACGCGTTCGCCGCAGAGACCGGCGACGCCGAGATTGCGCTCGTGCCGCTCGGCGGTTCCTGCCGCGTCGAGGCTGAAGGCGAGATCTGGGAGCTCGGCGGCCGCGACCACGTCTTCGCCGGGATGCCGTGGGCGCTGTACCTGCCGCGCGACACCCCGTACCGCGTCGAGGCCGAGGGCGACGTCGCGATCTGCGGCGCACGCTGCAAGACGCGCCGCGACCCTGTGCTCGTGCGCCCGGAGGACGTCGAGATCGAGGTGCGCGGCGCGGGCAACGCTACCCGGCAGATCAATCACATCGTGAAGCCGGAGTTCCCCGCGGAGCGGCTGCTCGTCGTCGAGGTGTTCACGCCTGCCGGCAACTGGTCGAGCTACCCGCCGCACAAGCACGATGAGGACAACGCTCCCGGCGAGGTGGTGCTCGAGGAGACCTACTATTTCCGGACGCGCGCGCCCGAAGCGTTCGCCGTGCAGCGGCTCTACAGCCCGCGCCACGGACTCGACGTGACGGAGACCGTGCGCGACGGCGACCTGATGCTCGTGCCGTACGGCTACCACACAACCGCGGCCGCGCACGGCTACGACCTCTATTACCTGAACGCGCTCGCCGGCGACACTCGTTCGATGGCGTCGGCCGACGATCCGGCTCTGCACTGGATTCGCGACGCGTGGGCCGACCTCGAGCCCGACCCGCGCGTGCCGCTCGTCAGGTGATACGCGTCGCCAGCGCGCCTGTCAGCTACGGCGCGTTCGAGCTCACCGTTGGAGTTCTGCCGAACGTGCCGGGGCCTGAGCAGGTGCTCGACGAGATCGCGGCCGCCGGCTACGAGGGCACCGAGCTCGGTCCGCCCGGCTACCTCGGTGGAGGCGAGACGTTGCGTGAGCGGCTCCGACGCCGAGGGCTCCGGCTCGCCGGCGCCTTCGTCGAGCTTCGCTTCGGCGATGGTGAGCTCGCCCCGCTCGAAGTCACGCTCGAACTGCTCGAGGGGTTCGACGCGCAACCGATCCTGTGCGACAAGGGGCCGCGTGACGGAGAAGTCGATCTCGGCGGTGTCGCGCACGCAGTGACGTTGGCGCGTGCCCGGGGGTTCGAACCGAGCTTTCACCATCACATGGGCACGCGCGTGCAGACGCCAGCTCAGATCGAGCGACTGCTCGAGGGCACGGACGTCGCGCTCCTCCTCGACAGCGGGCATCTCACCGCCGCTGGCGGCGACGCCGTGCAAGGCGCACGCGACTGGCGCGACCGGCTCGCGCACGTGCACATCAAGGACGTCCGGCTCGGCGTGCTTGAGGCAGCGCCGACCTGGGAGGACGCCTGGCGCGCCGGGGCCTTCTGCGAGTTGGGCACGGGAGACGTCGATCTGCAGGGCTTCTTCGGGGAGCTCGACGGCTACTCCGGCTGGATTGTGGTCGAGCAGGATTGGGTGCCAGGCCCTGGAGCAGGCGGGGACGACGAGCTGGCGGCGCAGATCGAGGCGCAGGCGCGGAACCGGCGCTGGTTGGCCGAATCTGTTGGTCTCTGAGATGGATACGGCAGCCTCAGCCGAGTGCTGCGGTTGTTGCAGACCGCTCCGCGTGATCATCGCGCTGTACTTTCCTGAACCGAGCTGCTTCCCGAGCGCGGTCACGGAGCGGCCCTGTAACAGCGTTCCCGTGTACAGGATTCGCCCCTGACGTGGGGTTGTGGGAGCTGCATCCCAGCTTCGGAACCAGGAAGGCGACGTGCCGGACTCCTGCCGGTCGATGGTTGAGTGGTTCGTTCGGAATCCAGCGCTCCCGGCGTTCGGTGCGACCATAGCTCCGAACCGGCGGCCAGTTCTTCAGGCCCAGTAGGGTTCTGCGCGGTGGCCAACCCGAAGCAGGTGGCGATCATCGGTGCGGCGCTCGACCTTGGCTCGGGCCGACGCGGCGTCGACATGGGGCCGTCCGCGATCCGCTACGCCGGGCTTGAGGAGCGGTTGCGCGGGATCGGGTTGCACTGCATCGACTGGGGCAACGTCGAGACGGCCGTGCCCGAGGCAACCGAGGAGCACGATGCCCGCGCGCGCTACCTGCCGGAGATCAAGGCGGCCTGTCTGCGCGTCGCTCGCCTCGTCGCCCTCGCGCTCGAGGAGGGATCGACGCCGCTCGTCCTCGGCGGCGACCACTCCGTGGCGATGGGCACGCTCAGCGGTCTCGCCAGCCGGTCCGGCCCAGGTGGCGTCCTCTGGATCGACGCCCACGGCGACATCAATACGCCGGACGATTCGCCCTCCGGCAACGTGCACGGGATGCCGCTCGCGGCGGTGCTCGGGCTCGGCGGAGAACTGTTCGAGGACGGTTGGTCGTTCCCGGCGGTCGATCCCTCCCGAGTTGCGATGGTCGGTCTCCGTTCCCTCGACAGGCCCGAACGGGAACGGATCCGAGAGCTCGGCATCAAGGCATTCACGATGAGCGACGTCGATCGGATCGGAATCGAGCGGGCGGTCCGAGAGTCCCTCGCACACATCGCGGGCCCGAGCTTCGTGCACGTCTCGCTCGATCTCGACGCCCTCGACCCCGAGGTCGCGCCAGGTGTGGGAACGCCGGTTCGCGGTGGGCTCTCCTACCGTGAAGCGCACCTCGCGCTCGAGCTGGTTGCCGAGTCGGGCCTGGCGGGCTCGTTCGAGCTGGTGGAGGTCAACCCCATCCTCGACCGCGAGAACGCGACCGCGTTGCTGGCTGTCGAGCTGGCAGCCAGCGCGCTCGGGAAGACGATTCTCTAGCGCGCCGCGGCGACGAGCGCGACGCCGGGCAGCACGTAGCCTTCGTCGGTGCGGTAGCGCTCGATCCGGTTGCGAGCTGCGTCGTCGATCTCAACCCGCGTCGCCTCGTCGAGCGACTCCAGCGTCTGCCGCAACGCGGCGCCGAGGCTCGTCACGAGGCGGCGGTACTCCTCCCAGCCGGCGAACGTGAACTCGAGGTCGACCTCGGCTACGGAGATGTCCGCGAAGCCCGCCGTGCGCGCGAGCGTTTCTATGCCCTCGGGATTGCCGAGCGCGAACTGACCCGGCTCGCCGGGTCGGGGAGGCTCGAGCAGTCCGCGCTCGATCAGCACCGGACCGTAGGCCGTCGCCCAGGGGTTGCGCTTGGCCGGCGCCCAGGTCGCAAAGGCGGAGCGTCCCTCTGGTCTCAAGACGCGGCGGGTCTCGCGCAGCGCGAGCGCAGAGTCCGGGACGAGCATGAGGCCGAAGCGGCAGACGACAGCGTCGAAGCTCGCGTCTGGCAGATCGAGCGCCTGCATGTCCAGCACTCGGTGCTCGACACCCGGGATCCGGCGGCGCGTGGCGGCTTCGACCATCGCCGGCGAAAGGTCGGTGGAGAGGATCCTGGCAACGCGGCTCGACAGCGCCTGCGCCATGTCGCCGGTGCCGCCGGCGAGATCGAGGACAGCGTCGCCCGGTCGCGGATCGAGCGCCGCGACGAGCGCGTCGGTAACCGGCGCGTTCACGGTCGCAACCGTCTCGCGCTCGGCCTCCCAGCCGGCCGCGGCAGCGTCCCACCGCTGCTGCGTCTCCTGTGTCGAATCTATGCGGTGACCCGTGCGAACTGAGGCAGGATGTCCCGGCCGTACGTCTCGAGCGTCTCCTCCTGTCCCTCGGTCATCAGGTAGATGTTGAACTGGTCGACACCGATCGACTCGAGCTCGCGCAGCTTCCCTGAGGCCTGCTCCGGGGTGCCGAGGACGCAGAAACGGTCACAGATCTCGTCGGTCACGAACTCGCCGTGCTTGGCGCCCACGCGCGAGTGCTCGTTGTAGTCGTAAAACTTCCGCGCCTCCACGTAGTCCGTCAGAACCTTTGGCACCACCGAGCCGTCCGTGCCGTAGCGGTCGATCAGGTCCTGGACGTGGTTCGAGACCATCGCCGGGAACCACCGCACCTGGTCGCGGGCGTTCCCGAGGTCGTCCGAGATGTGACTCGGCGCGCTCACGATGCACTTCAGCGCCGCCGGATCGCGACCCGCTTCCGCGGCGGCCTTGCGCGCCGTCTCCATGATCCACTGGATGATGTCCGGGTCGGCGAGCTGGATGATGACGCCGTCACCCTGACGCCCGGCGACCGCGAGCGCCTTGGGTCCGTAGCCGGCGACGTGCATCTCGATCTCCGGCAGCTCCGGGCGCACCCACTTGAGCTGCAGGTCCTTTTCGTTCCAGTGCACCTCCCTGCCGTTCATGAACGGCTTGATCATCCGGAGCGCTTCCTCGAAGTCCGCCACGCGCATCGGCTTGCGGCCGACGTAGCGCACCGCGGAGTCGCCGCGCCCGACACCCATGATCATCCGCCCGTTCGAGATGTCCTGCAGGGTCGCGTAGGCGCTCGCGAGCACCGTCGGGTCGCGTGTGGCGGGGTTCGTGACCATGTGACCAAGCCTGATCGTCGATGTCTGGTCGGCGAGGAGCGCCATCACGGGCATCGACTCCTGCCAGAGCACGTGCGAGTCGTAGGTCCAGCCGTACTCGAAGCCCTGCGCCTCGGCCAGCTTCGTCAGCTCGATCAGGCGCTGGTAGGGCGGGTCGGGCAGGACGGTGACGCCGAAGCTGAGCATGGAACCCCCGAGGCTCGTGGCAAGGAATGGGGCATTCTCGCGCGAATCCGCTCGTGTGGCAACGTGGCCCTATTACCTCTTCGCGATCTCGGCGGGAGCGATGCTGCCGATCCAGTTCGGGATCAACGCTCAGCTCGCGAGCTGGGTGGAGAGCCCGCTCCGCGCGACACTCGTCTCCTTCCTGGTCGGCGCCGCCGTCCTGCTGGTCGCTGTGCTGCTCTTCGCGCGCGGCCTACCCGGCCCGGAGCAGATAGGCGGAGCACCGTGGTGGGTGTGGATCGGCGGTTGCTTCGGAGCCTTCTACGTTCTCGGCAGCGTCGTCACAGCGCCGAAGCTCGGCGCCGCTGCCCTGTTCGCATTCATTCTGGCCGGTCAGGCCGTGGCCTCCCTCGCTGTCGACCACTTCGGCTGGGTCGGCTTCGAGTCGGATCCGGTCACGCCCGGTCGGCTGGCCGGGCTGGCGCTCGTGGCCACCGGCGTCGCGGCGGTCCGCTTCCTCTAGCGAGCAGCCCAGGCGAGCGTCTTCGAGGCGAGCCGATCGAGTGCCTGCACGGCCAGCTCGAGGTGCTCCGGCTTCGTGTCCTCGAGTTTCGTGTGCGAAAGGCCGCGGAGGCTCTGCACGAACAGCATCACGGTCGGTACGCCCGACCGCGAGACCTCCGCGGCGTCGTGCAGCGGGCCGCTTGGGAGGCGGTGCGACTCGCCCGCGACCTCGCGCACTGCCTCGTCCGCGAACCCGACCAGCGTCTCGTCGAAAAGGATCGGCTCGATCTGCCAGATTCGCTCCCACTCGACCGCGAGCCTCTCCTCCTGCGCGAAGCGCTCGCAGGCCTCGCGCACCCCCTCCCACATCAGGGCAAGCTTCCCGGCGTCGAGGTGACGCATGTCGAGCAGTTGCTCGGCCGTCTCTACGACCGAGGTGACGATCCCGGGCGTGCAGGCGACGTCCCCCGAGGTAAGCACGGCGCCGTCACCGACACGTTCGGCGATCTGCCGCAGCTCGAGCGCGAGCTTGGCCGCGCCTGCGAGTGCATCGCGCCGCTGATCCATCGGTGTCGAGCCGGCATGGGCCGCCTGCCCGCGCCACGTGATGCGGTGGCGCTCGACGCCGAACGTCCCCAGGACTGCGCCGAGCGGCAGTCCCAGCGACTCGAGCACTGGCCCCTGCTCGATGTGGAGCTCCAGGTACGCGGCGGCGTTCGCTAGCTGCGAGTGCGCTCTGAGAGCCCGGTCGAGCTCGACTCCGTGCTCGCGTAAGGCGTCCGGCAGCGCGACGCCTTCGCGGTCGGAGAGCTTCCTGAGCTCATTCTGGTCGGCCATCGACCCGGCTGCGGCGGAGGAGCCGAAGAGCGAGCGCCCGAAGCGTGCGCCCTCTTCGTCGGCCCAGTTCACGAGCCGCACCGTCGTTGTCGGCGAGCCTTCGGCGGCGATCCTGCGCAGGACCTCGGCGGCTGCGACGACGTTGAGGCAGCCGTCGAGCCAGCCGCCGTTCGGCACCGAGTCGATGTGGCCCCCCATCAGTACGGCGCGCTCGGAAGCCCCGGAAAGCGTCCACCACTGGTTGCCCGCCTCGTCGACCTCGTAGTCGAGCGGCAGCTCCGCGAGCCTGGCGGCGAGCCACTCTTTCGCCTGCGTCCAGACCGGTGTCCAGGCCACGCGCTGGGCGCCGTTCTCGTTGCCGGTCAGCTGGCGCAGCTCGCGCAACTCGGCGACGGTCCTCGCTGGGTCGAGCGGCACGGCGGCAGCATAGAGTGCGGCGGGCTGCTGCTCGGAGGACGGTTCGCGTCCGTCGCGCCGAAGCCGATCGGACGAAGGGCGTCGGGTCGCCACCAGACCAGTCCCCAGCGGCCGAGTCCGATGCGCGCGCGCGCTCAGGGACAGTCCCCTGGACGTCGGCGCGCTGCGGACACGGCATTCGCAGCCCGATCGCTTAGGCTTCAGCTCGAAGTTGGTCGAGCCCGATCGCTCCGGCGATCTGCAGGCGGACATTTTGGGCGGGAGCCGGGCTCCGCGCAGCTCGTTGAGGACTGGCGGCACCTGGCGCCACGCGTGCCATCCCTTTCCAAAGCCGGCACTGTCGTGTTACAGATGGGCACGTGCAGGCGGAGGTCCTCGTAGAACCCTCGCTGCGCGCTCCAGAGGGGCGCGCGTGGCCTCGCGACCTGCTGAAGCGCGTCGGCCTGACACTGGTCGTTCTCGGGGCGCTCTGGGCGTTCTGGGAGGGGTATCGCGCTCTCTGGATGGCGACCGGCTGGACGCGGCCGTTCGTCGTCGACAACCTGACGATGCCGCCGGCGGCAGACATCGTCAGCCGCCTCTGGGAGCCGCTGGCTGTGGGGCAGCCGCCACTGATCCGGGATCTACTGGACAAGAGCGCCTTCACGATGCGCGAGGCCCTCGCCGGCTTCATCCTCGGCGCGCTCATCGGCTTTGCGATCGGAGTCGTCCTGCATCACTCACGTCTGCTTCGGCGCGGGTTCCTCCCGTATGTCGTCGCCTCGCAGACGGTGCCGATCCTCGCGATTGCTCCCATGGTCGTGATCTGGCTCGGCGGCAAGGGCCTGCCTGTCTGGATGCCCGTCGCCGTGATCGCCGCCTACCTGACCTTCTTCCCGGTCACGATCAACACGATCCGAGGGCTCGACGCCGCCGAGCCGCGCGCGCTCGAGCTGATGCGCTCCTACGCCGCCTCTTCGTGGGACGTGCTCTGGAAGGTGAAGTTCCCGGCGTCGTTGCCGTACGTGTTCGCGGCCCTGAAGATCTCAGCGACGGCGAGCGTCGTCGGCGCCATCATCGGCGAGTTGCCGTCCTCGATCCAGGATGGGCTCGGCGGCGCGATCCTCAACTTCAACCAGTACTACTCGCTCGATCCTGCCGCCCTCTGGGCGACGAACCTCGTGGCCGCCGCGCTCGGCATCGCCTTCTTCGGCGCGGTGGTTCTCGCCGAGCGCCTCGTCGTCCGCGCCGCACCGGAGAACGTCGCATGAGCGGCGTAGGCTCGACGGAGCCGGCGGGAGTCAGCGGCGTAGGCTCGACGGAGGCGCAGGAGAGCGCCGCTGCTGTGACGATCTCGGGTCTCGAGAAGACCTTCGCAAAGGGCGGCACGACCGCCCTCGTCGACATCGAGCTAGAGCTGCGGCCGGGCGAGTTCGTCTCGCTGATCGGTCCTTCCGGCTGCGGCAAGTCGACGCTGCTGCGGATCATCGGCGATCTTGTCGAGCCGACCCGCGGCACGGTGCACGTTGGCGGCAAGACGGCGCACCAAGCGCGGCTCGACCGCGACTACGGGATGGTGTTCCAGGAAGCCGTGCTCTACGACTGGCGCACCGTGGCGAAGAACATCACGCTGCCGCTCGAGCTCGCAGGTTGGAGCCGAGCTCGGCGGGTCGAGCGGACGAAGGAGATGGTCGACCTCGTCGAGCTCTCCGGCTTCGAAAGCCATCATCCGTGGCAGCTGTCGGGCGGGATGCAGATGCGCGTGGCGATCGCGCGGGCGCTTTCGTTCGACCCGAAGCTCCTCCTGATGGACGAGCCGTTCGGCGCGCTCGACGAGATGACGCGCGAGCGCCTCAATCTCGAGCTCCTCCGGATCTGGGAAGCGAGCCGATCGACCGTCGTCTTCGTCACGCACTCGATCACGGAGGCCGTCTTCCTTTCCACGCGCGTCGTCGTGATGAGCCCCCGCCCGGGACGCATCGCGGCGGTGGTCGACGTCGACCTGCCGCAGCCGCGAACAGCGGACACGCGGGAGGAGCCGCGCTTCTTCGAGCTCGCCACCGAGCTGCGTGAGCTCCTGCGCGGCCGGACTGCGGAGGGCGTGCATTGAGCAGCGTCGTCGTCAGCGACCCAGGACGCTCGCTCGCCCGCGGTTTCGGCCGCGGCGTCCGCGACTGGATCCCGGCGGTGGTGGTGCTCGTGGCCACACTCGTCGGCTGGGAGTTGGCGATCGACGCCTTCGACATCCAGCGCTTCCTGCTCCCGAAGCCGTCCGCGATCGCGGATCGGTTCTGGGCTGAGCGCGAGACGCTCTGGGCGGCCGGTTGGTTCACGTTCCAGGAGGCGCTCTGGGGGTTCGCGCTCGGGTGCTCGGTCGCGATCGCCGCGGCGCTCCTGCTCGCCCGGTTTCGCCCGCTCGGGACGGCGCTGATGCCGTACTTCATTGCGGCGAACGCCGTCCCGATCATCGCCTTCGCGCCGATAGCCGTCGCCTGGTTCGGGATCGACAAGGGCTCGAAGATCGCAATCTCGGCGGTGCTCTGCTTCTTTCCCGTGCTGGTGAACACGCTGAAGGGGCTCACCTCGGTGAAGCCGTCGTCGATCGAGCTGATGCGCTCCTACGCGGCTGGCAACGTCCAGATCTTCAGGCGCGTGCGAATCCCGGCGTCGCTGCCGTATCTGTTCTCGTCGCTGAAGGTGGCGAGCGTGCTCGCGATGATCGGGGCGATCGTCGGCGAGTACTTCGGCGGCTCGCTCACCTCGCTCGGGATCCAGATCAAGAGCGCGGCGGCACTCTTCAACTTCGAGACTGCCTGGGCGGCGATCCTCGTCGCCTGCATCCTCGGCATCTCTTTCTACCTCGCGGTCGCGCTCGTCGAGCGGCTCGCGATGCGTTGGCACCCATCTGCGCGGGGAGCGCAGTCATGATCCGCCCGGATCGAACCGGCAGGGTCGAATCGACAAGGAGGACTGGATGAAGACACGCAGGATCACAACGCTCGCTGCCGCCGTGGCGGGCGTCGTCTCGCTGATGGTGGCCGGCGGTGCCGCGGCTCGAACGGACGTGGCGGCTGCGCCTGCCGGAGGCGCGACAAAGGTGACGCTCCAGCTGAAGTGGGTCACGCAGGCGCAGTTCGCCGGCTTCTACGCCGCGAAGGCCAAGGGCTACTACAGCCAGGCCGGGCTCGACGTCAACATCAAGTCCGGCGGGCCCGACATCACCCCCGAGCAGGTCGTCGCCTCGGGTCAGGCCGAGTTCGGCATCGACTGGTTGCCGAGCCTGCTCTCGTCGCGCGACAAAGGCAGCGATCTCGTCAACATCGCCCAGGTCTATGCGCGGTCGGGCATGACGGAGCTGACGTGGAAGGACACGGGGATCAACACGATCGCGAAGATGCGCGGCAAGAAGGTCGGCAACTGGCTCTTCGGCAACGAGTTCGAGCTCTTCGCGGCGCTCGTGAAGAACGGCATGGACCCGACCAAGAACAAGGGCGTCACGATCGTCCAGCAGCCGTTCGACATGAACCTCTTCCTGCAACGGAAGATCGACGCCGCCTCGGCGATGACCTACAACGAGCTCGCCCAGGTGCTAGAGACGAAGAACCCGAAGACGGGCAAGCTCTACCAGCTGAAGGACCTGAACGTGATCAAGATGGAGGACGTCGGCACGGGCATGCTCGAGGACGGAGTCTTCGTCCGCGGCGACTGGATCAAGGAGGCAGGCAACCAGGCGACGGCGAGGAAGTTCCTGGAGGCCTCGTTCAGGGGCTGGGCCTACTGCCGGGACCATCTCGCGGAGTGCACCTCGATCGTGCTGAAGAACTCGCCGATTCTCGGCAAGGGCCACCAGACCTGGCAGATGAACGAGGTCAACGCCCTCATCTGGCCGGCCAAGCAGGGCATCGGCGTCATGAACCAGAAGGCGTTCACGCGCACCGCCTCGATCTCCAGGCAGTTCGGCGTGATCAAGAAGCTCCCGAGTGGCGCGTTCCGCTCCGATCTCGCCAAGGCGGCCGTCAAGGCGCTGAAGGCAAAGGGCGTCGACACTGTGGGCGCGAAATGGAAGAAGGCGACCGTGAAGGTGACGGCCGGCGGCAAGTAGAGGACGTCAACCCGAAGGGAGATCCGCATGTCCGTACTCATCAAGGGTGGTCGCGTGGTCACGGCGGCCGACGACTACGTCGCCGACATCCTGGTCGAAGGCGAGCGGATCTCCCTGATCGGCACGAATCTGGGTGCTACAGGCCTCGACGTGCCCGCAGACACCGTGATCGACGCGTCCGGGCGCCTCGTGCTCCCGGGCGCGGTCGATCCCCACACCCACCTGGACATGCCGTTCGGAGGCACGACTACGGCCGATGACGTCGAATCCGGTCAGCGGGCCGCAGCCCGGGGCGGCACGACGACTCACGTCGACTTCTGCATTCAGGCCCCCGGGTCGAGCTTCGCCGACTCCCTCACCGCCTGGAAGGCGAAGGCGGAGAGCAAGCAGGTGATCGACATGGGCTACCACATCGCGGTCACCGACCTACGGGAGGGCGGCTCGCTCGAGGAGCT
>Ga0136613_10001624_pt1 | contig 11689 bp, 11 predicted proteins | sample AntDrymUQ2722106_2_FD_106649 | JGI IMG/M metagenome (GOLD analysis project Ga0136613, IMG submission 106649) | Polar desert sand microbial communities from Dry Valleys, Antarctica - metaG UQ272 (21.06) | ecosystem: Environmental > Terrestrial > Soil > Desert | place: Antarctica: Dry Valley... | reverse complement strand
CGCGCGAGGGCGTGGGTCCTCTCCTTGTCGAGCATGGCCAGGGCGACCTCGTCGTTCGCATGGATCGGGCGGTAGCCCCACCGCTCGAGCTGAGCCCGATGGCGCGCCACGAGCTCGACGCCCTCGTCGTCGCAGGGGAGCACGACACCCTCCCCGGGCCCCTGCTCGAACCACGCCAGGTAGCGCTCGAGGACGCCCGTCTTCGCGCCGACGACTGTGAACTCGCGGCACGCCCGCGAGTGGCGGACCGGGTCGGTCGGGTGCCCGAGCGCGTGCACCTGGACGCCCGAGCGGGCGAGGGAGCGCGCGGCCGACACCGCGATCACCTCACCCCCGAGAAGGATCGCAGGCGGGAGGTCGGCTCGGGTCGGCGTCGACGAGCCACGGGCCCGCTGCGTCGACTGAGTCACGGGCGGGAAGCTACAGAGGCGGCGATCGAGCCGCAGGCTCGGCGCTCGGCGCTCGGCCGCGGTACGTCCGCGCACGACTCGGCCGGGCCCACCTAGGCTGCGCTCATGAACGGGGAGGGTTCAGCCCCCCCGCCGGCGGGCGCCTCGCCCAGGCGGGCGGAGTCGGACGGCACAGCGGGCCGCCGGTTCACGATCTTCAGCTTCCTGTTCGCCGCCGCGGCCCTCTTCCACCAGGCGCGGCTCGAGGACTTCTCGTCGGTGTTCCCCGACCTCGCGGTCTCGATCGCCGCGATCGCGCTGCTGGTCCGGCCCTCGTCGACCGCCCGCTTCCTCGTTCTGCTCGCCCTCGAGGCGGCGGCGGTGGCCACCGACCTGCCGGCCGTGGTAAACCACTCGCTGTTCGTCGCACTGACCGCGGTCGGGGTCTTCGTCGCCGTTGGAGCCGGGGTGCTGACCCGGCAGCCGTGGCTCGGAGACCGCGGCGCACTCTTCCGCCGGCTCGCGCCGGTCGTGCGGGTCGAGGTCGTGCTGCTCTACCTCTTCGCGGGGTTGGCGAAGTTGAATCAGTCTTTCTTCGATTCTCTTCTCAGCTGCGCGCCCGCGATGACCGAGGACCTGCTCACCATCGGCCCGCTCGGGCTCTACGCAAGCTGGCAGGCGACCCCGGCGATCGGGGGCACGTTGCTCGTGGAGCTCGGACTGCCGATTCTGCTGTTCTTCCGGCGGACGAGGCTAGTCGGGGTGTTCGTGGGCGTCGGCTTCCACACCGTGCTGGCGGTGGCCGGCCACGTGCCGTTCTCGGGCTTCGCGATGGCCTTCTACTTCCTGTTCGTCCCCGACGACGTGCCGCAGCGGCTGGACCAGCTGCGCTCGAGGCGGCCGTCATGGGAGCGGGCGAGCGCGGTGATCGGGCGCTTCGCTTCCTCGCCGGCCGCCTTCGCCGCGCTCGCCGGGGCGTGGCTCGCCGCCGCCGGCGCGGTGTCGCTCGGACCGCCGGGCGCGCTGGGGGCCGTCCATCTCGCCGCGAACGCGCTGTTCCTGGTCTACGTCGCCGGCCTCGTCGTGGCGCTCGGCGGGGCGCTCCTGCAGGGCGGGCGGCTTGCGTACGAGCCTGGCGCCTTCCGGCTGGCCCACCCCGTGTGGCTCGTTGCTCCGCTGCTCGTGGTGGCGAACGGGGTGAGTCCCTACGTCGGATTGAAGACCCAGAGCGTGTGGACGATGTACAGCAACCTCCAGACCGAGGAGAACCGTTGGAACCACCTGCTCGTGCCCGAGGCGGTCCGCGTCTTCGGCTACCAGGACCACACCGTCCGGGTGGTGGCCTCGGATCTGCCGGCCCTCGCCGACGCGGCACGCCAGGACCGGCGTCTCGCCTGGGTGGCCTTCCGGGAGATGGCGAGCGAGCACCCGGCGGGCACGGTGGTCTACGAACGCGGTGACCGCCGCATCTCTGCCGACCCGATCGCGACGGATCCCGTGCTGCGCACCACGCCGGGCGCGGTCGAGACGGCATTGCTGGCCTTCCGCGACGTCCCGCCCAGCGAGCGGAACGACTGCCGCTCCCGGCGACCGTACACACCAGGGCAGGGATCGTGACGGGCCTGTCCGTGTACGAGCCGTTCCGGCCCTCAGGTCGCGCAGCTTCGCCGGCGCCCGAGTCCACGCTCCTGGTGGCGGCGGGTCAGTCCTCGAAGGCGACCCCGCCCTCGCGCAGCATCGCGTCCACCCACTCGTTGGAGAACTCGCCGCGCGCGATGCCGGCGGTGTAGTCGGCCTCTAGAGCCGAGCGGGACTCGAGGCGCTCCACGAGCTCCTCGAGGATGTCCTGCGGCGCCACGACCACGCCGTTCGCATCGCCGATGACCACGTCGCCCGCGCGGACCACGATCCCTCCCACGGAGGCCGGGTGGCCGATCTCGCCGGGACCGCGGTGAAGCGGGCCGATAGGGGTCACGCCGCGGGCGAAGACGGGGAAGTCGCCGAGGGCGCGGATAGCCGGCAGGTCGCGGATCAGCCCGTCGACGATGAACCCGGCGATGCCGCGGTGGCGTGCCTTGGTGCAGACGAGGTCGCCCAGCACCGCGGTGAGGGACGAGCTGCTCGTGTCCACGACGACAACGTCGCCGGGCCGGGCGATGTCGAGGCTCTTGTGGACCATGAGGTTGTCGCCGGGATAGACCTTGACCGGGCAGGCGGGACCGACCACGCGGTCCACCGGCGTCATCGCACGAACCGCCGGGACCATCGTGTAGAGCCGGTTCATCTGGTCGGAGATCGCCGGGGTGTCGAACCCCGAGAGCGCCTGTACGAGCTCCCCGGGGGGTCGCTCGAAATCGCGGCGGATCCGGTATCCCGGACCGGGGTGCATCTCGGCTGTCTTCGGCTTGCCGACCATCGAGCACCTACCTCCTATCTCGGCCGCACCGGGCGGCCGGTCGTCCTTTAGGTCCGAGCGAGCGGCCTCCGCCGTCCTGCACGGCGGCGGTCGGCTCGCGACACGCTGGGATGATGACGATGTGCACCGGATCACGCTGATCGAGGGTGACGGGATCGGCCCCGAGGTCGTGGGCGCGGCCGCGCTCGCGCTCGAGGCGACCGGAGTCGCGCTCGAGTGGGACCGGCGCGAGGCCGGGGCCGCCGCCGCCGAACGGCACGGGACGCCGCTTCCGGAGGAGACGATCGCCTCGATCGCCGAGCGCGGCGTCGCGCTGAAGGGTCCCACCGCGACCCCGGCGGGCTCCGGATTCCGCTCCGCCAACCTCGCCCTGCGCGAGCGGCTCGACCTGCATACCGGGATCCGCCCGTGCCGCGCGCTTCCGGGCGCACCCACGCGATTCCCGGAGACCGACCTCGTGCTCGTGCGGATGAACCACGAGGACCTCTACGCGGGGATCGAGCTCCCCGCCGGGGGCGAGGGTAACGAGCGTGTCCGCGAGGCCGTCGCGGCCGCCGGCGGTCCCACGCTCGGGGCGGACGCGGGGCTGTCGATCAAGCCGCTCACCGCCTCCGCCGCGCGTCGCACCGCGCGGATGGCCTTCGCTCACGCGCGGTCGGCGGGCCGTCGCCGCGTGACCGCCGTGCACAAGGCGACCGTGATGCGCGCCACCGACGCGGTCTTCCTCGAGGTCGCGCGGGAGGTGGCCGCCGAGCACCCCGACCTCGCCTTCGACGACCGCCTGGTGGACACGATGTGCCACGACCTCGTGGTCCGCCCCGGGGAGGCCGACGTGCTGCTCGCACCCGTTCTCTACGGCGACCTCCTCTCCGACCTCGGCGCGGGCCTCGCCGGCGGCCTGGGCCTGGCTCCGGGGGCGAGCCTCGGCGAGGGCTGCGCCGTGTTCGAGGCGGTTCACGGCACGGCCCCGCGCCGCGCGGGGCAGGACCGGGCGAACCCCCTGGCGGCGATTCGCTCCGGCGCGATGCTGCTTCGCCACATCGGCGAGGTGACGGCGGCGCATCGCCTCGAAGCCGCGGTGGCGGCCGTGGTGGCCGAGGGCACGACGCTCACCGACGACATGAGGCCCAGCGGTCGTCCGGCCGGTACAGCCGCGGTCGGCGCGGCCGTGGTCGCCGCGCTCGGCCGCTAGCCGCGCCGGCGCTCCCGGCCTCTACGATCTCGCGCCGCATGGCCCAACCCGAACCGAACGCGAAGGAACCGATGGCAGACCACGACTTCACGATGGACCAGGCCTCGCGCGAGGCCACCGGCGCCCGCCCCTACGGCCGCTACCTCGAGGAGTTCGAGATCGGCGCAGTCTACAGGCACTGGCCGGCCAAGACCGTGACCGAGGCCGACGACCACATGTTCTGCCTCATCACGATGAACCATCATCCGCTGCACATCAACGACGTCTACGCCGCCCAGTCGCAGCAGGGCCGCAACGTGGTGGTGGGCCCGCTCGTGTACTCGCTCGCGCTCGGGATGTCGGTGGGCGACGTCTCCGGCAAGGCGATCGCCAACCTGGCGACCGAGGACCTGCGGCACCCGGCTCCGGTCTTTCACGGGGACACGCTGTTCGCCGAGAGCGAGGTGCTGGAGGTGACTCCCTCGCGGTCGAAGGCCGACCGGGGCGTGATCAAGGTGCGAACCGACACCTACAACCAGGACGGGGTGCTCGTCGCGACCTTCCGGCGCGCGGTGCTCGTCCCGCGGCGAGTCCCGGGAGGCGCGTCTGACGGCGCCGCCCTCGAGCCACCGCCGGACTGAAGCGCCTGACTGGCCTATCCGCGAAGCCCGAGGCGGCGTGCGGTGGCCGCCAGGCGCCCGCGGGCGGAGGGGGACAGATCCTCCGCCGCCGCCATCCCGCGAACCGCAGCCCGCCCGAGCACGCGGCTCCCGACCACGGCGGTCTCCAGGCCGGGGTCATCCGAGGCGAAGCGCGCCTTATAAGGCTCGCCCCCGAGCAGCAGCCTGTACTCGCTCACCCCTTCCTCGACGGCCTGGCGGATCGTGTGGGAGAGCAGCACGAAGCCGGCGGCCTCGCGATCCCAGGCCGGGTCGCGCCCCGCCTGGTAGTACCAGTAGGCGTCCGCGAACCGAAAGCCGTACCAGGCCGCGACCGACCGCCCGTCGATCTCGGCGAGCCACAGCCGGAGCCAGCCACGCTCGAGTGCGACGGCGGCGAACTCGCCGTGAAACCCGCGGTGGCGGGTGAACGACGTGGTGCCGGCGCCCTCCCACCGCGCCTCGTGGAGGCGGTACAGGGACTCGAGGTCGGCCTCGAGGCTCGTGGCGTCGGCCAGGCGGTAGACGAGCCCGCGCTTGCGCAGGTTGCGCTCGCGCCGGCGGACCTGCTGGCGGAAGTTCGCGCTGCGGGCGCCGAGGAAGTCGTCCCAGGTGCTGGCGTCGAGGGCGACGCGTGGACTCTCCTCGCGGCGGACGACCGTCGCCTCCAGCCGATCGATCCAGCCCTCCGGCGGCCAGAGACGCTCGGCGAGGAGCACGCTCGCCGGCCCGGAGACCGCGCGCTTCAGTGCCTCGCCTAGGGCGGACCGGTCCTCCGGGGCACAGATCGGCCCGAGCTGGTCCGCCGGCCCGTGACCGACGAAGCGCAGGAGCTGCAGCGGTCGCCGGCGGGCCTCGTAGAGAGGCAGGACGCCGGCCAGCGTACCGTCGGGGCGCCGGCACCCGATCAGTCGCAGCCGGCGTCCGCGGCCGAAGTGCCGCCACCAGACGGACGCCCACTCCCAGGTGCCGAAGAGGTTGCCCGCCCGCTCGCCGAGGGCCTGCCACGGCTCCCGCGCCGACTCGAGGTCGTCAAAGGGCTCGAGCTCGAGCGATCCGGTCACGGGTCGATCGACCGGCGGATGGCGCTGGCGAGCTGATCGATGTCTCGGGGCGTCAGCTCCTGGTGCACCGGAAGGCCCACGGTCCTGGCCCGGCGGGCCTCCGCGTCCGGATATCCCTCGGTGGGCAGCGTGGGATGCCCGACCGACCACACGTCGAGGGCTTCCACGCCCTGGGCGCGCAGCCGCTCGAGCACCGTGGCCTTGTCGTGCGCTTCCACCGGAAACAGGAACGGCGAGGCTCCGGCGGGCACCCGACCGAACGGGGCGCTCACGAGGTCACCGACGGCGTCGAGCAGGGCTTGGTAGTTGGCTCGGCGGCGGCTGGCCACCGTGCGGTCGGCGAGTCGGCGGACGAGGAACGACGTGGTGGACCAGGGCATGTCGTCCCGCCCACGAAGGCCGAAGTCGAGCCGGACGTCGAAGGCCCTACGGGGACGAAGGCGGGCGTGAAGGCGCGCCGCGGTGGCCGAGCGGCCGGCCAGCCAAGCACCGTGCTTGCGCGCCAGGGGTCCCGCCCCCGCTCGGGGATCGAGAGGAATCGGCCTCGCCGGCTCGGGCAGAAGCAGCAGGGCACCTTCTGGGAGGCCGACGGTCTTGTAGAGGCAGAACACGGCGAGGTCCCCGTGCGAGCCTACGGGGACCTCGTCCCGGGAGGAGAGCCAGCCCTGAGCGGCGTCCTCGAGCAGGAGCAGCCCTCGGTCGTCGCAGAAGCGCCGCCAACGCGCGGCGTCCTGGGGAAAGCCGAAGAAGTGGGTGAGGTGAAGCGCTCGTGTCTCGGGACCGATCATGCGATCGAGCTTGGCCTCATCGGGCTCGAGCCCGTCCGGGGCGTCGTAGAAGCGAGGGCGCAGGCCGGCCTGGACGAGCGCCTCCACCTCGGAGCCGTGGTGGTAGGCGGGCACGAGCACCTCGTCGCCGTCGCGAAGCCCGAGGGCGCGTACCCCGTGCCAGAGGCCCTGGCGCGCCCAGGCGAGCACGCGGCACCCCGGCTCTCCGAAGGGGAACGGCAGGGAGCGGAGGGGCCTCCGCAGCCAGGCCCCCGGTGGCAGGGGGGCCCACACGCTGAGCCGCCGACCGCCCGCGGCGGAGCTCACCCCGTCTCCCGGCGGGCTCGTCGCCCCTCGGGCGCGCGACCCTGGGCCGACCGGCGTCCGTCGTAACCCCTACCGTGGCGAGGCTCATGACCGGTCGGGTCGAGTGGGTCACGGACCGGGCGCGCTTCGGTGAGCTTCGCGAGGGCTGGGATCGGCTCGCCCGCGGGCCCTTCCAGCGACACGCCTGGTACGAGGCATGGTGGAGCTCCTTCTCGTCCGGCCGCCGGCTGGCCATCTGCACCGTGTGGCGCACCGGGGAGCTCGTCGCCGTGCTGCCGCTGTGCCGGCACGGGCTGCGGCTCGAGGCCATGACGAACGTCCACTCGCCTGTCTTCGAGGTGCTGGCGCGCGATCCTGCGGCCACCACCGAGGTTCTCGACGCGGCCCTCGCCGCACCGGGGGGAGAGCTCAGGCTCTCCCCGTTGCCGCGCGAGGGCCCGACCCTCGAGCGCTCGCTCGATGCCTGCGGCCGGGCTCGGCGGCTCGTGACCCTCGAGCCCCAGCATGTCTCGCCGATCACCGACACCACCGGGGACTTCGCCACCTACCGCGAGCCACGCAAGCACGCCTGGCGGGAGATCGAACGTAGGAGCCGGCGGCTCGCACGCGAGCACACGCCGGAGATCCTGCTCGTCGAGCCTCCTACGGACCTCGAGCGGGCGCTCTCGCGCGGGATCGCCCTCGAGGCGAGCGGGTGGAAGGGCAAGGAGGGCACCGCGATCGCCTCCCACGAGGACACGCGGACCTTCTATGCGTCGATCGCGCGCGCCTTTCACGCGAGCGGAGAGCTCACGCTCTCGAGCATCGCGGTCGACGGGCGGCTCGTCGCGTTCGACCTCGCCCTGCTCGAGGGCAACCGGTACTGGCTCCTGAAGACCGCGTACGACGAGGCTTTCCGCTCGCTGGCTCCCGGACTCGTGCTCCGCCGCCACGCGATCGAGCGCTGCTTCGAGCTCGGCCTCTCGGCCCACGAGTTCCTGGGGCACACGATGGACTGGAAGCGGCCGTTCGCCAGCGATGAACGGGCTCACGTGCGACTGCTCGCCTACCGTCGACGACCCGACGGGCTGATCGGATACGGAGTGCGGCGCTACGCGCGTCCCATGGCCGTGCGCGCCTACCGCCGCGTGCGGCCCGGAGGCCCGCACCCGTCGGGCCGGACGGTCGCCGACCCGGGCGGGAATAGCCCCCGATGAGGCCTGATCGAGGGGGCGCCGATAGGCGCGCGAGCGCGCGGAGCTCGGAAACGGCAACCCCAGCCGTTCCGGCTTCGGGGATCGTCTGCTGGGTGAGGGCGACGTCCTCGCGTCCCACCCGGCGGCAGCCGGGTCGTAGAGTCGACTGGCGCTCATGTTCCCAGTACGAACCAGAGGAGGGCGCCCGCTCCGTTTGGCCTGGCCCGTGGTCGCCGCTCTTGCGGTACTCGGGGGTGGCGCGACGGCCGGCGGCCAGGGTACGGTCGCCTCGCCGCTGATCTACGACGCGAGCGCGGACACGCCCTCGCCCAGGGGATGGCGTGTGAGCGCGACGAGTCCGGGCCCCGAGTGGGCGTCCACGACCGAGCGGCCGGGGCGCCCCTACATGACCGAGCGGATCTCGCGCTCCCGAGGGCCCGTGTACGAGGGCAGGTACGGCTACCGCATGGAGACCCACGGGAGCGACCACGGTCGCTACGACGATGCCTCCTGCCGGTGTGAGCGCGCCGAGCTCGGGAACGGAAACCCGCTCCGGGGCGGTTACGAGAACCGCCTGGCTCGCGAGGGTGCCGACCTCTACTACGGGTTCGCGATCTACCTCCCCCGAAGCCATGTCCTCGGGCGGTGGCAGGTCTACTGGCAGTCGAAGTCGGTTGCGCCCGCGGGATCGCCGGAAAACGCCCTGGCGGTGCAGGGAGGTCGGTGGCGGCTCGTGAACAACGACGAACCATCGACGCCCATCAGGAGCTCCTCCGTCGCCCCCGCCAGGCGGGGCGTCTGGCACCGCTTCGTGATCCGGATCAGGTACAGCTCGAGCTACTCCCAGGGCCTCCAGGAGGTCTGGCACGCGGAGGGGCGCGGCGCCCGACTGGGACAGAAGGTCTCGGTGCGCACGCATACCCTCGAGGCGGGCAAGCCGAGCCACGTGCGCCTCGGTTACTACCACTCCGCTCTCGGGGGAAGGACGAGTCGTGTGTACGTGGACGGCTTCCGCGCCGGTCGAAGCTTCTCTTCGGTGGCGCCGTGAGAGCCGCGCGTGGGCCGTCGAGCGACGTGGAGTGACAGCGACGCCCCTGATCCTCTGCTACCACGCGGTCAGCCCCACGTTCCCGGCGCCGCTGTCGGTCACGCCCACCGACCTCGAGCGCCAGCTCGTCCTGCTGCTGCGCCGCGGCTACGAGGGGACCACGTTCACTCGGGCGCTCGAGGAGCCCAGCGCGCGCAGGACCCTGGTGGTCACCTTCGACGATGCCTACCGCTCTGTGCTCGAGTCGGCCCTGCCCATCCTCGACCGGCTCGGAGTGCCGGGCACGGTGTTCGCGCCCACCGACTTCATCGGCGAGGAGGGCCCCATGACGTGGCCGGGCATCGATCAGTGGGTCGGCGGCCTGCACGAGGCCGAGCTCACCGCGATGAGCTGGGCGCAGCTCGGGGAGCTGGTAGAGCGCGGGTGGGAGGTCGGGTCCCACACGTGCTCGCACCCTCACCTGACCGGGGAGGACGACGAGGCCGTCGAGGCCGAGCTCCGCCGCTCGAAGGAGCGTTGCGAGGAGGCCCTCGGAGGGGAGTGCGCCTCGCTCGCCTACCCCTACGGCGACCACGACGCGCGCGTGGTGACGGCCACCCGAGCGGCCGGCTACCGGTTCGCGGCGACGCTTCCCACCCGGCTGGAGCCTGGCGGGCCGCTCGAGGTTCCCCGCGTGGGCGTCTACCACCGCGATGGGATGAGCCGCTACCGCCTCAAGGTCTCGCCCATCCTGCGCGGGCTCCGAGCCTCTCCGGCGTGGGCCGTGTTGCAGCGTGGGCGTGCTCGTGCTGCGCTCATCCGGGGTAGGCCCTAATCTGTCGCGAAAGCGCCGGGTACCCTCGGGACGGCTAAAGGACTTCGCCGCGAGGGCCGAAGACGGTTGTTAGCGTCGCCGCGACGGGTATCGGCCATGTGCGTCGAGTCGGTCGCAGGGACGCGATCGACTACGGAAACCACTCCATGAAGCTAATCCCGACCACGGACGGCAGCCAACGGCACCACGTCGGCACCCTGCCGGACGGCCAGCGCCCGCACCGATCGGGCGGCTCACCCCACACCGAGGATGCCGTCGGAGGACTCCTCGGCCCGCTCACCGGCGGCTTCGTGGTCATGCTCCTGACCATCTCCACCGGCTCCCGGTCACTGCTTCCCTTCTTCGCCTTCCTCGCGGCGATCGCGGGAATCGCCACCCTGCGCGACAGCGCCCGGGCCGCCGCGCTGCTCCCCTTCATGCGACTCGCCTACGTGGCCGCCGCGCCTCTGGCCGGGATCACGGCGGTGGCGCTGGTCAGGTTCTTTCCGGGCCAGCCGAGCTTCGGGCCGGTGGCTCTCGCCGGCGTGTTCGTCGCATCGCTCGCCGCGGCGCTCGCTCCCCGCCTCCTCGAGGGACCGAGCTGGGTGGCCGCGCGCCGCACGCGCGTGGCGGTGATCGGCCTCGACCGCTCCGCGGAGAGCCTGAGGCGCGAGCTGGCCCTGGCCGGCAACGACGACTACATGGTCGTCGGCCACGTGGTGGCGCCCGACGACCAGCACGCGCCCAAAGTCGGGAGCACGCCGCTACTGGGTACGCTCGACGAGCTCGGCGACATCGTCGCCCGGCACGACATCCGTCTCCTCATCCACACCGATGAGGTGCCTCGCCTCCAGATCTTCCACGAGGTCGCCCACTCGTGCCTGCACACGCCGGTGCGCCTGTGGCACCTGTCGGGGTTCTACGAGGAGGTGTTCGGCCATGTGCCGCTCGCCGAGATCAACGCCTCCTGGTTCCAGTACTTCATGCATCCGCGCTACCGGACCGCCGAGTCGCCGTGGAAGCGGGTGCTCGACCTCGTGCTCGCCTCGAGCATCGGGCTGGTCTCCCTACCCCTGCTTCTAGCTCTCGGCCTCCTGATCCGCCGGGACGGCGGTCCGGCGCTGTTCAAGCAGCCACGCGTGGGGGAGAGGGGCGAGCCGTTCACCCTCTTCAAGCTCCGCACCATGCGCGTGGACGCCGCTGCCGCGGCGCAGTGGGCCTCGCTCGACGACCCGCGCATCACCCGGATCGGGCACTTCCTGCGCAAGTCGCACCTGGACGAGCTGCCGCAGCTCTGGAACGTGATCAGGGGCGAAATGAGCCTGGTGGGCCCGCGGCCCGAGCAGCCGGAGTTCGTGGACCGCCTCGAGCGCAGCGTGCCCTTCTACCAGCGCCGTCACATGGTCCGTCCGGGCATCACCGGCTGGGCGCAGGTCCGCTGCGGCTACGCCGGCTCGGACGTGGGCTCGGCCTGGAAGCTCTGTCACGACCTCTACTACCTGAAGCACCGCTCGATGGTCTTCGACGTCGTCATCCTCGGGGAGACCTTCCGCACGTTGTTCAGCGACCGCCGCCACGCGATCGAGCCCCGCCACACCTCGTTCATCCTCCCCGGGGCCGACCTGCCGGCCGACCACGCGCCGATCCCGGCGCTGCGCTCGAGTGCGTGAGGCGCCGGGCTCCGCGACGCGGAGCTCCGACCGGGTCGACGCGAGCGTGCTCGTGCCGGTGCTCGACGAGGAGGAGCACATCGAGGAAGCGCTCGCGGCGATGCAGGCCCAGCGCTTCGAGGGCGGGATCGAGTTCCTGTTCATCGACGGAGGCTCGGGCGATCGCACGCGCGAGATACTCGCCGAGGCGGCTAGTCACGATCCGCGCGT
>Ga0136613_10001623_pt1 | contig 11691 bp, 13 predicted proteins | sample AntDrymUQ2722106_2_FD_106649 | JGI IMG/M metagenome (GOLD analysis project Ga0136613, IMG submission 106649) | Polar desert sand microbial communities from Dry Valleys, Antarctica - metaG UQ272 (21.06) | ecosystem: Environmental > Terrestrial > Soil > Desert | place: Antarctica: Dry Valley... | reverse complement strand
TGGACATGCACTGGAAAGACCTGCGCGCGCTCGGGGAGGGGGAGCAGCGGCTCTACTCGTTGGACGCCTGGCGAGAATGTCCGTACTATACCGATCGCGAGCGTGCAGCCCTGGCCTGGACCGAGGCGGTTACCCTGATCGCCGACGGGCATGCGCCCGACGCCGTCTACCAGGAAGTCCGCCATCATCTGAACGAGAGAGAATTGTCCGACCTTACGCTGGCCATCGCGGCCATCAACGCCTGGAATCGGCTGTCCATCGCGGCCCGGCTCGTCCCCGGCGGCTACCGGGCGGCAGCGGTCGCGAGCTGAGCGCCGGCTCGGACCTCGTCGAGCGCCTTGACCGGCTCGAGCGCGCCGCCCGCCCGCTCGAGCCTGGGGCGTCCCGTCGCAAGCGTCTGCGCGGCGCGGTCCTCGCCTCCGCCGAGCGGTTCCTCCGAAAGATCCAAACCCTCAAGGCTTACGAAGACACCGAGGACAAGGGACTCGGGCTATTGGCCGCGCCCATCGCCGAGCGGGGCATCCCGCTGGCCGCCGCTATCGAGCTGCTCGAGCGCGACGTGGTGCGACCCGGGGGCACCACTGCCTCGGGCGCGCACCTGGCCTACATCCCGGGCGGAGGGATCTACCACTCGGCGCTGGGCGACTACCTGGCCGCGGTCAGCAACAAGTACGCGGGCATTTTCTTTACCGGGCCGGGACCGGTGCGGATGGAGAACATGCTGGTCCGCTGGGTGGCCGACCTGGTGGGCTATCCCGCGTCCGCCGGCGGCCACATCGCTTCCGGCGGCAGCATCGCGACCCTCGCGGCCATCGTCACGGCGCGCGACGCCCACGGCCTCAAGGGCGGCGACTATGCTTCCGCCGTCGTCTACCTGACCACCCAGGCGCACCATTGCATCGAGAAGGCGCTCCGCATCGCCGGGCTGGCGGAGGCGCAGGTCCGTCGCGTGCCGACCGACGAGCGGTTCCGAATGCGCCCCGAAGCGCTGGAGCAGGCGATCGCCGCCGACCGGGAGCGGGGCCTCAGGCCGTGGCTGATCGCCGCCGCCGCCGGCACGACCGACACCGGCGCGGTGGACCCGCTCGACGCCATCGCGACCATCGCGGAGCGGGAGCGCTGCTGGTTTCACGTGGACGCGGCGTACGGCGGCTTCTTCCTGCTCACCGAGCACGGCCGCGGCATACTGGGCGGGATCGAGCGCTCGGACTCGGTCGTCCTCGATCCGCACAAGAGCCTGTTCCTGCCCTACGGCGCGGGCATCGTGCTGGTGCGGGACGTGGGCCGGCTCGCGGCCGCTCACGACTACTCGGGCAGCTACATGCAGGACGCCCTCAGGGAGCCGGGCGAGATCTCGCCCGCGGATCTGTCGCCAGAGCTGTCCAAGCACTTTCGGGCGCTCCGCATGTGGCTGCCGCTCGTCCTCCTGGGAACCGGGCCGTTCCGGGCCGCACTGGAGGAGAAGCTGCTCCTGGCGCGCTACTTTCACGCGGAGATTCAAGCCACCGGGTTCGAGGTCGGTCCGCCGCCCGACCTCTCCATCGTGACCTATCGCTGGGTTCCGCCGGGGAGCGCCGGCCTGGAGGAAGTCAACCGGATCAATCAGGCGATCGTGGATGGTGCGCGGCGCGATGGCCGGGTGTTCCTCTCGTCCACCATGCTCGACGGCAGGTTCACCCTTCGGGCGGCGGTACTGTCGTTCCGAACCCACCGCCGGACGATCGACCTCGCCGTCCGCGTCCTCCGCGAGCAGGTCGCCGCCGTCGGTGCCTGAGGGCGTACACCGCGTTGCAGTGATCGGCGCGGGCGCCGCCGGCTCCATGGCGGCGATCTTCGCGGCGTCCGCAGGGGCGGAGACCCTGCTGCTCGAGCGCACCCGGGACGGCGGCCGGAAGATCCTGATCAGCGGCGGTGGCCGGTGTAACATCCTGCCCGCCCGGGTGGACGAGCGGCGGTTCGTCACGGACTCCTCTCCCAACACGCTGCGGAAGATCCTGCGATCGTGGCCGCTGCCGGAGCAGGTGGCCTTCTTCGAGCGCGAGCTGGGACTTCCGCTGGTCGAGGAAGCGGAGTCGGCCAAGCTGTTCCCCGCTTCACAGCGCGCCCGCGACGTGCGCAACGGGCTCCTGGCGCTCGCGGCCCGGCGCGGCGCCCGCTTCATGCCCGGGACCACGGTCACCGGCTTTTCCCCGACCGCAGGCGGCTGGAAGGTGGAACGCGAGGGAGGACCGCCGCTGACGGTGGACGCGGTGGTGGTGGCCACCGGAGGGCTGTCGGTACCGAACACCGGGAGCGACGGCCGCGGACTGGCGGTGCTGGCCGGATTGGGACACACCGTCAATCCGACCTACCCGGCACTCACGCCGGTCGTGGTCGAGCCGCCGAGGTTCGGATCGCTCGCGGGGGTGTCGCTTCCGGTGACGATCGCGGCGCGCGACGGGGCCCGGAGCGCCTCGGCGACTGGCGGGTTTCTCTTCACCCATCACGGATACAGCGGCCCGTCGGTGTTGGACGTCTCCCACGTGGTGGTGCGCTCGCGGACCGAAGCGGACGCGGGGGCTCGTCTCGTAATCCGCTGGACTGAGTTGGACGAGAAGGGATGGGAGGCCGCCCTGACGCCGGACGGCCCCCGCACGGTGGCAGGCGCGCTGCGCCGGGAGCTACCCGAGCGGCTGGCCGACGCGCTCTGCGAGCTGGCCGGCGTCGCTCCGTCGCGGACCCTGGCCCAGCTCCGCCGAGACGAGCGGCTCCGGCTCATCGGCGTTCTGGTGCGCGGCGAGCTGCCCTGGACCGGTGACGAGGGCTATCGCAAGGCCGAAGTGACCGGCGGCGGGGTGAGTCTCGCCGAGGTCGATCCCCGGACGCTGGAGAGCCGCCGCCACGGCGGCCTGTTCCTGTGCGGGGAGGTGCTGGATGCGTTCGGCCCGATCGGCGGCTACAATTTTCTCTGGGCCTGGGCCACGGGGCGGGCGGCCGGCATGGCCGCAGCCCGGGGGCAACGGTCAAAGTAGATTCCACCAACGTCATCAACCCGGAGAGCCCATGTCGAAGCGCGAGGACCAGCGGATCGCTGCCCTGGCCAAGAAGAACGCCGCCAAGATCAAACCCCCCAGGGATGATCATAGCGCGCAGTTCGACCCCACCCTCCGGCAGCGGCCGGCGGAGGAGTCCGCGGAGACGAGGCGGCTGTTCAAGGAGATGAAGCGTCGCGAGTTCTGAGGCCGCGATGGCCGCGAATGCCGGGATAGTCGAACGCTTCTACGCCGCCTTCGGCCGGCGCGATCACCGTACCATGGCGGCGTCCTACACGCCGGCGGCGCGGTTCTCCGATCCGGTCTTCCCCGATCTCATCGGTCCCCGGATCGGCACCATGTGGCGGATGCTGTGCGAGCGGGCCACCGATCTCCGGATGGAGTGCGGGCCGGTGCGGGTCGAGGGCGACCGGGCCGACACCGAGTGGCAGGCCTGGTATACCTACAGCGCGACCGGCCGGCGGGTACACAATCGCATCAGCGCGTCCTTCCTGCTCGAGCGGGGCCTGATCGTCCGGCACGAGGACTCGTTCGACCTGTACCGCTGGGCCCGCCAGGCGCTCGGGGTCAAAGGGGTGCTGCTCGGCTGGGCTCCTCCGGTGCAGCGCGCGATCCGTGGGCAAGCGGCTCGCGCGCTCGACGCTTTCGCCGACTAGTTTCCCTCGTCGCCCGACGCTCTCACCCCTCGCCGGCCCCAGCATGCTCCATCTCAAACTGGATCTCCTCCAGACCCTGAGCCTCGCGACCGTGCTCTACTTCGTGGGGCTCCAACTCCGGCAACGCATCGGCTGGCTCGACCGGCTCAACATTCCAGCCGCCGTCGTCGGGGGCCTGCTCTTCGCCCTGATCGTGCTGCTGGGTCGGGATCGGTTCCTCACGGTGCAGCTCGACACCGCGGCCCAGCCGGTGCTCAGCGTCGCCTTCTTCAGCACGGTCGGGACGGGCGCGAGCCTGGCGCTGCTTCGGGCCGGCGGGCTCCAGGCGCTGGTCTTCCTGCTCTTCGCCACGCTGTTCTGCCTCGTGCAGAATTTCCTCGGGATCGCGATCGCCGGCTGGTTCGGCCAGCACCCGCTGCTCGGCGTGATGGCGGGCTCGGTCACCCTGGTGGGCGGTCCAGCCACGGGGCTCGCCTTCGCCCCGCTGCTGGAAGAGGCGGGGCTGGTCGGCGCGGGGACGCTGGCACTCACGTCGGCGACCTTCGGGATCGTGTGCGGCGGCCTCACCGGAACGCCGATCGGCACCGCCCTGATCCGCAAGTTCGGGCTCTCGCCGGCGGCGAGTCCGGGCGGCCGGGCGGGTGAGGAGCCTCCGCCCCAGCCGCGGCTGGTGGTAGAGCCGGACCGGGAGGACGCCCCGCTCATCATGAACGTGATCGTGCTGGCAGTCGCCATGGGTCTCGGCAGCATTCTGAGTGGGTATTTCCAGGACATCGGCTGGACTCTGCCGGCATACATCGGGGCGATGATGGTCGCCTCGGCGCTGCGCAACCTGGACGACCGGACCGGCTGGCTCCGGATCGATCCGGCGGCGATGGATTTCGTGGGCGGCTTCGCGCTCAACATTTTCCTGGTCGTCGCCCTGATGGATCTCAAGCTGTGGCAGCTCGCCGGCCAGGCGCTGCCGCTCTTCGTCATCCTGGCGGCGCAGGTGCTGGTGATCGCCATCTTCGCCTTCACGGTGGCGTTTCGGCTCATGGGGCGGGACTACGACGCGGCGGTCATGTCCAGCGGGTTCGTCGGGTTCGCGCTCGGCACCACCGCCAATGCGGTGGCCAACATGCGGGCCCTGGTCATTAAGTATGGGCCGGCGCCTCGGGCGTTCCTGGTGGTGCCGTTGGTCGGGGCCTTCTTCATAGACTTCGCCAACGCCATCATCATCACGTTCTTCGTCAACTGGCTGCGATGAACCTGTGAGTCCACCGTAGTGCCGTCGGACCAGCCCCATGCACGAACACGTGACGCTGCTTCATCCCGACCAACCATCGACCAGGGGTTCGCGACTCTCCGCGCTCCCCGCCGATCTGCTCGAGCAGGTGCGGGGGCGGGTGCGCCTCCTGGCGCTGCTGCTCGAGAACGCGCCGTTTCCGTAGAGCTGGTCCACCGCCTGGAAGTCGTCGTTCTCCTGGTAGCGGAGCGTTTCCTCCAGCCGCATCAGCCGCGCGGCACGGTCCCGGCCGTTGGCCGCGTGAAAGGCTCCGCTCTCGGTATCCTTCGGATCGAAGGGGTGCCGCCACTTTCCCTTGAAGTAGATGGCGTTGATCAGGAACAGGACCTCCGCGTCGCTGATCTCTTCCAGCAGCTTGGGGATCCGTCCGTTGGTCTTGTCGTCCACCCATCCGTTGATCGTGGGAATCGCCTCGGGGCTTCCGAAATCCAACGTGTTGACTCCGCGTCAAAGAAGGTCCGGCCCGCGGTGGTGAAGGGCTCCGCCAGCGGAAAGCCCTCCCGACCCCACAGGGAGTTGGCGATCAGCATCTCGGTCCGGGAATCGAGCCCGCCGAGCAGCGCGATGAGATCGCGGTAGCCCTCGTTGATCTCGCCCTCAGTCATGCCGGTGAGCCGGAGGGCGGTCTGCATGCCCTCGAAGGTCTCGCCGGCCGCGCCATTCAGCGTCATGCCCAGCGCCATCGAGGCGCTCAGCGGCGAGAGGAACGCGTTGGAGTCGGCGGGGAGCGCCCGGGTGGCCTCCCGCAGCAGGTCGAACGAGAATGCGTTGGCCCCGTCCACGATCCGGTGTTCCGCGGGCGAGAGCGGGCGCGGGAGTTGGGTGAGCAGGGCCGGAATGCCTTCCGGCTCGGTGGGACCGCGGCTGCAGGCGCCGAGTACGAGGAGGGCCAGGGACAGGCCTATCGGGTGGCGCATAGCGGGTCTCTCCGAGTCAGAGTATCCTGTGGAGCATGCTCCTCCTTAAAGACCCTCGGTGCCGGCTCGCTGTGACTTCCGGAGGGCGGATCGGTGCGCCACCTTGTATCCGAGGGAATGGGACTACCCAGCCCGGAGCACGACATGTCCATAGGCGCCAAATTTCTCGAGCAAGTGGACCGCGCCTTCAATCGCGCCGCCGGGTTCACCAACCACGATCCCACGCTGCTCGCCAACATCCGGACCTGCAAGAACCTCTTCTACACCAGCTTCCCCATCAAGCGCGACGACGGCCGGATCGAGGTGATGCACGCCTGGCGGGCGGAGCACAGCCACCACAAGCTCCCCTGCAAGGGCGGCATCCGCTACGCCGAAGCGGTGGACGCGGAAGAGGTGCAGGCGCTCGCCGCGCTGATGACCTACAAGTGCGCGCTGGTGGACGTCCCCTTCGGGGGCGCCAAGGGCGGCATCCGCCTCAACCCCAAGCGCTACTCCCCGGCGGAGCTGGAGCGCATCACCCGGCGCTATGTCTTCGAGCTGGTCCGGAAGAACTTCATGGGCCCCGGCCTGGACGTCCCGGCGCCCGACGTCGGGACCAGTGGTCGCGAGATGGCCTGGATCGCTGACACCTACACCCAGCTCCGCCCCGGCGAGCTGGATGCGATGGGTTGCGTCACCGGAAAGCCGGTGAGCGCGGGCGGCATCCGCGGGCGGGTGGAGGCCACCGGACGCGGCGTCTTCTACGGCGTGCGCGAGGTGTGCAGCGTCGCCGAGGACATGAAGGCGCTGGGACTGTCAACGGGAATCCAGGGAAAGCGGGTCGTGATCCAAGGGCTGGGGAACGTGGGCTATTTCGCGGCCAAGTTCTTCCAGGAAGCGGGCGCGGTGCTCGTCGGCCTCGCGGAGTCGGAGGGAGCCATCGCCGATCCCAACGGGCTCGACCTGGAAAAGGTCATGGCGCACCGGCGCGAGCGCCGGAGCATCCTGGAGTTCTCCGGGGGGACCAACCTCCCGCGGCGGGAGGACGCCCTGGAGCTCGACTGCGACATCCTGGTTCCCGCGGCACTGGAGCGGCAGATCACGGCGGAGAACGCGCCCCGCGTCAAGGCCAAGATCGTGGCGGAAGGAGCGAACGGCCCCACCACCGCGGAGGCCGACGAGATCCTCACCCGGCGTGGCATCCTGGTCCTACCCGACGCCTATCTCAACGCGGGCGGCGTCACCGTGTCCTACTTCGAGTGGGTGAAGAACCTGGGCCACGTGCGTTTCGGAAGGATGCAGAAGCGGTTCGAGCAGAACGCCTACGCCCGCCTGCTGCACGCCGTGGAAGGATCGACCGGCCGGCAGTTCACGCCCGAGCAGACGGAGCGGGTGACCCGGGGCGCCAGCGAGGAGGACCTGGTCAACTCCGGTCTGGAGGAGACGATGACCGGCGCGTACCACCCGATCCGCGAAGTCTGGAAGCATCACGGGGGCAAGGTGGACCTGCGGACGGCGGCGCTGATCGTGGCGATCGACAAGGTCGCGCTCAGCTACCAGCAGTTGGGGATCTTTCCCTGACGCGCTTCGGAGGTCTCGCCAGAGTGCGTGCGGCTATTCACCACGAAGGCACGAAGGCCACGAAGGGCGCACCCACCAACAATGGAGGCGCCTGAAGTTTGGCAAGGCATGACACCTCGCGTGTGGACCGTGGGCCACTCCACTCGATCGTTCGAACAGTTCGTGGACTTGCTCCTGGAGCACGACCTCGAAGCGGTGGCCGACGTGCGCCGGTATCCGGGGAGCCGCCGCTATCCGCACTTCGCCCGCGAGGCACTGTTCGAGGGGCTCGCGATGCGGCACGTGAGCTATGAATGGTTCCCGGAGCTCGGCGGCAGGCGCCGAGGGGCTGGCTCGGCTCGCCGACTTGGCCTGCGGGCTCAACACCGCGGTGATGTGCGCGGAGGCGCTGTGGTGGCGGTGTCACCGCGGGCTGATTGCCGATGCGCTGCGCTGGGCGAGTTTCGAGGTGTGCCACATCGTGGGGCCCGGCTCGTCAATCACTCATCCCTACACCGCGGCGGCTCAGGTCAGGGGCGGGCAGCTCACCTATGCGGCACCGGCGTCGGCCTGAGCAGCACCCGCAGCGGTGAACCAGAGGACACTCGATGCGAGATACCACGCCGGCGGCGGCTGCGGCTCAAGTCAGCGCCCAGCGAGAGCTCGGAGGGCCCGGCCGCCTACGACTGGCGCTTGAGATGAGCGTCGTCGCCCGAGAATTTGCTATGGCGCGGCTACGTAGGGAACATCCAGACTGGTCGCCGAGCCGGTTGAGGCTCGAGCTTGTCAGGTACAGCTTCTTGCCTGATCCATTGCCAGCACGATTGCGATGACAACTCGGGACATATTCGGGCGTATCCTCGGGGCATTGGATGTGGCGGGCATCCCCTTCATGCTGACAGGTTCATTCGCGAGCTCCTATCACGGGGCGCCACGAGCCACGCAAGATATCGACCTGGTCATTGCGCCTGAGCGATCTCAGTTGACCACTCTGCGTCAACTGCTGCCAGAGGCGGAATACTATATGGATGAGCCGGCCGCCCTGGAGGCGCGTTCGAGTGCGAAGGTCAGTTCAATGTCGTCGACCTAGCAACCGGGTGGAAAATCGATCTCATCATGCGGCGTTCAAGGCCTTTCAGTCGGACCGAGTTCAATCGTCGAGCGGTAGCTGAGCTGGAAGGGTTGCAAGTGCCCATCGCGACTGCGGAAGACATTCTCCTCGCGAAGCTCGAATGGGCGAAGCTGGGCGAGTCCGAGCGACAAGTCGATGACGCAGCAGGGATATTGGAGATTCGAGCCGGCGACCTCGACATGAACTACGTCCTGCACTGGGTCCGCGAGCTCGAGCTCGAATCTCAGTGGGCGTTGGCTCAACGGCGGGCCGGGACGCGGCAGTGAGCCTCACGCTCGACCTTCGCCACGCCCTCCGCGGCATGCGCCGCCGCCCCGGAGTTACCCTCGCGACGGTATTGACGCTCGGCCTGGGGATCGGGACGGCGGCCACGATGTACGGTGTGGTAGACGAAGTCCTGCTCCGCCCGCTGCCGGTACGCCAGGAGCACCGCGTGGTGGTCGCCTGGGGAGCGTTCCAGGCCTCGGGCTTCGGGCACGTGCCGCTGTCGTATCCGACGTTGACGGCCGTCCGCGATCGGTCGCGGGTATTCGAGCAGCTCGCGGCGGTGGACTACAACGGCGCGTGGTCGGTGGTGGGTCGCACGGGCGGCGAGCCCGTACCCCTCAGGATCGGCGTGGTTGCGGGCGACCTGTTCCCGGTGCTCGGCGTCTCCCCGACTCTGGGCCGGGTTCTCGCCGCCGAGGACGACAGGGTAGGGGCCGCTCCTGCCGCGGTGATCAGCGAGGGACTCTGGCGGCGGCGATTCGGTGGCGATCCCGCAGTGGTTGGGACGGTCCTCCCCATCTGGACGACAGGCTACACCATCGTCGGCGTCATCCCGGGCGACTTCGCTCTCCCGGCCGGGGCCGAAGCGTGGGTCACGCTCGCCGCGATCAGGCCGGATGCGATCGCGGAAGCGGGGTATGGCACTCTCGACTTCGTGGGGCGCCTCCGCCCCGGCGCCACGCCCGCCGACGCGAAGGCCGAGCTGGATCGCCTGCTGCTGGAGACGAGTGGCGACACCTGGGACGCCGACAGCCGGCTCGTTTCGGTCGTCCAGCCCCTGCGCGAGGTGCTCCTCGGCCAGGTAAAGCCTGCGCTCCTGGTGCTGTGGGCGGCCGCCATCCTGGTCTTTCTCGTGGCCGCGCTCAACCTGGGCGGACTGCTCGCGGTGCGGAGCGTGGAGCGGCGGGAGGAATTCGCTCTCCGTCGCGCACTCGGCGCCACCCGGACCGATCTGATCCGGCAGCTCGCGGTCGAGAGCGGGATGCTCGCCACATTCGGCTCGGTGCTCGGGGCGGGGGTGGCGTGGGCCGCGCTGCGGCTGGTCCCGGCCATCGCGCCCGGAGACCTTCCGCGGCTGGGGGAGATCGGCCTCCGGCCCGGCGTGGTCCTCGTCGGCCTCGCGCTCGGGTTGATCGGGACCATCATAGCGAGCGGAGTTCCCGCTTTGGCGATAGGCGGGTCGCGCCCGGGCTCGAGTCGGGCGACGAGGGCGTCGGCGGGAGGCATTGCCGTGGTAGCTCAGGTGTCGCTGGCGATCGTTACGGTCGCCACCGCCTTGCTGCTCGTCAGGACCCTGGCCCGACTCCAGCGTCTCGAGCCCGGCTTCGACGCCGCGAACCTCGCCCTCGTGCAGGTCGCGACGCTGTCCCCGACGATCGAAACGTCGGAGCAGGTGATCGTCCAGACCGTGAGCTACCTCGATCGGGTGCTCGCGCTGCCCGGCGTGTCCAACGCGACGGCGGTCCTCAATCCGCCGTTCGCCGGGACGGCCGGTTTCGATATCGGGTTCGTGGCTGAAGGCCAGACGCTGTCCGAAGCCGCAGGCAATCCTTACTTGAACTACGAACCGGTCACCCCCGGGTACTTCGCGACGTTCCGAACGCCGATCGTTCGGGGACGGCCGCTCTCCGCGGCTGACCGGGCGGGCACCTTACCCGTGGCCGTGCTCAGTCGGGACTTGGCCGAGAAGTTGTGGCCGGGGCAGGACCCGATCGGCAAGAGAATACGCTGGGCGGACAGCGCCTCCGCCGAGGCCTGGCGCACGGTCGTCGGGGTGGCGGGTGACACGCGGTACCGGGAGCTGCGCCAGCTCAGGCCCAGCGTCTACATCCCGCTCGACCAACAGGAATACCCACCGCCGTTCCTGATCGTGAGGAGCGATCTCGCGCTGGAGACGCTGATCCCGGCGCTCCGGCAAGCGGCGCGAGCGGTGGACCCCGACCTCGCGGTGGTCAACGCTTCCTCCATGGCCGCCTTGCTCGCCCGCCCGTTGGCGCAACCCCGCTTCAACGCGGGCGTGCTACTCGGCTTCGCCGCCGTGGCCGTGCTCCTGGCGGCGGTCGGCCTCTACGGTCTGGTCAGCTTCCTCGTCAGCCAACGGACCCGTGAGGTCGGGATCCGTCTCGCGGTCGGGGCGCAACCTCGCCAGATCCTCCTTTTCTTCCTGAAACGAGGATTGGCACCGCTCACCGTCGGCTGTTTCGTGGGAACGGCGATCGTGCTGGCGGGTGGCGAGCTGCTGTCCTCGCTGCTGTTCGGGGTGACCGCGAGGGATCCGGTGGCCATCGTGGGCGCGGTGCTCGGCTTCACGCTCGTGGCGTTGGTGGCCATGCTGCTGCCGGCCCGGCGCGCGGCGGCGAGCGACCCTTCGGCCGCCTTGAGATTGGAGTGATCGCGGGTAGATTCGATTGCTCCCCGCGGTCCGTGACAGCCCCCTCCCATCGGAGCAACCAATGATGTCCGCTAGAGCTCGTCGTCCTCGCCGCCTGACTCTGCTCGTGCCGCTGGCCGTCGCGTCCATCGCGCTCGCCGGCTGCGCCTCGGTCACTCCGATCGGCCAGCTCCTCGACAACCCCTCCCGCTACGATGGAAAGACCGTGAGCATCGAGGGCGAAGTGAGGAACTCGGCCGGAGGCCTCGGCCTGGGCGCCTATCAGGTGAAGGACGAGACCGGCACCATGACGGTCGTGAGCGAAACCGGCGGCCCACCTCGCGCCGGAGCCAAGATCGGCGTTAAGGGCCGATTCGACGCCCTCATCACCCTCGGCTCCAGGAGCCTCGCCGTGCTGCGCGAAGAAAGCCGCGACGTCGATCGCTGAGCTTGCTGGGGCCTGAGATTGTGCGGCTATTCACCACAGAG
>Ga0136613_10001620_pt1 | contig 11702 bp, 10 predicted proteins | sample AntDrymUQ2722106_2_FD_106649 | JGI IMG/M metagenome (GOLD analysis project Ga0136613, IMG submission 106649) | Polar desert sand microbial communities from Dry Valleys, Antarctica - metaG UQ272 (21.06) | ecosystem: Environmental > Terrestrial > Soil > Desert | place: Antarctica: Dry Valley... | reverse complement strand
GGACGTACGACCAGGGCGTGGATCGCTCCACCGGGCCCGTCGACCCACGCGTCCTCGACCGGGAAAGCTTCGGGCGGGGCTTCGCCGGGTGCGGAAAGCACGAGCCCGCCGCCGACTGCTCGGATCGCCGGCGGCGACACCGAGGACGACCAAGCGAACTCGACCGTTCCGTCCGGGCGAGCAGTGGCACCACTGACCACGCCGGGCGGGGTGTCCAAGCGGTGCAGGGACTTCTCGCTGAGGCTGTAGGAGTAGAGCTCGGTACGCGCGGCATGGTCGTGGCCGATCAGCAGCGCGCCTGCGTCGGCGTACCAGCTACCGCTGACCTCACCGGGCAGATCAAGCACGACCTCGGTCTCGGTGTCGGACACCACGTCCCAGATCAGAAGTTCGGGCCGGCCACGCCGTTCATGGCCGACCAGCAGACGGCGGTCCCCGCTGATCGGCGCGAATCCGAGACTGGAGAGCCCGAGGTTCTCGCCGTCCCACTTGTCGCCAATTGTCGAACCATCCACAGTAGACACAACGCGAAGTGCCATGTGTCGCGCATCGCCGTGCTCGGAATGCCCTACTGCGACTAGGGTTTCATCATGTGACAGCCCACCGACGTACCCGGTCTCCTCATGTTCGTAGAGCACGGTCGTCGAGCCTTCACGCGTACGGCGCAGGATCTGGGTGCCGTCGTCGGTACTGCGACCGATCACGGCGATGTGGTGGCCCAGGCTCAGCCCGGCGGAGTAGGCCGGCTCGATCCCGTGCGTTGCGGGTGGGTCCGTACCCCCGCCGAAGGGCTCAGCCAGCCACTGTCCCCACTCGTCTCCGTCGGTGTCGTCGAACCACCAGATCTGCTCGCCGTCAGGAGTGAGAGCCCCCGACAGGGTGCCGTTCGGGCGGTCGGTCACCTGGCGGTGCGTGTCGTCGGCGCGGTCCCAGGCGTACAGCTCGACGATGCCGGTCTGGTCGGAGAGGTAGAGGCAACGGTCGGGGGCATCGAGTGCCCAGTCGGGCAGGGTGATCCGCGGCGCTCGGAATCGGGCCTGCCAGCGAGCGTTCGAAGCTGGCTCGAGTGCGGGCACGTCGGTTGGGGCAGTGGGATCGATCGTCACCCTCGCGCACGCTAGTCGCAGGCACGGTGTGACGCAGCATACCTTTGTAATTTCGTAATACTCGATTGCATTTCGGCGCGGTCGGGTTCTAACATCGGCGCAGATGAAACGGAACGGTTTCGTTTCACTTGTAAGGCTAGGACCGAGGACCGTGACGATCAGATGAGCACTCGAGACGACGCCGTCGGCGTGGACACCGCTGCGGTCAGCGCCGTTCCCACGCGGCGCCCACGGGTCGAGGGCGATCGGGAGACCGAGATTCTGGACGCGGCGGTCCGGGTTCTTGCCGACGTGGGATATGACCGGCTGACCATGGACACGGTGGCCTCCGAGGCGCGGGCCAGCAAGGCGACCCTGTACCGGAGGTGGCAGAACAAGGCTGCCCTGGTCGTCGACGCGGTCTCGCGGGCCAAAGGCATCCCACCTGCCGACATGCCCAGTACCGGAACCTTGCGCGGTGACCTCCTCGCCTCCTGGTGCGGGCGCGGAGGCTGGAGTTCGACGCTTCCGATGTCGGTAATGGGTGGTCTGATGACCGCTCTGCACAATGACGAGGAGCTCGGCACTGCGTTCCGTGAAATCTTCCTGGGGCCACGACAGGCGTTGGCGCGCAGAGTCTTCGAGGAGGCTCGGGACCGCGGCGAGATTGCCGACGGAGTCGACCTCGACCTGGTGATGTCACTGCTTCCGGCCGTCTGCGTCCATCAGGAATTCGTGCTGAACGCAACCCTGGACGACGCCTTCGTCGAGCGGGTGATCGACACCGTTGTGCTGCCCGCATGTCGTGCCCGACCCACGCAGGCGCACGACGACGCCCGGGCGGTCAAGAAACTCAGAACTGTCCGATCCACCGAGTAGTCACAACCGAATATCCCAGCTCAAAGAAGGAAGATCATGTCAATTGCCTCCCCACCCGTCCCGGCCGAGCCGCCCGTAGCTCCGGTTGCGAGTACGCCAAGCCCCCGTCTCGGACTCGCGCTGGTTCTGCTGACCGGTGCCCAACTGATGATCGTGCTCGACGCGACGATCGTGAACATCGCACTGCCCTCGGTCCAGGCCGAACTGAAATTCACCCCCGAGAACCTCTCCTGGGTGGTCACCATCTACGCCATCGCTTTCGGCGGACTGTTGTTGCTCGGCGGCCGGCTCGGTGACGTGCTCGGCCGGCGGAAGGTGTTCGTCTACGGCGTGCTGCTGTTCTCGCTGGCCTCGTTGCTCGGTGGGATCGCCCAGGCCGAATGGCAGTTGCTTGCCGCCCGTGCCCTGCAGGGGGTCGGTGCCGCAGCAGCTGCCCCGACCGCGCTGGCCTTGGTCACCACAACCTTCCCGGCCGGGCCCGCCCGCAACAAAGCCTTCGCCGTTTTCGCGGCGATGTCCGGTGCCGGCGCTGCGGTCGGACTCATTCTGGGTGGCGCGCTGACCGAGGTGTCCTGGCGTTGGACGATGTTCATCAACGTCCCGATCGGTCTGCTCATCGCCTTCGGAGCAGTTCGGGTTCTGACCGAGTCGCCTCGCCAGCACGGTCGCTTCGACCTTCCCGGTGCGTTCACGGCCACCCTCGGTCTGGTGTCGTTGGTCTACGGCCTGACGCAGAAGGGACAGCAGGGATCGACCTGGACGGAATTCGGCGTACTCGCACCGATTGCGTTGGGCGTCGTCCTGCTGGCCGCATTCCTGCTGATCGAGTCTCGCGCACACCAGCCACTGCTGCCGGTTCGGATCGTTGCCGACCGGACCCGCGGAGTCAGTTTCGTCGTGATGCTCATGGTCGGCGCGTCGATGTTCGCGATGTTCTTCTTCCTGGCGCTCTACATCCAGCAGGTGCTCGGCTTCACCCCACTGGAAGCGGGGCTGGCCTTCTTGCCATTCAGCGTGGGCATCATCCTTGGCGCACAGATCGCGTCCAAGCTGGTGGCTCGGATGGACCCGAGATGGATCTCGGGCATCGGTGCGCTGATCGGGGCCGGCGCGATGCTCGGGTTCGCTCAACTGGACTACGACTCGACCTATGTCGGCGATCTGCTGCCGTGGATCGTGGGGATGGCATTCGGGCTGGGTCTGGTGTTCATCCCGCTGACGCTGACCGCCGTCAGCCGGGTGGAGGCCAGCGACTCGGGCGTCGCTTCGGCAGTGCTCAACACCGTCCAGCAGGTAGGGGGAGCGCTGGGCCTGGCCATTCTGGGCACGGTCGCCGCCAACGCCGCAGGCGAGAAGGCCGCTGAGTTGAGCGCCGGCGCCGCATCGCCGCCGCCGGCGGCCAGCAGTGAGGTGCTGGAAGCGGCTCAGGAGCAGTTCGCACATATCGTGCAGACCTACGGATTCACGCAGGCCTTCATCGTTGCGGCCGTCATGCTCGCGGTCGGCGGGGTGATCACCTTGGTGGGACTGGACATCCGGCACGAGGACCTGGCCACCGACGGGGCGGACTCGGCACCAGTCGCCGTCTGACCCGGCCAAAGACCGCCGGCAAGCCCCGCCCTCCCACGGCGGGGCTTGCCGATGTTCTGGTAGGGGATCGAGACGCCCGCTAAGCCGAAGGCTTACCAGCGGCGAGTGCCACCGAGGTCTGGTGACGCGCGGCTGCGTCGATGAGTGAAGCGCAGGGCCGGCTGACCGATCTCGTCGAGCCGGGTGAGTCTGAGACTGCGCATTGCCAGCGCGCCCGAGACTTGCTTGCCACCGGCGACGGCAATAGGCGGGCCGGATCGGCTAGCGCGCCGCCGTGATAGAAGCCGAGGGTCACATGCTTGGCGAACGGCATGAGATAGGCGAACTGTTCGGTGAACTTCTTCGGGCCGATCCCCCAGCCGACCGAGCCCTGCTTGGGCCAGACCACCTCGACGGTCTCCGGAAGCACGTCGAAGACGAGCGCGCGCACGGCGAAGCCCAGTTGCTGGATCACTGCTGAACGTGCCGACACGGCGTCCCTGAACGTCGCGTCGATCTGTCGGGGTGACAGGATTTGAACCTGCGGCCTCTTCGTCCCGAACGAAGCACGCTACCAAGCTGCGCCACACCCCGAGGGTCCGAACGAGTCTAGCCCGCGACGTCGAGGGCCCGGATCAGGGCCGTCCTGTCATCTCGCGACGAGAGTCAGCAGGGTGGCCTCGGGGCGGCAGGCGAAACGTAGCGGCGCGTACGGCGAGGTGCCCAGCCCGGCCGACACGTGCAGCCAGGTGTCTGGCGACCAACGGTGCAGCCAACGCGCACGCGGCCGGTCGATTCCACAGTTGGTGACCAACGCGCCGTAGAAAGGGATCCGGAGTTGGCCGCCGTGCGTGTGCCCGGCAAGCACCAGGTCGTAACCGTCGGCCGCGAAGGAGTTCACGATTCTCGGTTCCGGGGAGTGGGTGAGCCCGATCCGCAGGTCCGCTCCTGGGTCCGCCTCACCGTCCACCTGTGCGTACCTGTCGTAGCGCAGATGGGGATCGTCGACCCCGGCAAGTGCGATCGAACGCCCATCCACCTTCAACGCCCCGCGCATATTGCTGAGATCCAGCCAGCCGGCCGCTGTCATCGCATCCCGCAGCGGCTGCCACGGCAACTTGACCCCGTGCACCCGCTTGTGATCGGGCCAGAAGTACTTCAGTGGATTCTTGGGCTTGGGCGCCCAGTAGTCGTTGCTTCCCATGACGAAGGCCCCAGGTCGTTCCAGCAGGGGGGACAGGGCGGACAGGGTGGGCTGCACGGCGTCGTGGCCGGCGAGATTGTCGCCGGTGGTGATGACCAGGTCAGGATCGAGGTCGTCGAGCCGGCGTACCCAGTCCTGCTTTTTGCGCTGGGCAGCGGTCATGTGCAGGTCGGAGATGTGCAGGACCCGAAGGGGCGCGGATCCCGGCTCGAGGACGGATACGTCGAAGCGCCGCAGGGTGAACATGTTCCGCTCGACCAGACTCGCGTACGCCGTTACGGCACAGCCCACTGCGACCACTCCAGGGACTACGGCACGGAAGGAGCGCATCCTCCGAGCCTACGCAGGGGCAGCGCACTACTGTCTGATGACCGTGAGCACCCTCAAGGAACAGCTGCGCTCAGACCTCACGGCCGCGATGAAGGTCCGCAACGATCTGACCCGGGCCACACTGCGGATGGCGGTGGCGGCCGTGCAGACCGCGGAAGTCTCGGGCACGCAGGCCCGAGAGCTGTCCGATGACGAAGTGCTGGCCGTGATCCGGCGTGAGGTCAGGAAGCGCCACGAGTCCGCCGACACCTACCGTGGCGCTGGCCGACCGGAACTGGCTGACCGGGAACTGGCCGAGGCCAGCGTGCTGGAGGCGTATCTGCCGCGGCAACTCGACGACGCCGCCGTACGCGCCCTCGTGGCGGCCGCCATCGCCGACTCCGGCGCGAGTGGCCCGCGTGACATGGGCAAGGCGATGGGTCTGGCCAAGAAGAGTGCTGGTGCCGAGGTTGACGGAAAGCGCTTGTCCGCCGAGGTCAACCGGCAACTTCGCGAATCCGGCTGACTCGCGCGTGCGGTAATGCTGTGACCGGCGTTTCTAGCCGCCGGGTCCAGGGAACGGGGGAAGGGTCGTAGGTGGTCCGGGACGACCCCCGCCACCCGGGGGCGGATCCGGCGCCGGGCGGGGGGGAGGCACCTGGCTTCCGTCGCTCACATCGACGGTCACGTTCTGACCGACGGCCACCCGGTCGCCACTCGACGGGTTGATCGAGGTAACGATCCCGGCGGGTCTGGGTCCGGCCACCGTGCGTACCACGGGGTTGAGTCCCTGGCCGCGTAGCGCTGCTTCGCACGTTGACTGGCTGAATCCCACGCAATTGACCCGCAGCGTCGTGGTGTTGCCGTTGATGTAGAACGGGTCGCCTGGTGGGAAGACCCCGACGGGCATGGTGGCCAGGATCGGCTGCATGGCATTTCGCCAGATCTCGGCGCCCTTGCCACCACCGAAGCCCCCGACGTCCTGGTTCACCAGCGGGTTGTAAACCATGACGCTGCCGACCAACTGCGGCGTCCAGCCGACGAAGGCCACCGAGAAGTTATTCTGCGACGTCCCGGTCTTTCCGGCGATCTGACGTCCCGGGATGTAGGCGTTGGAACCTGTCTGGCCGGGGAAGCCAGGTTCGACGTCCTTGCGCAGGACCTCGTTCAGCGTGGCGGCCAGACCTGGAGGGATCGATCCCGGGGTGCAGTTGGAAGCGTTGACGTACGGTTCGCCGTCCTCTTTCAGCAGCGGCTGGCCGTTGCGGTCGTAGATCTGCTCGACCGGCGTGGGGTAGCAACGGGTCCCGTTCGCTGCCAGCGTGGCGTAGGCCGTGCCGAGCGCCAGCGGGCTGGTGGCTTCGGCGCCGAAGGTGAACGACCCGCGCTCCTCGGCGATGATCTGGTCGGCGTTGGCATCGATGCTGTAGAGGCCCATCCGCTGGGCCATCCGCACCGGCTCCTCGACGCTGCCCAGCGCGTCCTGCAAGGCCAGGAAGTAGGTGTTGGACGACATGTACAGCGCCTTTTCCAGGGTCAACGTCCGGGGGTAGTTGCCAGCGTTCTGGACGTCGTACGGTTCGCCGGCGTCTTTGAAGACCGTGGACTTGTACGGATCGTCGGTGGTCTGTGTATAGAAGATCCCCATCTGCCGTTCCAGCGCGGCCGCCGCAACGAAGACTTTGTACGTCGACCCGGCCCCCGCGGCAGCCACGGTCGGAAGGTTCACCGTGGTCTGCCGGGGATCGGTGGCGGTGTTGGGACCGAAGATCCGGTTCACCGAGAGTGCCCGCACCTTTCCGGTACCCGGTTCCTGCAGGGTGAAGATGCCGGCTCGGGAGTCCTCCAGCGCAAGCGTATTCAACACGGCCGCATCCCCGGCCAATTGAGCTCCGACGTCGATGGTGCTGACGATCGTGAGCGAACCTTGCTTGAGCATGCTGGCCGGAATCTGGAGGGTGTTGCTCAAGTATTTCTCGAGGTAATCGCAGAAGAAGCCGCCGATCAGGGCCTCGTAGCAACCCTGCGGCGGTGTGTCGCTGATCGCCAAGGTGATCGGCGAAGCCTTGGCTTCTTCAGCCTCACTGTCGGGAATGAAGCCAGCGGCCGCCATCCGGTCCAGCACCAGGTCGCGTCGTTCGGTGGCCTTCTCGGGAGCCACGACCGGGTCGTAGGTGGAGGGGCTTTGGACCAGTCCGGCCAGCATCGCCGCTTCGGGCAGGGTCAGGTCGGCCAGGGCCTTGCTGAAGTAGATCCGCGCGGCGGCATTGACGCCGTAGGCGCGCTGACCGAAGTAGGCGATGTTCAGGTAGCGGGTAAGAATCTCGTCCTTGCTGAGGTCTTCCTCGATGGCCAGGGCCAGCCGGGCCTCGCGCAGCTTGCGGGCCACGCTCTGCTCGGTCGCGGCCAGCGCCTCCTCTGACGTTTCAGCGGACTCCTGCAGGGTCAACTTGACCAGTTGCTGGGTGATCGTCGAGGCGCCCTCCTGGACCTCGCCGGCCGCCACGTTGGTGACCAATGCTCGAAGCACGCCCTGAACGTCGAGGCCGTTGTGCTGATAGAACCGGACGTCCTCGGTCGCCACGATCGCCCGCTGCATGACCTCCGGAATCTGATCGATGGTCACCGGAACCCGGAAGAAGTCATAAAAATAGGTCAGCGGTGTTGCTCCGTCGGAGGCCAGGACGGTCGTCATCCCGGCGGGTGGTTCGTCGGAGAGTTCCTCGGGCACCTGCTCGAGCAGTGTCGTCGCGTTGCGGGCGGCGATGCCGGGGCCGCCGACCCATGGCAGCATCAGCCCCGCCAGCACCGCGCCGGCAAGCACGACAGCAAGGAGCAGTTGACCTGCGGCACCGAGACGGCGCCTGGTTGATTCCGACATCGCGGGAGAGTTTACGCAGTCGGGCGGACAGAGGCGCGTTTCGCGCGTGTCTTCGTCTTTCGTAGGGGCGGAACGGGCGTGGTGAGGTGGGCACCGATCTGGCGAAGTGCATCGAGGTCATGCACGTCCTGGGCGGCGGCCGGCACCGAACGGAGAGCCACGTCCGGGTGAGCACTGGCGAAGCGCCGGGCCAGCCGCTGCTCCTGTGCGTCGGTCCGTGACCGCTGCGCATGTACCAGTAGCAGGGAAGCGGCCAGCACATCGTTGCGGCTGTTGCCCGGGGAGAGATTCTCGGCCGCACCCTCGGCACGGCCGGCCGAAAGGCCAGGAGCCGTGCTCGGGTGCACCCGGTTGAGGACCAGCCCCGCCAGGGGCATCTGGTCGCTGGACAGCCGGTCCACGAAGTAGGAGGCCTCGCGCAGGGCATCGGGCTCTGGTGCAGCCACGACCAGGAACGCGGTCCCGGGCTGGCGGAGCAGGTCATAGGTCGCCTGGGCCCGTTGCCGGAAACCGCCGAACATGGTGTCGAGTGCCCCGACGAAGTGCGAGACGTCCTTGAGCAGCTGGCCACCCAGGATTTTGTTGATGATCCGGCCGAAGATGGCCAAGCCGGCCCCGACCACCTTGAGGTAGACCCGCCCGCCCGCCCGGCCGGGTGCGGACAGCAACCGGATCATGGTTCCGTCGAGGAAGCGGCTCATCCGGTGCGGGGCGTCGAGGAAGTCCAGAGCAGAGCGCGACGGTGGGGTGTCGACGACGATCAGGTCCCAGTTGCCGGTCTCCCGCAACTGGCCCAGCTTCTCCATGGCCATGTATTCCTGCGTGCCGGCAAATGAGGACGAAAGCGCTTGATAGAACGGATTTTCCAGTATCTGCCGGGCCCTAGCCGGTTCCGAGTGCGCCTCGACGATCTCGTCGAAGGTGCGTTTCATGTCCAGCATCATCGCCTGTAGATGACCGCCGCTTGCCGCGGTCAATTCGGCCGCTGCTGGAACGTCGCGCGGAGTGTTGTCGAGGCGCTCGAGGCCCAGGGACTGGGCGAGTCGCCGCGCTGGATCGATGGTCATCACGACGACCTGACGTCCGGCTTGTGCAGCGGCCAGCGCGAGCGCCGCCGACATCGTGGTCTTGCCGACGCCGCCGGCGCCACAGCACACGATGATCCGGGTGTCCGGATCGGCGATCAGCGCGGCCAGGTCCAGGGGAGGCGAGCTACCGGCGGTCATCGGATACCGGCCCGGGTCAGTACGTCAGCCAGTTCGTACAGCGAGCCGGTGTCGATCGGCCCCTGCAACTCGGGCAGTTCGTAGGTCAGCCGGTTCAGTTCCTTGAGCCTGGCCCGGCAGGCGAGCTGCGCCTGCCACCCCTGAGCGTGATCGGCTGCTTCGAGCAGCAACGGCCCAGCCAGCGACTCGCCGTCCAGTCCAGCGTGGCTCAGGCTGGCCGCAATTGCGGTCGAGTCGAGGCGACCGGTCGCTGCTCTGGCCATCGCATTCAGCGGAAGCAGCGGTTGCCGGGCCATGTTCACGAGAATCGAGCCCACCGGCAGGCCGATCCGACGCAGCTCCGCGATCGCGTCCGCGGTCTCCTGGACCGGCATGTCCTCGAGCACGGTGACGATGTGGATCGCGGTCTGGGAGGAGCGCAGGACCGCCATGACTCCGTCGCTCTGGGTCTTGATCGGTCCGCCCTTGGCCAGTCCGGCCACGTGCTCGGTCACCGCGAGGAACCGGGCGATCCGACCGGTGGGCGGTGCATCCACGACCACCGCGTCGTACGCGCGGGCGCCCTTCACCTGCCGGGTCACGGCCTCCTTGATCTTGCCGGTCAGCAGGACGTCGCGAAGGCCCGGCGCGATCGCGGTGGCGAAGTCGACCGCACCCATCCGGCGTAACGCACGTCCGGCGCGCTTGAGGTTGTAGAACATCTCGAGGTATTCCAGCAGCGCGGCCTCGACGTCGATGGCCAGTGCACGGACCTCACCGCCGCCCTGCGCGACTGCGACCCGTCGTTCCTCGTAGGGCAGCGGTGGGGTGTCGAACAACTGCGCGATGCCCTGTCGTTCTTCCACCTCGACGAGCAGCACCCGTCGCCCGCCGTGAGCCAGGGCCAGAGCCAGCGCCGCGGCCACCGTTGTCTTGCCCGTGCCGCCCTTGCCGGTCACGACATGCAGTCGGGCCGCCGGCCAAGCAGGCGAGGTGGGCATGACCTCAGGGTAGGCAGGCTGCGATCGGCCTGCCCGCCGTGGTGACTGGATTCACCTTCCGCACCCCGTGTTCGGCGGGCCCGCGACGTGCTGCGCTAGCGTCCGGGCATGCAGAAGTGGGAGTACGCCACGGTGCCGTTGCTCGTCCACGTGACGAAGCAGATCCTCGACACCTGGGGGGAGGACGGCTGGGAACTGGTCACCGTCGTCCCGGGTGCCAACCCCGAGCAACTGGTCGCCTATCTGAAGCGACCCCTGGCCGGGTCGTGACCGCGAAGCAGCGCTTGGCCGAGCTGGGCATCACCTTGCCGGCGGTGGCGGCTCCGGTGGCTGCCTATGTTCCGGCTGTGCAGACCGGCCCGCTGGTCTATACCTCCGGTCAGCTGCCGCTCGTCGACGGCGCGTTGCCTCGAACCGGGAAGGTCGGTGGCGAGGTCAGCGCACAGGACGCAGCCGTGGATGCTCGCCAGTGCGCGTTGAACGCGCTCGCCGCGATCGACGCTCTGGTCGGCCTCGACGCGATCACCCGAATCGTGAAGGTGGTCGGATTCGTGGCCAGCGCACCGGGTTTCACGGGTCAACCCGGAGTGATCAACGGGGCGAGTGAACTGTTGGGTGAGGTCTTCGGCGACGCCGGGGTGCATGCCCGTAGCGCGGTAGGCGTGGCCGAGTTGCCGCTCGGCGCCCCGGTCGAGGTCGAGGTCATCGCCGAGATCGGCGCCGCCGGGCCGACGATCCGGTTGGCCGGCCCAGGTCAGCCGGGAGTCCGTGCCTGACAGTGCCACCCACCCCAGTGGTTCCACGGCAGGCAGCCACCGTGCTGCTACTGCGGGACAGCCCCGACGGCGTGGAGGTCTACTTGCTTCGGCGCGTCCGTGGGATGCCCTTCGCCGGCGGAATGACCGCCTATCCCGGTGGCGGAGTGGATGTTCGGGACGCTGAAGCCGATTTGTCCTGGACCGGGCCCGTCCCTGCGCAATGGGCGGCGAGCTTCCACTGTGCCGAGCCGCTGGCCAGGGAGCTGGTCTGTGCGGCCGTACGGGAGACGTTCGAGGAATCCGGCGTACTGCTCGCCTCTGCCATCGACGGCTCCGCACTCGACCCGTCGTCGGTGGAGTGGGAGACCGATCGGCTGGCCCTTATGTCGCGGGAACGATCGCTGTCCGAGGTCTTCGCCGCGCATAAGGTGACCCTGCGAGCGGACCTGCTCCGGCCGTGGGCGCACTGGATCACGCCAGAGGCCGAACCCAGGCGCTACGACACGAAGTTCTTCACCGCCGCCGTACCGGCCGGTCAGGAACCGCGGAATGTCTCCGGCGAGGCCGACGAGGCGGCCTGGGTGCGTGTCGTCGACGCCCTGGCCGAAAACGAACAGGGCACCCGGATGATGCTGCCGCCGACGCTGGTCACGCTCACCGACCTGGTCGGTCACGCCACGGTCGCCGACGTACTCGAGGCCGCCCCCAAGCAACCGCTGACTCCGGTCGTGCCGCGGCTGGTCGTACGCGATGGCAGGGAATATGTCGAGATGCCCGACGGCAGCCTGGTGAAGACGCCGATCAGACTGGG
>Ga0136613_10001619_pt1 | contig 11709 bp, 10 predicted proteins | sample AntDrymUQ2722106_2_FD_106649 | JGI IMG/M metagenome (GOLD analysis project Ga0136613, IMG submission 106649) | Polar desert sand microbial communities from Dry Valleys, Antarctica - metaG UQ272 (21.06) | ecosystem: Environmental > Terrestrial > Soil > Desert | place: Antarctica: Dry Valley... | reverse complement strand
CTAGGCAGGCTCCGCGGCGGTGATCGGCGCCCCGCGTGGATGAGCTCGAGCTGATCGCCGCGCTGCGCGAGCGCTTCGGCCCGCCGCCCGCGCGCGTGATCGTCGGCAGCGGCGACGACGCGGCGGTCGTGCGCGCGCGAGCCCTGGCGGTGACGTCGGTCGACGCGATGGTCGACGGCGTGCACTTTCGCCTCGGGGAGACGGCGAGCGCCGCCGATGCCGGGCACCGCGCGCTGGCGGGCGCGCTGTCGGACCTCGCGGCGATGGGCGCGCAGGCCGGGGAGGCCTACGTCGTGCTGGGCATCCCGCCCGGCTTCGGCGACCCCGCGGCGCTCGAGCTCGCCGACGCGATGGCGAGCCTCGCCCAGCGCCACGCCGTCGCGCTGGTCGGCGGCGACGTCACGAGCGCGCCGGTCCTGATGCTCGCGGTGACGGTCGTCGGCTGGGCGGACGACATCTCCCAGCTCGTGCGCCGCGATGGCGCGCGCCCCGGCGACCTCGTCGGGGTCACGGGCACGCTCGGCGCAGCGGGCGCCGGCCTGGCGATCCTCGACGGCCGCGCGCAGGGCCCCGAGGCGCTCACACGGCGCCACCTGCGCCCCGAGCCGCGCCTGGCCGAGGGCAGCGCCCTGGCGCTCGCCGGTGCGCACGCGCTGATCGACCTGTCCGATGGGCTGGCCTGCGACGCTGGCCATCTCGCGCGCGCCGCCGGCGTCACGCTCGAGATCGATCTCGGTGCCCTGCCGCTGGCCGACGGCGTCGCCGGCGTGGCGGACCAGCTCGGCGTCGCGGCATGGCAGCTCGCGGCAGGCGCCGGCGAGGACTACGAGCTGTGCGTCTGCGTGGCGTCCGGCGATCGCCTGGCAGCCGAGGCCGCGACCTCGCTGACATGGATCGGCGAGGTCGTCGCCGGCGGTTCGCGGGTCGCGCTGTCGGCGGACGGAATCGAGCAGCGGGCGACCGGCTTCCAGCATCGCCTGTAGCTGATGGCGTGGCGCAGCATCGCGCCCGCGACCTCAGCGGGGTCGACGGTGTACTCCGCGCGCTGGATGCGCACCTTCAGATCGTCTGTTTGCATTCCATGAGGGCTATCGAGCGCAGCACGCCTGCGCTTGAGCCCTGCGCCCGCGCGCTGCGCACGTGTTCAGTCGGAGAGCGCCGCGCCGCGCGGCGTCGCGTCGACGAAGCGCGCGAAGACCACGATCCGCTTCGCCGCGCTGTAGCGCGGGTGGCAGGCCGACAGCACGAGCCGGTCGTAGGACACGCGCCGCACGACGGAGATCTCCGTCGGCTCGACGATGCGCGTCTTCTGCACCTCGTAGACGAAGTCCCCGTAGGGCATCTCGATCGTGATCCTGTGGCCCGGGCGCAGCCGGTCGATGTTGCGAAACGGCGCCAGATACGTCGTCCGATGGCCGGCGACGGCGACCGTGCCGGGGGCGCCCGGGAACGGAGCGTCGTCGTAGAAGCCGGGGCCCTTGCGCAGCGACGCCGTGTCCGTGCCGTCCACCACGACGTAGCTCGCTTTGATTCGCGGGATGCGGATGCGGGCGACGGCCTCGCCGCGATCGGCCTTGCGCCGCAGCGCGCGCGCGAGGAACGCCAGCCGCTTGCGATCGCCCTCGAGCGATCGCAGCGCGGCGAAGTCGAGCGTGCTCGGCTTGGCGAGCTCGAGCTTCTCCAGGTCGTCGCCGAGGCGGTCCTGCACGAGCTGCGCGTAGATCGCCGAGACCGGCTCCTGCCAGGCGACCGTCAGCCCCGCGTCGAAGAGCATCAGCATCCCGGCGGTGATCAGCACCGTCGAGAAGGCACGCAAGGGCCGCCGCACTACTGGCTCTCTCTGCGAATCATGCCGTCATCTTCGCAGAGCCGATTCGGTGCCGCCGAGGGAGCCGGGACCGGCGTAGCTGCGCGGGCCGCGCACGGATATGGGCACGTCGTCGCCGGCGTCCTGCGGGCGCCGCTGTGCGGCGATCATCATCGCGCCCATCGCACAGCCGGCGAGCAGGCTCCACAGCAGCTGGCCGAGCACCGAGACGTGGCCACCGGCGACGAGCAGCAGCCCAGCCCAGGCGGCCTGCAGCGGCCCCATGTCCAGTGCTCCGGCGACCGCCGCGATGACGAGCCCTACCGGCACGAGCCCGATCGCGACGAGTGCGACGCGCAGCACCCGGCGCATGCGCAGCTCAGCGGCGAGCGCCAGCAGCCACAGGTGCAGCGCCGGTATCACGACCGCGGCGGCGTAGGGATTGCCGATCCAGACGGCGATCGTCGCCGCCAGCGCGACGAGTGAGACGACGACCCCGGCCGCGGGAGCCGATGGGTCGCCGGAGAGCCCGGCGCCCGTCATCCGCAGCACGGCCGGGCGCAGCCAGAACCAGCTCAGCACGAAGACGAGGCCGACGGCCAGCAGCGCGGCCGGCTGGGCGGGCAGCGCCTCCGGCGCCACGGGGGCGTCCGGGGTCGCGGCGAGCAGGCCGACGGCGCGCAGCGCGAGCGCGAACAGCACCGCGACCAGCGCCGGCAGCGCGCAGACCAGCGTCCAGCGCAGCCAGGCGAACACCGGCTCGCGGCTGCGCCGCAGTGCCGCGAGGGCGTCGACGGCGACGATCAGCACGGGCAGCAGCAGCGCGCCCGTGAACAGCCGCACGGCCCAGCCCGGCAGGACCTTGCGGCTCGTGACGAGGTCGCTGCTGGATGCCTGCGGGCTGACCGGCCGCCCGCGCGGCGCCGAATCGAGCGCTGTCACGGTGCGCAGCGCCGCGCGCCCGAGCCCCTCCAGGCGCGCGCGAGAGATCGGCGCTCCCGCCGCCGGCGGCCGGTCGCCGCCGATCGACAGCGCAACCGCCGGCAGGCCGCGCGCGAGCAGCGCGCCTTGCTCGCCGTACGTGGCGGGTATCGCGAAGCGCGCGATCTGGCTCAGCGCGCGAGGCTGCCCGGTGCCGGCGGCCGCTTCCTGGCGCAGCGCCTCCTGCACCGTCGAGCGCAGGCCCAGGGGCGACGCCCCGAGCCGGCTCGACCACGGCGCAAGCACGGGGGGGCGGACGTTGCGCGACGCGAGGTCGCCGAGCACGAGGATTCCCGCGAACGGGCCGCGCAGGTCGTCGGCGAGCGCCGCCGCCCCGCCCGCACCACCGCTGCCGCCGCTCGTCGAGACGAGCGTCAGGGTGCGCTGAGTCTGGCGCGGGGCGCCGAAGACGCGGGCCAGCTCGAGCAGCGCGGCGGTGCCCGACAGCTCGGCTTCGGAACGGCGCCCGGCGGCGTCGCGGTGGGCGACGACGACGACACGCTCATCGATCGTTCCGGCGCGCTCCGCGATGACCGTGCGCAGCGAGCGCCGCCCGTCGATCGTCTCCGCGTCGTGGACGGTCGTGCGCACGCGAAAGCTCTCCTGCTCGAGTTGCGTCGCGATCAGCTCGGCGAGCCGCTCGTCACCCGTCGAGCCGGGCCTGCGATCTGCGAAGCGGTCGGCGAGGCCGTCGCCGGATCCGTACGCGCGCTCGAACGCGCGGTCGCCCTCGAAGGCGTCGGGCGCCAGCGCGGTCGTCAGCGGGCGCGGGCGATTCTCCAGCGAGAATGCCAGCAGCACGAGCGCGAGGAAGACCGGAACGAGCGCCATCCGGTACAGGCGCGGATCGGACATCACGCTCGCCTCAGGGGAGGGCCGCCCGTCATCGTCGTCACACTATTGGGGATGGTGGATCGCGCCCCCCGCATCCTCCTCGTAGACGACGAGCACGCCATTCAGACGCTGCTCTCCTATCCCTTGCGCAAGGACGGCTACGAGGTCGTGCAGGCCACGGACGGCAGTGCCGCGCTCGCGCGCTTCGCGGAGGGCAGCTACGACCTCGTCGTGCTGGACCTCATGCTGCCGAAGATCGACGGCCTCGAGGTCTGCCGCCGGATCCGCGCCCGCAGCACGGTGCCGATCATCATGCTGACCGCGCGCGCGGAGGAGGTCGACAAGGTCGTCGGGCTGGAGATCGGCGCCGACGACTACATCACCAAGCCGTTCTCGGTGCGCGAGTTCCGCAGCCGCGTCAAGGCCGTCCTGCGCCGCGCCGAGATGCGACCCGACGACGCCTTCGCCGCCGCCGACGGGCCGCTCGCGGTCGCCGGACTCGAGATCGACTTCGCCAAGCGCGCGGTGCGCGTGCGCGACGAGCCGGTCCAGACGACATACGTCGAGTTCGAGATCCTCGGTGCCCTTGCGACGCGACCCGGGCGCGTCTTCACGCGCGAGAACCTGCTGACGCGCATCTGGGGCGACTCCGCCTACCGCGACCCGCGCACGATCGACGTCCACATCCGCCACCTGCGCGAGAAGCTCGAGCTCGACCCCAAGCAGCCCGAGTACCTCTTCACGGTGCGCGGCGTCGGCTACCGCTTCCGCGACACGGAGCGATCGTAGGTGCGCCTGCGCTCCCTGCGCACGCGGCTGACGGTGCTGTTCTTCGCCGTCACGCTCGTGGCGGTCGCGGCCGTCTTCTTCTACGTCACGCCGCAGCTGGAGTCCTCGCTGACCGACCAGAAGCTGCGCTCGATCGCGCGCACGGCGCGCGACTTCACGCCGCAGATCGAGCGCCGCGTGCTCGCCAACGCCACCACGCGCCAGATCAACCAGCTCGTCGCGCGGATCGACGACGCGACGAGCACGCGCGTGACGCTGATGATCGTCGGCCCCGGCACGCTGCAGCTCTCGCCGTTCTCGGACTCCACGTCGGAGGTGGAGATCGACGACCTGCGCTTCGCCGTCGCCGACGTGGCCGCCAAGACGGGGCGCGAGGCGCGGGGAACGGAGTACCGCGGCGACGTGCTGCTCGGGCAGGTGGCCGAGCCGATCAGCGACGAGGACGTCGTCAGCCGCGTCGTCGTCTTCTCGTCGCCGCTGTCGGAGGTGCAGGGCAACGTCTCGCTGATCCGCACGCAGATCCTGATCGCCGGCGCGCTCGGCCTGTTGCTGGCGCTCGCCGGCGGGTTCGTCGTCTCGCGCACGATCGCGCGCCGGGTGATGGTGCTCGAGCAGGGCGCCGAGCGGGTTGCCGCCGGCGACTTCACGGCCGTCTTTCCCGCCGAGCGCGACGACGAGCTCGGCCAGCTCGCGCGGGCGCTTGACGACATGCAGCGTCAGCTCGCCGAGGTCGAGACCGCGCGCCGGCGCTTCATCGCTACGGCCTCGCACGAGCTGCGCACGCCGATCTTCTCGCTCGGCGGCTTCCTCGAGCTGCTCGAGGACGAGGAGCTCGACGACGAGACCCGGCGCGAGTTCGTCGCGGTCGTGCGCGAGCAGGTCGCGCGGCTGGGCAAGCTCGCCACCGACCTGCTGGACCTCTCCAAGCTCGAGGCGGGCTCGCTCGAGCTGCGCCCGGAGGCGATCGACCTCGGCGATCTCGCGCGAGGGGTGACCTCGGAGTTCGCGCCCGCGCTGGCCAAGCACGGGTCCGAGCTCGTGCTGCGGCTCGGTGACGAGTCGATCGAAGCCGTCTGCGACCCCGAGCGCGTGGCCCAGATCCTGCGCATCCTGATCGACAACGCGCTGACACACACGCCGGCGGGCACCGGCGTCGTCGTCACCGTGGCACGCGACAACGGGTCTGTGCGACTGGGCGTCTGCGACGACGGCCCGGGCATCCGCGAGGGCACCGCCGGCCGCGTGTTCGAGCCGTTCTTCACGTCAGACGATGCTCAGGGATCGGGCCTCGGGCTCGCGATCGCGCGTGAGCTCTCCGAGCGGATGCGCGGCTCGCTGGACGTCGAGGCCACGCCCGGAAGGACGACGTTCTCGCTGGAGCTGCCCGCGCGCGACGAGCGGCCCTAGCTGCCTACACCCTGCGCGTGTCGGCCGGCGCACCACTGGTCCTCGTCTGAAACCGCGGTCCCGTCACCTTCGCCGCCGAAGGCGCAGGCCGCGGACGGCCGCGCGGTCAGCGAGGGTGGAACTCCGGCGCCGGGCGGTTCGCGGGGCCGGGCACGAACTCGGGCGCCAGCGACCCGGGCGCGGGCGGCGGCGCGGGTCGGCGCGGCGCGGTCGGATGGGGCTCCGGGTGAGAGTCGACAGGTGCACGTGGCCGGCGGCGGGGCCGCGCCCGCTCTGGCGATGCGCGCTTGCGGCGCGAGCGCGTCCGCTCGGGCGATGCGCGCCCTCGGCGGGAGCGCGCCCCTCGTGGCGACGCCCGGGAGCCGCGGCCCGCCCTGCGGCGCGCACGCAGTCGCGCACGCGAGGCGCCGGGCCGCGCGGACGTCGTACCCCCACGCCCACCGGCTCGCTTCCGGAGATCTGCGGCGAGCGGCGGCGGCGTCGTCGTCGGCAGGGCGGGAGCGACGGGCTCGGCGGCCGCTGCCGCGGGTGGCTCTGCGGGGGCCACCGGCAGCGGGTGGGGAGGCGGCAGCGCTGGCTCCCGCGGGCTCAGCCTCGGCCACGCCACGACCAGCGCGGCGAGCGCGCAGAGCGCACCGGCGCGAGCCACGTTGCCCCACCGGATACGGGTGTGCAGGGGTTGCCGGCGATCGGGGTCCACGCCTCCGATAGCGCCGCGCGCGGCGGGTTTCGCCCCCCGGTCGCTATCATGCGCCGCCGCATGCCTGCCGCCGATCCCCTCTATGACCTCGTGCTGATGCTCGACAGCGCCGCTCCGGACGAGCAGCGCCAGAAGGTGACGGCCGGCGTCGAGCAGATCATCGGTACCGGGATCGTCAACAGCCAGGACTGGGGCGTTCGCCAGACGTCCTACGAGATCCGCCACAAGACCGACGCGGAGTACCACCTGCTGCAGTTCCACGGTGGCCGCGAGGTGCTCGAGTCGCTGGGCCGCACGCTGCGGATCGCCGACGGCGTCGTGCGCTTTCGCATCATCAAGCTCAAGCCCGGCACGCCGGCCCCGCCGACGACGCGGCCCGAGCCTCGCCCGACGGGCATCGTCGAAGCCCCGGCCCCCGCTGAGCCGGTGGCCGTCGTCGCGGCGCCCGCCGACGCCTAGCGCCGACGCGATTCACGCCGCGGCACGCGCGCATCGAAACGACTCTGCGCAATTAGCGCGGAGTCCGAAGGCGCCGCCGCCTCGGCCGCCGGGCCCGCGTCTAGAATCGCCGGACGGTCGTTCGTCGACCTGCTGGCGCTGTGAGTGCAGCGACAGCGGGACGTTCGATCTTCAGACATGAGAGATCACCGGAGTCTTGACTCCACGAGAGCGTGCCGCGGACGTGCGCGCGGATGAGGTACTTCACATGAGCGGATTCGACATCAACACGGTGACCGTCTCGGGCAACCTGACCCGCGATCCGGAGCTGCGCAACCTTCCCAGCGGGCAGGCGGTCTGTTCCCTGCGGATCGCCCACAACGAGCGCTTCAAGGACGGCTCCGGCGAGTGGGCCGACCGCGCCGCGTACTTCGACGTCACCGTCTGGAGCGGTCTCGGCGAGTGGATGGGCCGCAACCTCAGCAAGGGCCAGAAGGTCGTCGTCTCCGGGCGGCTGCGCTGGCGCGAGTGGGACACTCCCGAGGGCCAGAAGCGCCAAGCCGTCGACATCACCGCCGACAGCGTGATCCCGATCGTGCGCGACGGCGACGCGCGCGGCGGCGGCGGTCAGTCCAACGGCTTCTCCGCGCGCTCGGACGTTCCGGCCGACGTCAGCGACTTCCAGCCGGCCGCCGTCGGTGGGGGCGGTGGCGGTGGGGGGCGCCACAGCTCCGACGACGACATCCCGTTCTGAACGACCCAGATCGGTCCGGGTCCCTCGGGTGAACGGGGGCTCGGGCGCAGCGTGGACGGCCCTGCGCGAGCGTCGCGGACGCGTCCATGCCACAATGTCGGGCCGCGCACGCCCTCGCGTGCGCCTCCGGCAACGACACGAAGGACTCTCAGTCAGTGGCTAAGCAGCGCAACCGTGGCAAGCCCACGCGCCGACGTGACAAGAAGGGCGGGCCCGGCAGTGGCCGCCGCAAGCCGTGCCCGTACTGCAAGGAGAAGATCGAGCAGGCCGACTACAAGGACACGGCCACGCTGCGCAAGTTCATCTCCGAGAAGGGCAAGATCCGGTCACGGCGGATCACAGGCGCCTGCCGCCGCCATCAGAGCCAGATCGCCCGTGCGGTCAAGCGCGCCCGCGAGCTGGCGCTGTTGCCGTACGTCAACGAGGGCGGGCGCGACGACGTTGAGCGCGAGGGCGGTCGCGGTCGTCGCGGCCGCGACGACCGGTAGTCGTGGCCCATCCTGTGGATCAGCACCCGTTTGGATCGGCCGCCGATCACCGGCTGACAGCGTCTTCGCTCGGTCATGGGCCTGAATGCCCACCCCCTCTCTGCGTCCTTGCCGGCCGGCGTCGCCAACCGCCCAAACGGGCGCCGATCCAAAGGACGGACCACTGATGCCCCCGGCCATCCTCATGCAGGACGTCGAGCACCTCGGCGAGCGCGGAGCCGTGGTGGACGTCTCCAAGGGCTATCTGCGCAACTACCTGATCCCGCGCAAGCTCGCCCAGCCGGCGACGAAGGGCGCGCTCGCCGAGGCTCAGCGCCGCGGCGAGGTGGCCGATCGTGCCGCCCAGGCCCTGCTGCAGAAGGCCGGCGAGGACGCCGACGTGCTCAACCGAACGGTGCTCACGATCAGCCAGCAGGCCGGTGACGACGGCCGCCTGTTCGGGTCGGTCACCAACCAGGACATCGCCGACGCGATCGAAGAGGCGCGCGGCGTCAAGGTCGACAAGCGCAGAATCCATCTCGAGGAGCCGATCAAGAACGTCGGCACCTACGTCGTCGTCGTCGAGGTCGCCGAGGGCGTCACCGCGTCGGTCAAGACGCTGGTCGTCGAACGAAAGTAGTTCGCCTGCCGCTCGCTGCCGTCGCGGACACGATCTGGAGCATCGTCGGGGTCGGCGGAGGAATCGCCTCGATCGCGTTTCTCGCCTGGTTCGCAGGTCGCGGGCACGCCGACCGCGACGAGGAGGACGCCGCGCGCGAGTTCTACGACCGCCACGGTCGCTGGCCCGACGAGGGCTGACCGGCCGATCGGCGGCGGGCGCGATGCCCGCTCTCGCTCACAGGCGGCGCGTGGGCTCCGTCGGCGTCACGGCGTCCGGCGCCGCGCCGTGGTCGCCGGGGTGCCCGACGACCGGACCCGCGCCGCGGGCGCCCGGCTCGTGCACCATGGGACCGCCCGCCGCGGGCCCCGACTCGCGCCCGAAGCGCCCCCCGGAGCCGTGCGAGCCCGGGCCGTCGGCGCCGTGATCGCCGGGTGCGAACGCCACGGAGATGCGCGCGACGGACAGCAGGGCGCCGGCCGCCATCAGCACCGACGCGGCAAGGGCGAGCCACAGGCCCGTATCCGGATCGCCGTCGACGCTGCTGCGTACCAGCGGCGGCGGGTTGAGCAGCGCGTAGAGCACGATCACGAGCGACGCGACCGCGGGCACGAGCAACCAGCTCGACGGCCGGTACGGACCGAAGCCCAGCCGGCTGGCGACCGCGACGAGCGCGGCGAGCGCCAGCAGCGCGAGCACGAGATCCCAGACCTCGAAGGCCTCCCATGCGTCGACCTCCGGCTGATACCACGTCAGCCACAGGCTGATGAAGAGCAGGATCGCGCCGAGGCCGATCAGCAGCATGCCGGCCTCGAGGTTCCTGGCGGCGTGAGGCTGGCTTGCTGGACCGGCGATCGGCATGCGGGCTCCCTCGTGTCGTTCGCTACGAACGCTGGGCTGATACCCGCCGCGGCCGGGCTGCAACCGCGAACGGGCCGGCCGGCGCCATCCGACGAATGAGCGAACATGCGTTCGTCGTGAGAGATTTCATCGCAAGGTCCGCCCGCTTCGCCGTCCCGCACCCGGAAGGGCAGCTCGCGGCGCCTAGGCTGCTGACCTCGTGAGCACGTACCCGGAGTCCATCCCGCGCCCGCCCGCCCAGATCGCGACGGGCGTCGCGCCGCCGCACTCGCTGGAGGCCGAGCAGTCGGTGCTCGGCGGCATCCTGCTGTCGGACAAGGCCATGTACGGGCTCGTCATCGAGGAGGGCCTGAAGCCCGCGGACTTCTACCGCGACCGCCACCGGGTCATCTACGAGGCGATGCTGGCGCTGTACCGCGAGAGCGAGCCGATCGACGTCCTGACGGTCTCCGAGCACCTGCGCACGGCCGGCAGGCTCGAGGAGGCCGGCGGCAAGGCGTCGATCGACGAGCTGACCGGCGGCGTTCCCGGCCTCGGAGCGATCCGCCGCTACGCGCAGATCGTGCGCGAGCACGCGCTCATGCGCAGGCTGCTGAGCACGACCTACGAGATCCAGGCGTCTGTCCTGAACCACCAGGGCAGCCCGCGCGACCTCGTCGAGCAGGCCGAGCGGGCGATGCTCGAGGTCGCCCACGACGACCGCCAGAAGGACTTCCGCACGATCGACGAGATCCTCGACGACGAGCTGAAGAAGATGGAGAAGCTCTCGCGCGAGGGCACGTCGCTGACCGGAACCCCCTCCGGCTTCCGCGACCTCGACGAGATCACGGGAGGCTTTCAGCCGGGCAACCTGATCGTCATCGCAGCGAGGCCGGCGATGGGCAAGTGTCTCAAGGGATCGTCCCTTGTCTATGACTCATGGACTGGCGCAAGGCGGCGCCTGGACGAGTTGGTCGCCCTGCACGAGTCCGGGGAGGAGATGTGGGTCGCGTCGCTCGGCGCTGACCTGCGCCTGCGCCGGGCGCGGGTCTCCGCGACATTCCGCAATGGAGTCCGCCCGCTGTTGCGCGTGACGACGCGCCTTGGGCGGCGCGCGGAGCTGACAGCCAACCATCCTCTGTTGACGCTCGACGGCTGGAAGCGTGTCGACGAGCTCGAGCCTGGATCGAGGATCGGCGTGCCCCGATGCCTGCCGGCGGGCGAGCAGATGACGATCATGCCCGACCATGAGATCGTCCTGCTTGCCGGTCTCGTCGCTGACGGAGGACTGACCCAGGCGACGCCGCGGTTCACCTTCGCGGAGCAGTCAGTCGTCGGCGAAGCGATGCGCTTCGCGACAGAGGCGATCGGGGCACGCTGGCACGCTGCGCGCAAGTCATCGTCGGACCCGAACATCGAAGCCTGCCTGAGCGGCGATGGGAGCCCGAACGGCAACCCTGTCACCGAGCTCTGCCGTCGCCACGGCATCTGGGGTAAGCGCTCAGCGAACAAGTTCGTGCCTGACGCGATCTTCGGGCTCGACGACCGCGACATCGCGCGCTTTCTCGGGATTCTGTTCGCCTGTGACGGCCACGTATACGCCGGTGATCGCCTGCGCCAGGTCGGCTACTCGACGATCAGCGAGCGGCTCGCGCGCGATGTTCAGCACCTGCTCCTGCGATTGGGCATCGTCGCGTGCATCCGCACGCTCGAGCGCCCCGTCTACGAGGCAACGGAGAAGGTCGCTCGCGAGGTGCGCGTCACGGGACAGGACGACATCGAGCGGTTCTGCAACCTCGTGGACGTCTGCGGCAAGGCGCCGCAAGCCGGTCGTGCGCTGGCGGGCCTGAAGGCCGCTACTCGGGCAACCAACGTCGACACCCTGCCGCTGGCGATTTGGGAACGGGTGCTCGCGGTCAAGGCAGATCGCCCATGGAGCGAGCTCAGTCGGGCGGGGCATCCTTCGAACCACAACTGGCATGCGCGCACACGCGGCCGCTCGCGTCCGCAGCTGCGGAAGATCGCAGACTGCAGCGCAGACGACGAGCTCGGCCATCTCGCGACCTCGGACCT
>Ga0136613_10001618_pt1 | contig 11710 bp, 12 predicted proteins | sample AntDrymUQ2722106_2_FD_106649 | JGI IMG/M metagenome (GOLD analysis project Ga0136613, IMG submission 106649) | Polar desert sand microbial communities from Dry Valleys, Antarctica - metaG UQ272 (21.06) | ecosystem: Environmental > Terrestrial > Soil > Desert | place: Antarctica: Dry Valley... | reverse complement strand
TTCATGATGACGGGCGTACGCTCTGGGCTGTAGGCCTTGAGGGTGGACGCAGAGCGCTCTGGCGGCATCCGCGGGCGAGCGTGCATCGGATCGTGGCCTCGCCGAACGGCCGACAGCTCGCCATAAGCGTCCTCGTGACGCCTCCACCGCGTTCGACTCGCAGTCCCTCGGGCTACCTCTATCTCCTCGATGCCGACGGGCGTGTGAAGACGATTGATGTTCTGCGAAACCATGGGTACGCGACGTCGCCTATCTTCCTTAGGGCGCCGACTGAGAATCAGGGGAAGGTCAGGCTTCACTGGGTACGTATGTGGGAGGACATCGACGGAAACACCGGGCGCCCCCTGCGTAAGGTCATGCTTCTCGATCAGGGCAGACGAAAGCGCGTGGCGACTGCCTTTCGATACGGAGAGGCAGCCAACGCGATTACTGGCTACGCGGGTTCTCCGCTCTTCGCTGCCACCCTTTACCGCCGCGACAATCTTCCGACACGGCTCGAGATAGTTCGAAGCAGCGACTACGCGTTCCTGAAATCTACGTCACTGACTTTTTGGACACAGTTCACGCGTATTGCAGATACCGACCTCTTCACTGGCCCGGCATGGATTTCGCCCCGCGAGTACGTCGTGCCCGTCGCGCACCGCTCGTATCCGAATCAATTCACGCTTCGCCTTTATCGCGTGACTTGTGAGTACTGGGGCTCCCACGTTGTCTACCGCGGCTCGGAGATAGATTGGGGCTTTGCCGAGACACCGTGGCCGTTGCTTCCGGGCGGGAGGAACCGCGTGCTCGCCCTCGGGGCCGCGGACGTCGCCGCCGTGGCCGACGAAAAGGCGCAAACGGCTCGCTGGCTCGCTATCGATGTCCGCAGCGGCGCTATCTCGCAGACGGGCGCCGTGTGGCGCCCGGGCGGCTGGTGGACGTACGTTCAACCCGGCTCGCGCATCGGGGCTCCGAAGACCACCGCGGAAGCGGCCTGCGACAAGTACGAGTGGCAATACCCTTAGGACTGGCCGGCGCGGGTGCTTCAAGTCTTGCGGATCTTTTGGCTCAACTTTTGCCCGTCTCACACGATTTGAGCTGATCTCAGCCGGTCCAGTCGGATGCCGGAGGCGTATGAAAACGTTGACATCGTCGGGCAAAGGACGGCTCATAACCCGGAGGTCGCAGGTTCAAATCCTGCCCCCGCTACCTAGAAAGGCCCCGCAAGTCGGGGCCTTCTTTTTTACTTCGGCCCATGTAGGGGCACGGCTTTGCCCAATCTTTGCCGCTTCCTGGATGGCATTGACTGGGTGCGGCTGGTTTCAGTCTTCCTCGTAGAGCCGTAGAGGGACTGGCCTAAGACGCCGCCGGCCCAGCCGAAACGCGTGTATCGACCAGCCGCTCGCACTCGCTTGTCCCGCGATGACCATCAAAAGGCCTAGGCATACGTGCTTCTGCGCACTTCCCGATCCGCCGGCCCGTGGCGTGATCCTTATTGCTGGGACGCGGGGCGCCGTCGGGATGCGTATGCCAATCACCGAGATACGTCCTGGTTCTGCGGCTCGCTCTGTAGAGACGAGCAATCTCGAAGTCCTGCCATGCGGCATCCGGTTCGAATCCATTACGCCGGTGCTTCGCTTTCGGACCCGGACCGATCACCTCCGTCACCACCACAGCGTCATCCTCATCTACGAGGTAGCCGATCAGGACACCACCGGTTTCGGCTGGTAACCGCCTGTCGCCCTCGTCGACGATCTCTTGCATGGCGCGCCTCCGCCGGCCGATAGTTGACATAGTCGCCGCACTCCAATGGAATTGCCGGAGCATGATTCTTGCCGCCAGCTCGCTCGAGCTCGCGATGTCGCTAGGACTTTCGCTCCTGGTAGGACTCGTAATCGGGCGCTGGATTGTCCTCGCGGCGCCGTTCGGGTTCTGGACCGTCTACGTGATTGGCCAACTAGCGGGCTGGTGGGACGAGCCCTCCGGCGAAGCTAGTCCGGTCACTGTGGCGCTCTACTTCGCGACGCTCAGCGCACTCGCGGCGGGGGCAGGTGTCTACGTCCGGGAGGCGCTTGCCGCGCGACGGCGAGCGGGGGATTCGGAACGGAACCCGCGCGCGGGCCTCTAGCAAGCCGGCCTCTACAGCGGGATGACCCGCGGAGGGTTGGTCCCGTCCGGCCGGCCGTCAGGTGGGGTAGCGGCACTCGAAAGCGGTGGGACGCGCCGGCTTACGGACCTTCTCGACCCAAATGCGGCGCATCGTTCGTGGCTAGGCCTGAATGTTTGGCTGGAACTTTGCCCGAGCTGACGTGAGCTGAGCTAACGCCCCTGAGGCGACGGATTGATGCGCGTCTACGCGTTCCATCGCCTAGCAACACACGTCTCATAACCCGGAGGTCGCAGGTTCAAATCCTGCCCCCGCTACTGAGAAAGGCCCGCAAAAGCGGGCCTTTCGTTTTCTACTGCGCCAACCAAACAAGGATTTTGTACCCGTTTTGTACCCCGCGGCACCTTGCTGCATGCGATCCGGCGCAGAATGGCGCCAAGGAGCTCCCGAGGGAGCCCGTTTAACCAGGAGCGGAGGGCCCTGTTGCGCCAGCTCTTTGAGAGCCAGGCATAGGCGTCGGGCTGGACGAGGCGCGCCAGCGCCAAAGACCGGCCTTACCTTCCAGAACTCTCGCTCGATGTCCGCCGGGCGAACGCTTGACCTGATCCGAACATCCTCTCCTCAGCCCGCTCTGCGGCCCCCGGGAAGACGACCTGCGCGGCGTGCATGACAGAGGGGAGTGCGCGTCGCCCGGTATCTCAGCGTTTGCCGCGTGAAAGCAGCCGGGGGGGCCGACCGGCCCCCCCGGCTGACGATGGAATCAACCTTCGCTGTTCTGCCTGGTCGTGACGTATATGTCGGACATGCCCGTCCCGCCCTCGCCGGTTCCCGCCGGGCCGGCTCGGCCGAAGAGAAGCTGAAGCGCGTTCCACGAGAGCGATGGCCGCGACTCCCCGAGGTTCGTGTTGACGTTCGAGCCGAGGTTCACTGGTGCAGACCATGCATCCCCGACCCTCGCGCGCGTTGCAGACCAGATGTCCTGGCCGCCGAGGCCGCCCGCGCGGTTCGAGGAGAAGACGATCTCGCGACCGTCCTTTCGCACGTTCGGCTGGATGTCGTTCGCGCCCGCGTCGTTTAGCTCGGCGATCGGGGACGCCGCCCCGAAGCTCATGTCGCCGCTCTTCCGACTGACGTAGAGGTCACCGGGCACGAGGGCTGAGCTGCGCGAGAAGTACAAGCGTCCCTGCACATACGAGGGCCCTTGCTCGTCGAGGGCACTGTTCGGTCCTGCCGGATCGCAGGGGAAGTGCCGCGGTTCGCTCCATCCGTGCGCCGGGTTGCGGCGGGCGAAGTAGATGTCTCCTTGCCCGCAGGTCACTCCTTCGACGACCCTTCGGCTGACGAAGAAGAGCCCATTTCGCCGCACGGGCGTCGGGCAGAAGTCGTCCGACGCCGAGTTGATCGGCTCGGGCAGGTTCTCGGGTGCGCCCCACGGGTCGCTTGTGCTCGCCCGCGTCGATACCCAGATGTCGAGGCCGCCCTGTCCGCCCGGGCGGTTCGAGGCCATATACAGACGGAGGCCGTCGCGAGACTGGATCGGACACCCGTCGGTGAACGGGGTGTTCAGGTCGGGGTGATTCCCCGCGATCTCGTCGATCTTTTGCGCCGTGCTCCAGGCCGAAAGGTGCGGTCCCGCCAAGCCGGCCGGGACGACGATGACGGCGGCGAGAGCGGCGACCAGCGCCGACTTGATTTCCACTCGCATCTCCACTCCCTTCTGTCGTATTGATTTCCACCAGCGGGAGAGTCACAGTGGAGCGTGTGACGGAGCGTGTGACGGGCCAAGGCGCGACATGGGTTTGAGCATCCACCTCCTTGGGCCTCCGCGGCTGGACCGCGAGGGCACGGCCGTCGAGGCGCCTCGCGGCCACAAGGCATGGGGTCTCCTCGCATATCTGATCGGTGCCCGCGTTCCACCCTCTCGGGAAAGGCTCGCCAGCCTGCTCTTCCCGGAAGCGGAGGATCCGCTCGGAGCGCTCCGCTGGACGCTTTCGAGGCTGCGCCACAGCCTCGGCGACCACGCCGAGCTCGGGGGCGATCCCGTGCGGCTGCAGCTTCCCCCGGGGACGTTCGTGGACGTCCATGCCCTCAGCCAGGGCTCCTGGTCCGAGGCAATCGCGCTTCCCGGCCTGGGCCATGAGCTGTTGGACGGGCTCATCTTTCGCTCCAGCCCGGGTTTTGAGCTCTGGCTCGAGAGCGAACGTCGGCATGTCGGAGGTATTACGACTGCCGTCCTTCATCAAGCGGCGTTGGCCCTCTTGGCGCGCGGCGAAGCCCTAAGCGCCGCCAGCCATGCCTCGGAGCTCGTTCGGCTCAACCCGTACGAGGAGAACGCGCACGTCCTTCTCGTACGGTGCCTTCGGGCCGCGGGAGATCCCGACGCGGCGAAGTGCCACGTGGACGAGTGCACGGCGCTCTTCAAGCGCGATCTGGGCAGCGAGCCGACACCGGCTCTTCGCTTGGCCGCCACGGTCTCCGATGTGCCGGCCACGGCGCGCGTTTCGGGGCGCGCAGACGTGCTCGCGCAGGTCGAGGCCGGAGAGGCTGCGCTCGCCGCCGGTGCGGTTGAAGCCGGCGTCCAGCGCATGCGGACGGCGGTCACCGCCGCGCGGAACGCCGGCGACCGCGAGCTTCTGGCGGCAACGCTGGTTGCCCTGGGCGCGGCGCTCGTCCACTCAGCTCGTGGCAACGACGAAGAAGGCGCCGCTGCTCTACACGAAGGAACGACGCTCGCGGAGGAGATGGAACGGAACGACATCGCGGCCATGGGATGGCGCGAGATCAGCTGGGTACAGTTCCTTCGGGCTCATTACGAGCGGGCGGAGGAATCGCTGACGCGCACTCGCGAGCTCGCCGAGGGGCGCAACGAGGAGCTGGCGTGGGTCGACGTGATCCACGGGGCATGCTGCAGCGACGTCGGCGACCACGCCGCGGCCGGGGAGCTTCTCCGCTCCGCCGTCGATCGGAGCGAGCGTCTGCCCGCAGGGCAGCCTCTTGTACAGGCTCTCACGATGCTCGGCCGCTATCACCTTCTGCGCGGCGAGACCGAGGACGCCGTCCACCTCCTGGATCGAGCGCTGGACGAGGCGGCGGCTCGAGGGATGACAGCGTTCGTGCCCTGGCCCGAATCCTTCCGCGGCGAGATCGACCTCGCCGTCGACGACCTGGACACGGCCGAGGCGCGCTTCGAGCACGCCTTCGCCCTCGGATGCCAGGTCGGCGATGCGTGCTGGGAGAGCATCGGCTTACGGGGCCTCGGGTTGACAGCTGCGGCGCGGGGCGACGTTGACCGCGCTCTCGAGCTGCTCGTCGAGGCGCCGAAGCTGTGCCGCCGACTCCCCGACACGTATCTCTGGATCGAGGTCTATGCACTCGATGCGCTCTGCTCGGTCGCGGTCGAGCACGGCGCGCCGGGGACTTCACAGTGGATCGACGAGCTCGAGTCAGTCGCCGCGCGCCGCGGGATCCGCGAGCTGCTCCTGCGGGCCACGGTGTACCGAGCTCGCCTCGGCGAGCCGGGCGCGCTCGATGCCGCGAGATCGCTAGCCGCGCAAATCGACAACCCCGCGCTCAGAAAGCTCATCCCTTCCGAGGAGTTGAGCACGGTCGCCACCTGACGGCACGCTCGAACTTCATCCTGCCCCCGCTACTCCGAAAGCCTCGCGACTGCGGGGCTTTCCTCTCTGGAATCCGTGGGGCTCGGACACCTGCGGTTGGGCGAGGCCGACCGCCTGCACCAGGTCGTTCACGGCCCGTTCTTCGCCGGCGAGGGTAAGCGACGGAGTTCAGCCGCCGCTGATGGCAGCGATCACGTCTACTCGCGACGACTCGTCGAGCGTCGCGTCCAGCCCCGCCCGCTCGCGGTCGACGTAGACGTTGATGTGCCGGCGAAGCGACGGTCCCGGCTCGCACAGGCGGTCCTTGAGGCCCGGCCAGCGCTCGTCAAGTTGCGCGATCGCCTCTGCAACCGTCGCGGCCTCCAGCTCGAGCCGTCGCGGCAGCTCCGGAAAGAGCGGGGCGAGCGTCGAGGGGAGATGCACCTCGGCCATGGCCTAGACCGTCGCGACCTCGACCGACGAGATCCCCGGGAGGTAGCTCGCGATCTCGTCCCAGCTCTCGCCCTCGTCGATGCTCGCGAAGACCTGGCCCGTGCTCGTGCCGAAGTAGAGGCCCGCCGACTCGTCCGCGTCGATCGCCATCCCCTCGCGCAGGACGCCGAGGTGCGCGTCGCGCGTGGGGAGGCCCTGGTCGAGGCGCTCCCACGCCGAGCCCGCGTCGCGCGTGCGCCAGACGGAGGCGTGGCCGTCCGGCATGCAGCGCCCGTGGCCCGGGTCGAGCGGGATGACGTAGAAGGTGTCGCGGTCATGCGGGTGCGCGGCCGCCGCGAAGCCGAACTCGGTGGGGAGGCCCTCGGTGATCTCCGTCCACGAGCGGCCGCCGTCGTCGCTTCGGTGCATCCCGACGTGGTTTTGCTGGTAGAAGCGCTCGGGGTCGACCGGCGAGCGGACGAGCTTGTGCACGCAGTAGCCGACCTCGGGGTTCTCGAGCGGCCAGTCGGCGCGCAGGCCCTTGTTGCGGGGCGTCCACGTGCCGCCATCGTCGATTGTCTCGAAGATGCCGTAGCCCTGGACGATCGCCCAGAAGTGCGTCGGGTCGTCGGCATCCGGAAGGATCGCCGGCACGCCGAGGTGGCCGGGCGGTTGGCTGGCCGGATCGTTCCAGCTCTCGCTGCCGGGCTCGCCCTCGAGCGTCGAGAGGAGCGACCAGGCCACGCCGCCGTCCCGGCTCTCGAAGATGCCGACCGACTCCGCGCCCGCGAGCAGGCGCCCGTGCGCGGCGGTGAGGCCCGAGACCTTCGAGAGCTTCAGCTCGCCCTCGTCCTCGTCCTCGTAGGAGAGCCCCTCGCTCGAGAGCTCCCAGCTCTCGCCGAGATCGCCCGAGCGCCAGACGCCCGCGCCGTGCCACTCGCTCGCGGCGGCCGCGTAGAGCGTGCCGGAGTCGGGGTCGTGGATCGCGTGGTAGATCGGCCAGCCCTCGCAGAACGGCCCGCGCACGGTCCAGTCGCGGCGACCTTCTCCCTCGATGAGGAAGAGGCCCTTGCGGGTTCCGATCAGGAGCAAGGTTTTCGGCATGGGTCACCTCCGGGTCGGATTCCGCGTACGGAACATAGACCCTCCGCCGAGCCGAAACTCATCGCCGATGAGTTCCCGCGCTCTCGATGGTCTGACCTTCCGACACCGCGACCAGGAGGACACGTGCCAAAGATCACCACATTCCTGACCTTCGAGGATCAGGCCGAAGAGGCAGTCGAGCTCTACACCTCGATCTTCGAGAACTCACGCATCGTCAGTACGCGGCGCTACGGAGACGCAGGCCCCGGCCCGAAGGGCTCGCTGATGACGGCGTCCTTCGAGCTCGAGGGGCGGGAGTTCATGGCGCTGAACGGCGGCTCGTCCTTCAACTTCTCTCAGGGGATCTCCCTGTTCGTGAGCTGCGAGACGCAGGACGAGGTCGACGAGCTCTGGGAGAAGCTTTCCGAGGGAGGAGAGAAGGGCCCGTGTGGCTGGCTCACGGACAAGTTTGGAGTGTCCTGGCAGATCATCCCCCGCGCGCTCGGCGAGCTCCTCGACGACGACGACCCCGAGCGGGCCAACCGCGTCATGAGCGCGATGCTGAAGATGTCGAAGATCGAGACGGAGGAGCTGAAGGCGGCGGCAGACGGGCGCTAGAGGCGGTCGTCGAGGACGAGCTCGTAGAGCTCGGTGCTCTCGAGCTCGACGCCGGCTGCAGAGACCATGCTGTCGCGCACTTGAGCGCGCCCTCGCGCGCTTCGGTCGGCGGCCTCGCGCGACTCCCAGAAGGTCATGATCCGCGCCGAGCCCGACTCGGGATCGCCGAGCACGAGCAGGCCCTTGTAGCCGTCGAACTGGCGGAGCCAGTCGAGCATGGACTCGGCGGCCATGCGTGCCGTCTCTCCGACTGCGGAATCCCCCGCGCGCACCGTCGTCAGGCTCACGAACATGCGAAGAGCTTAGGGGAGCCGCGATGAGTTTTCCTCCGGTGCCCGGTCTGAGCTTCGACGGCACCGAACAGATTGGAGGAGACCATGACCACGATGACCAAGACCACGCAGTCGCACGAGATCACCATCGAAGCGACGCCGCAGGCGATCTGGGAGGCGATCACCCGCTCCGAGGTGGCCGAGCGGTACGGCTACGGCAGCAAGGTCGAGTACGACCTGCGCCCGGGCGGGGCTTACCGGGTCTCGGCCACCGCTGCGATGGTCGAGTACGGCATGCCCGAGCTGATGATCGAGGGCGAGGTCGTCGAGGCCGAGGAGCCGCGCCGGCTCGTCCAGACCTGGCACGCGCTCTTCGACGCCGAGATCGCGGCCGAGGAGCCGACCCGCCTCACCTGGGAGATCGAGCCGGGCGCGAACGGTGCCACGACCGTTCGGATCGTCCATGACCTCGAGGGCGCGCCTCGGACCGCTCCGCTCGTGAGCGGCGAGGTCGAGAAGGCCGGCGGCGGGTGGCCACACGTGCTCCGCGACATGAAGGCGCTGCTCGAGACCGGCGAGTCCTCGATCACCGCGCAGACCGCGTCATAGAGGAGGAGTCTCGACGGCGTACGATGGCCCCTGTGGCTGAGTCCCTGGCAGCACCCCCCGGCTCGGGCGAGCTCGAGCTTCGGCTCGAGCAGCACCGGGTCGAGCTGACGGCGTACGCCTACCGGATGCTCGGCTCGGCGTTCGAGGCCGAGGACGCCGTCCAGGAGACGCTTCTGCGAGCGTGGCGCAGCTTCGACCGGTTCGAGGGTCGGGCTGCGCTTCGCTCGTGGCTCTACCGGATCGCTACGAACGTCTGCCTCGACATGCTCGGCGCACGGGAGCGCCGGGCCCGGCCGATGGACCTCGGGCCCGCGCGCGAGCCGATCGAGGCGAACCTGAGCACGCTTCCCGAGGTGACGTGGATCGAGCCGATCCCGGACGGGCGCGTCGTCTCCGAAGGCGACCCGGCGGAGGTCGCGGTCGCGCGGGAGACGATCCGCCTCGCCTTCGTCGCGGCGCTCCAGCACCTGCCGCCGCGTCAGCGCGCCGTCCTGATCCTCTGCGAGGTGCTCCGCTGGAAGGCCTCGGAGGTCGCGGAGCTCCTCGAGACGAGCGTAGCCTCGGTGAACAGTGTGCTCCAGCGCGCGCGGGCGACGCTCGAGACGATCGACGTGAGCGCCCTCGAGGCACCTGCAGCTGTGGACGCGGCGAACGAGGAGCTGCTCGCGCGCTACGTCGAGGCCTTCGAGCGCTACGACATGGATGCGCTGACGTCTCTCATCCACGAGGACGCGACGCAGTCGATGCCGCCGTACGACCTCTGGCTGCGCGGCCGCGACGACATCCTCAGCTTCTGGGTCGGCCCGGGCCATGCCTGCCGCGGCTCGCGGGTGATCCCGGCCGTCTCCGCGAACGGGTCGCCTGCGTTCGGCCAGTACAAGCCGAGCCCGTCGGGAAGCGGCTACGAGCCGTGGGCGTTGCAGGTCGTCGAGATCGAAGCTGGCCGGATCGCCGAGCTCACGTTCTTCCTCGACACCGAGCGGGTCTTCCCGCTCTTCGGCCTCCCTGCGCGGCTCGACTCGTAGTCAGTCCGCGAGCACGTCGGCGAGTCCCATGAAGGCGACGAGCTCGAGGAGCTCGGCCGAGGCGCCGCGCAGGTGCACCTGGCAGCCGTACCGGCGGGCGGCGAGCTGGAGCCGGGCGAGCGCGTCGACGGCGACCGCGTCGGGCTCGACCCCGGTCACGTCGCAGAGCGCGACGTCCGCCTCGTTCCTCCCGAGGAGCGAGCAGACGCGATCGCCGAGGCCGGGGAGGTCGTCGCGGGCGATCGGGCCGGTGACGGCGAACGCAATCGTTCCCGGTGCGGGGAGGGCCATCGGAATGCAGACCGGACGGGTGGCCACTATTCATCGGCGCGGGAGCGATGAGTTTTCCGGCGACGCCCCGTCTAACCCCCCGAGACCGACGATCGACCCGAAGAAAGGACACGCATGACCCTCGAAGGCCGCAGTCGCTGGATCGCGCTCCTCGTACTCTGCCTCGGCGACCTGATGATCGTCCTCGACGGGACGATCGTGAACGTCGCGCTGCCCTCGATCCAGGAGGATCTCGGGCTTTCGGAGACCTCGCTCTCGTGGATCGTCAACGGCTACCTCCTCACGTTCGGCGGCTTCCTACTGCTCGGCGGACGCCTGGGCGACCTCTTCGGCCAGCGCAAGATGTTCCTGGCGGGGATCGGCCTCTTCACGGTCGCCTCGCTCGCCTGCGGCCTCGCGAACTCACAGGAGCTCCTGGTTGCGGCGCGCGCGATCCAGGGTCTCGGCGGCGCCCTCGTTTCGTCGGTCGCGCTCTCGCTGACGATGGTGCTCTTCACCGAGCCGGCCGACCGGGCGAAGGCGATGGGGATCTTCGGGTTCGTGCTCTCGGGCGGCGGGGCGGTGGGCGTGCTTCTCGGCGGGTTTCTCACCGAGATCAGCTGGCACTGGATCTTCCTCGTCAACCTCCCCGTCGGCGTCGCGGTGTTCGCCCTCTCGCTCCGGCTCCTCCCGGGAGTCGTAGGCTCGGCCGCGGGCGGCCGCATCGACATCGGCGGTGCCGTGACGGTCACGGCCGCGCTGATGCTCGCGGTCTACGCGATCGTGAACGGCAACGGGACCGGGTGGACGTCGGGTGAGACCCTCGGGCTCCTCGGCGCGTCACTCGTGCTCTTCGCCATCTTCCTCACGCTCGAATCACGGCTTTCGCAGCCGCTCATGCCGCTCGGGATCTTCCGAAACCGCAGCGTCTCGTCGGCGAACGCCGTCGGGGTGTTCCTCGCGGCCGGGATGTTCGCGTACTTCTTCTTCTCGGCGCTCTACCTCGGCAAAGTGCTCGGCTACAGCCCGCTTCAGGTGGGCCTCGCCTATCTGCCCGGGACGATCATCTGGGGCGCCTCGTCGCTCTACTCAGACAGGTTCGTCATGCGCTTCGGGATCAGGCCGCCGCTCCTCGGGGGCCTCGCCACGATGACGATCGGGCTGCTCCTCCTCGCGCGCGCCCCGGTCGACGGAAGCTTCCTCATCGATGTCCTGCCTGCGACGGTGCTCGCGGGAATCGGCGCCGGGATCGCGTTCAACCCGCTCCTCCTCGCCGCGATGGGCGGGGTGGCGCCGAGCGAGTCGGGCCTCGCCTCGGGGGTCGTGAATACCGCGTTCATGATGGGCGGTGCGCTCGGGCTCGCCGTCCTCGCCAGTCTCGCCAGCTCGCGCACCGACAGCTTGGCCTCCGACGGAGAGGAAGCGCTGGCCGCGCTGAACGGCGGCTTCCACGCCGCGTTCCTCCTCGGAGCGGTGTTCCTCACCGCGGCGATCGTCGTGGGCGCGGCGCTCCTTCGAGCCGCCCCCGCGGGCGCGGGCGCTGAGGCCCCAGCCGCGCCGGAGCCTGCCTAAGTCGAGAGCCGGCTGCCCGTCGCAGAGCGGTCCGGTCAGGCGCGCTCAAGCGTGGATACGAGCTCTTACCCGAGTCGAACTTAGCTCGGTATTCGGCGCGCTAGCAGTCGCCGCCGTCGGCGCACGGGTTTCGGGTTTCGTTGG
>Ga0136613_10001616_pt1 | contig 11721 bp, 7 predicted proteins | sample AntDrymUQ2722106_2_FD_106649 | JGI IMG/M metagenome (GOLD analysis project Ga0136613, IMG submission 106649) | Polar desert sand microbial communities from Dry Valleys, Antarctica - metaG UQ272 (21.06) | ecosystem: Environmental > Terrestrial > Soil > Desert | place: Antarctica: Dry Valley... | reverse complement strand
GCCACCTCGGGTTCGCCTCTCGTGGGAGTGAGCGTGGCAGTGACGAAGGGCAACTCCGGATCGCGGGAAACCGCGCCGACTCGATAAGAAGACGGCAAATCCGCCAGCCAATGCCTCGCCTCATGCTCGCTTCGCACCAGGAGGTCGACGTTGTGGCGCACCGGCGCCGCCTCGGCCCGGCCCGAGAAACTGGAACGGAACCCCAAGCGGCCGGCAATCTTGCGACCGAGCCGGCCCCAGCCATACCCCTCGATCCAGCCGGAGCTGGCTGCCATCTGCTGGCGAATATGGGCGGCGGGTACCCAGAAGAGGCGTGTCCAAGCTGGGACTACTGAGTATTTGTGCCGGGTGCGAAAGGCGACCAACCCCCCGTAGGCCGCCAGGCCGATCGATCCGAGCCAACGCCTGGCCAAGGTGGCGAGAACTATCAAGACCGGAAAGAGCCAGTAAGCGAGGAGGACCTTGGCGTAGGCCCCGGTCCGGACTTGGTTGACCCCGTCGGCCCGTCCCCAGGTTCGGGCCTTTCGGGCCATCGTCGCCAGGTCCGGTGGCGGTTGCCAAGCCACCACCGCGTCGGGCACGAAGATCGGCCGGTAGCCGAGAGCGCACAAGCGCTCCCCGAAAAGAGTGTCCTCGCCGACACCGTGGCCCTCCGGAAATCCGCCGGCTCGCTGCCAGGCGGAGCGCAGAAAAGCCTGCGAGCTCCCGCCGGGGAGGAAGTGGTCGAGATCGACCTCCGCCTCCGTTGTCATCATCACCGCCCCCGCCGCGGTGGCGGCCGTGGTCCAGCCGACCGGCCGGTAAAAACCCGCCACCCACTCGGCGCCGTCGGCAAACGGTGCCACCAGGCGCTCCAACCATTGCGGCTCGGGCACACATCCGGCGTCGGTACAGGCCACGACCTCGCTGTCGGTGGCGGCGATGGCGGCGTTGCGATTCTCCGCGATCCCCCCGGCCCCGGTGACAATCCTGAGCCGCGGAATCGTGCCTTGGAGTTGTTCGAGGATGGTGAGGGTGCGGTCGGTCGAGCCGCCATCTCCGATCACGATCTCATCGGGTGGCCTGGTCTGGCCGGCGAGGCTCGTGATCAGCTCCTCGATCGAGTCCTCCTCGTTGAGGACCGGCACGATCACCGCTACCCGGGACACGATCAGAGCTTGTGGAGGCGAGCGGCAGCGTCGATCAACACGCCGACCCTTTGGTCCCAGGTGTTGGCTCGCGCGGTCATGATGAGCCGCTCGACATGCGCGGGGTCTTCGGACAGCTTCACCGCTTCGCGCAGTTTCTCCACCCACTCGTCGCGGCTCTCGGCGATCCCGAGCACCTGGATGCGGATTGCCTCTCGGGTGGCGGTGGTGACGACGGGCTTGCCGCCGGCGAGATACTCGTACAGCTTCACCGGTGAAACCGCATGGGTGACGTCGTTGAGAATGAAAGGGACGGTGGCCACCGAGAAATGCTGCAGATAGGTGGGCAGCTCCTCGTAGGTCTTGGCGCCAAGCCAATGCACGTTCGCTCGATTGAACACAGGCTTTGCATCCATCGACTCGTCGTAGTTAGGTCCGATGAAGACGAACTGGAAATCAGTTAGCTCGGCGGCGGCGTAGTCGAGCAATTCGTAGTCGAGCCATTCCGCCAGCGCGCCGTAGTAGCCGACAATCGGCAGGCCCTGGTCGATGATCGGCGCCAGGTCGGCGGGAGGGGCGCCATCGCGCTGGCCGTAGAAGTGATCGAAGTCGACCCCGTTCTGGCACAACAGCGCGTCGGGCCGGCGCTTGCGGACCGTTTCTAACAGGTCATGGGCGGAGGCGGCGACGATGTCGGATTCGGTGATGGCATCCTCGTACCACTGCTCGAGGTGATCCATCGGATGGGTCGAGGTGAACACTTCCAATTCATCGATGTGCTCGAAAACCGTCACCGGGTCCTCGAGGTGGCGGATGAAGCGGAAGTTGTAGACGTAGGAGAGGGTGAGCGGCCGGGGAATGCCTTTGAGCACGTCGAGGTAGTGGGGATCCATCGAGAAGAGATAGACATTTGGCGCCGCCCATCGAAATCCGTCCGTCTCTTCCCTGGTGAAATGATCGAGGCCGTAGAAGACGAGGTATCCCTGTCGAGCCAATGCCAGGGCCATCTGCTGGGGGCGCTGAAAGAGGCTCGAGCGCCAGCCGATCGAATGGGGGAGGACCGCACACCCGATCGCCTGGGGGTTGTCCTGGAGGATCTGGGCGAGCTGGCGGGTGTAGTGGGTGCGGAGCTCAAAGGCGCCGCCGTAGTCGGGCGGATCGTTGAACCGCTCGGGGCCGGCAGAGATCTCCGGCACCTGCCGGTTGACGACTGCCCGCTTGACCGATTCGCTCGTCTCGCGCGTCGTCTGCCGCAGCTTCCAGTACTGGCGCGCCAACCGTTGGGCGCGGGACCCGTGGACTTCGGCGAGCTCCGCTCGCAGGTGGTCGTTGATCGCCTGCGAAAGGCGAAGGTCATAGGTGGTTTGCTCGAGGGCTTGCGCATCTTCCGTACGAGCGAGCGCCGCCTCGGCGAGGAGGCCGAACACCTGGTTGTCGGCAGCTGTATTCACCTCGATCGCGAAATGGCCAAGTGCTTCTCGGCTCAGCGCTGAGCGAGTGGTGAGCTCGGCAAGTCGTCGGCGAGCGTCGCTCGTTACGCCGCCAGCGATCGCCTGCTCGAAAGTGTCAACGAGCTTGTCGGCTGCTAGTCCCTCGAGCGGGATCACCCAATCGGCCAAACCGCAATCGTCCATCAACGAGTCGACCTTGCCGTCATAAGCGATCGCCGTCGTGGGCTTATCAGCCTTCAACCCGAACATTGCCCCATGGAGCCGCATAGCCACTACCGCGTCGAATGAGTCAAAGATCGCCAGCTTCTCCGCTGGTCCGTAAGAGCCGCGCACGATTCCAGCGCGGTCGGCCATGTCCATTGCCAGCATGACCTCGTGAGCCGCGTGAGCGTCGTTCTCGTTGCGGGTTGCAGCGAGCTGGAAAGGGAGGAAGACAATTCGGGCGTCGTGCCGTTCGACCAATTGGTCGAAAGCCGAGGCCAATTCTTTTATCGGCAGACCGGACCGCCAAGGTCGCAGACACGCCCCGATGGTGTAGCTCGCCGATGGCAACCCCTCAGCCTCGAGGATCGACTCATTGCCGGATGCGGGCTGCAATCGAAACACTGGGTCGGCGCTCAAAACGAAGGTGTCGCGCGGCACACCGATCTCGACCAAAAGCTCGGCAGAGGCGTCATCTCGCACCGATGCGGAGCTGGCCAGTTCGAATGTAAGTCGAGCCGCCGTCCGGCCGGCCTCGGTATCGAGGGGTCCGACCCCGATCGCATAGATCGCCAACGGCTTGGACCACATGCGGGCGAGGAGAGCAAACTCGGCCCAGATCACGTCGCCGTGTCGATTGGTCAGGAGGTTTGCGGGATCGAAACCGTTGTAATCCTGGATTAACCCTCCGCCGCCGAGGACCAACAAATCGGATTCGCGGGCCGCTTCGATTAGCGCCGACGGTGAGGACCACGGCACCCCGGTGACTCCGTAGCGGAGCGAGGTCGTCTCGGGGTTCCCCGACACAACCGCGATCCGAGCGTCTGCATAGAGGGCGCGGACGTCCTCGAGCAGGACGGTGAGTATCGCCTCATCACCGGCATTGCCGAATCCGTAGTACCCGCAGACAAGAACACGCCGCACCCATCCATTCTTGCGTAACTTGGCGCCCCCCAATTTGATCAATTTGGCCGGGGGTTTTTACGCAGGAATGGATCGGGGGTTAGCCGGGGAGGAAGTAGATAAGGCCGTTGGCCAGGAGTTGCTCCTGCACCGCGGTGGCCGAGACCTCTCGCACTTCGATGCCGTTGCGGACGGCCAGCGCGGCGATGATCCCCACTGCCTGTCCGCTCCAGATCTCCTCGGGTTGGGTCCGGACCGCGGCCGCGGCGGAGCGGGCGACGCTCGCCGAGCGCGCCATCCCCGGCATGAACCCGTCGATGGTGGCGGGAATAAACACGCCCATCGGCACTTCGAAGAGCCCAAATCCAGCGCCCGACTCCGGTTCGGTGCAGCCGTGAAAGTCTGAGAAGTACCCGCCGAGCATCACCGAGTTGTCGAAGCGGTGAAACCCACGCACATCATTGGACAGGTCGGCGGAGGTGAGCAACTCGACTCCGGCCAGGCGCCGACCCTCGCGCACATACGGCGCCAACGGCATGTGGACTTCGATCGCGTCGGGGATCTGGGGGCTCCACAGCATCCGCTGACCAGCGCTGTAGCCCTGGGTCGTGTCGATTCCCCAATCCGTGACCCCAAGCTCCCAACGGAGGTACCAGAGGTACGCATAGGTCTTGTCGATCGCGGCGGTGAACTCGCTGATACGCGTCGCTGGGATTTCGATCGCAGCCAGCGAGAGGGCGTAGTCGTTGGCATAGTTGACCCCGGTTCGCGTGATCGAAGGCACGCCGTCGGTGGTCGAGTAGTCGCGGCGATCGGCCAGCGCCCGATATTGCGTTTCGGTCGCTACGTCCCACGGGGTGATCCCAGGTCCGGTGGTGCCGCGGTCGGGCACATCGAGCACACTCCCACGAAAGGATTCGAGCCAGCTGTCGAACTCGGTCCCGTACACATCGAAAAGCTGTTGGGCGGCCTCGCGGGGCGGAACGAGATCCTCCGGCGGGTTGCTGGGATACCACGACCGGATCGCGAGCCAGGTGGTGTCCTGCACGCAGCCCGTCTCGCTTCCCAGCTCGTACGCGAGCCCGGAGACCAGCGGATAGAGATCGGAAAACTCAGTCGCGTCGACGACCACCGCGGCGTTGTAGGTGGAGCCGTCAGCCAGTACCCCCGTCACTTTGTTGCCGACCTGCAGAACACCGTCGAGCTCAGCGATGTTGTGCACATCGACACCGGCGTCACTCAATGCGCCTCGGAAGAATTGGTCGACGAAGTAGGGCTCGGGGCAAAGGGAGTCATCGACGAAATAGCAATCCCCGGTCTCCCCGGCGGGATAGATCGCCTGCACGAAGGCTGCGAGCTCGCCATACATGCCCGATCGCCGCAGCACGGAATGATTGCTGCCCTCGTCCATCGTCGAAACGCCAGCCGATCCGGCCTGTCCTCCGAGATAGGCGTACTCGCTCAACAAGGCGACGTTGGCTCCGAGCCGGGCGGCGGTGACCGCTACCCCAAGGCCCCCTAAGCCATCACCGACGACGACGATGTCATAGTCAAAGGCCTGCGGTGGCGGGATTCCGATGGTGGTCGGCGGGAAGCCCGAGGTTGGAGTCGTGGGACCAGGGATGGTCGTCGTCGTGGTCGTTACGTCATCGGTAGTCGTTGTGCCGAAAAGGGTGGTCTCGGTAGTTGAGGTTGTGGACGTCGGGGGCTGCTCCGGCCAGAAAACGATCGCAGCAATTACTAACAGAATGAGGACTGCGGCCCCAACCAGGATGTAAGGGAGACGGGGGTCACGGCCGCGTTGTGGTGGAGGCGCAGTCACGTGCGATCGATGCTATGCGCCGAGGCCGATTATCCAGGCTCGAGTCGATGTCCCTCAAACAGCCAGTTCCCGACTTCGTAGGAAACGCGCAGCGAAGTTCCGACGAGCTCTCGTTCGGCCGGATCGGAGAGGCCTCGATAGCGCGCTAGGCGGTTGTTGACCTCTGCGAGATACGAGGCGAGCCGCTCTTGGATCTGCGCCATGAGCTCGGGCGGTTTGTCTGCGTGCACCATCGGCCACTCCTCCGACGCAGATTGCAACGCCGATACCTCCTCGGCCAATAGCTCCACGGCCGCCGGGTCAGCCTCGGGGACTGCGAGCATGCGCAACATGATGCCGACCCGTGAGAACGCGGCCAGGTAGTAATCGACGGTGCCGTAGAAGTAGGTGTCGTAAGCCGTCGCATCAGGGAAGAAGGCCTGGTGCAACCGGCGGGCATCCCCGAAATCGAGCAAGGTGATGCCGGGAATCTTGTAGTGCCCGTCGCTGCGGACGTACTTCACCGCGTTGCCGTTGGGAATCTCGAGAAACACGCGTCCGCTCCGAGCCAGCATCGAGGACAGGTTCCCCACCGCCGTCTCCACACTGGTGACGTGTTCGAGCACGTCGTTGCAGATGATCACGTCAAAGCGGCCCAAACGAGCGGGCACCGCGGGATCGGTCAGATCGACCTGCTCCAAACGAGCCTCGACCTCGTAGTCAGAAAGCAGCAGGGGGGCGAGCTCGAGCACCCGCGGATTGGTGTCGATTCCGACCACCTCGCGAGCCCCAGCCCGTCCCGCGGCCACCATGAAACCTCCGTACCCGCAGCCAACGTCGAGGACTCGTTTTCCTTTGAGGGCGTAGGTGCCGCCCAGCATGCCGACGGCCGTGAACCCGCGCTCGGCGGCAGTGAGGGTGAAATCGGCCCACATCTTTTGGGTCTCGGGGAGCGACGCGCTGTCCTCCACGCCATAGTGCGCCAGCACCGCCCTTCGAAAGCTGTCGCCCTGGGGAGGACCGCCAATCACCGGTGAAGGGGTTCTGAACCGGGCGAGCTGCTTTTGTGCTCGCCATTTCACCCCGTGCACCATGCGGCGGGGGTCGAGCCACTTGCTACGGGTCATTGGAGCGATCGTATCTAGCCTCTCACTCCGTCGATGTCCCTGCCTGTTTATGACTCCGCGCTTCCTCGACGCCCCTTAGTAACTGAGTTCCAGAATCTGTGGACCCATCGAGGACTCTTGCGGTTGTTGGTCAATCGCGAGCTGTCGGTCCGTTACAAACGTTCCAGCCTCGGGGTTTGGTGGACGCTTCTCAACCCGCTCCTCACCACCGCGATCATGTGGGTGGTCTTCGCACAGATCTTCCAGGATCGGTTCGGGGCTACGGGCGACGAACCCTACGTTGTCTATCTGCTGGCCGGGGTCCTCTTCTTTGCCTTCTTCAGCCAGGGACTTCTTGCGACTGGTTCGGCGATCACCGGGTCGGCCAGCATCCTCACCAAGGTTTACGTGCCGGCGGAAGTTTTCTCCTTCGCCACCGCGTTGGCCGGCGTCGCCAACTTTGCGATCAGCCTGGCACCCTTGCTCGTCGTCCAATTGATCGCAGGAGTGGGGATTCCGTGGACGATCCTGCTCTCACCCGTCCCGGTAGTGGCAATGCTGGCCCTCGTCACCGGGTTGGGAATGCTGGTGGCCGCCGCCGCCGTCCGTTTTTACGACGTCATCGAGCTCACCCGGGTGTTGGTGATCCTCCTCACCTACGCCACCCCGGTCTTCTACCCGATCTCGATCATTCCCGAGCGCTTCCTGAGCTTCGTCTACGCCAACCCGCTTTTCAGCTACCTCGAGGTTTTCCGCTCGCTGTTCTATCGCGGCGAGATCCCTCCGCTCTGGCAATGGGCGATGGTCGTGGGCTCGGCCCTGGTGGCGTTGGGCCTCGGGGTGTGGGCCTTCTCGCGCTCCTGGCGCAACCTGGTGTCCTCGCTGTGACCCATTCCGGAGAGACACTCATCGAAGTGATGTCGGTTGGCCTCTCCTATCGGATGTCCCACGACCGTGCTGGGACCATTAAGGAATTCGCCTTCCAGTTCCTCCAGCGCCAGCTCGTCACCGAGGAGTTCGTCGCCCTGGCCGATGTCTCCTTTGAGGTCAAGCGAGGGGAGGTGTTCAGCCTCATCGGTCCCAACGGGGCCGGGAAGACCACGCTGATGAAAGTCGTGGCCCGGGTCCTGCCTCCATCCCGCGGCCGGGTGATTGTCAGGGGGGTGGTGGCGCCGATGATCGCGCTCGGAGCCGGGTTCAACCCCGAGCTCGCCGGCTTTGAGAACATCGTCCTCTTTGGCACCCTCCTCGGCCGCGACCCCGACGAGATGCGAGACCGAGTGGAAGCCATCGCCGAATGGGCGGAGCTAACCGACTTTCTCGACGTCCCGGTCCGCTCCTATTCGTCGGGCATGCTCGCCCGCCTCGGCTTCGCCGTCGCCTCCGACATCGAGCCGGACGTTTTGGTGGTCGACGAGGTGATGGCGGTGGGAGACGAGAGCTTTCAGCGCAAATCGGCGGCGAAGATGAAACAGATGATGGCCAGCGGCACCGCGGTCCTCTTCGTCTCCCACGATCTCAAGGTGGTAGAGACCCTTTCTGATCGTGCCCTCTGGCTCGACGGCGGCCGGGTGCGGATGCTGGGACCGGCGAAGGAAGTCGTCGACGCCTACCGGGGATCGGTGGAATAGCGTCAAAAGGAACTCTGGGAGGATTTGTGACGTTAAACTCCTTGGCCGGTCCTTTTGATGGCTCACAAAGTGACTAATCACTAGGATCAGCGGCCCTGGTAGATCCAGGGTATCCAAAACCGTTCGAGCGACCAGGAGGGGTAGACGCGGAGGGTTTGATAGTCAGACAAAGCCAGATATAGCGACGTGGCCATGTTGGCTACCAGAGCTTCGCGCCACCCAGCGGTCCGCAAAAAGGTCTCGACTGAGGGAAGCGCAACGGATACCGGATCTGGACCCGTCAGCGTTCTAACGTTCCCTAGTCCTACGGATGGAAAGAAAAGCAAGCAAGAAGAAAGGAAGGGCATAGTGCCAAAACAGGTATTTACCCGGCGACGGTCGTGGACCGCCCGGATTGTTGTCCTTGCCGTGGCGTTCAGCCTTATCGCTGTAGCCCTGCCGGCAAGTGCACATTCGGTGCCGATCGACACAACCGTCTCCTGCCCCTCGACGACGCCAAGTGCTGGATTCACTGATATCAGTGCGTTTGGCACCGATGTGCAGTTGGCGATCAACTGTCTGGCGGCGTTCGACATCACAATAGGGACGACGGCCACCACCTACTCGCCTTACGGCGTAGTTTTGCGGTGGCAGATGGCTTTGTTCCTAGTCCGCCAGGCGGCTGTTCACGGCGTGACCGTGCCGGCGCCGCTGCCGCAGGGCTATACCGACATCGCCACTTTGCCGCTGGCGACTCAGGACGCCATCAACCAGGTGACGCAACTTGGCCTCTCCAAGGGGACCAGCACGACCACGTTCTCCCCGAACGACGGCGTGACCCGTTGGCAGATGGCCTTGTTCCTGCGCCGGTTGGCTGGTCTGGTCGGCATCACGGTGACCGACGATCCGGCTCATAACCAGTTCACCGATATCGGCGCCTACAGCGCTGAGATCCAGTCCGCTATCAACTTCCTGGCTGATGCGCATATCGCGCTCGGTACCGGAGGCAGCCTGTTCTCGGGCAACGAGTTCGTTACCCGTTGGCAGATGGCGTTGTTCTTGACGCGGGTGTTGGCAGCCGATGGCATTGCCCAGCCGCAGGTGTTGGTGACGGTCACCCCGACCGACGACGTAACCCTGGCCACGGGTAACGCTCGGGCCTACACCGCCACGTTCAAGAACCCTGACGGCACCCCTTATACGGGCGCAGTCGGCTTGGCTCTGTTCGAGGAAGTGGGAGGCGTGGTTCAGTACGACTTCGTTCCGCCCCCGACGGCGACTTTTGAGTCCGTCAGCGATGGGCTCGTTATCGCCGGCACCACGGCTACGGGCTTCCCCGGCACCGATGGCATCGTCACCTTCCTGGTGCGCGATATCGCCGATGTCACGGAAACGATCGTTCCGGTTGCCTGGGAAGATGTCAACGGCGACGGTGATCCCGAAATCACTGGCAACAACCCGCCGAGTGAGGCCTATGGAGTTGGTGGCGCAGTCACCTTCACCGCCGGCCCGCTGGGGGAATGCGTGCAAGGTGCGTTCACTAGCGATGTATCGGCCGTAGACAAGCCGAACGATCGCTTCGAGATACTCACCGGCACTTGCAGCATCAACTACGACTCCAACGACATCTTGTTGATCGGCGGAGTTGCCACTGACTTGGCTACCTTCGAGGCAGCCCTGAATGTCGGTGACACGGTGACCGGTACCTACGAACCTGCTACAGGCGATCAGTCAACGATCGATATCTCCAATGATGTCGATCCGTCGCTGACGATCACGTCTCCGGCGGCGCCGGTGACGGTCGATGCTGCTACGTACACCATCACGGGTACCGCAGTACCTGCGTACATCGTGACGATCTATGTCGATACCAACGACAACGGGATCCGAGATGCCGGTGAGCCGGCTGTGGGTACGACGACGGCTTCGGCGCTTGATGGCACCTTCAGCATCACGGCTCCGTTGACTCAAAACTCGGTCAACAACTTCGTAGCGACCCAGCGGCCCACGCCTGCGTCGAGCGATATCGGTATCGGGACTGACGTACCGGCGATCACCGAGGGGACGAGCACTGCTCCGACCCTGCTGACGACGGTTGGCGCCAACGTGGCGCCGAGTGCGGTCGGAACCCTGAGCCCGAACGACACCATCACTATCACCTTCTCGGAGGCGGTAGCTGACACGGGGGCCAATAGCCTCACCGTGTTGGACATCGATGGCACGACGGCCACTCTTACCTGTGGCTCGAACGTCACCTGCGTTCTTAGTGCCGACGGGCTGACGTTGACGGTGACCATCACCAACGTGTTGGTCACGTCCGGTGGGACCACGGGTGGTATCAACACCCAGGCCGACATCACCTCGATCACCGGTTACACGGCGGTCGATGACGGTGCGGCGGTCAACGTCGGTGGTAGTGGCGGTGGAGCCACATTCACCTTCTAAAGCCAAACCGCTGTCCTGACTCAAGGTCAGCAACCGAAGGGCCCCGGGAAACCGGGGCCCTTCACTTATGGGAACCAGCGGGGAGTCGGCTACGTTTAAGCCCTAGCTAGCAAGATGGAGGGAGGTCTTTGTGCCGGTACTTCGCCGGAAATCTGTCATTGCCGTCGTAGTCATGCTCTCGTGTGTATTGGCGCTGCCTGCGAGCGCGCATTCGGTGCCGATCGACACCACGATTTCATGTCCTCCGAGCACCCCCAGCGCCGGGTTCACCGACCTCGCCGGGCTTGACGCCACAACCCAAACCGCGATCAACTGCGTCTTTGCCTTTGGGATCTCGCGAGGCATTACGGACACCGCCTTCAATCCCCACGGCGCGGTGACTCGCCAGGAGATGGCGTTCTTCATGATCCGCCAGGCAACCGCCCACGGTTTGACCATTCCATCCCCAGTGGATCAGGGCTTCACTGACATCGCCGGTTTGCCATTCGAGACCCAGAACGCGATCAACCGAGTGGCCCAGATGGGGATCAGCACCGGCACCAGCGAAACCACTTTCTCCCCGAACCAGTTCGTCACCCGGTGGCAGATGGCCCTGTTCCTTTACCGGCTTGCTCAACAGGCTGGCGTGAATGTCACCCCTGACCCGACCGGTGAGCCCTTCACCGACATCAACGGATACACGTCCGACATTCGGACCGCGATCAACTACTTAGCCAATGGGCATATCGTCGTCGGGACCAGCGCAGGCATCTTCTCGGGTGACCTGTTTGTTCTCCGCTGGCAGATGGCTCTCTTCATCACCCGAGTGCTGGCCGCCGACGGCATCACCCAGCCGTAGCGGAAAGCTCATGATTGGGCGCCGGCGGTCGACCGTTGTAGCGGCGTTGTTGGCGCTCGCGATGGCGTTGGCTTCGCCGGCGTCGGCACTGGTGACGGTGGCCTGTCCGGCCAATCTGCCGTCGGGCGGATTCAGTGACTTAGGCGGTTTGAGCACGGATGCCGTCGATGCGATCGATTGTGTCGCCCACTACGGGATCGCCCAAGGGACCTCGGCGACGTCCTTCAGCCCTAACAACT
>Ga0136613_10001613_pt1 | contig 11726 bp, 11 predicted proteins | sample AntDrymUQ2722106_2_FD_106649 | JGI IMG/M metagenome (GOLD analysis project Ga0136613, IMG submission 106649) | Polar desert sand microbial communities from Dry Valleys, Antarctica - metaG UQ272 (21.06) | ecosystem: Environmental > Terrestrial > Soil > Desert | place: Antarctica: Dry Valley... | reverse complement strand
GATCTCCAACTACGTCGCAGACCACGGCACGAGGTACACGTTCGCCAGCTATCTGGGCTGTCGGTTTCACGCGAGGCTGTTGCGTAAAGGGCGTCGATCCTGAGCAAGCAACGGCGCGGATGGCGTGCGTCGGCGAGGACGGGTCGTGGGAGCGGCGCCCGGATGCAGCCTCAGCCGGCCGCGGGGGCGATCTGGTGGCGGTGGAGCTTGAGGAGGTTGTGGATGGCGGTGATGAGCCGCCATTCCGAGCTGCGTGCGGCTCTTCCCCGCCGTTGGAAGCGGTCGATCCGGCGATTGAACTTCGTCTGCCCGAAAACCGGCTCGATCATTGCCTGCCGTTGGCGGTAGAGCTCGCGGCCGGCCTCGGTCGCGAGCACGCGGCGCATGAACGCGTAGGCGCCGCCGTCCCAGCCGGGCCTGGAGCCCTTGCGCTTGCCGGCGTCGGGTGGGACGAGCACCTGGACGCCGTGGTTGACGATGCTCTCCATCTGCGGCTGGTGCCAGTAGCCGGCGTCGGCGACGACCACGTTGGGAGTGTCAGTGACGCCGACTTTCTCGAGTTCGGTCAGCGCGGCGTCGACCATCGGCTCGAGGTGCCCGAAGTCGGGTGAGTCGACCGTCACCTCGGCCGCGATCACGACCTGCTGTTCGTTGGTCACCGCCTGGGCGTTGTAGCCCTGGATCCACCCGCGGGTCGCTTTGACCAACTGCGAGTCGGGGTCGGTGAGGTTGACCTTGCCGGTCGGCGCCGCGGGCGGGTCGTAGGGATCCGGCGGGCGGCCGAACCGGCGCCCGTCCTTCATCCGCCCGCGCGTCCGGTAGGCCTCATAGGCCAAGTTCGCTCGGCGCTCTGTCGCGAGCTCATCAACCAAGCGCCGCTTCGACTCGCGCAGGCGCTCTGATCGCGAGCGCGCGATCGGCCGCGCGTCGGCGGCGCGCCTCTCGTCGAGTCGGCGCTTCGCGTCGCGCAGCCAGCCGCGCCGGCCCTGACTCGTCGAGAGCTGCGCCGGCAGCTCATCCCCGCGCGTGTCACCGAACCGCTCGTCCTCGGCGCGATCGACGGCGTCCGCCTCGGCGAGGATCTCCTCGGCGATCTGGTCGTAGTCGCGGGTCGCGTCGCGGCTCGCGTTCGCGTGCACCTTCGTGCCGTCGACGGCGATCACGCCGACCTGCGCGAGGCCCGCCTCAGCGCACAGCCCCAAGACCTCGCTGAACAGGGCCCCGAGTGCGACCTCGTGGCGTTGACGAAAGCGCGCGATCGTGCAGTGATCGGGCACCTGATTGGCGGCGATCACCCGGTAGGCGACGTCCTCCACGCAGGCGCGCTCGATCGCTCGCGAGGAGCGCCGCCCGCGCGCGTAGGCGTAGAGCAGCAACGCGACCATCATCGCTGGGTCGTGCGCGGCACGCCCGTGGCCGTCCTGGCGATAGGACGCGTAGAAGGCCGACAGATCCATCTCCTCGACCGCCGCCAGGACGAACCACGCGAAGTGGTCCGCTGGCAACCAATCGCGGAGACTCGGCGGCATCAGCAGGACCTGCTCGCGGTCACATTCGATGAAGTTCTGGGACATGCCCGGATCGTCCTAAGCGCCCCGGACAGCAGGCCCTTTGTGCAACAGCCTCACGCGATTGCGGAAGTGCGCGGCGGGCACGCCGGGGCTTCTATGTCTCGTCGACGCTGTCGCACGGGGGCACCAAGTGATCGGCCGGTGACATCCGTGCGACCTCGTTGACGATCCGCGGGGTCCAGTAGCTCTGGTCGAACGCCGCAGCCCACTCAGAGGCCGGCTGCAACCATCTCCTTTAGGACCTTCGCACCCTTCGCGATCCGGTCTTCGGCGTCCACTGGCGCACGTTCGCACTCGACCTGATTCAGAGCGATCACGAGTTCGCCTCCATCCTCGACCACGTCATCGCGCTGCCGCATCAGGGCGACGAACTCGGCGCTGGATGGATCCGGCGACTGAACGCGAACGGCGATGTCGGTCTCGGTCAGGTGCAGCCGTGATCCGCTACGCGCGAGGCGCAACGACCGCGGCTCGTCGCCGTAGAACGGGTCATACCCGTAGAACCAAGGTTCCTCGACTGCGTCCTCGTCCACCCCGCTCTCCAGCCAGATCGCGTACAGGTACGGGTCGCGGTAGTAGCTGTTCAGCTGTCTCCTTCGCAGCATGATGAGCGAGTAGCCGAGCTCCCCGGCAGCGGCGTAGTAGATGCCGGACGCGCCTTCACGCATGCCGTCGTACTTGACCAGGTAGTAGCGCCAGTCGAGTCGCTTCGACGCCGCTCTCTCGCTCAGCCATGTGTCGCTGAGGCCGGCCAGACACGAGTCCGTGGGCTCGTCGGAGCCGGTGACGCGGTCGAGGAGCTCTCCCAGTACCTCGCGCGTGGACTGAATGTTGTCCCGGCCGGTTCCCGTCAGCAGGCGTCGCCAGGCGCCCTCCTGATCGGCGGAGCCGCTGCCGAACTGAAACGCCTCGTGGCTGCGGAGCCGCCGCTGGTACTCGCCACAGGCCAGCATGGCGCCGGTCGCCAAGCGCCAGTTGCCGGCATCCGAGAAGACGGCGTCGAAGGCCTCCGCGCGAGCTTCGAACGTGGCCGCGTCAAGCTCGAAAGACTGCAGCGAGCCGCGCAAGATCGAGTTGTCCTCGAGCCGGGTTAGAGCCGGCTCCAACTCCGGATGCTGCTCGACGAAGGCGCCCTTGCGGCGTTCGTCCTCGACCTGCGCTTGGTTGAAGGTGGCAACCCCGTTCAGGGTCCCCTCGAGAACGACCAGGCGAAGGTCCTCGAGCAGCTTCGGCATGTTCTGGCGCCGAACCTCGTCGTCGGACGCAGCGATCAAGTTCCGCACGACCCGCAGGCGCCGCGGAAAGTCGGCGGTCTGCTCGATCAGGTGCAACACCACCGCGTAGAGCAGGAGGCTCTCGGCCAGGCCGAAGATCCTGTTGCGCCCGATCGTGCTGCCGAAGGTTCTGCAGCACAACTCGAACAGATTTGGGCTGACGTTCTCGCCGAACAGCACCACGTGGCCTGGCTCCCGACTCGCCGGCGCGGTCTTGTCGGACCTGGCGAAGAGGGCCTGGAATGTGGCCTGCGCATGGTCCGTGCTCTCCCAAACGCCGAAACAGCTGCAGAGGAACTCGAAGTGGACTCCGGCGCTCTCGTTGCCGGCGCCGAAAAGCCCCTCGGCGCGGGGGGCGAGCGGACCGTCCTCGATCCGGCCCTCGCGCCACTCGCAAATCTCGGTGATGAAGCGGAGATAGCGCATGAACTCGTCGTCGACGAGGTTGTCCCCGCCGTGGATCGGCCAGAGGAGATCCGACCACTCGCGGTCGATCTTGTGTGCAAAACGTTCGGCGCGGTGCTGGTCCGCGTCCGCAAGGGTTTTCTCGAATCGAGCCTTGAAGTTCTCGAACGGCGTCAGCGGCTTGCCGCGCGAGTTCATCTTGATGTACAGGTCCTCGCCCGATCCCATGTCCTCGATGGGCAGCAGGTGGAAGGAGATCGCCGGAGCTGCACGGTCCGTGAGCCGTGCCCAAACTGCGTCGAGGTCGTCGCCGGCGAACCGCTCGTCGATCGCGTCGATGACCGTCAGCATCGAGCTGATGGTCGGATCGTTGGACCAGGTGTAGAGGTACCAGGGCTGGTCGGTGATCCAATCGGACGGGCGCCCCGCGTCAGCCGGGAGGGCGCCGGTCACGAGACGCTCGCAGAACAGGCGCGCGCTCTGCCGGGTGGCATAGGAGAAGTGTTTCCACCCGTGATCGCGGTCGAGCTGGTTGGTGCGAGCGGCGACATACCAGTGCAGGAGAAAGAGCGTGGTCAGGCGCTGCTGCCCGTCGAGTGGTCGCAGGGTCTCGTTCTCGACCTCGCCGTAGACGAAATCGAGCCCGACAGCGTCGCCGCCGGTGACGGCCTCGCGCAGGACGTCTAGGAAGGCACCCCGTATCTCATTGACGGCCGGATCCGTGCGCCCCTGGGCGTAGTCCCGCTGGATGAGCGGGATCTCGATCCGCTTTATGGGCGGAGCGTCCTCGGGCAAGGCCTCGAACAGCGAGTCGAACGAAGCCGGGTAGCCCCTCATGACGACACCTCCTCTTGCAGCAGGTATGGGCCGAGACCTGCCTCGAGGGCCGTGAGGTAGCCCTCGCGGTCATGCTGACCCCAGAAATGGATCTGCTGGCCCTCGGCCTCGGTGTAGTACTTGAGGAACACGTTTCGCGTGCTGACCGGGATGTAGGAGCCCTGGCGGTCGAGGCGCAGGATCTCGCGGCGCTTCACCTCGAACACGGAATTGCTGAGCGCGCTGTTGTCGCCGCCCCCGAGCAAGGCGAGGTTGGCGATCGAGTCGACCTCGTCGTTGTCGGAGTCGCCGGCTTGTGTAAATCGCTCCGTCAGCTCGCGTTCGAGCGGCCGGAAGCTCTCCTCCGAGATGTCGTCCAGCGCCGTCGCGATTCGCTGCTCGAGCCCGTCCCGTTCCGCCGGGTCGAGGTCGGCGAGCCCGTCCAAGGCGTCGCGGTGCAGTCGCAACCACTCCTCCCACTGCTCGGCCCGGTTGAGCCGCTCGGCGTTCTGCGCATGGATGTGCTCCAGTGACCACGAACCGGATGCATAGGCGCTGAACGAGAAACGCTCGGATGAATGTTGCATCCGCCGCACGGTCTCCACATTCATCAGCAGCAGAGCCGACGGCGTTTTCTTCGCCTCGTAGGTGAGATCGCCGAGGCCCGATGCCGAGAGGTCGAGATCGCTGCGGATCCGCTCGTCGAGCGCCCCTTCGAAGCTGCTCTTCGTCTTTCCAACCGCGAGTTGGACCAGCTGGCGGAAGGTGTGCCGGCCGGCGGCGACCAGGTAGCCGAGCTTGTGGAAGAGGTCTCGGTTGTCGTACCAGCCGAGGACCAGCGCGTGCAGGTCGACGACTCGGTTCCATACATCCTGAGGGGACTCCTCGATCTCCGAACGGAGGGTCTCGAAGGTGTGGAACAGCGGCCGCTCGCGCCCGGTCCCTCCGTCGGAGTCCATGTCGGCGAGCGTGTCTAGGAGCAGGCTGATGTGGGTCGGCTCCTGCGCGGGCTTGCCGGTGGCGAAGGCCCAGACCTCCGGCGCGCGGAGATCTCGCTCCACCACGTCCCAGTGGGCGGCAATCTCGTGCGAGCGGTCGGTGCCCCCGCGGCTGCTGCCGGCTCGGGAGAGGAGCAGGGCCTTGACCAGCTCGGCATCGGTCAGGGGGATCCGGCCGATGTTCAGCCGGGTGAACAGCGCGGTCGAGTCGAGGTCGGCCGGCGCCTGATACCAGATCACGCGAACAGAATCGAAGAGGTAGCCGTAGAGCTGATTGGCGACGTGCTGCCTGCGGTGCTCAATACGCTCGAACCAGGCATCGACGCACTGGTATGCCTCCCAGATGTGGAAGAAGTCGATGTTCTCCTGGCTTCGCGCCTCATCTGGGCTCTCTAGGTAGGCCTGGCTGGTCGGCCGGGTCTCGTACTCGAGCGAGAAGGTCGGCCCAGTGCCTTGCAGCCCTTGATCGTGCATGTACTTGAGGATCAGGTAGAGCGTGGTCAGGCGCTGCTGGCCATCGACCAGCTCCCACTTTCCGTCGGGCCTCGACTTGACCACGACCGGCTGCAGGAAGTATGGCTCGCCGCCGCTCTCGTGCACGTCATCGAGGAGACGACCAACCTCGGTAGTTCCCCACCGGTACCCGCGCTGATACGCCGGCACGAAGAAGGCGTCTCGAATATCGCCGACAAGCCTCGGCTCTAGCAGCGCTCCTGTGCTGTCAACCGTCACTGCATCGGACGTTACCCGTAGCGCCCGGATCATCGTGGCGTGGTCGGCTCGGCGACGACTCGGGGGCGAAGATCGCGAGCCCCGCACCCCAGCGGATCAGTCGATTGAACCTTGCGCCGCTTTGTCTCGACCATCTTCGTGCCCATGTGTCCCGGTGAAAATCGGCCGGGTCTCACGGACAGCTAACGCGACTGCCGGTCATCAGCGCTTCGGCTTCGCGCGAGAGGCAAGTGCGGCCGCGCTCGCCACTCTACGAATGCGGACGAACAGATCAGAGCCGCAGCCCGGCGCTCGCCGGCATCATCGGCGCCTTGCGAGCGTGCATCGCGTTGACGATCTCGGCGTTGTCGATGCCCTGCAGGTAGGTCGACGTGACGCCGAGATCGGTGTGGCCGAGCTGGCGCTGGATGATGTTGAGCGGAACGCCCTCGCGGGCCATCTCGATGGCGTCAGCGTGACGCAGCTGGTGAGGGGCAAAGCGGCGGCGCACGCCGGCCTCGCCGGCGAGCCGCCGCAGCCGAGAGCGGGCGGCGCTGGCGGTCCACGGCCGCCCTACTGAAGGACCGTCGATTACGCAGAAGAGCGGCCCGACCGTCATCGTGGCTCGACGAGCTAACCAAGGCCGCAGCTGCTCCCAGCCCCAGTCGTCCATGCCGACCTCGCGTCGCTTGTCGCCCTTGCCGTGGCGGACGAGCATGGCACCGCGGCTCTCTTCGAGATCGGCCTCCGCAAGGGCAAGCGTCTCTTGAATCCGTAGCCCGGCGCGCAGCACGACGATCATCCCGCGCAGGCGATCGCCGTAGATGGTTCGCCGGCTTCGCGCATCACGGCGACGATCTCCTCTACCCGCGGCGGATCGGCCGGGTAGCGCCTTCCCTTGTTCCCCGGCGGGCGCCCGGTGTGGTAGCCGGGCATGGTCGCGGGCGAGCGGCGGCGTCCCGCCCGATCGAGGTTCCCAAGTGCGGACATGCTCCCTCCCTCGTAGAACAGCGACGACATGGCTGCTCTACCAGGCGCGGCATGCCGCTGGTCGTGCCACGCGAGACCAGCAGCGCTCTAGGACCGCGAGGCGAGCAGGGGCCTTTGTGCGGTCAGTGGTACAGTTGTCCTATCGAGGCTCCAGTCCCGCATAGTGCGTCAGATCCGCCGCTCCCCGCGCCGCCGCGCAGCCACTTCCAGGTGCTCGCGCTCGACGGGGGCGGGGTACGTGGCATCTTCTCCGCGGCCCTCCTCGCCGCGCTGGAGGAGGACATCGGCGAGCCGGTGGTCGAGCGCTTCGACCTCGTGGTGGGCACGTCGACCGGCGGCATCATCGCGCTCGGCCTCGGGGCCGGCCTGACCCCTCGCGAGATCCTTGAGTTCTACCTAGAGGAGAAGGGTAGGATCTTCGCCAACCCCCTGGGGTGGCGGCGCCTCCGGCACCCCTTCGTGGCGAAGTACCGCCCGAAGGCACTCGAGCGCGCGCTCCGGCGGATCTTCGGGACGACGCTCGTCGGCGAGAGCCGCGTGCCGCTGGTGATCCCCGCCTACGACATCGGGGAGAACGCGGTCCACCTCTTCAAGACGCCGCACCACCCGCGGCTCCGGCGCGATCACCGGCTCCAGATGTGGACGGTCGGGATGGCCACGAGCGCGGGGCCGACCTACTTCCCGGCCTTCCGGCTTCCCGGTGACCACGTGCGTCTCGTCGACGGCGGCGTCTGGGCGAACAACCCCGCGATGGTCGGCGTCACCGAGGCCGTGAGCATGTTCGGCCAGCCGCTGGAGGACGTCCGGGTGCTGAGCATCGGGACGACGGCCAGCGCGCGGACGCGGCCTCGCCGCCTCGACAACGCTGGCGCACTCCGCTGGGCCCAGGGGCCGAGCGTCGTCGAGGTGCTCCTCACCGGCCAGAGCGCCGGAGCCTTCGCCCAGGTCCAGCACCTCATCGGACCGGGCAGCGCCCGCCGGCTCAACCCCATCGCCCCCGACGAGCTGGCGTTACTCGACACGTGCGATGCCGAGGGGCTCATCGCCAAGGCCGCCCACCACAGCCGCGTCTTCTGCCCCACGTTCGAAGCCGAGTTCGCGACGCACACGCCGGCTCCCTACTGCCCCCACCACGGTCCCCTCGCAGAGGCAGGTACCCATGCTCATCAGTGATCCGAACCAGCAGCTCGACGACCTCCTCGGCACCTCGATCGCCGAGTTCGACATGCCGGACGCCGTCTACGCGCGCGCGGTGGGGCGCTATCAGGACCTCGCTCGGTGGCTCGCCGAGTACTGGCCCGAGTCGCACGCCGGCGGCGAGGTCTATCCCCAGGGCTCGATTCGCCTCGGCACCGTGACCCGGCCGATCAACCCCCGTGGCGAGTACGACATCGACCTCGTCTGCCGGCGCGACCTCCTCGTGACCTCGACGACCAAGGAAGGGCTGAAGGCCGACGTCGGCCTCGGGCTCCTGCGGTACGTCGCCACCAGCCCGGACGGCGCCCCGACTTGCAGCCAGGGGAACCGCTGCTGGACGCTCGACTACCCCGGCGAGACCTTCCACATGGACGTCCTGCCCGCGATCCCGGACGTCGAGGCGAGACCCAACGGCATCCTCCTCACCGACAGGCACCTCCACAAGTGGCAGCACTCCAATCCGGTGGACTACGCCACATGGTTCCGCGGCCGCATGGCGACCGAGTACATGCAGGTCCGTGAGGCGGTGGCGGTGGCCAAGCGCATGGACCTCGAGGATGTCCCGGACTGGGAGGTCAAGACGACGCTGCAGCGGACGGTGCAGGCACTCAAGCGTCACCGCGACGTCCACTTCGCCGACAGGCCCGAGGACAAGCCCGCGTCGATCGTCATCACCACCCTCGCGGCGATGGCCTACCGCGGCCAGGCGAGCCTCTTCGAGGTGTTGGTCGACGTCGTCGACCGCATGCCCGAGCTCATCGAGGACCGGGCCGGGGTCCTGTGGATCGCGAACCCCGTCCAACCCGAGGAGAACTTCGCGGACCGCTGGCGGGCGCATCCTGGGCGCGCCCAGCGGTTCTTCGACTGGATGGACCGCGCCCAGCAGGACTTCACGGGCCTCGGCGACGAGCGCGGCCTGGACCGGACCGTGACCAAGCTCGCCGAGAGCTTCGGCTCGGGCCCCGCGAACCGCGCCGGTGAGCGCTCCGCTGAGAGCGTCCGGAACGCGCGCGAGGATGGGCTCCTCGGCATCAGCGCCGGCACGGGGATGCTCGGCGCCGCGCGCACCCGCGCCGTGCCGCGGCACACCTTCCACGGCGATGCGCCGCCCGCCGGGTCGTAGCCTGGCCCAGCAGGCCTTCGCCCTGCGCGCGTCGTTCCCAGCCGCACACGTGCAGCTGTCGTCTCACCAGCTGGTCTGGCGGGCGGCGATCACGCCGACCGCCCTGAGCCGCGACTATACGGTCAGCATCGCCTACCGGCTTGCCCGCTTTCCCGAGGTGCGCGTGGTCGCTCCCGCCCTGGAGTGCCGGCCCGGCGAGTCGATCCCGCACCTCTTCAGCGACGAGAGCCTCTGCCTGCACCTGGACGAGGAGTGGTCGGCCGGCATGCTGATCGTTCACACGACGGTCCCGTGGACCTCCGAGTGGCTCTTCAACTACGAGATCTGGCTCGCCACCGGGACGTGGCACGGCGGCGGCGAGTGGCCACCGACCCGGCAGGCAAACTCCACCCCGGCCTCGAATATGGCGAGGTCGGAGCGCCGACGGACCAGCCGGCGGCGGCCAAGGTAGGAGGATCATGGAGTCCGGCCCACACCCACGCTGGCCCACCGGTGTCTGAGCCCGGCATCTCCCGCCTCGGCGAGATGCTTAGGGCCAGGCGGCGTCAGAAACGTCTCAGCCTTCGCGACCTAGCCGATCAGATCGGCGTGTCCTTCAACACCCTCTCCCGGGTCGAGCGCGGCCATGTGCCCGACCTCCGCAACCTGCGCCGCATCGCCGACTGGCTTGAGGTGCCCGTGGAGACGTTCATCGAGCCGCCCGAGGAGGCGTCAACTCCCGAGGTCATCGCCCGGCACCTCACCTCTGACCAGCGCCTCTCCCCCGAAGCGGCCACGAAGATCGCCCAGCTCGTCGAGGACATGTACCACCAGCTCGTCAGCGAGCAGCCCACGCTGGCGGTTCACCTCCGATCCGCCAGGACCTTCACCCCGGCCGTGGGCGCCGCCCTCGCCGACATCCTGCGGGAGATTCAGGCAGCCCTCACCGAACCGGCCAAGGAGTAGCCCGTGCGCCGCGGGTTCAAGGCGGAAGCCGAGCGGCTAGCGGCGCGCGTCCGGAAGGAGATGGGGAAGCGCCCGTCAGAGCACGTCGACGCCGTGGAACTGGCACGCCACGTAGGCGCCGAGGTTCGCCGCGCGGACGAGCTCACCGCGCTCGCCAAGCTCGAGGAGCTCGACGCGCTTCAGCCCGGCGCCTTCTCCGCCTGTACCTTCACCGTGAGCGGTCGGCACATCGTCGTCTACAGCCCACTCGCCAGCCCCGGCCGGACGCAGAGCGATATCGCGCACGAGGTCGCCCACCTGCTGCTCAAGCACTCCGTGAGGTCGGTGGAGACCCTCGCGGGCGTCAGCTTCTTCACCTGTGACCCAGACGAGGAGCAGGAGGCCAACTGGCTTGCCGGCTGCCTGCTGCTGCCCCGCCCGCTGCTCCTGCAGGCAGCCCGCGGAGGCATGGATAGCGCAGCTATCGCCGAGGCGTTCAACGTCAGCGAGGCCATGGCCGCCTTCCGGCTCCGGACGACGGGCGTCGAGCGTCAGCTCGCCGCCTCGCACTCTCGCCGCTAACCGCGACGCGACCGTCGGCGGGCTTATCACGTCGGCGCCAGAGCGGGCTAGCGGGCGGCGGGTTGATCGCGCTGCGGTGCCCGACCCAAGCGTGCGTGATGACCATGAGGACTGCCGTCGCCGGCGACCTCACTTCTGGTTCGCGCGGGAGCAACAAGGTGGCCGCTGGCCTCACGCGGTTGGGGGAGTCTGCCGGCTCCGGCGTGGCAGGAGGAGACTGCTCGTTTCGTCGAGTCGCGAGAAGCCATCGCGGGGCCGGCTGCCGTTATCGCGATGCGCCGGATCCGATAGGCCTTGTGTCGCCGCTGCTCCTTGACGCGAAGGATTGGGTGTGGGCGGTTACCACCCTGGCAATGCCGACGTCCGGGAAACCCTCGTCAAACCAACGGACTGGCCGAGCTCCCTGGCGCGAAGTTGACTCCCGCCAGGGGGGTCAGCCGACTCTTCCATCCCTCTCCGCGACGCCACCCTCCGGCGTGGGATCGATGAGAGGGATCAGAATGACGGCCACGGTCAGCGAGCCGACTGCGGCGTTTGCAACCGCGGCCGTGCCGAGCTGGAAGGCGTGATCTGACGCCGCCGCAGATATAGCGATGACCTCAGCGACAGCGGTCAACGAGAGGGCGAGGATGCTGAACGGATCGCCTACGCGGGCCTTTGCGGGATCCGGGTACAGCCGTCCTTCGACGGCCAGAGCGATGAGTAGTGTGGGCAAGACCTGCGACACAGTTCCAGGCCAGGCCGAGCTTGTCGGGTGAGGAAACACCGACAGCGAGAGCACCGCGACGATCGCTCCGGCGACAACAGCGACGAGCCACATGGTGGGCGAGTAGAACGCCTTCATGGTTACGCCGAGATTCGTGACGAGCGTTCGGTCTCCTACGTTCCAATTCCGACTGGGAACGGGGCGCCTCCCCTTCTGAACGATGCGATAGCCCGTGCTCCGCCCCCATCGCTATCGGTCCCGGCACAGAGCGATAGCGCCAACGCGTCGGTCCGGTTCGCTGCCGCATCGCGCGAGAGGCGCCACTCCCCCGGTGCGCGCAATCCCTGTCGCTGGCTGTGCAAAGCCGATTCAGGCTTGCTCCCACCCGCTCGATGCTTCGCCCGTCCGTGTCCCGGTGAGGGAAATCTG